>Ga0302322_100002569_pt1 | contig 15345 bp, 16 predicted proteins | sample Fen_T0_2_FD_203757 | JGI IMG/M metagenome (GOLD analysis project Ga0302322, IMG submission 203757) | Peat permafrost microbial communities from Stordalen Mire near Abisko, Sweden - Fen_T0_2 | ecosystem: Environmental > Terrestrial > Soil > Wetlands > Permafrost | place: Sweden: Abisko... | reverse complement strand
GAGATCAAGAGCTTCCGCCTCGCGAACGTAACGGTCAAAGTCGCGGCTGCCGGCAACGTCTACACGCTAACCCTGCCCGAACTCGTGATGATGAATCTGGGCACACAGGAAGGCGGCCTCACACCGAACCAACTCGCAACGGCAATCGTAAAAGAGATCACCACTCAGGTTGCAAAGGCCGCGCTAAACTCCGCCGCAAAAAAAGGCCTGCTCGACAAAGCCGGCGAAGGGCTGCGCGGACTGCTTGGCGGGAAAAAGTAACTAACCGCAAATCTGTTCTCAGAGCGTTTGCAGGGTAGCCGTAGCCACTCGATGGCGAGCCCATGTTCATGCGTAGGGGCGCAGTCTTGCTGCGCCCTTCTTGGATATCGCCAACCAGGGCGCAACAAGTTCGCGCCCTGCCTAAAGGTCTATGGCATTTGGGAAATCCTCCCGCCGCCGGAATGAGCTGTACCCTCTCTCCTGGCGGGCTACTGCACCCGTTATTCGCCGTCCCGGATTTGACCGATGGAGCATCCTTGCAAGGTTCCAGTGCGCGCTAAACAATCCAATCACCCTCGCAGCTATGAAAATCACCTACTTCGTCGAGATAATGTCCTCCTGGTGCCACTGGGCCGAACCGACCTGGCTGGAATTGAAGAACCGTTATGCCGGACGCGTGGATTTCCAGTGGAAAATCGCATTGATGAATTCCGGTGACTTCCCGGTGTCGCGAGCACAAACCGACTGGTTTTACCGGCGCAGCGGCACCATCACCCAATCGCCCTACATGCTCAACTCCGGCTGGTTCGAAGCCGAACGAAAGGGCGACTACAATTCACCGAACCACGTCGCAGAGGCAGGCAGAGATTTTGGCATCACCGATGACCGTCTGCGGCTCGCGCTCACCCACGCGGCCCTGCGCGAGGGCCGGCGGATCGGCGGGCTCGACGAGGCCGTTGCGGTCGCAGCCAAAGCCACGGGGATCGAGGCCTCGAAGCTCCGCGCCAAGGCTGAATCGCCCGAGGTGCAGGAGCGGGTCCGAGCCTCCACGGCGGAGTTTCATGCGCTGCAAATCACCCAACGCCCCGCATTTTTGCTCGAGGATAAAATTGGCGATCGCTCAGTGTTTTCCGGGCTCGTACGGCTTGCACCGCTCACCGCTGCCATCGACACCATGCTGGCAGACACTGCGGCCTACGCGACGTACGCCGCGCACTTCGGCCCTCCGCCCAAAGAATAACGCCGTTCCTATGTCTCAGCACTCCGGATCCCTTCCCTGATCGATTCCTGATTTCCTGAGTCCCCCATAAAATTCTGAAGAGAACTAATATGGAACTCAGGAACACTGGAACGAGCCCGACCGATTTAGACAGAATGAACAGATCAACCGAATGATCGATATCCCGATTTCTTTGAACCATTCAGCCATTCTGTAGATTCAGTCAAAACACCTCCTCCGTTCCTGAGTTCCAGCGTTCCAGATTAACTTCACTTTTCCCTGCCGTCTCCGGTTTCTCGATACAACCCGCCCATGCAACTCAAATGGCTTCTCTCCCACGCCCGAGGTTACCTGGAACTCGGCATGGTTGAGGAAGCGGCGGTTGAATTGGACCGAGTGCCAATAGAATCGGCCAGCGAGTTCGATGTTCGCGTACTGCGCGCGTTGGTGCTGCAGGAGCAAAAGCATTGGGTGCGGCTCGTTCCGATTGCGGCCGGGCTCGCGCGGGAAAAACCAAACGACGCCGGTTGGTGGATCATGTGGGCCTACGCCACCCGGCGCGCCTCAACGTTAGCCGCTGCAGAGAAAATCCTGCTCGAAGCGGAGACGTACCACCCCCAAGAAGCCACGATTCAATTCAACCTCGGTTGTTACGCCTGCCAGCGCGGCGATCTCGCAATCGCGCGAACCCGCGTCGATGCGGCCATCGCACTCGACAGCCATTTTCGCGATGCCGCAGCGACAGACCCAGACCTCGCACCGCTCCGGGAAAACAAGGCACCGTTCTAAAATCACTCCAAGTGCCTACGCTGGCTGAAGGCTTTCGCCACGCCCACCGCGCCTCAATGGGCGCGGCTACCCACGACCTTGGTATTCGTAGCCGCGCCCATTAAGGCACGGTGCGTTGAACTTAACACAGTAGAGCGGCTGACAGCTGCGTGCTCGAGTAGCCCTACGGTGTCATAGCCTTGAGCCGCGATGCGCGCCGCTTGACCCAAAACACCAGATCGGACCATTGTTGCAAAACTGCCCGCCACCCGCACGCCGGATGACCTCTTCACTCACCCCGTCCCCCTCCCCTACGCCGTGGTTTCGCACGATCCGCCCGGTCGATGCGGTCCTCTACGCGCTGATCGTGCTCGGATGCGGACTTCGCATCTACAATGTCATCGCGCATAACCCCATCGATCATCTCTGGAGTGATCCGCTCAGGCACTGGGCTCACGCGAAAGAACCGCTGACCCCATCGCCGATGGCCCTGTTCGACCAGCCCGTTTTCCAGATTTGGCTGAGCATTGTAGAAAAATACACGATGGGGCTGGGACCCTTGATTGCGGTTTATGCGGCCGTTTTGTCGATAGTCACACCGTGGTGCTGGTATCGTTTTCTACGCGAAACACTCAGTTCCAAAACGCTAGCACTGGCGGGTTGGTCGGCCCTCGCGCTTTTGCCAACGTGGATCGGGATCTATAGTTACTTCATGACCGAGACGCTGTTTTTGCCCGCGCTCGGCCTGAGTCTTTGGATGACGATGCGAGCCAAAAGGCGTCAGACCTTGCAGTCGTTCATGACCATGGTCGCCTGCTGGACCTTCTGCGGCCTTACGCGCGGCATCGGCATTCCCCTTGCCGCCGTAGCGGCTCTCTGGGTGTGGTTGGGACATCCCCAAAAATTACGAACGACGTTGTGGTCAGTGGTGCTGATCGTTGCCGTCCTCGCACCGGTTTCGGTTCGCAATTATTACTACGTCAAGCTTTGGGAGCCCCAAGGAAACGGCTGGCTAAACAAAATCTACGCAGAGTCCGGCGCACGTGAGATCCAAATCCACCTTACTCGTGACGGCGCTGTCTGGCTCTATGGCTTTGGGTCCCCCTCGATTGATTCCCGTCCGCTCGCTCCTTTCTCTGACTGGACTTCCAAGCGGGCAGGCTTGGTTGAAGTGCAGGTCGACTTTAACAACGGCCAGAAAGATTGGAAAACCGCCTACGAAAAGACGGCTAAACACGGCTTGGAGCGCTGGCGACTTCATCTCGAAAATATCGTATTCCTGTTTTTTGGGAACTCCTGGCCCGACAACAACCCGAACTATACCATAGGGGCAGCGGCCAATCTTTCCCGGTGGATTTGGGCGCCGCTTCTTCTTCTGACCGCTTGCGTATTATTTCGGCGGTTTCGCGAAAACTTACGCGAGCCGCTTCTGCCCCTGTTGATCGCCGTATGGCTATTTTTTCAGGCGTGGATGCTCCTCGTGCCGAACGAGGGGCGGTACCGCAAGCCATTCGAGGGAATGCTTGTCGCGGAGGTCTTGCTGCTGGTAGATCTCCGGCTACGCCGGAACCCCAGGTTCACCGTCGTCCCACCGAACCATCCGCCCGAAGCCGAACCACCTTCCATAGCCACGAGCCCCGAAATGCCCGTTTAGCCGATCCCCATGCCTGCGCCGTTGCAACCCCGCCAGCCTCCTCGCCTGCTGAGCCTCGTATTCCCGGTATATAACGAGGCCGAAACGCTGCCCCATCTGCGCAGCGCAGTCGAAGCGTGGACCAAAACGGTCAACTTCCCCTGCGAAATCATCCTGGTCGACGACGGCTCACGGGACGACTCCTACGGAATCATTAAACAGTGGGCAGATGCCAACGCGCGTGTGCGAGGGCTGAGTTTCAGCAAGAATTTCGGCCAGCAAATGGCCATGACGGCCGGCTTGTCCGTCGCCAAAGGGGATGCCGTCGTGCTTCTCGACGCCGACCTTCAGGATCCGCTCGAAGTCATTCCACAGATGGTCGCGCGCTATCAGGAGGGATATGACATTGTTTACGGACAGCGACCGGAACGTGACGGAGAAACGCTCTTCAAGCGATTCACGTCGTGGGCCTTTTACCGGCTGATGCAATCCTTCGTGCACAAGGATTTGCCGACCGACACCGGAGATTTTCGACTGATTTCACGCCGGTGTCTTGATGCCGTGCTCCGCATGAACGAGCTGCACCGTTTCCTCCGCGGCCTCTTCGCGTGGGCGGGCTTTCACCAAACGGCCGTGCAGTTCAAGCGCGCCGCCCGCCAATACGGCGCAACAAAGTGGACGCCCCTAAAGCTGATGCGGTTTGCCTGGAACGCGATGCTCGCCTTTTCAACCCTGCCTCTCCGCATGATCACTTGGCTGGGCTTCTGCACTGCTGGGTTTGCGTTCTGCTACGGGATTTTCGCAATCCTGCAAAAATACATCTACCACACGGCCGTGCAGGGCTGGACAGGCATCATCGTGACCCTCGGCCTCATTGGCGGCATGATCTTGGTAAGCCTGGGTGTGATCGGCGACTACGTCGGCCGCATCTTCGAAGAGGTTAAACGCCGCCCGCTCTACATCGTGCGCGAAGACACCGCAAATCCCGAGCAGCCCCAGGGCTAAACCGCCCCGGCCTCGCGCCGCCGGCAACGCGCCACCGTCGTCAGACCGGCGACATGATTAAAGCTCATGAAAAATGCTTCCATCCGGCAAATGGTTAGTAGAAGCGCATTCAGCAACACCGGAAGCTTCTTCATTTCGGACGATTTGGGATCCTTGTTCTTTCGGTGCAGCCAGCGTTGCAAAGCAGCCGCGGGAAAGAGCAGGCCATAGAAATAGTGTAGGCTTTCCACCTGCAACCGCGGCTCTCCGGCTACTAACGCGGCCAGCTCGCGACGGTTGTACCGTCGGTAATGTTTAAGAAAGACGTCATGCGCGGACCACAACGAACGAAACGCCGGCACCGTGATAAAGAGCGTCCCCCCCGGCTTCAGGCGATCAGTGGCTTCGCGCAAAACCTGCAGATCGTCCGGACAATGCTCCAACACATCCATCATCAGGATCGCATCGTACTCGGCGCCCTGAGGCCACTGAGGATAAACGCGAAACCCGTCGACAGGGTCAGTGAACGCCGCAGGAAATCCAATATCCACACCCGTCAACGCTTCCGCCGGACGTCCGGCCCGGTGAAGCATGCGCAAAAACAAACCCAAGCCGCAGCCAACATCGGCGATTGTCCTGCCCGGAGCGATTTTGGCTGTCCCTAAATGCCAGGCGAGCAGCCCAAACTTCGCTCGATAATACCAATGCTGCAGCGCGTCATCGGTAGATAGGTTCCCTTCTTCAAGAATATCCATGGGCCGCGGTATTGGTTAGGAGACCCCAGTTCAATTCCGCCCGGCCTGGTTTACAATACGCATTTATCTGAACGCACCCGGCGCACCCCCCCAGAGGCCCTGCGCCAACTTCTGACAACAAAAAGCCCGGAGCCATGGCCCCGGGCGATTGAAAAACCTGCAAACTTGCCGGAGATCTCAGTGGCTGGTGGCGACCTTCGCGCCCTTGGCCTGGCCAATCTCGCCGAGCAATTTGACGAACCAGTGAAGATCGACATCGAACGGTTTTCCGCCCTTGATGCGGGGGAACTCGATCGCGCGGAGGACGCCACCCTTGTCTTCGTCATGTCCCATCACGCCGCTTTCGCGACGCATCGCGCACTCGACCGCGAGATCGGTGCAGCTCTTGATTAGGCGCAGGTCGTCGATGTTGGCGGCGGCGGCGCGGGCGAAATAGCCGCTCTTCTGCACCAGTGTCTTTTCGGCACCGAGCATCTTGGCGAACTGCTCACCGAACCATTTACCAGGGTTGATCGCGTCGAGCTTTAGGTGGCCGAACGCGTCGCGCGGCACTTCCTGGCCCTTGGCCTGCATTTCGGCGACGATGCTCTCCACGCCGGCGCCTTCGGAGATGAAAATGTTAACATTGCCCACCCGGTCCATGACGGCCTTCAGGCGGGTGGCTTCGGCTGCGAGATCAACCGCCATCTCGGGAATGAAGACCGCGTGAACCTCCAGCCGATCGCGCGACAGGCCAATGCCGGGAACGTATTCCTGACGATCAAGCAGCTTGCGATATTCGGCGGCGGTCGCAGCGGTGAGCCAGCCACAGTTGCGCCCCATCACCTCGTGAATGATCAGCATGCGGGGGTTCGCGCCGTGCTCGGCGACAACATTTTGAAAGTATCTGGCGCCTTGTTCGGCTGCCGTCCAGGCGCCGAGTGACTGGCGGATCGGGAAGACATCATTGTCGATCGTCTTCGGCAGGCCGATGACGGTGAGGTTATAATTATTTTTGGCGAGGAACGCCGCGAGGTCGGCCGCCGCACCATTGGTGTCGTCGCCACCGATGGTGTGAAGGATGTCGACGCCGTCCCTTACGAGTTGGTCAGCCGCGACCTTCTGCGGGTCTTGACCTTCTTTCACGAGGCCTCGCTTCACGCAGTCTTTAACATTGGTCAGCTTAACCCGGCTGTTGCCAATTGGGCTGCCACCGTAGCGATGCAACACATGCGCCTGCGCGCGCACCTCGGGAGTAATCTTGTAGCTATCACCGAGCAGCAGGCCTTTGTAGCCGCCGCGATAGGCGATGATTTCGATGTCGGGTGCGATTTCCGTGTAGCGTTCGATCAGGCCGCCGATGGCGGAACTGAGGCACGGGGCGAGACCACCGGCAGTGAGGAGAGCAACTTTGCGAGGCTTCGAGGAGGATGGCATAACGGTAAATATTGAGTGGCAAGCATCGCCATTTTCGACCGACCGAGTCGAGCCAGGAGCGTGTGCAGCCGTTGGCTATTTTTGCGCGGAGGTTGCCCACTTGAATAACCCGCATCGATGAACAATTTGCATGCGTGGAATCAAAATCTCCCCAGGTCGAGCACGCCATCGCCGTACAACGCTTCGAATTGCAGGCCGGAGGCTCAACCGCTGTGGCCGAGTACCAGCGGGAAAATGGCCGCGTGGTTTTTACCCACACTTTCGTGCCACCCGAGATGCGCGGAAAGGGACTCGCAGAGTCACTCGTCCGCACAGCGCTAGCGTGGGCGCGCGCCGAAAAACTGAAAGTCGTGCCGCAGTGCTCCTACGTCGCGCGCTTTATCCAGCACCACGCCGAATATAGCGATCTGCTCTAAAACCAACGTAAACCGGGAATTTCAACCGGCTCTGTTTCTTCAGTCTATCTTTTCTTTTAGGAATATAGTAATCCACGGTCCGAGGTAGGGACGACCCGCCGGGTCGCCCCTACCTTTGGAACCGTTTTTACGCCATTGAATACAAAATGGTATCAGGCCAGCTTCGCTTTGGGCTTTGTGTCTGAGCCTCGGCAGAGGCGCCGGGCCAATGGCGCGAGCACGCCATGGTACGCCACGAGAATCACGACCACGCCCATCAAGGCATATAAAGTCCCTTCGATCGTAGTGGGCACCGCCGGCTTGAAAACTCCTGCTGTTCCACTGGCGATCTCGCTGTCCAAATGCCGGAGAAACACGAATGGTCGCTCCCACACCGAAGCATCGCGCAACGCTGCCTCAGATGCAGAAAGCGCGTTCACCCGCGTCTCGGTTTCGCTCATCAGACGGCCCATGCCTACGACGGTTGGATCGGCATTGGTCGCGTATTGCGCGGCGAGCTCCTGCAATGTGCGTCCGGCCTGGCGGGCAATGTCTTCAAACTGCGCGAGCTGGCGACGCGCCTCAGCCAGATGACCGCCGAGACGTTGCAAGTATTGCTGCATGAATTCCGGTGCCTGCGAAAATAGTACCGCGCCAGCCACGCACAGAATGCGGTCGATCAATTTCTCGCCCGCAGAGTATAGTGGCTTGAGCACGCGCATTCACAAATGCTCAAACTTTCATCCCTCCCGGCGCAAGCTCTCAGGTGATGGCAAGACGGCGAACCGTCCACTTAGCCGTCACTCGGCACTCCTTCACTCCAATCGAAGCACCGCGCCTTAATGGGCGCGGCTACCTTTTTTTGCTATCTCCCCATAGACGACCGCCGCCCAGACCTGTAGCCGCGCCCATTAAGGCGCGGCTTGTTCGACCTTTCTGCAGGTTCGGCTACTCGCCTCTCATCGCCGTTTGCGTTTCCGCTCACAGCGAACTCTCCCCTGGCAACTCAAGTCCAAACTCCGCCCGGGCCAGCTCGATGAGATCGTCATACACGCCAGCGGCACCAGCAGCGTGAAGTTCTTTGGCATCGTGCGTACCGGTCACAACGCAGAAGCAGGAAAAGCCACCGTTGCGCGCCGCCTCGACGTCGTAGGGCGAGTCGCCGATCATGCACGTCGTCGCAGGCTCCGCGCCGAGTTTTTTCAAGGCATATTCCGCAAATTCACGCTCGGGTTTGAGCCAAGGGGTATCGAATGCACCAAAGACGCCGTCCAGCAGTGGCATGATTCCGAGATGCTGGCACACGTCGCGCGCAGAAGGGCCGTGCTTGTTCGTGAAAACGCCGCAACGCACCCCGCGGACCTTCAACGCCGCGAGCAGCTCGCGCGCTCCTGGCAGCAGCGTGACGCCGTTGAACATGTTTTTCGCCCAGGCATCGCGGTATATTTCGATCGCGCGCGGCAGCAGCCCTTCGTTGCCCGGTCCCAGGATGTGTTTAACCGCAACCTCAAAACCGCCGCCAACCGCACGACGCACTTGCGCCATCGTGGGCACAGGCAGCCCGAGCTGTTTCATCATGTAAGCGTGACTGGCATGGATAGCTCCGAAATGATCGAGTAGCGTGCCGTCGAGATCGAAAAGTACGGTGTGATTACGATTCACGCAACCAAGTTGCCGTGCTCTGGACTAAAGACACGGAAAATTTTTAGGTTTTGCTTTCCAAACTCTGCGCTACAAACAACGCGATGCCCATCACTTCAGACATTGCCAAAGCCCACGCGACTTCGCGCGTTGAAGGCGATCTGATGCAAGTTGAGCTCGGCGGCATTTGGGAAATCACCAAGGACCGTCCGTCGTGGACGGAGATCGTGGGCAAAGCGCAACCCCGCCGCGTGCAAATCGCGCTCGTGAAATTAGAGAACTGGGACAGCTCATTGCTCTTGTTTCTCTTTGAGGCGCAAAAATGGTGCGTTGAGGCCAAGGCCACGCTCGACGCTTCAGCACTGCCTAAAAATGTCCGCGAACTACTCGGCCAGATCGTTGCCGCGCAAGGCAAAGATGTCCCGGTCGATCGTTTTGAAAACCCTATCACTTTGATCGGCCTGGCGGTTTTCGACACCTGGTCGAAGATCAAACAGATCTCCCACTTTGTCGGTGAATGCACGCTGGCCTCGATCCGCCTGGCGAAGAACCCGATCCGTTTTCGCTGGCGCGATTGCATCAGCGAAATGCAGCAATGCGGCGCAATGGCACTGCCCATCGTCGGGCTGATCGGCCTCCTCGTGGGTCTCACGCTGGCTTACACCGCGGCCGTACTATTGAGAGAATTTGGCGCCGACATCTACGTGGCCAATTTTGTCGGCTTAGTCATGGTTCGTGAAATGGGCCCGATGATGACGGGCATCATTTTGGCGGGACGCACCGGTGCGGCTTTTGCCGCGACCCTTGGCAACATGAAAGCCGGCGAGGAAATCGATGCGTTCGAGACGTTCGGCATCCGTTCGGTGGATTTCCTGGTGATGCCCAGAATGATCGCGGTCACGCTGATGACGCCGCTGCTCACACTTTACGCGAACATGCTCGGCATCGTCGGCGGCTTGATGGTCGCATCGGGCGTGCTTTCGATTCCGCCCACGGCCTATTGGATACAAATGCAAACTTCGGTCGACCTCTCAGACCTCTGCTCCGGTGTGACAAAGTCGATCACGTTTGGCTGTATCATCGGGTTGTCGGGCTGCCTGCGCGGGCTGCAAAGCGAGCGCAGCGCGATCGGCGTCGGCCGCGCCACGACGTCCGCCGTGGTCACTGCGATCCTGCTTTTGATAGTGGCGGATGCGATTTTTGCCGTGCTCTTCAACATGCTGGGAATCTGAGCCGTGGCACAACCATCAACATCTCCAAAACAGCCGGCGATTGCCGTGGACAACCTCGAATGCGGCTACGACGGGCGCGTGCTGTTGCAGCACGTGTCGTTCACCGTTCAGCCCGGCGAGCTATTTTTCGTGATCGGCGGAAGCGGCTGCGGAAAAAGCACGCTGCTCAAACACATGATCGGATTGCAGCGTCCTACCGCGGGCACGATCCGGTATTTCGGGGAGAGCTTCACCGATGCAGCACCTACACGACGCCGCGAGCTGTTGCGGACTTTCGGCGTGCTCTATCAAAACTCCGCGCTGTGGAGTTCGCTCACGTTGCGCGAAAACATCACGCTGCCGCTGGAAGAATACACGCCGCTCTCGAAGCATGAACGCAACGAACTCGCCGCACTCCGTCTCGCGCAGGTAAGCCTGAGCGGCTACGAGGATTATTATCCGTCAGAAATTAGCGGCGGCATGAAGAAACGCGCAGCGCTGGCCCGCGCGCTCACGCTGGACCCGGCGATTGTATTTTTTGACGAACCATCGGCCGGGCTCGATCCGGTGACCTCGCGCAAACTCGACGAACTCATCCTGCAGATCCGCGAAACGCTCGGCACAACGATGATCATTGTCTCGCACGAACTCGACAGCATCTTCAGCATCGCCGATCGCGTGATCATGCTCGAACGCGAAGCGAAGGGCATCATTGCCGAGGGCAAACCGCGCGACCTGGCGCAGAGCAACCGCGATCCGCGCGTGCAGGAATTTTTGCAACGTCGCGCCGTGTCACCAGCAACGGGCGCATGACATCGTTGTCAATCAGCCAACCTTTGAATAACCTCCTCTCTTATCCGTGAAGACCAAGATCAGCCCAACCATCGTCGGCATGTTTGTCATTGGCGCTGTCGCGCTGGTGTTGATCGCCCTGCTTTCGTTTGGCGGCATCAACTTTTTCTCCAAGCCGCAACGGTTTGTCGCCTATTTCGACGAGTCGATCCACGGTCTTGATCTGGGCTCACCGGTGAAGCTGCGCGGCGTGCGGGTCGGCCGCGTGGTCGACCTCAACGTGCAGTACGACGCAAAGAACAAAAAATCTGTCGTCGAGGTGATCTGCGAATTCAGCCGCAGCACGATTAAGAACGAAAAAGGCGCGCCCATCGACGTTTCGAGCCGTCAGGAACTGCAGCGACTGATTGACAGCGGTCTGCGCGCCCAGCTCGGGGTTTCGGGCTTGGCGACTGGTTTGCTGTTCGTGGAACTGGATTTTGTAAACGAGAGCGAACCTCCGGCGGTGGCAGCGATCGCAAATTCACAGTTCGTCGTGGTGCCGTCAGTGCCTTCTGCAATCTCGGAGTTTCAGGCGAGTCTGACCGAAATTCTTTCGAACCTAAAACGTGTCGATTTTGCCGGGCTGTCGCGCGAGATGAACGGGCTGCTCGCCGACACGCGCAAACAAATTGCCAGTCTCGAACTCGCCAAGCTCTCATCCGAATGGACAAAGGCCGGCACCGCGATCAACGAACTCGCCCATTCCGCAGACTTTCAGCGCACGTTCGTCCACCTCAACGAAACCATCGACCAGGTTCAAAAAGTGCTGGCCGGCGTCGACGCGCAGATTCAGCCCGCGGGCGTTAAACTCAACGATACACTGCTCCAGGCGCAGGACACGCTGAAAACTTTCAACGAGGCCGCAGAATCCGCCCGGCGTTTCATCAGTGCACAAGGCGGCTTGGGCGAGGAGACGGTCCGTACTATGAACCAGCTCGCCGAAGCTGCCGCCTCAGTGCAGCGGCTCGCTGAATTTCTCGAACGCAACCCGAACGCTTTGATCACCGGCAAAAAAGCGCCCCGCTAGAACTGCACGCCTGCCATGAACATCTCCCGCCCACGTTTCTCGATCCGCACGCGCTTAGTGTGCGCCAGTCTGGCCGCCTTGTTATTGGGCGGCTGCAAAATCTTGCCGGAGGCCACGAGCGATCCAACCCGTTACTATGTGCTCAGCGGACCGGTCCCCGCAGAACTTTCGGCAAGCAAGCCAGCTGGAACGCATCAGATAGGGCTCCGTCCGGTCGAGTTGCCCGGCTATCTGCATAATCAAAAAGACATGGTCGTGCGCACCGGCGCCAACGAACTCCGCTTTCAGGAATTCGCGCTCTGGGCGGAGCCGCTTGAAGCCAGCGTGAACCGAGTACTTAAGGAACAACTCCTGTCCTCGGACACCATCGGCAGCGTGACGACGTATCCATTTTCCCTAGACATCAAACGCGACTACGATGTGGTCGTGCACGTGCTAAACTGCGAAGGGCTGGTGCACGGCGACAGGCCGGGCGTGGCCCGCTTTGCCGCCACCTACGACATCATCGCTGCCGGCGCGGGCGGCCAAGTAATCGTGAGACGGACCTTCACCGCGCCCGATCAAGCCTGGGATGGAACGAATTTCAGCGCGCTGGCCCGCCTTCTCAGCGAAGCCGTGGCAAAATTGAGCGCCGATATCGCTGCGAACCTGCCGAAGTAAAGTGTTGTGCTCGTTCCGTCCTTCCATGACGCCGTGAAGGTCAAGGCCGCGTCGTAACCGTATCTATCGTCTCAAGCCAATCGGCCACGGTTGCCGCAGGTTTAGTATACCGCGGGCTGCGCTCGCACAACCTGTCGCGAGGCGAGCCGCTTGTTTTAGATCGAAAGAGCAAACGACTCACTACCGATATGAATGGTAAAAGGTAAAGCATGACCCATTCTTCAGGGGATCTTTTCTTAAGGGGTCCGGATTGCGTGTTACCGATCTCGCCGGATCGAACCTGTTCAAGGCTGGGCGGCTCATGCTAACCACCCAACGCTATAAGCTTAACACATATCCAATGACTACATCAGCTCATTCAGTTGTAGCAGGGTCAGATGCTTCAGGCGGTTGATATAACGTTACAGGTCAGCCACGATCGTGACTGGCGCGGAGTGTGCATCTGCACAATCCGTGACAGACACGGTCGTTGTGCTGTAACGCCTAGTTAGGCCTCTTTGGGACCGGCATCATTTTGAGTACTTCTCGCTAGGAGGGATTTGCTTGAAAAGGCGCGGACAGACATTCGGGAGGACATTGTAGACGACAGCGGCAACAATCAATGCGAGGATGAAAACGCCTTTCAAACTGCCACCGCCAGTACGCGGGCGCTCGGCCCAGCTATTGATGTCTCGAGTCGATTGTTCGCCGTCGCGGAAAGACACAATCATCAGAAACCAGCCTGTCGCTATGAACGAAACAAACGTAGCAACTAGTAAAGGGGCGTACCGAAGACCTTCCATATTTTGCCTAACTCTTATTCAACCGCTCTTTTGATACTTCCGAGCAGCTTTCTGCTTTGGCGAAGCAGAATAAGCGTGGCGAAAAACCAAGCGCTTGGCGCTCCAGCACCATGGGAGCTTCCGCTGTCCGAGCTTGACGAGGAGCTCGACGAGCTACTGCTGGAGCTGGACGAAGAGCTGCTCGAAGAACTCGAACTGGAGGAAGACGACGAGGAGGATGAACTGCTCGAGCTTGAAGAACTCGATGACGAACTACTGGAACTGGAGCTGCTCGACGATGACGAGGATCCCGCGATAACAAGGAAGTCCGTTACGACACTGTATGGGGCCACACCCGTAGCTCCAGAAATGCTCGTCGTGTTCACCCCGCCGACGAAAGTCGCGAAGGTCAGCCAACCGCCGTAAGTGGAACCTTGAGTGAGAGTGTTGGCCGGTATCGTGAAAGAGGTGAACGGTGTGGCAGAATAGGAAATTTCACCAATTAACCCACCAATTGCGCTCTCTACAGCATGGCTATTGGTAACACCCTGCCGAACGGGGATGGCAAGGGCAGCAGCCTCTACAATCTCGAAACTCATAATACTGCCAACGCCACCACTGCCGTTCGCATAGTTCGTGAAAGTGTTGAAAGTCAGGACACAGTCTTTCGTCGGGTCAGACACGACAAGACTGCCGCCATTCCAACTGCCATTAGTAATACCAATGACCTGAGGTGTGACCGGATACAGATCGCCGGTGAGGCTCAAATTTACCGCAACGCCTCCGATCGTCACAGTATAGGTGCCATCGGGAAAAGCTGCGTCCATCGCCGCCAACGTGGAATAATTCATGGTATAATCCTCCATGAGTCCATTGAAGCTCAGAGGAAACGTACTTCCGACTAGAGTCTTAAAACTAGAACTGGCGTATCCAGGGACACCATCGCCCACCGACACTTGAAAAGAAGAAGGAGTGGAAGGATCAGCCGAAACCGTGCTCGCGGCTGTCTGCACATACATTTTCACCTTCCCCACTGAATAGGAACTGTCGCTTGCGGCATAGCCCTGAGAAAACCCCACACCGAGCAGGGCACAGGCGAGGGCAAACAAACGAATGAGTGTGAAATTCATAGGGAGCCGGTGGGGTTTATAAATACTGTTGGTACTGCAGCGTTGGTTTTGCTGCCTCCGCAGCCAGTAACAACCAGCAAACTGGGGCAATATCGCCAGGATAGTACAGACAATTAGGTTCTGGCGAACGAAGGCTACAATAGCTACTTCCCGCTATTAGCCTTGCTTCAGCCGGATTTGAACCGGCGAGCAAAGTAACAAATAGCCGGAGAAAAAAACAAAAGAGGTCTCGCTTTACCGATTTAGTCGCTAACCCGCGGCTGCTCCCAAGAGCCAGGCCGCTCCCAGCAAAGCCCGCACCATCGCTCCTCTACTACGTCGGGCACGCCAGACGAACGGGAAAAAACAGTCCATGGTTTTACCCGCCCCGTTTATTCCTAGACAAAAGCACCGCGCCGCTGGCGGCCATAATAACGCCGCCGCCCATGTAAAGCAGGTGCTTCGGCGTGCGCGAGCCGCCGTCGAACTTATTGGCTATGCTCGTGCCGGTTTCGGAAAGCGAGCCCAGCACGGAGTCTTTGCGTGACCAACCCTGCGCGAACAGCCAGATACCGCCAACCACGAGAAGAACGCCGATAATCTTTGTGAACATAGTTTGGCGGAGGAGGCTGGTTTGGCTGAGCATATTTACGAATACCGCAGCCGCTGCCATTAAGAAGCGGGAATCCCAGGAGCGCGCAAACCCGCGCCTTAATGGCAGCGGCTACACTATTTTTTGAAACGCTCTAAGTCTACTTTAGCGTGACGGCGATGCGTTCGAGCGCAGCCACGACGTTTTCTCGGCTGTTGAACGCGCTGATGCGCACGTGGCCTTCGCCGCAGCGACCGAAGCCAGCGCCAGGCGTGCAGACGACCTGGGCTTTGTTGAGCAATAGATCAAAGAACTCCCACGAATCACGGCCGACATTGATCCAGATGTACGGGGCGTT
>Ga0302322_100002568_pt1 | contig 15348 bp, 13 predicted proteins | sample Fen_T0_2_FD_203757 | JGI IMG/M metagenome (GOLD analysis project Ga0302322, IMG submission 203757) | Peat permafrost microbial communities from Stordalen Mire near Abisko, Sweden - Fen_T0_2 | ecosystem: Environmental > Terrestrial > Soil > Wetlands > Permafrost | place: Sweden: Abisko... | reverse complement strand
AATCGGTGACGACGTACGGGTTCCCGTCCATCATGAACTTCAGGCCCTTGCGGATGTCGCTAGTGTCCATACTTTCCTCGAGAATTGGCCGGGGCCGCCGGTGTGACGCGCGGCCTGGGCACGGAGCTCGCGACCAACTCGGCCACTGAGCCCGCCACGCTCTAGCCAGGGATCGGCTGCCGTTCAAGCTAGAATCGGCTTTTGGCGACCTTGCAGCTGCTTTTTGGCTGCGCTTCCGCCAGGTTGACCGAGGTCGGCGCTTGCTCGCCCCGCTCCAGAGCGATACTGAAGAGCCGGCGCGATGAACGAATACGAGCTCGAAGAGATCAAACGCGAGATCGTGGAGAGCCGGGCGCTCACCATCAAGACCAACAATCTGGTCAACGCGCTGGCCGCGGATCTGAAGAGCATCTCCAAACGGCAGCAGGGCGCAGAGCGCAAGGTGGTGATCAACAGCGCGACGGCGTACGTCGTGACGATCGCGATCCTGCTGGTGTTCGTGAAGCTGACTTGGGACATCCGTCTGGAAACCGTGCGCGGAGAGAACAAGGAGACCCGCGATCAACTGGAGGCCGTTCAGAAAGACATCAAGGTCGAGCAAGAGCGGGAAGAGCTGCAGAAGCGCGCCAGCCGCCAGGCAAGCGAATTTTATCAGCTGATCGTACAGAGCAAACGCCAAGAACTGATCGCCGCTTACCCAGACGTGATCAAGCTCGACATCACACCGACCGAGCGCGCGGTATTCGACTCGGCAGTGGAGCGAGCCAAGAACGAGCTGTCATTGATCGCCTACCAGAGCGGCGTCGACCACATTCGCATGGCTCGCTGGCACGAAGCTCAACAAGCGTTCCGTGAATCGCTCAAGTACAAGAGCGACGCGGCTCACAGCCCGCAGGCGAACCTCCAACTGTCACGCGCGCTGATCCAGCTCGGCTTGCATCGCGATGCGATCCCGATCTTGATGCAGCTTTCGGAAGCGTCCGCCGACAAGGAAGTAATGGACGAAGCCACGCTGCAATTGGCCGAGGCTGAACTCGCCATTCAAGCTTGGAACGACGCGAAGAACACGCTGCGCGCCTTCATCCGTCGCTTTCCGAACAGCCCGCACATCAACGATGCTCGCGGCAAATTGGCCGAAGTTTCGCTGTATCACTGAGCCCAAGCGCTGCCGGATTCGCTACTCGGGGCTGACCGGAATCAACGTAAACACCCCACCGTTCCACAGGTTCGGCACGGCCATCGAACCTGCGCTCGGACCACTCACCACCAGCGCGTAACCGACGCCGTTCTTCAGCTCTTTCACGCCGCTCAGCGAGAGAACACTGCTCCAGCTTTGGCTGAAGAGCCCGTCTCCTTGAGACGAGACTTCCAGCAGGTAGTTGCGAGCACTACCGAGGTCGAACACCGTGTTCAGCACGGATGCCGGTCGCGGCGCGACCTGTCCCATCCGTACGCTGGCGATCGCGAGCCCCGGATCCATCAGTGGCACGATTGGGCGAGAGCGGACGTCCACTTGCCCCGTCGCGAGAGACGCATGCACGACCTGCAGCGCGACGTGATCGGGTGCCAGTCGTCGCGAGAGGCTGACCAAGATCGCAGACACGGTGGGTTGTCGCGCGCTGTAGCCGAGTCCGCAATACTTCTCGGCGGCCGCTCCACCGTACGTCGTGCCGCCGATGCAACCGTTCGCGACGAAGGCCAGACTGCGCCCTGCATTCAAGGTTCCGGCCGAGATCGCGGGCAAGCCGCGCACGCGCAGCGCCGAGCGCACGGCCGGTGAACCGCCGAAGTCACCGGCACTTCCGCCTTCGCCCGCGGCGCCCGAAAGTCCAGCGCCGCCGCCTTCGCCCGCGGCGCCCGCTTGACCGAGTTCACCGCTCCTGCCATCGCTCTCTGCTTCTTCCGAGCGCGCGAGCCCGATGGCAGTCTCGCAGTCTAGCCCCGCAATCAGGTCCAGCGCTCCGGCAATCACGAACGGCTCGAGCCCGTCCGTCGCAAAGTCCACGCCGTCGACCTCGCGCAGCACCAAGCTCTGGCCGTACTCGAGTGGCTCGTCCGTGAGCGGCGAACCGAACGGCGTCACGTGGCCGTCGGGGTCGACCTTGGCCAAACACAATGCAACGCTCGGCGCATCGACGACGCCATTGACGATCGTGAGCACGCTCTCGCCAGACGGTTCGTCGTCCGCATGGCCGCCCGAGTTCGCGGCTTCACCCCCGAAGCCGCCGAGATGGGTTGGCGCGCCGGCGATGCCCGAGGTGCCCCCGGCGTTACTCCCCGCATGCCCCGCCGGCTTCTTCTCCAGCGCATCGTGGTTGGTGACACAGCCAACGAATGCCCCCGCGCACAGCAACGCACCCAGCCAGAGCTCGCGGCGAATCATGCTGCGCTATGCCACGCTAGTGAGCGCCGGACAAGCCACAGCTGAGGGCCTGCCGAAACTCGAAACCCGGAGCAAAACCCAGCCTCGCCGCACTCCGCTCGCGTCCGACGAAGCGCGCACTCAGCCTCGTTTCGTGCGAGGAATCACCTTGGTTGGCAGGTGCGTCCGCGAGTTCGACGGCCTCCAAGCAGAGACGGTCCGCGTTCCCGCGCAGGAGGGCAAACATGCCCGCGTGAACCGCGGCATCGGAGGCGGGCTGTCCGGCTTCGATCAGCTGTAACCAGGCTTGGCTGGTTTGGAGCACCGCGCGGTAGTCATCGGCGGCCGGTTTGCATTCGGGCGCGTCAGCTAAAGATAGCCGTGACCACGGAGCGAGCACGCTGACCGTACCATCCTCGTGCAACAAGACTGCCGGATCCGCGAGCGTCGCCGGTTCGCGGCCAGAAGGCGAGCGCAAGATCGCGAGCTCACCGCGCGCACCCAGCGCGAGCGAATCCGGGTTCCGCGGATAGAGCGGCGGGGCCAGCCCCGGGATTTGAAACAGGCGTCGCCCGCGACCAGCCACGAATTCGAACACGTCGAGCGAGCCATCGGGACGGCCGCTGAGCATCGCGAGTTTGTTCGGTGCGCTCTGCACCGCCCCAATCCACTTGGCGTCGTCGGCCAGGTCACCCGCCACCAAGGCTTCGATTCCCGAGCCATGGACCCAGAGCGGCAGCTCGCCGTCCAAGATCAGCCCCCCCGCCTCGCCCGCGTTGAGCCCCAAGACGGGCAACGCGGGCAAGCCATCGACTTGCTCCGGCCGAAACGAAGGGGCATCGTAACCCGCTGCGCGGGCGGCATCGAACAGCACACGCAAACGAATCGACGCATTCTGGATGCGCCCGCTCGGCTCGAACGCGGAAACGAAGGCAACGCGTGCGACCGAGGAATATCCGGCCCAATTCGCGGCAGGCGGATCTTCGGTCGCGTCCTCGGGCACGCGGGTCACGAGCGAGGCTCGGAGCTCGAGCGGTTCGCCCGTGCCGAGGATCGGGTGCACGGTGGCCCACGCGAACGCGGCCACATAGTCGGCTTCGGTGGCCGGTGTCGGTTGACTCATCCCGAAGCGGAAACTCGGAACCAGGTCGGATGCAGCGGGCGGCTGCAGCGCGACGACGGGCGCGGACAGCTGTTTACAGCTCAGAGTAGCGAGTCCATCACGGGCGACGCCCGGGGGCGCTGGGGCCACGTTTTGCGTGCGCAGCAATGCCGCGGGAACTTCTGGTTGCCAGCCGACACGCAACCAGGGGCCGAGTAGGCAACCCACCGCCGAACAGCGCGGGGTCGAGTTCAAATGCCCCGCTGATGCGGACCCGGGCGGTCCCATCGTCTCCACCCAAGTACGTCCCCAATCAGAGGTTTGAAACACGCGACGCCCGCGATCGATGGCGAGCGCGTGCGCGCCCGCACCCGCCAGGTGACTGAACTCGTACACACTCGGCTCCAAGCGTCCATCATGAGCGATGGCAACCCCGCCGGTCGGCAGCCAACCGCGTACACTGCCGTCCTTGAGCGCGACCCAGTCGAGCCCCAACCAGACCTCGGGGCGGCGCTCGGCTTCGATCACCCCACGCGGCATATCCGGCGCAATGGCCACGAAATTGCCCGTTTGCGCATCGAGCATACCGGGCGCCGATCCGCCGATCACGGCCACCGCGCCGCCGCCCACCTTGGGCACCCAGCGCACGATCGAAGGCGCCGTCAGCACGCGCGGGCCGCCCGCTGCTGGGTGCTCTGCAGGCTGCTGGAGTTTGGCAAGCTGCGCGCTGACATCGAAATCGTGGAATCGGCCGTCCACGCTGCGCACGCAGACTGCGCCAGCTCGAACCGCGCCGTCACAACGCGCAGATGCGACCAAGACGCCCTCTGCAAAATCGAGCGTCACGCCAGCACCGAATCGAGCTTGCGTCAGCGGACGTTCGCCGAATGCGTCCGAAAGCACCAAACTGCCGTTGATTGGGGAATTGCACGCCACGAGCAGCGCGCCGTGCACATCCAAGGTTCGGCATGCGAGTTCGCTCGGCACCAACGCTCGGGTCATTTGCACGAGCTCTCCCGTGCGCAAATTGACCGTCGCAACACTGCCTGCCACCGCGACCCCCGCGAACTCCTCGCCAATCGGCACTCCGAACGCGAGCGCGCGCTCGAGTGGTGGCTCGGCGAGCGGCCACAGGGAGTCTGCCAAGGGCCGCGCCGGCGCCGCGCGCGGCGCGCCTTCCAGCTGCATCTTGCCGGCCACATCAACTCGAATTTGCTGATCCGAGGTCAGCTTCGCCAGCAATTCTCCGGCCTTCTCGCGCACACTGACCGCACGCGCACCAGCCGGCAATGCCAACGGTCGATAGCTCTTGCCGGCGTCCTCGCTGAATTGACAGCCCCCCCCTTCGAGCAATGCCAAGCTCCGCCCTCCAGCCGTAGCGGCGATGTCCGCCAAAAGCGGGGGGAAGATCGCGACACGCTCTCGCGTGAACAAATCGAGGGCAAGACGCTCGCCGTCACTGCCACGCACGAGCGCGAAGTTCGGACCAAACGAGACCTGCGCCGGCAGAAAACCGATACCGAGCAACGGGGTCAGCCTGCCCAGAAACGAGTCTGCCGTGTACAGGGCGCTGTCGTTCCAAAATAGCAGACCGCCGCCCACCGCCTGCGGCAAGGGAATGCCCCCTTGCAAGGCCGGCATCGCGATCGACTCCGCGAAGCGCAACCCACCCGCCTCTGGTCGAACTCGGAGCCCGTCGACGATCGCGCCCACCCGCAGCGGTGCCCCATCTTGAAACGGACCTTTGGCCACGAAGCTCGGCGCCAGTCGATAACCGCGCAGAGGCTCGTGCTGCGTCGTGATCCGCAGCGGCGGCGGGGCGCGGAAAACGGCCGCGTGTGTCGCGGGCGGCGCGTTGCTGCACCCTGACGCGAGGAGCAGGAGAGCAGCTGCGAGACGGGGGAGACCGATCACACGGCGCACCCTACCATCGTCGCTAGTGTGCTGGAATCGTCCCGATGATGGCGAGCATTGGGGCGGAAACGAGGATCATACCTGCAGCGTGACCCGCAACACGCAATCTGCGGGGCCGCGGGCGCCCACTCTGCGAGATAGGCAGGCGCGAGAAACGCGCCCTTTTGCCCTCAATTCAAGCGCGCTCCGATCACGTGTCCGTGATTGAGCGGCCCGTGTCCCTTGCCGAGGCCCGGCGCAGTGCGAATCGCCTCCACGACGTAATCTTCCGCGCGCTCCACGGCGGAACGGAGAGTGAAGCCGTGCGCGACGCCGCAGGCGATGGCGGCAGCCAAAGTGCAACCAGTGCCGTGCGTGGAGCGGGTTACGATACGGGCGTGTTCGAAGCGTGCACCTTCACCGTCGGCGGTGCGCAAGAGATCGACGATCGTGTCCCCAGGGACGTGTCCGCCTTTGATCAGCACGGCACTCGCGCCAAAGGCGAGCAGACGATCGGCCGCGCGCTCCATGTCGTCGATGGTTTCGACCTTGATGCCGGCCAGCGCGGCGGCCTCGGGCGCGTTGGGGGTGATCAGCGCGGCGAGCGGCAGAAGTCGCTCCACCAACGCGCTGCGAGCCCGCTCTTGCAGGAGCGCGGTACCGCCCTTCGCGAACATCACGGGATCGACGATCACTGGCACACGGCGCGCGCGGATCTCGAGCGTGGAGGCGACGGCAGAGATGATCTCTTCGGAAAACAACATACCGGTCTTCACCGCATCCGCGCCGATGTCCGTGAGTACGACCGACATCTGTTCGGCCACGAAATCCGGGTCGATGGGCAGCACGCCGAACACGCCCAAGGTGTTTTGCGCGGTGAGCGCGGTGATGGCCGTCGCAGCATAGCCACCCAATACAGTGATGGTCTTGATGTCGGCCTGAATCCCAGCTCCACCGCCCGAGTCGGAGCCTGCCACTACCAATACGCGACCGCGGGGTTCGTACGCTTCAGCCATGCGGCATCCTAGCGCTGGAAGAGGCTGAAGCCGCGAAAAATTCCGGAACTCTGGCAGGCGAACGGCGACGGCCGGAGAACCGGTGGAGTAGTGCTAGGCGGAGTCACTGGGCATCGCTATGCTGCGACGACCATCGTGGGCCTGCTAGATTTCGAAGATCGCGCCAAGAGCTACATCGGCAAGCTCGTCTCCGGCCGCTATCGTTTGGAATCGCTGCTCGGCCTCGGCGGTATGAGCGCAGTCTTTCAGGCCAAGGATCTCGAAGGCAAGCCGTTCGCGGTGAAGCTCCTGTATCCGGAACTCCTGGACAGCGAGGCGGCCGAACGTTTCGAGCGCGAGTCGAAGCTGGTCCTGGGACTTTCGCACCCCCACGTGGTCACGACGCTGGCCGCCGGCCGCGACGAGACCCTGGGGCATTATCTGGTGATGCCGCTGCTCAGCGGTCGAGATTTGGACGCCGTACTCGAGCTACACGGCGCGCTCGCTCCCGAGAGCGCGGTGCGAGTCGCGCTGCAGGCGGCCCGAGGTCTGTCGGCTGCGCATCGGGTTGGCATCGTGCATCGCGACGTCAAGCCCGGCAACCTATTACTCGCTCGCGACGGCGCGGAAGTCATCGTCAAAGTGTGCGACTTCGGGATCGCCAAACGGCTGGGCGGAGAAGCTGACGCCGAGGATTCGCTGACAGCCACCGGCAGTCAGCTCGGCACCCCCGACTACGCGGCCCCCGAGCAATTGCGGAACGCCAAAGACGTCGACGAGCGCGCCGACATTTGGGGACTGGGCGCGACGCTCTATCAAATGCTGTGCGGCGTCGCGCCGTTCTCGCACATCGAGTCGCTCGCGGACTTGATCGTCGCCATCTGCGGAGAGGACGTTCCGCATCTTCAGGACCGAGCGCCGTGGGTAGAGGCTGGTTTGGCCCGTGCAGTGCACCGCGCGCTGAACCGCGATCCTAATTTGCGGCCTCAAACGATCGAAGATTTCGCCGATCGGTTGCGTCGCTTTTCGGGCGGCGACGAGCTATTGGACGAAGCGCGCATCACGCGCGTGTCAGCCGCAATGCGGCAGCGCGTCGAAGGCCGTGCCGATCTGGCGCTGTCGGTCGCAACGCCATCCAGGCCAGGCTCGAGTGACGCGGATCCGCTGGGACTGGTCGGCAAGCGCCTCAGCGACCGTTATCGCGTGATTCGGCTGATCGGCAAAGGCGGCATGGGTTCCGTCTACGAAGTCGAGGGGCCCAACGCACTGCGCCTGGCGGCCAAGGTCGTTTCGGCGGGCATGGCCAATGCCTCGCCTACCGCGCTCGAGCGCTTCGCGCGTGAGGCACGCACCGCCAGTGACATCACCAGCCCCAACGTGGCCCGCACCATCGATACCGGCTCCGACGAAGCGCTCGGCATGCCGTACATCATCATGGAGCTCTTGCAGGGCGTCGAACTCTCCTCCGTGCTCAAGAAGGAAGGCGCGCTCGACCCTCAAGTCGCGGTGCGGCTGGTTCTGCAGGGCGCGAGTGGCGTGGCCGCCGCACACGCGCGCGGAGTCGTGCATAGGGACATCAAGCCGGCCAATCTTTTTCTGCAAATCGACGATGCTACGCAAGAGGTTACGGTCAAGGTCTGCGACTTCGGGGTCGCCAAACGCACGCGCGTGACCGAGGGCAACAATGCCGCGAGCCACCTGAGCCTGACGCGCACTGGCGGCATGCTCGGTTCGCCCATGTACATGTCGCCCGAGCAAGCCAAAAACGCCAAAGCGGTCGACGAACGCACGGACGTCTGGAGCCTATCGGTCGTGCTTTGGGAGGCGCTCAGCGGTCAGAGGTTGTGGGGCGGACAAACTTCCCTCGGGGAGTTGATCGTGGCCATCTGCACCGAGCCGATCCCCCAGCTCGAAGTGGTGGCGCCTTGGGTTCCTCGAGATCTCGCCCGGGTCGTCCATCGCGGGCTGGAGCGTGACCCCAATCTGCGCCCAGGTTCCGTGCGCGCGTTCATCGAGTCCTTGTCGGTGTTCTCGGGCGGCAGCGATCGCGTCCAGCAGTCGCAGTTGGTGGCGCTGACGATGGCCGAGCGCGGCGCACTCCAGGTGAAGGTCAACATCAGTGCGTCCGCAGCAGCCGGCATGGCCAACTTGGCGCGCGGAGGACGCGGCGGCACCTCCCTGCCCCCGGAGCGCGCGGGTGGGCGCCGTTCCGGCAAGCCAGGACCGCAAGTCGCCAATTCCTGGTTGATGGCCGTACTGCTGATCGTGATGGTGGGCGGGCTGTCGCTCGTCCTCGGCTATCTCCTGCACAATCGCTGACCTACGCTTTCAGCAGTGGGTTCCGGCGCAGCTCGGCCACCGCGAAGTCCACGAATGCCCGGACGCGCGCGGCGCCATGCTTTCCCTCACGATGAATGACGTGGATCGGAATCGGCACCGGTTCGAACTCGCGCAGGATCACCCGCAGGCGACCCGCCTGCAGCTCCGATGCTGCCTGATACGACAAGACACGTGTCAGCCCCTCTCCCGCGACCGCGCCCTGTAGAGCGACCTCCGCGCTGTTCACGACGAGCCGCGCGCTCGGGCGCACCGACAGCGTTTGTTTACCGCCTTCGAACGTCCAGGCTGGCGGCGAGCGATCGGCCGAAAAGCAGATCGCCGCGTGGTCCTTCAGCTCACTCGGCGTGCGCGGGACACCGTGGCGCTTCAAGTAAGCGGGCGACGCGCACACCACGTTGCGCACGGCGCCCACGCGAACGGCAGTGAAGGACGAGTCCGGCAGACGGGCGATGCGCACCGCCACATCCAGCCCCTCTTCGATCAAGTCGACGACGCGGTCGACGAGCACCGCGCGGCCGCTCAGCTTCGGGTGCCGATTCAGGAACTCCAGCAGCAGAGGCGCGACGAACAATCGTCCAAACATGACGGAGGCCGTGATCGCGAGCGTGCCCCGAAGCTCACCCTGCCGCTCCCCGGACACGGCTTGGTCCGCATCCTCGAGCTCGTTCAGCACGCGCTTACCGTCGAGCAGGTAACGCGCGCCCGCTTCGGTCAAGCGCACGATGCGCGTCGTGCGCTGGAGCAGCTTGACGCCCAAGGTTTGCTCCAACGCAGCAACGGCCCGCGTGACGGAGGGTGCAGAGATCGCCAAACGCCGCGCCGCAGCGGCAAAGCTTTGCTCTTCACCGACCGCCACGAAGATTCGCAGAGTCTGGAACCGGTCCACGGATTATTCCTATCTCTGCAATAATTACTTGTCAAAATTGCCTATTGTTCAGGACCTCGCGCGGGCGCAGATTGGACGCATGACGCAAGAACGCCGCCTCCGCCTGCACCGTTTCGCGCTCTCGGGTCACTCGCACCGCGCCGAGTTGATGCTGGCCTTGCTCGGCCTGCCCGTCGAGTTGGTGAACGTGGATTTGGCCAAGGGCGAACACAAGCAGCCCGCCTTCCTGAGCAAGAACAGCTTGGGCCAAGTGCCGGTGCTCGAAGACGGGACGCTCACCATCAGTGATAGCAACGCGATCCTGGTCTACCTCGCCGAACGCTACGACCAGGCCGACCGCTACTATCCTCGCGCAGCCGAGGGTCGCGCGCAGGTGCAGCGCTGGCTCTCGGTCGCCGCCGGACAGCTCGCTGCCGGTCCCGCCGCCGCCCGACTCGTGCGCGTGTTCAACGCACCACTCGACCACGCTTTGGCGAAGCGCAAGGCCCAGGAGCTGTTCAGCCTGCTCGAGAAAGAGCTCAGCGCGCGCCCGTTCCTGGTCGGCGAGACCGTCACGCTGGCAGATGTCGCACTTTACACCTACACCGCGCATGCCCCCGAGGGCGACGTTTCGCTCGACAGCTACCCCGCGATTGGCGGCTGGCTCTCTCGGATCGAAGCGTTGCCCGGGTTCGTACCCATGGTCCGTACTCCGGCAAAGCCATGAGCACTCCCCCCAGCGCAAGCACACCACGCCGGGCCGATCGCGGCTGGGGGCGCGAACAGTCACCCTTTCATCCCGGCGAGCAGGACGTCCAACGGCGCGTTGGCGTACGCGATCAGGTCGAGCGCGCGGGGCGGAACATGATCCGCGAGCAGATGCCCGAGCAACACCGGGAGCTGTTCCAGGCCCTGCCCCTGCTGGTCGTCGGCAGCATCGACGAAAGCGGCCGACCGTGGGCTTCCTTGTTGAGCGGAGAGCCGGGCTTCGTGCACTCGCCCACGGCCAAGCTGCTGCAAATCCAGGCACAGCCCGCGCTCGGCGACCCCCTCTGGAAACAACTGAACGTCGGCACACCGCTCGGCCTGCTCGGGATTCAGCTGGAAACGCGGCGTCGCAACCGAGCCAACGGCCGCATCGTCGCACGCGACGCGGACTCCTTCACCTTCGAGGTCGAACAAAGCCTCGGCAACTGCAAACAGTACATCCAAGCGCGTGAACCCAGGTTCGACGCAAAGCTCCTCGAAACGGCGATGCCAGTTCGCAGTGAAGGCGCACACCTCTCCGCGAGAGCGAGCGAGCTGCTCTCCAACACCGATACCTTCTTCATCGCCACCGCTTCAGCCACACCAACCAGCGGCAACGGTGGCGAAGGCGTCGACGTCTCGCACCGCGGTGGACGCCCCGGCTTCGTGCGGGTCGCCGACGGCCCGCTCGCGACGCGGCTGACGATCCCGGACTTCCGCGGCAACTTCCTGTTCAATACCTTCGGCAATCTCGAGGTCAACCCGCGCGCCGGCATCGTCTGCGCCGATTTCGCCACTGGCGACATCCTGACCCTCACCGGCGCTGCGCACGTAGTTTGGGACGGCCCCGAACTCGACTCCTTCGCCGGCGCGGACCGGCTGCTCACGCTCGACGTCGAATCCGGCTTCCTCCTCGAGCACGCGCTGCCGCTGCGCTTCACCGGGCTCGCCCCTTCTCCGGACCTCGCCGACACGGGGACCTGGGCGGAGGCGCAACGAGGCTCCTAGGGCGGGCGGGCTCAGACTGGGTTCCCATCGCCCCCTGGTCAGTGCTATCCCCCACTTCGGCAAGCCCAGCGGTCCAGGAAATGGGCCAAATGGCGGACCAAACAGTGTGGCCCCTTGGCGGAATGGCAGACGCAGGGGACTTAAAATCCCTCGATCGCGAGATCATCCGAGTTCGAGTCTCGGAGGGGCCACCAGCATCAACTAGGCTCGATTTCTGATCGCTACCGGTCGCTCGGTCGACACCATCATGGGCAATTCGTGGGTAATCAGCCCTGTCGGGGATCGCCGAGTCGAACGGCGCGAGCGCACCGAGGTTGAGCTCGCTCGCCATTCGCGCCGCGCGCCGGTAGCGGTTGATCATGATGCTCGACGTGTGGCCCGTCCGATCGGCCACCCAGGTCTCCGACTTGCCGTTCGCCAGGGGGAGCGTGACGAACGTTCCACGGAGATCGTGCACGCGGAATCGGCCCCGGTTTTCGCCCTTGTTGTGCAGCTCCGACCGACGCACCTCGGCCTGCCAGAGCCGCCCGCGGAGCAGATCGGCGAGCCGTGAGGTCTCGAAGATGGCTCCGTCGGGGGCCGGGAACACGAGCGCGTTGTCGTCCGGCACGCAGCGGTTGGACACGACCTGGAGCGCGCGCACGACGCCGGCATCAAGCGCCCAGGTACGCGCATCGTCCGTCTTGTTCGCGTCGAGGGAGACCGTCCCGCGCTCGAGGTCGATGTCGCGCCAGGTGAGCCCCAGGGCCTCGCTGAGCCGCATTCCCTCGCGGGCCAGGAAGCCAAAGAGCAGCCGCTCTTGCACTGGCACCGCGTCGCTCGCGAGCAGCGCCGCGTCCTCGACCGGATACAGGTACGAGAACGCGGGCGGCTTGCCGACCTTGGGCAGGAAGCCTTTGGGCAGCGGACTGCTCTTGATGAGGCGCAGCGGGTACACGGCGAGCGCGAGCACGCGTGCGATGCATTGGGCGTAGTGCCGGCGGGTGGCGGGGCGCCGCGCCGTGGCGGGCAGCGCGCGCATCACGGCTTCCACGTGATCGAGCTTCAACCTCGAGATCGGGATGTCACCGAACGCCCGCCCGTCGATGTCCGTAGCGTTCAGGCGCTTCAGGCGCCGCTCATCGGGTCCGGAGTCCTTCGCCTTCACGTGGTCGGGCCAGTCGCGTGCAAGGTCGCCCTCGGTCCACTGTTTGGCGACCTCGGAGAAGGTCGGCCCTCGAGCCGAGCGGGAAGCGTGGCCGCCCCGCACAGCTAGCCGATGACCATGATCGCGTCGGCAACGCCAGCCTCGTTCGCCGCACCGAGCTCTCGGAGGAGCGCCTCTGCCCCAGCAGTCTCGAACTTGCCCGCCAGCCGGAGGTGACGCGCCTGCTCGGTGAGAAGTAGCGCTCGTTCTTCGGCTTCGGTTTGACCGCGGCACGTCGGTAGCTCGACGTCGAGCCAAAGCTTGCCTTTGAGCGTCACGCGGGCACGCCAGATGCCGGCGCTGAAGCGGACTTCCCCTTGGCTTGCTTAGGCATCTTGGCCGCCAGTGGTCGGAGCGGGGCCGGTGCTCGCGTCGAGATTCTGCGCAAAGCCGTCGCATTCGGTCTCCGAATAGGTCTTGGCTGCGGCGAGAAACAGGCTTGTATTCGTCTCCTTCTCCACGACGTCCGGCGAGCGCGAATGCCCAAACGGCGCGAGAAACCCTGCGACCAGAGCATCGATTCTCGACTGCCCATGGGCCTGGATTTGGCTCCAGAGCGGGTTCAGCGCGAGCGTGTCGACTGTCCCGGCGCCTTTGCGAAGCGGCACCGACCAATCGAAAAAACACGGCGAGTCGCCGCGCCCGATCCCGAACGATTCCTTTGCCGTGGGCGTCAGGTACACCGCCGCCGCAGCAGCCTGCTCGTGCCACTTCGCCGCGTCATTGATGGCGTCGCCGACAATGAAGTCGTCATCGACCACAACCTGCCCGACCGAGATCGCCCCCTGATAGATGAGCGCTGGCGATGTGCCCGCGAGCACCGTGATCAGATCGCACACAATGTCAGCAACCTCTTCAAGAGGCACGCTGCCGCCGACCAAGCGGGATCAGCTCTGGGAACACATGGTTTACATCGCGAACAACAAGGATCGGATGCGCTACGTGACCCTCAGCTCGTGCAGTCTGCCGATCGGCAGCGGAGCTACTGAAAGCGCTGCGAAGACCGTCGTCGGCCGCAGAGCGAAGAATAGCGGTCAGCGTTGGAGCCAGCCCGGACTCCGCGGGGCCGTCACGCTGCGAGCGATCCAGCAAAGCGATCGCCTTCCACGCTTCTGGGCTCATCTGTCACGCCGCTACGTGGACACCGTGGCCGACGCGGCGTGAGCGAGATCCGTGCGTGGTCCACACCCACCCGGCTTGCGAAGTCCGCGAACTTCACTTCATCGCTTCCGTAGCTCGCCGCAGGTGCCTCCGCGACCTCGATGAGGTATTCCCCGAATCGTTGCTTGCCACCGTGCGCACGGAGGTGCGGCTCGAACCCGCTGCTCTTTCCCTCAAGCTCGAGGGTCACTTCTCGGTCTGCAAGTGCACCTAGCGCCGGCGCGTGCAACGATTTCAGGAGTCGGGCGTCATCCCGCCGGATCGCGTCCGCCAACGCAACGAGAACGTCTTGAGCTGCGAGCACCTGATCGTCCTTTGTCTCATGGAAGATCCGAAAAGCGGCGCATCCAGCAACGTGGATCAAGTTCGCGAGTTCAGATTTGTCCCACACGGCGAAGGAGCCATTTGCTCGCGTGATCGCACGTGCGATCGCCGGATCAACCGGGCTGCTCAACTTGTGCTCCGTCTTTGGCTTTCTTGCGGTCATCGGTCCCAACAACTAGGGCTTGCCGCCCTCGCTGCGCATGTGTTGCTTGACGTTCCTTAGGATTTCCGCCGATGTAAGTCCGTCTTTGAGCCACTTCGCCAAAACGTCCTCAGATGGCGCGCTGTCGTATTTTTCAATCAGGTAACGGTACAACTCGTCGGACGCGGGAGTCAGTAACGGCGTACCCGTCCCGTCGGCGGCCGAATCCCGGATGGCCATTTCGATCTGCGCGCGCAAGGTAGCGTCCAACTTCGCAGTCGTCCCTCTAAGGCGTTCGCGCGCCTTCTCGTTCCTCCTCACAAGGACGTCAATGCCATCAATAATCATCCAAATGCTACGCTGTCGATGGGGTCGTCAGCGGGCTTGATTTGGGGCTCATCGAGTAAATCAAGGAAGGCATCGAGGATGCTTTTATGCTCTATGCTGAGTGCCATGGGGAAATCTCTCCTCATCCGCGGGTCGGGTGGTTGGCGAACACGCCGGCCGTTTTTTTCTCAGCGCTTTCCATCGCGCTTAGGCCCTGTCCAGTCCGCTGGAAGCTTGCATGCTTTGAGCACCGCACGCGCATAACGCTCGCTGACGCTGATGCTTCCCAGCTCCGCGCCGCTGACCATGGGCTGGCTCTTCTTCAGCCGCACCCCGAGCTCCGCCTGCGTCAATCCCGCGTGTTCGCGGGCAGCCTTGAGCGTCGCCCCGATCGAGTTGCGCGCGTAATCGACGGCGTCCACCGATCCATCGGGAACCCCAGCGACGCTCTGCAGACGCAGATATTCAGCCTTGGGAAGAATTACGTACTCGGCCTTTCCGAGTTTGATGGTTTGAATCTGAGACATGGCTTATCCCTCATAAACTTCTGAACGGTGTTTGATGCGGACGACGATGACCTTTGGCGTGACAACGCGAAATATCACACGCCAGTCGCCCGTTCTGATCCGAAAGTGACCCGCCCAGCCGCCCGAGAGCGCCTTGCTACCGGAGACCTCTGGCCACGCGGCAAGCCTTTCGAAAACGCCGAGCACGCGAAGCCGGATCACGACCGGCAATGCGTCGAACTCACGCTGGGCTTCCGGGCTAAGTAGAACGGTCACGTCGTATTAGCTAATAACAGCCTAATGGTCTCTCGTCCAACGAAAAGTGCTGACTTCGGCGCTTCGCGCGCTCCGTCTCCAGCGACGCCACTGCAGGCGCTGTCCTGGTCAGTC
>Ga0302322_100002567_pt1 | contig 15351 bp, 12 predicted proteins | sample Fen_T0_2_FD_203757 | JGI IMG/M metagenome (GOLD analysis project Ga0302322, IMG submission 203757) | Peat permafrost microbial communities from Stordalen Mire near Abisko, Sweden - Fen_T0_2 | ecosystem: Environmental > Terrestrial > Soil > Wetlands > Permafrost | place: Sweden: Abisko... | reverse complement strand
CGGTTAACCACGCAACTCCGCTGGCGTGCGGAAGCCAAGCCCGATGGCTCCGGCCTGACCGCTCCCGCCGGTTACAATCTCTACGCCCAGTCGTTCTATCAATATGATAAATTTGGCAACCTCACGTTGGCGGTTGATCCGCGTGGGGCGATGACCACGAACAAATGGGATGCGCTCGGCCGGCTCACCCAGCAGCAACATCTGGATGTCAACGGCACCACCCTGTTGAGCAGTGAAGGCTTTGCTTATGAACCCGGCGGTTTGGTTCAGTATTACACCAACGGCTTGGGCGGCGTCACCACCACGCTCTATACGACCAACGGCTTGCCCAAATATCGCAGCTACCCGGACGGTTCCACCAATGCTTGGCGGTATGGGCTTGATGGTCGTATCAGCAAAGAGACCCAGGGCAACGGCGCATACTGGCAGACCACCTACAATGACGTGAACCGCGTCACTACCCGCGTTTTCTATTCGGCAACGGGCACCGCGCTGGCCACGAATTCGACCCAGTTGGATCGGCGTGGGAATGTCATCCGCCGCGTGGATGCGGCCAATAATGCGTTCACCACCGTGTTTGATGGCTTGGATCGCGTCAAAATTGCCGCTGGCCCCGCCATCACCAACGTCGTCGCCACGACTTCCGGGGCCACTCCCGACGGCCCGCTCACCTATACCACCAACGTCTTGCAGCAGGCCGTCACCAATACCTATGACGCCGCCGGGCAGGTGTTGAGCAGTGTTAATGCCATGGGCGAAGCCTCAGTCACCCGGTTTGATGCCTTGGGCCGCGTCACCCAAACGCAATTGTTCAGCGCCACGGGCACTTTGGTTCGCCAGTCGAGTCTGGGCTACTCGGCTGATTTCAGCCATGTCACCGTCACCAACGGAGTGGGAGCCGAGGCCATCGTCAGCACCACCTACACGGACAATGACGGGCAGAATGTTCTCGCCATCGCAAATCCAGCCAGCGGGGTGACGGAGTTTGCGTTGAACCAGTTCGACCTCACCGGCAATCTGGTCGCAGCCAAGCACAATTCGCTCGCCGGAGGCAACCTCACCAACTGGACGACCGCCAGCTTTGCCTATGACGGATTGAACCGCCTCACCCAAAAGTTTGACCGGGATAATGCCGGGACAACGAACTCGTTTGACGCATTGAACAACCTGACTAACTTGGCTTTGCCGGGTGGTTTGCAATGGCGGGCGGTGTTCAACAATGCCGGACAGATGTTGCGGGATTGGAACTTGAGCGGCACCAGTGCCACGCGCAGCAACAACTACGCCTACTTTACGAGCGGCAGTCCCTACGCCGGTTTGCTCCAAACCAAAATTGACGGACGGAACACCACCACCACGTTCACCTACGATGATTGGCTCCGCGTGACCAATCTGGCCAGCAGCGGCACGCTGCCGGAACAAAAACTGACCACGGCCTGGCAATATGAGCCACGCGGTTATGTCACCGCCATTAACGAACAGTTTGCCAGCACGAACACCGGTCCGAACACCAGCGTCACCCGTTCGTTTGATGCGTATGGGCAACTGACTGCTGAATCGGTCAATGGCGGTTCCTTCGCCTATGGCACCATCCAAGGCTGGGATGCGGCTGGCCGACGCAATCAGTTGACCATCGGCACGGCCAGCTACGGCTTTGCCTGGCAGGCGGATGGGGCGCTGGTTTATGCGAGCAACCCCACGGGCAGCGGCAGTTACACCTACAACACCGCTGGCTTGCTCAATACCCGCCTAGTGGGGAGTCGCTACACCAGCATCACGTCGCGCGATGGCATGGGCCGCCCGCTCGGCATCACGACCTCCGTTAATCTGGTGGCACAGTTGACCGAATCACTGGCTTGGTCGGGCGATGGCCTGCTCGCCACCCACACGCTGATCCGAAATAATGACTTCACGGATTCGCGTTCATATGCGTATGCGCCCCTGAGCCGCCGGCTCACGCAGGAACAGTTGAATTTGAACAGTTCGGCCCGCTGGACAAATAATCTGACGTTTGACAACGGCGTGGCCGCCGGCCCCGGTGTGCTGACCAAAATGGGGCAGGCCAGTGGCGCATCCAACGTTTGGAATGGTGCCACCGACGCCTTTTTGCGGGTCAAGACCGAAACGAACAGCACGTTCCAATATGCCGCTTATGGGCATGTGAACGGACAAGCCACCCTTTCCGCCTGGTTGGACAACAGCCCGGTTTCCATCACCGGCATCGGCACGAACGCCATGCAGTGGCGGGCCGCCATGGAACTGACGCCCGGCACGCACCAGTTGAAGGTTGCCGCCATGCATCCCAGCGGCTTTTACACCGCGTTGACGACCAATTCGTTCACCAACAACCTCGCTTATCAATTCAGTACCAACGTCTTTGATGGCGCTGGCAACATCACGCTGCGGATTTGGCGCAACCCGAACGGCACCACCAACCGCACTCAAACGCTTGCCTGGGACGCGCGGGGTCGGTTGCTTAAAGTCACCGAACGCGAGAGCAATACCAACGGGCAGGATTTCAGCGTCGTCTATGACGCATTGGGGAGAAAACTGCAAACGAAGCAAATCGTCGTCACCAACGGCGTCGCCTTCTCCAATCAGCCGGTGGTGATTTCTCATTATTTTGACCCACTTGGCGAGTTCCTGGAATTGGGCGTGAACCAAGGTTCCTTGACGACTTGGAAACTCATGGGACCGGACTTGGACGGCAATTATGGCGGGCAAAACGGCACCGGCGGCTTTGACGGCAGTTCGCCATACTTGAACCTGTTCAATCCCACGATTGCCGATTTCAACGGGAATATTCTCGGCACGGTGACGAATAACGCGGTGTCATGGAATGGCAGCCGGATCACTGCTTACGGAGCAGTTCCCAATTATCGCCCGCCAACCTTGGGCAGCAGCGGCAGTCTGCCAAGCCAGTATGCGTATCGCAACCGCGCTACGGAGAGCATCGGCCTGATTTGCCTTGGGGTCAATTGGTATGACCCGATTGATGGGAAATTCATGTCACCCGACCCGTTGGGACACGCGGCCAATACCACACTTTTTGATGTTTCCAGCGGAAATCCCTTGGGCTATTTTGATGCCGATGGACGTTTGGGAAAACAAGCTGTCCAAACAACCGCTTGGCAGGCGACCGCTGTCGCAGCTTGGGCGGATGATGTTATTGTCAACTCGGTCGCTGGCACCGTGGCCTTGGCCAACCGAGGCTTCGGTTTAGCGGCGCAAACCGTTGGACTCGACCCGAGCAATTTCAATTGGCAGGCCCAAAAGTGGGCAGGTTATATGTACCCGTATGCCAGGGCTGGATATTATGACTCAAAACCGCCCGGAACCCAGTTGGCCACAATGGCGGCAGGATTTGTAGTGCCAATGGGGAATTTTGGGAAATTTGGAACAATAGAACGAACAGCTGTCGGAACAGAATTTTCAGCAGCGCAACAAACTGGCAAGGTTATAATAACCCCCAGATATGATGTGAATACACCATGGTATCAATTTTTAAAACCTAGTTTTGATGTGAAAGCCTCTGTCGTAACTGAAGGTCGAACCGCAGAAGCAATTGCAGCAACAAAGGCGCACGAAGGACAACACATAATGGACGTTATTGCTAATCCCCAACTGACATATTTAGCTACGCAAGCAAGAATAGGAAAAGCTGGTTACTTTCCTGGTTCTGGCTTAGCTCGATACTGGTTTGAATATCGGGGATACAGTGCAGGCGGAACTCTGAATAATTTGACCACTCCATTGCAAAGTTTTCGTGCTGCACAAAAAACATACTTATGGTATGATTTGACCCTGTTTGGAGGCGGTTCAGCTGGAGCCGCAAGTTCAATTTATTTTTACTCCTCAAAATGAGTCAATTTTTATCAAGCAATCTTGGTCTGACAACAATTGCTATTGTTAGCGGCGTTGTATTGTTAATACTGTACATCAATATGGCGAATTACAGTGTGGGGATGTTCTATAATCGAAAGCTTAAAAGGCAAGGCAGAGTTATCTTTTGGACGGATGCCTTGCGGCGGACTCAATCAGGGGAAGGTGTTTTCGTAATATATATCGGCCGGCTTTGGTGGATTGAGGGAAAATTTTCTGATGATCACGGTGAAATATATACCGCTACAGAAGAAAAAGGGCTGCTGGTTCAATCACACCCAAAAACAAAATTAGTACCTCTTTTGTCCAAAGAGGCACCTGGACAATTCAAGACTATCGATAGTATTCCATTTGTTGATTACGAACTTAAATAAGACTGCACACGCCAATCATTAGCACCGTGAGTGCAAATGAATAACTGTCGCGGGAGATTTTCTTCTGTGAACGTGACCTAGAAAACGGCATTTCCCGATATCAAACTAAACCGACTCACGAGATTGACCATTTCGAGGTTTTCGACGCACAATTTATTATGCATTCAAAATTGAAAAAACTTCTCTTGGCGTGGCGACGAATTCTAGTTGTTGCGGCAATACTTGGTCTTATCACTTGCGCTTCTGCGCTGACCCTAAAGGCAATGATGTGGATTTATACGCTGTCATTTCTGTTCTACATCCTGATTCTCGTTTTTTTTGGGGCAAGTCACGTTGTTGAAGGAGCACTGATTGTTTTGTTGCTTGCTCTAATGAGTGGATTCTACGAACGGGCTCACTTTCGTACATTGCAGCGCATGAAGGAGATAGAACAACAGCGACAATTCGAAATAACCAGCAAAAATGAAATTCAACGCGCAAATACAAATCGCTAAATGTTTTGCCTGGCCGGACGATTCCAATTTGTTTTGATCATGAGGTTGCTTACGCTATTAATACTGTTCGCCGTGCCTATTGCCGTGCAATCCCAAGATTACACTTTCGCAACCAATAATGGCACAATCACAATTACTGGATACACCGGTTCTGGCGGTGTGGTAACAATCCCCGATACCATCAATGGCCTGTCAGTTACGGGCATCGGTGACTCAGCATTTTTTGGTTTCGGCCTGACTAGCGTCTCAATTCCCAATAGTGTAACCAACATCGGAGATGAAGCGTTCTTTTACTGTTTTCAACTCACTGCAGTCTTTTTTCAAGGTAACGCCCCTAATTTGGGATTGCATGTATTTGGTTCGCCTACATTCTTTGACGGCTTTGACTTTCCCGATTGCTATTACTTGCCTGGAACCACGGGCTGGGATTCGACGTTTGGTGGTTGTTCGTCGTTCTTAATAATTCCGCCATTTTATTGCACCTGCGCCAATGGGGTGGTTACTATTAATGGTTATACTGGTTCAGGCGGAATGCTTATCATTCCCAATATGATTGAAAACTTGCCAGTTACTGACATCGCAAGCGATGCGTTTAAAAATGTCACACTAACTAGCGTCACAATCCCCAACAGCATCACCAATATCGGAAGCGACGCGTTCACAGGTTGTAGCCTTGCCAGCATCACATTTCTTTCCGGCAGCCATGCTCACATCGGCGAAGACGCTTTTCTTTATTGCGGCAACCTTACAAACATCACTTTCCCTGATAGCGGGGCTATTGGCATTGGTATGTTTGCGTTTAATGCCTGCGATGGACTGAGCAGCATTACGATTCCCAAAAGTGTCGCTGGTATCGAATACGGGGCGTTCGCGCATTGCTCCTCTTTGACAAATGTTTTGTTTTCTAGCAGCGACACTGGTATCGGTGAATTTGCGTTTTATTACTGCACCGCACTCACAAGTGTCTGCTTTACAGACAACGCTCCCGGCACTCATTGGACAGCATTCATGGGGGCCAATCAGGCAATCATTTATTATTTACCAGGAACCACGGGCTGGGGCTCGACATTGGGTGGTAATCATACCGCGCCTTGGTTGCTTCCATACCCCGTGATTCTAAACAACAGTTCCAGCTTTGGCCTGCAAAACGATGGATTTGGCTTCACCATTTCTTGGGCAACAAACATTTCCGTCGTTGTGGAATCTTGCACGAATTTTGCCAATCCACAGTGGCAACCAGTGCAAACCAACACCATTACCGGCGGCACGTCGTATTTCAACGATCCTCAATGGACGAATTATCCAAGCTGTTTCTATCGTCTACGTTCGTTGTCAAATTGAACTCGAAATCGCCGTTCACCAACCGCTTTTAAAGATGAAAGCACTAAAAATTCTCGGTTGGCTTTCCATGAGCGCCCTGACCGCCCAAGCCCAGCTTGCCATCACGGTATTCCCACCCAAAATCACCGGCCAAAAAGCCATCGTGCCGCTGGTATTGGAAAATCATTTCGCCAACAGAGTGGAATCCGCCCGCGCCGTCTGTTTCCTGCTGGACGGCCAAGGCAAAATGGTTGGCCAGTCAACGAAGTGGGTAATCGGCCAAAACAAAACCGGGCTTGAGCCGGGGGCAACCAACAGTTTTAATTTCGTCATCACCAGTTCGCAACCGTTCACGGCAACGAACTTGACCGCCAAAATCACGTTCAGCCGGGTTGTCCTCGAAGGCGGCAAACTGGCTGATGTCACGAGGGAAGTCACGGTGAGCAAATAAAACTTGGTTGAAAAATGGCTAACAAACCAATTGGGGGTCTGTCGCTCCCGTGCCCACGGTGTAGGTGAGGGTGAGGCCAATGAACGTGCCTTTGGCGACGTCGCTGGCGGATCCAAAATGGGTGGCGCCGTGGGTGACATCGGTGCGGGCGCTTTCGCGCCAGGCGCGGAGGGCTTCGGACCAGACGACGGGGGCGGAATGCAGGGTGACCTTGGATTGGAAGCCATACACGCCGCGCAGTGTGCCACGATTGCGGAGGGCGGCGGCGACGGCAAGTTTCACGGAGAAAGGGGTGCCCGCAGCCTCGCCGACAATGGCGTTGGTAGCGCAGGAATCGGAAATCAGGGCGGCGCCGGCCGTCAGGTGCAACCCAAGAATGGAAATAAGGAGGGCGCGCTTCATAGCAGGTGATGCAGTTGGGCGAACAAGGCGAGGCCGCGTTCGCGACTGACGGGCGCGGCGACGGCCGACCGGGGTGGCGTTGCCACCGCGCTGACCGGTTCGGGGACAAAGCGGGCGCTGGCATTGCAGGTGCGGCACGTGGGGCCAAATGCCACGTCATTGCAGGTGTCACAGAAATAATGGCCGGGAGTCGGTTTCATAGTGTTTCGGTTTTAGTGCGTTACATTGTTTGCAATTAGGTTGTCAACCGGACCTTTCGCGGCCGGGATCTCAACGCCAAAAACCCCGAGCGCGGATGAGGCGTTCGGGGCGGTGAGTGCAGACGTGTGCAGCCGGCGGCTTACGAGGGGTTGACGATCAGCTTGAGGGTGATGCTTTTGGCGGTGGCGATGCCGGGGACTTTGCGGCTGACATAGACGCTGCCGACGGGCGCATCGGGGTTGTCCGTGCCAAACACGACGGTGTGTTTGCAGTCTTTGGTTTTGGTAAGGACGAATTCGATTTCTTCCATAATGAAGGGGTATTGATTGTTTACGTTTCCACGGCGCCAATGTGACGCCGTCACTTAAAATAACGCAAAAACGCCCGCTGCGGTAAAGCAGCGGGCGTTAAGCACGAGCGGACTGGGGAAGATGGCGCGGCCGCCATGGGCGGATTTAGCGAATCCGGGCACCGGAATAATACGGATACATGCCCTCGGTGCAGGGCCAGGTGGTTTTACCATCAGACCATTTCACCTTCAGGCAGACGCCCCGGCAGTCCGCCAGCGGGCAGGGTTTGGAGGTGCCGGTGGTGAGGCCGGTCTGTTTGCGGTTGCGGGACCAGATTTTAGTGTTGGCGTTCATAAGGCGAAGCCAGTTGGAAACACGATGGGGGTGAGGCTGGCGGCGGTCGTCGTGACTGGCGCCCGGCGGAGGTTTTCGCCAGCGAGCTGGTGAGCTACCCCGGTGAGGCGGTGAAACGAAATGAACGTGGAGCCGCTCCGATCGCGGAGGGGGACGCCGTTGCCGGTGGCGTGGGCGGTCTCCAGCCGGTCGTTGGGGCGGGAGCTGCGGGTAAGGGCGGACTTCATATTTTTCCTTTTTGGGGATTTTTTCCTTCGCGCTCCGACTCGGAGTGACCCGGAGCGAAATTTGAAAGCTGACTCGGGCGTTTCGCGCCCGGGCATCGAGGCGGAAAGCCTGATGCCGGCAATGGGGGTGTCGTTCCCGGGCCTTTTTCGGGCGTGCGGCAGTTCTGGCCCTGGCCCATGCCGGGCGGAGCCGTTACTGAAAACAAAAAAGCCCGGACACAATAAAGTGTCCGGGCGTTTTCGGTTTCCACCTGGCCGGCAGGCGGCGGGTGGGCTGACCATGGGGTTTTAACTCCGTTTCATGGTTACTCCTTTTGGGGGATGGTGGTTGGGGGTTGTCAGACCGGCGGGAGGCTGGCCGGACGTAATTTTTCGCGGCGGGTAGAACAGGCTACCGGCCACGGCGATTTCGCGCTTTGGGGGCGTGACCACAAAATCCAAGCCGTTTATCGGTAGGGCCAAACGTCGTGGCTCGACGGAGCACGAAGCGTAAAAGTTTCGTTCAGGCGAACTTTCCACAACCTTTTCGGAGCGTCCGGGATTAGCCGGGCGCTCGGGAAAAGTCGCAAAAAAAAGGCGGACGTGAATTGCTTCGCGTCCGCCTTGGTGGGCTGCTGGGGTTACGCCGCGACGAGCGCGGCAGATTTCACCGCGTTGGCCGGGACGGCCGGGGCGGGTGTTTTGACGGGAGCGACCGGGGCGGCCGCTTTCACGGGTGCCGCCGGCGTCGCGGGGGCGGTCGGTGCCGCTGTGTTCGGAGCCGCCGGGGCGATGGCTTTCGGCAGGACGGGAACGCCGGCGCGAGTCTCCGTGACAGGAGCCTCGTTCTTGGTCTGTTCCACAATCCACGCATCGGCTTTCGCGCCAAAAACGCGATTGACGTTTTCGACGGTGTGCGCCAGGGACAGGTAGGCGGAACGCTGATCGCTTTCGGCAAGCAACAGCATTTCGTCCGGGAGTTGTACCAAAAGGACGCCGAGCTGGCCGTCCGCGCGGATCTGCGCGAGCATGGTCAACGCTTCCGTGGCCGTGAGTTTCTCGCTCGGCTTGAGGCCGGCGAGGAGGTCGCGGAGGTTGGCGGCTTCCTTTTCGCCACGTTCTTTCAGTTCAGCGATGGCGAGCTGAACGGCCACATGGGTCAGGTCTCCTTTCACAGCGGTAACGATCCGGGCCGCCAGCTCCAAGCAGTTGCTGGAGTTGATGTCGTAATCGTTTTCCGTGATGTGACCGGGGATGACGAACGAGCCGAACGCATTTTTGAGCGTCAGGCCGTGGTTCGCGGGTTTCTGACCGGTGAGGTCTTCGATATAGGACGCGAGGGATTTATTGGCAGGGAACACGTTCGCTTTGATGGCCGTGTTAAGGTCAATTTCAGCGAGACAAGCCAGCTTGCCAAACACCTTGACGGTTTCCCGGCTCTCGGTGCGCAAATCCTTCACCTTGTCCAACCCGTCGGTGTATTGCTTCATCATCTTGGTCCGTTCTTCAACGGGCTTGAGACGAAGGGTTTCCAGCGGGTTTTCTTTCGAGATGAGTTTCATACGTTTCCTGGTAACTGATGCGTGAACCCTCACGCTGGGGAACATCCCGCCGGACTCGCAACTCACATTTCGGCATAGGCCGCGTGCATTGGTTGTAACCGGCAGGACGAATCCACCCCGGACGGACGGAAACTTTTCCGTGAAACGTAGCTGGTCCGGGGAAAGTGACTGCGTCACGGCCACCGGGAGGGCAACCGGACAAAATGGTTTACCACGCCACGCCGAACCGGGCGGACGCCTTTACAGGCGTCTGCACGGCCGGCGGTGGTGCTGGCAATGAGGAGGTGTCACCTGACGCCACCGCAAAAAAGCTGGAGTTTGGACGGACGACTTCGTCCATCCCAAAGAGGGGCGCATGGTTGTTAGGCATGCGCTTGTGCTTTGGGGTGGGAACCTTTCGGCTGGGGGGGCGGGACACTCGCCGCAAAAGGGGCGGCGAGGAAATTCGTGAGCTATTTTATTTGGCCGGTGGAAACCTTTCGGCCGCGCTTTAGCGCGCGCGACCGCGACCGCTCCGGCTCGGAGTGTGGCCGGGGCCAGGCGTGCCTGGTGTCAGGCTGTCCGCCGGCCGACCGGCCGCAACCCTTGCGGGATGCAACCGATTGACACCAGATAGGACTGCCAACCCAAGGAGCAAGGCCGCCACCCTTGCGGGATGCGACCGATTAACACTAGACAGGACTGCCCACCCAAGGGGCAAGTTTGCCCCTTGGCTTGGCAGTCCTATCTGGTGGGGAATACTGGCAACGTGCGCGACCGCGCGAAGTGTGGCGCGCTCCGGCTCGGAGTGTGCGACGCAAAACCATTGGTATGATTGGCGATTATGACGCACGCGCGTAAATGCCCGCCAGCGTGCTTTTGCCATAATGGCAAGGTGACGACAGCGGCAAAGGAAAACCGGCTGGCAATCGCGCATAATTGACGCTAGGCGCATTTTGATTTATTGGGGGGATGACGGGAGCGGGGGAAAAGGCACAAAAAAACCCGCGTGACACTTGCCACGCGGGGAAGATGGACAGCGGAAAGATTATTTAACCGGCTCGACTTTTGGCCACTGGATAACCGGCCCAGCCGGACGCGATGACGACGCGCGACGCGCCGCCGCTTGTGCCGCCCGCCGTGCTGGCCAGTCAATTGCGACCGCTTGCGCAACCGCTGCCGGAGCGACGGCAACCGCCACGGGGGCGGGAATGAACGGCAGCAAGCCCGCCGCTTGGCAATCAATCATTTTGGCGTCATCCGCCACCAGTGGCGCACAAGGCACGGCACGAGACACGCGGCCAACCTTAACCGCGACGGTTTGACTTGTGACTGGCTTAATGACTTTGCCGGACGGACGGGAGCGGATGAACATTGCCGCCAGCTTGTTAGACCGCCGCGACCGCCCGCAAAACACCTTGCCCAAGTCGGCGAACTTGTCACCGCGCAAGCCACGCCGGACGGCATCAAACGCGACCGCCGCCGCCGCCGCTCGCTTGTGCGATATATCCCGCCACCAGATAGCCAAGGCGACCGCCTGCCCCCTCGCCCCCGCCGCCGCTTGCCATTGTGAACCCTCGCCCGTCAATGCTATTGCCTCAATCGTGATGCAGTCAGACAACTGCCGCCAGCCCATCGGCGCCCCGCCGCCGTCGGCCAGATGTTGCGCCTTGATAGCCACGCCCGCCGCCACTGCCGCCGCCCGCATCGCTAACCGCGCTTGGCGAGCGTCGCCCCAATTGCGACCCGCCGCCGCTTGCAACGATGGGAAGAAATTTGACTTGATGCAACTCGACCCGAACGCCTCCCCGCTGGCATACCCGCCCGCCTTGATAGCGTCGGCCATCGGCAACCCAAGCACACAGTCAGCCACCACCCGACACCGAGCGACCGCCGCCGCCATCATTTGCGCCCGTGCGGTCCCGCGCGTATCGGCTGGAATCATCGCTGCGAAATCGCGCACGCCAACCGAGTAAAGCCACCGAATCACGCGCCAGCGTGCCGCTATTGACTCGACTTGGTAGCAGTCCCCTGCCCCCTCATCCCGCGCAGCGGCCAATGTGTTGGCCAGCTCCCCGGTGAACTCAGAAACGAACGACCCGCCCGAGAATTTAAAGGTGTTATCCCCCGTGACGCCAACCGACGCCCACGAGCAGAGCGAGCGAAACGCCCCCCGCGAAGCGTAGAGAAGACAGATTGCCCGAGCAGACCGCCGCACAAGCCGCCCATCCCCCTTGGCATTATGGCGGACGCGGGGGGAATAGTCCTTTGACAAATCCACACCCGCCCGCACAAGCCGCAAGCCTACGCGCACCGCGTGCGCCGTGCCATCGGCCGCCGCGTCATCAATGGATGTTTGCGAGGGGGAGACCCCGCGAAGGTTTAACAGCTTGCGCGCTTGGATTTGTGCCGCTTGCCGCCCCACGTCTAACAGCAATGCGCCAATTGCCGCCCCCGGCAGCGCCGCACGCGCCCCCGCGATAGCGGCCGCGACCTCATCCGCCGCGTTAACGGCCAATTGTTGCCCCTCGCCCCCTGCCCCCTGCCCCGTGCCCCCTTGTTTTGGCTCAGCTATCCCCGCCCCTTGAAAGATTGCGTTGCCCAGTATGTCTTGATTTTGTTTGATGTTCATTGTGTGATTTGTCGCGACTTTGTGAGCCTTGCCAGCACCATGCTAGCACCATCCCCGCCACCGCGACCGGCTCTTAATTTATCCCCCGCATACGCCCGCCACAACGAACCGCCCCGCGTTTATTTTCGACCGTAGACAGCAACCGCAGCCGCATAAACATTGAACTAAATCACGACCCGGAAAACGACGGCAAAAGACCCGAAGGGGGCCAAATACCGCTGAAAAAATTGCCTGAAATCAATGGCTGGGGTGAGGTTCTGGTCGCTTGCGCGTTGGGGGGGTGTTTTGGGCTGTGCATGCGTCTGAAGGCACCGCGCTGGCCGGACGCCTGGTGTCCGTCAGCCTGACGACCCACGCCGAACCAGCCGGGGGGACCACACGAAGCGCAGGGCGCGGGGATCGCGGGGCACTTGGGCGCGACCGCCGGGGCCGGGGCCTCCGTTTGGGGTGGTGGGGTGGAATGAAGAAAAGCGCTCCACCCCACTTTTTACCAACATCCACCCCAGCTTGCCGTACTGTATTATATTTATTATCAATGATTTATGAATTTAATATAATATAGTGGGGTGGTGGGGTGGTTGGGGTGGTACTAAAATGGTGTGTCTGGTTTAGCCGTTTATTCAGCATAGAGTTAGTGCTCTCGGAGACCGAGAACCCCATCCATCCGCTACTACAATAGGACACCATACGCTCAAAAACACCACCCCACCACCCCACAATTTATTAACATACTATCAGTTAAATACTTACGCCGCTAAAACCTGGGGTGGAATGGTGGTGTGGAGTGGTGGGGTGGTACGGCCAGGTGCCTGCGAAGGCGTTTGCATGCCCATTTTTGGCCGATGGGAACATGCTTCAGGGCCGGGCTTGGGGGCTTCAACCCCTCTTGGGAAGTGGGCAACCACTCTTGGAGAGCGCTTCAACCGCTCTCGGGAAGCAGGCAAGCACTCTTGGAGAGCGCTCAACCCCTCTTGGGAAGCGGGCGACCACTCTTGGAGTGGGCTTCAACCCCTCTTGAGAAGCGGGTAACCACTCTTGGAGACATCCCATGTATAAAAAGATTCACCCCGCCGGGCAGTTGGCCGGGCGGGGCGAGGTGTGGGTTAGGTATGTGATCTAGGATCCGGCCAGCGCCTTGCCGCCGGCGAGGGCCGCGAGGGTGTGGATGATGTCGCGGATACGTTTGTCACTGCCGACGGCGGCGGTGAGGATGTCGATGTCGTGTTGGACCTGGGGCGGGAGGACCTGTTTGTGAGCGACCGCCGCGGTGGTGGTGGGGGCCGCGGCTAGTTTGATGGTGATGAACTGGGCACCGGCTCCAGTGCATTCATCTTGGAGGTGGGCGTATAGAAGCCGGGCATGAACCCGGGCGTTGGGTGAGAAGCCGGCGGCCAGGTCTTTCAGGCAGTCGGGTTTGATGGAGGTTTGATCCGCGCTTTTCCAGCGGGATATTTGGGCGGCGTTGAGACCCGTGCTGCGGGCGAGTTCAGCACCAGTCTTTTTGAACTCAAGCATTAACTGGTCGATGGCATTAGCGAGATGGCTCATAGGCTTTATTAAAACACAACTTGATGTTTTTGCAACAATTGGTTTGACGTCTGATTTCTCGTTTTGCAACATGCAAATAGTTAAACCGTTCATTGCCCAGTGCTTGGGCTTTCCCTTTATGTCTGAATTATTAAATAAAACGTGTGCCCGTGGTGCCGTTCGGCGTCAACTGCTGAACCTTGCAAATCTCATCCAACAAAATTCCCCTTCGGTGGAGGAACAAAATGAGGCAGGCCGTATGGCTTACCGTATCTCCAGCGACATTCCGCAGCCTTTCTTCGACGAGGGCTGCCCGATCCACCCGGCTGGCTGCCCCGCATAAAAGGACGATTATGGAAGAAATCGAAATTCCAATTAAAACGGCGGCCGCCCGGGCGCAGCTTGGGATTGGGGCCAGTATGTTCAGCGCCATCAAAAGCGTCATGGGCCTGAAAAATACGCACCGGGTCATGATCTCAGATATGCGCCGATGGATGGGCGAGAATCCGACCTTTCGTGAGGCGGATGTTTACCACCGGCCGCAATGCAGCTGCAAGGGTTGCACCCAGCGCCGCGCCAAGGCTGATTATCGGCCGCGGGGCCGAGGGTCTAAGAATTATGTCAAGGCGTTGGCGCAGTCGGCCAGATCATCGGGTTTGAGCCTGACGTAACTCCGGTGAACGGTTGTTGACGCATGCCCCAAGTAAGACATGGCTTTCTTCTCGCTGACACCCTTGCGCGCAAGGGTGGTGGCGGCGGTAACCCGCAGGCTGTGAAAGCAAGCGCCGGGATATTCCGCCTTGATGCCGATCAGGTTCAGAAATTTAAACCAGTCTTTGGCGGGCGACTTGGGCATGGCATAGGTTTCGGTGCGGCCCTCGGCGCGGAGTTGGGTGAACAAAGGGACCAGCTTGGGGTGCAAGTTGACCGTGTGGATGACGCTGCCTTTGGCTTTGAAGGTGATCGTGGTCCCGTTGGAATTGATATTCACGTCGGTCATCGGGTTGACGTGGGTTTCAATGAGGCGGCAGCCGTGGTAGCGGCTGATCAGGAACGAGTGGCGAAAAAACGTGCGGCGTGGTTCCGGCTGGTCCTCGATCAGGCGCTGGATCTTTTCGAGCGCCTCCAGCGGCAGTTCCGGTTTTTGTTTGCCCGGCAGGCGGCGGATGTGCAGGTCGCGAACGGGGTTGAAGGGCGCGTAGCCCCGGGCCACCGCCTCGGCGACGACAATGCAAAGTATTTTCAGTTCCAGCTGGGCGGTATTGTGGCCCGCCCGATACTTGCCGGCTTCAATGTCGGGCTTGGCGCGCCAGTCCATGTATTGAATGCAGTGCTCCCGTTGCAGCTGTCGCGGCACTGGAATGCCGCGCTCCTTGAGGAACATGCGGACGTTCCGCCACGCCCCAAAGCAGCGCGGTTGGTCCGGGCCGTAGCGCAGCTGGAGATACTCGCCCACCCACGCATCCCACTTCTCATGCTCGCCGCTCTCGGCCGTCTTAAATTCGTCGGCGGTGCGGGCGGCCTCCAGCGCCTGAGCGCGCCTGGTGTTGACGGAATCAAACCCGAGCTTGGTGCTCTCGCGTTTGATGGTGCCGGTTTTCGGGTCGCGGAATTTAATCCACCAGAACTTGCTTTTAGACTGCTTGTAAATGCTTGCCATGGGTATGCCTCGGTATG
>Ga0302322_100002565_pt1 | contig 15352 bp, 10 predicted proteins | sample Fen_T0_2_FD_203757 | JGI IMG/M metagenome (GOLD analysis project Ga0302322, IMG submission 203757) | Peat permafrost microbial communities from Stordalen Mire near Abisko, Sweden - Fen_T0_2 | ecosystem: Environmental > Terrestrial > Soil > Wetlands > Permafrost | place: Sweden: Abisko... | reverse complement strand
CGCGTAAGGACCCGGAAGCCGAGCGTGCCATGGACGCGCGCAGCGCGGCCGTTGGCATGCGGCCGACGAGGGACCGTCCCCACCCCGCCCGAGGAAGCCGAGCGGCCGCTCTCTCGAATCCTCGGCCTCCTGGCCAATCCTAGCGCTGATCCGTCGGCGCCAACTCGATGAGGGGGATCTCGTCCCGGCGTTTGGGGCGGAGATCCTTGCCGATGAGGGGCGGCAGTTTGAGCTCTTGGGCCAGCGAGGGCGGGGGCTTGGTCCAGTCGAGCAGGGGAACGAGCGATAGGCGGCGGGGTTCGAGGGTGGAATCGGCCAGGGTGTCACGCGGCCAGGGGATGTCAATGTGGGTGGAGCGTGCTGCCAGGGTCAGCAGAAAGGTGATGGGATTGTAGGAATAGATGATCTGGTTTTGCGGCAGACCGGCGTGCTCGGAGAGGGCGTCGTTCCAGAAGACGTAGGGGGCGATGGCGATGGCGTAGAGCCTGCGGCGGTCGGCCTCGGGGATGGCGGCTAGCTCGCGTAGGCCGACGAATTCTTCGAGGGTCGTGCGGTCGCCCCATTCGTGGCGGTGGCGCACGACCGCCCGGCGCAGGGCCTGGCGCTTGGTCATATCGTTGCCGTGGAAAAGGGTGGTCAGCTCGGCTTCGTCTACTTGGCCGTCGCCGTTCTTGTCCATCATGGCCACCAATGGGGCGCGGCGGGCGATGGGGCCGTCGGCGCTGGCATTGAGATAGCGGAAGCCGCGATCAATTTCGCCCGGCAACTTGTCCGTGGTGAAGATTTCGAAGTGCACCTCTGAACCCTGTTCGGGGCCGCGATTGACCTGGCCGAGGTAGCCCACGAGGTCGCCGGTTTCGACACGGTCATCAAGCAGGGTGACTCTTCCCGCCTCGATGGATTTTCGAGCCGCGGCCCGATCAGGCTGCGCGAGGGCCTGCATCCAGGGCACCGGGTTGTTGGTGCCAAACTCGGGCAAGCTCAGGTGCGCCAGCATGGAGAAGAAGGTGATGACTTCGCCGTCCACCTCGACCTCGTGTTTGATCAGCACGAACGAGGTCGACGAACCGTTGCGTTCGGCCTTGCGTGCGGCCACGATGCGTCCGCGCGTCGGCGCCACGACAGATGCGCCAGCCCTGCCGCGAAGGTGGACGCCGGAGTGAAAGAGCCGGCCGGGGGCAAGCGGGAAGAACCCCGTGGCCCGCTCTTCGCTGCTGAAATAGGCCGCCCGGCGCGCGCTCAAGAGCTCGTCGCGGGTGCGCGGAACCTCGGTGAAGGCGCGGATCTGGATGGGGAAGACAAAGCCCTGCAAGGCGCGCAGGATGCGTTTCCAGTCGAGCGCGCCTGGATCCCATTTCTGCTTGTCCAGATCGACGTGTAGGTGGCCAACGATGCCGTGGAAGCTCAGCGGATCCTCCAGCGTGTCCATGATGACCTCGCCGTTTTTCTCGGGGATCTCGGGCTTCATCTTGGGAAAGATGCGCAAAAGCGTGCGGGTTATCGCAACGATCGATTCGTACTGCTCGGGCCGGAAGTCGTAGGCGTCGTACTTGGCACCGTTGATGATCACGATCTTGCGCGGGCGCGTCCGCCACTCGGCGGGCAGCCTGTTCATTTCATCGGCCTTGTAGCGGCCGCGGTTGCAGATCTCGACGCCAACCGAAATGGAGTTTTCCTGTTCCGCGTGGTAGGCGCGTTCGGCCAGATCCAGGGTCTGGTAGATGGTACCGTCGGTGTCGATCATGAAATGCGCGGACAGCCCGCAGCCCGTGCCGCCCCCGGGCCGGGTGCGGTTGTGCATGGATTTGAAGCAAGAGCGCGAATTGACGCACCCGTCGAAGTGCAGCACGAATTGCGAGACGATGCCCTGCAGGTTCTCGAGGGTGCGCTTGGTGTAGCCCTTGCGCGTGCCAAAGCGGGGGGAGTCGAAGTCGCAGCAGCCACCGGTCTGGTCGATGCAGCGCACTTGGTAGGCATCGAAACCCTGCTCGTCGCTCCATAGCACCACCGTGCGGCCCACATCGAAGGGCTGGCCCGCAGCGATGATCGAGGTGCCTCGGGTCGCGGCGGGCGTGGCGGGCGTTGCCGGCGCAGGGTCTCCGGCGGGTGCTGCCGTTAGGAGCGCCACAACGAGGTGGTAAAGGAGGCTGCTCATGCGCTGTCCGATGATACTTCAGGTGAGCGAAATCTTTGTGTTAGGTGTTTGACCATCGTCGCTCGCAAACCTATCATCCCTAGCGGCGAGCTTCCCGTGTTCGACAAACCTAAAAAAGGGATCCCTTCCCAAAGCAAGCGCGGCCCAGCGTCTCGGCGCAAGCCTGTCGCCAAGTCTGCCTGGCGCAAGGTCGATGATACCTCCACCCCCGACGACATGCGGGTTTCCATGGCCGCGCCCGCCCGGACCGAAGAGCAGCCCTGTCCCAATTGCGGCCAGCCCATGCTGGCAGCCTGGGGCTCGACCTGCGGCAACTGCCGTCCGCGCATGGCCTCGCCCAAGACCATGTTCATGTCGACGGTCGACGACAAGGGCATGATGCCCACTCCGGGCGTCAGCCTGGGCTGGTTCGTCGTGCTTTCCTCGCTGGACAAGCAGCACAACGGAGCGCTGTTCGAGCTGACCACGCCGGTGACCATTCTCTCGCGCGGCGCCCAGGAAAACACCTCCATGGAGACGTGGATCGACTTCAACGATAAGTTCATCTCCAACGGCCACGCGCTGATTCACAGGCCCCAGCGCGACAGCCAGGACGAGGCCTTCACCATCCGCGACCGCGAGGTGCCAGGTCCGTCGGCAAACGGGACGTTCGTGAATTCGCACAAGCTGGTGCCGGGCGAGGTCATCGAGCTCTCCGAGGGCGACATTGTGCGGGTGGGTCGAACCGAATTGATGTTCAAGTCGTTGTGGCTGTCCCCGAGTGCAAAGGCGGGCGCGTGAAATTCCGGTTCCTGGCCTTTGCGTTGCCAGCGCTGACGCTTGCCGCGTCGTTGCCTGCCCTTGCCTCGCCGATGTTCATGGCTTCACCGCCCGAGGTCGAGCGCGAGTCGGGCGAGATGGTGTTGCTTGTCGGCGGCATCTCGGAAGATGGCACGACCTTGAAGCCATCAGCTGTCGAGGTCGAGATCGACGGGCAGCCCGGGCCAGCGCCCAAATCCCTCGAAGTCTTCTCTGAATTTGCGCAGACCGCGGCCGAGGCGAGCCAGTCGTGGAAATCGCCACTGGCGGTCGGGCTGGTCTACCTGTGGGTCAAGGATGTGCCAGCGGGAATCTCGGATGCCATGCTGGAAGGCGTGGGGGGATTCTTCAGGCGAATCCCCGCGCGGACCAACGTTTACGCAACTCTCTACGGCCGCAAGCGGCAACCCATTCCCAAGCTGAAGGCCTCCGAGATCGGCGGCCAGCTTCACGATCTTGGCTACATATCGGGCGACCGGCCCAATCTGGCCGATGCCATCCGCGTGGACCTCAGGGCCCTGGCCAGCGACGAGAGTCCGTTCAAGGTTTTGCTGGTAGTCACGGACGGCCGAGACTTCACCGATTCGTCCGGAGATAGCTCGGCTGACTTCGGCGTCGTGGCCGACGAGATTGCAAAGGCCGGTGTCAAGCTGCTCGTGGTTTCGTTCCCTCCTCCCGAGGCCGACGCCGAGCAAAGCACCAAGAACCTTGGTGACCTCGCGGTCTCGGGAGCTTTTCGCCGGGCCACCGAGCAACCCCTGGAGGTTCAGTCCACGCTGGATTCGCTGGGACAAGCCATCGCGGACATGCGCCGGGTGCGCCTGGAGCTGCCTTGGTCCTGGCGCAATTTTGGTGGCACCCACAAGCTTCGTTTGAATCTGACCACCGACGGCAAGCGGCGGGCGCTTGAGGTGGGCAAGGTCACCGTGGCGGCTAGCATGACCTGGATGCTGGCCCTGCTAGGCATGGTGATCGGCGTGCTTTTGGTGGTTGCGATCGTGGTGGTGCTACTGCGCCGGCGCTCGTCGGGCGAAGAGCCAGCGGGCGAAGAGGACGAGGATCCAGTGGTGGCCGCGGCGCATGCGCTTATCCAGCGTGGGCTTTCCGCGCAGCGCGCCCTGGTCGAGCTGACCCGCAGCTATCCCAACGACGTGGCCAGCCTGGCCGAACTAGATGCCTCGGTGTTCGCCGACGAACGCTACCCCTTGTTCAAGACCAAGGCTGGCCGGCGCCGCTTCGAGGAACTGCAAGCCCTGCTGTCGCGCAAGTCCAACGACGATACCCTGCTGGGGTCCGACCTGGCCGAGGTGCTGGCGCAGTCTGTCGCCGGCCAGTCGCCCCCGGACCAGGTGGCCAGCAGCATCGCCGCGCGCGTACCGGAAGACCAGTGGGGCGCCTTTTCTCGCATGGGCCTCGATGAACTGGCGCGGGCGCTGCGCGCCTCGGGCAGCCGCCATCCCGCGCTGGCGACGCCGCGGGCGCGGGGCGTCGCCCTGGAGATCCAGGCCGCGCTTCGCAACGAGAGTGCGAGCACGAATAGTTCTTTGGCGGTCGGTTGGCTGGTGCGGGCGGCGGGGCAGGGCAAGCGTGGCGAAACCCTGCGCCTCGCCAGCGGCCGCGCCATCCTGGGCCGTGGCCCAGGATGCGATGTCCGCTTCGAGGCTGACACCCAGGTCGCCGATCAACACGCGGTGATCATCGCGCGGCGTGGGGCCTTCTACATCGAGCCCATGCAGGGATCGATCAAGGTCGAAACCAAGCCGGTCAGCGGGCGCCAGCCCTTGGGCGACGGGGACACCATCGAGATCGGCCGGGGCCGCTACGTCTTCAAGTGCGTATCCGCGGGCAGCGTGGATCAGAGCCGCCCGGGTACGTGATCGCGCCTGCTGTGTTCACCACAGAGGACACAGAGTCGGAGGGGAACTGAAGGGGCTCGGATCCTGGGTCCGAGAATTCCTTCTTCGTCCGTCCTCATTGTCCTCTGTGTCCTCTGTGGTTAATTTCTGTTGTCGCGTATTGAGCGCGATACACTTCCGAAGTGGCTTCCTCGATTCGCGCTTGTCCGCGTTGCGGCCAGCCCGTGCGTAGTGCGCGGGGATGTACTTGCGGAGAAGCGTCAGCGCCGAAGACGATGCCATCACCTGCGGCGCCGTCTGCGGATAGCGACTTCGCAGCCTGGAGGGCTGCTCAGCCGAAAGCCTCTTGGGGGATACCAGCGCTAGAAGCGACCATCGAGCGGCGCATCCGCCAGTTGGCCCTGCCCATTGCGCTCCTCGTGGCCTGGGGCGTGGTGCACACCGGCCTTTTGCACATGCTCTTGCGGACGGTGTTCAGCATGTGGGTCCATGAACTGGGACACGCCATCGCGGCCTGGCTGTGTGGACGATTTGCTTTTCCGGGGCCGTGGTTCACGCCGGTGGGTGCGCAGCGGACCTGGATCGTGGTGGTGTTGCTGGCGGGCGGAATCGGCTATGGCGCTTTCCGCTGCTGGCGCTCGCGCAAGCCTTGGGCGGTGTTCTTGCTGGTCGTGCTGGCGGCGCAGCTCTATTGCACCTTCGTTCTTCCCGATGGCCGGGCCATGGCTCTCATCATCTGGAGCGGCGATGGCGGCTGCATGATCCTGGGAACCTTGCTCATGCTTTCCCTGTACGCGCGCAAGCGCAGCCAGTTGCGCGTGGGGTGGCTGCGCTGGGGCTTCCTGGTCATTGGCGCGGCGGCGTTTGCCGATGGGTTCGCCACCTGGTGGGCGGCGCGGACAGATCGCGAGGTCATTCCCTTTGGGGAAGATGAAGGGCGAGGGCCGTCGGATCCGACTGTGCTGATATTCCAGCAAGGCTTTTCCCTCCCAGGTTTGGTCAATAGCTACGTGTGGCTGGGGCTCGCGTGCTTGGCTGTGCTACTGGCGGCCTATGGGTGGGGGCTGTGCGCGGAACCCAAAGGCAGTGAGGAAGAGGCGTGAATCGGCGCCGCTGGCTGCTCTTGGCTGCGAGTCTCCTGGTGGGATCGGGCTTCGCCTGTTGGATGCCCTGGCAGACTCGGCTGCAGGTGTTGCGCAAGGGTGGCAAGGGACCGCCGAGCTTCGTACTCCTTCACGGCTACGGCTCCGCGGCCGAACACTGGCTGCCCTACGCCCAGACCATTCCCTTTCCCGCCGTCGGACAGTTCTTGTTTCCGCAGGCGCCCGACATGGTCGCGCGCAAAGATGGACTGCTCGACGGGCGCGCTTGGTGGAAGCTGGATCTGGCGGCGCATCTGCGGCCCGGCAAGCTTGGCGTGGATTTGACCAACGAAGATCCGCGCGGCGTGGATCGAGCCGCAAAGCTCGTGCGCAGAGCGATCTCCCGCGAGGGGAATTCCAAGGCGCACCCGTTTGTCCTGGGTGGATTCTCGCAGGGAGCGATGGTGGCTTGCGAAGTCGCCTTCACGTCGGATGAACCCCTGGCCGCGCTGGTGATTTTGTCTGGAACCCCGCTGGATCTTGCGGGCTGGAAATCGCGCATGGCGATGCGAAAAGGACTGCCAGTCTTCATGGCGCACGGTCGGGCCGACAACATCTTGCCTTTCGATCTGGCCGAACGTCTGCGTGCGGATCTTGTGGCCGCTGGGTTGGTGGTGACGTTCATTCCTTTCGACGGCGGTCACGCGATCCCCGAGGAAGTCGTCACCGCCCTTGGCGCCTTCCTTGCGCGAACCTTGCGCTAGACGCATTTCGCCTCTTGCCTGGAAATTCTCGCGGTCGGTCGCACCCGGCGCGCGCTATAAGGGCCAGCATGGCTGCCTCGCTCGATGATCTTGTCGCGCTCGTGAAGGAGCGTGGAACGACCGATGCTTTTCCAAAACGGGAGGAGCTGCACGGGCTGCTAGAACCCTTCCGCGCGCTGACGGACCAAGAGTCCGTACGCCTGGCGCTGGCCGCGACCGTGCGCAAGGGCGATCGCCTGGTGGCCCGCGTGGCCAGCGAAGCCTTGGCCTGTCTCGGCGGGGACGCGGCAGGCTCGCTCCTGATAGCCATTGCCATGGACACTTCCCTTGGCACCAGCCAGCGCGCCGCGGCCGTGTGGGCCCTTGAGCACCAATCCACGAGTTTTAGCGATCGCCTCACGCCCGACGAGCAAGTGGCCTGTCTGAGCTTGCCGGTGTTCGAGATGCTGGAGGATCCCGAGGCTGATCATGGCTTCGGTTTGCAGGCGTTTCTTGACAGCTACCGGGAATTTCAGCCGCACTTCCGCACGTCTTTTCTCAAGGCCATCCGTGAGCTGGCGGGCGAGCGCAAACACAAGCTGGCCAGTTTGTGCATGCACTTGCTTGGCGCCGAGGAGGATGGGGAGAGGCGCAGCAGGCTGATTGACCTTGTGGCTGCCGATGCCACCCAAGAGGCGGCCGACCTGCTTGCTACCTTCGCGGCGAAGGAAACAGGTCCTCAGGAGGCCAAGCTGGCGCGCAAGCATCTGCACATCCTGCGCGCCAAGGGGTTGCGCGGTACGGTTCACCAGGACATGGAAGCCGCGCGCGCCATGGTCACCGGCGTCGATGGCGACGCCTGCTTTGCCATCAACATCATCATTCCGCGCTTGCCGACCTTCGATTTTGCCAACCTGCTTCTCCACTATGGCAACGGCTTGCGCGACGGATTCGTCATGCAGAATCTACCCAGCCGAAGCGTGGATGAGCTGGTGGAGAAGATCAGAAAGGGTTGCGGGAATCTGGCCGCCTTCGTTCCCATGCCGCTCGCGGCGCGGCTAATTGACGAAGCCGTACGATCCGCCAAACCTCAAACCTTGTCAGACGGCGATGTTGTGCAGGCCATGGCGCTGGCCGAGCCCGCCTTGGCCAAGGCGAGGGCACAGGCCTTTATCGAGCCAGCGGATGCGGACCACGCCGAGACGACGCCCGAGGAAGTGGATGGCTTGCTCGACAGCGAGTCCTTCGAATCATGGTTCTTCGAGGCGCGCGAAAGCACCGTGCAGGAATCCCGCGCGCTGCTGGACAAGCCCATTCGCGGCAAGGGCAAGGCGGCCTACAAGACCGCCGCGACCCGGCTGGCCACGGCCACACAGGATCTGTGCAAGCGTTTGCGTGCCGACAACGAACCCGCGCGCCTTGAACGCATGCTTCGCCATCAAGCCAGTCTCTTCGCGTGCCTGGACGACGGGGCGCGGGCCAAGCTGTGCCGCAAGCTTGCGGTCGAGGTGTTGCAGCCCGAAAGCGTATTCCTGTCGCAAATGGCGTTGCGCTCGCTGCTGGCCGCGCTCGAAGAGCCGCCCGAGGCCGATCGTGGCCTTCGCCTCGCGGAGGCGCGCGAGCACCTGCGCGGTCGTCTTTCCGGAGACGACCACGATCATCTCAAGGTTGACGTGATCCACCTCGACATCGCAGCGGTCGCCCACGTCGAGCTCAACATCCGCAACCGGGAAGAGGCTTCAGCCCGCCGGGCAGCACTTGCCACCATCGAATCGGTTGCCCTGGCCGTGGGCGACGCGTTCGTGGACAATGTGATGGGGGCCAAGGGGGGCTCGGGATTCTCCCAGGCCGTGGTGAAGATTCTGGAAAAGCACGACCTTTTCCCGGCGGACGAGCGTGCCGCCATCGCGCGCGAGACCGTGACGAGTATTGCGGATTTCGTCAAAGGGATTTGCGGTGGCCACTGTCCCCACCAGTGTCTGAAAGACCCCCAAGGGGACGGGCGCATCCCGTACTACGTCGACGGCCTGCCGTGGGAAGGCCCAGCTCCATCGAGCCGGAGGGGGGCGAGGGGAAGGGCGTAGCTACGCAGCTTGCCGTCGGCGCAAGTCACGGCGAGCCTGGGGAAGCGTTGGGAAAATAGACAAAACGCCACCCCTTCGCGGTCAGCCAGGCTTCCAACGCCAGCTTGGCAGCGGCAGAAACCTCGGTCGGGGCTGGGCTGGGCTCGTATGTCCCGACATCAATCTGCCAAGCGAATCCCTCGCTGTTGACGAGCAGGTCGTAGTCGGCTGAACCTGACAGCTCGGCCTCCAGCTCAACCACCGAGTGGCCGTCCCGGATGTGGAAGGACGCCGTTCTCCCTTCCTGAACCAGGGATACTCCAGCGGGCAATTCGGAGATGCGATGTCGACGCCAACGCTTTCGGTTGAGTCGGGCATTGGCCTTCTCGTCCATTGGCTCGTGGATTGTTCTAGCCATAGCCATCGCGGTAGTTTTCTGTCGGGCCGCTACCCTTTCCGGTGTTGCATTCGCGCGGTGTGAATCTTTCCGTCGAGAGAAAACCGAATCCTCCGCCCGGCCAACCACTTTACCAGGGCCGCTTTGGTCGAGGTCTGATCCTCGAGAGAAGCCGGCCGGGATTTCCGCGAGTGCACATGGATCCAGCGCATAGGGGGATGACTCATGACCAGAATTGTGACCTTGGGATCACCCGAGAACTCGTAGTCGAACAAGAGCAACTCATCTCCACGCCGAAGGTAAATGTCACCGCCCCGGACTTTCTCCACCAGGCTGAACCCCTCGGGAAGCTCCCAGACCCGATCTTTGTGCAGGCGTTCGTTCTCGGCTGAATCTACCTGTTCAGGTGTGCGGTCATCCGTCACCACAGTGACGCGGATATTCCCGCAACGACCCGCCTCGATCATCTGGTTAGCCAAAGTCCGTTTTGGGTGGGGGTTGCGCATTCGTCTCTAGTCGATGATGTGGTAGATGATATCCGATACGCCAGAGCCTGGCCGGGTCAGCGCAGGGATTTCATGAGTGTGAAGTATCCGCGTCGGGTCCGCTAGAGCCTCCCTCGTTGCGAAGACATGGACCTCTCCCTTGGCCCCGCGGGCAAATCGTTCCGATGCTCGTTCCCACGCCGGCTTGGCCACGGTGTCCCAGTCCTTGCCGCTTGTGACACGCGCTACGGTTCTGCCTCTCGCTGTCTCTCCGAGAGTCGTTCCACCGTGATCTCTCGCCCACTTTTCAGCGGCCTCTCTCGCCTTGTCGCCACCACTCCAGAAAGCGCGTTTTGACGGTGGTCGACTACTACAACTGGCAAGCCCGAAGGGATCGAATTGCGATGTGGGGGCGGGGACGTACAGATGAAGTCCCAATCCACCGCGGAGCCTAATCGGATCCTGACTGACGTACTCGCCGGAGTCGGGGTCGTAGTACCTGAAGCGGTTGTAGTAGAGGCCCGTCTCTTCGTCTTCGTATTGGCCCGGCCAACGGAAGGGGCAGGCTTGCCTATCGCCGGTGACGTGGCGGAGCTCGCCGTAGATCCCGATGTCGGCGGACCAGACGGGGCGGCCATCGGGATCGAGCATGGCCGAAGGCGTGCCGAGATGGTCGGTGATGATGGCGAGCTGCTGGGTGCTGGTGAGCTTGGCGGCGGGGGCGAAGCTCTCGGGTTCGAAGACCCAGGTGATGGGCTTGTCGGCGCTGCCGCACTCGATGGCGGCAGGCGGAGGCCCTTGAGCTTGGCGTTTGCTGAGATCGACCGCGCGTTGGCGGAGGCCGGCGTCCTCGGACTCGGCCAGCGTCTCTGGCGCGGGCGTCGCGATGGTTCCGGGATCTTGTTCCACCCACTCGTGGACGGGCACATTGCCGTCCCAGATCCACTTGGTGGTCTTGCCTTTGTATTTCTTCCACACGCGGCGGCGGAGAGCGTCGTAGCCGAAGGTGACTTCCTGGCCGTCCGGCCGAACCACCTTGGCCAGCATGCCGGCGGCGTTCCATTCATATTTCCATGTGCTGCCGTCGGGCAGCACCTTCAAAACTAGGTTTCCTTCGGGATCGTAAGAATAGTGGGTCGTGCCCATCTTCGTCCATGACTCCAGAAGCTGGCCGGCTGGCCCGTACTTGCGGTCGCGGCGGTCGTTGCTGCGGAAGAGGTTCCCGACGGCGTCGGGCATGCGCAAATCCATTTTGCCGTTGGCGTAGACGGCCCCGACCAGATTGCCCAGGCCGTCGTGGCCAAAATTCACCGGTCCGTGCAGGGCGTCCACGATCATCTTCAGGCGGTCGTTGGGCTCCCAGGTGTACGACTTGGCGCCAACCATCTTCTGGCCCGACCAGATCTCGTGCTTGAGCGGCCGGCCCAGCTTGTCGCGCTGCCAGAGGCTGCGCACGCCGCCGGGCAAGTGGCGCTCGATCTCGAGACCAAGCTGGTTGCGAGTAAAACGTGCCTCCCAGGCGGGCGCTTGGTCCCTTTTCGCGTCGCCGTCAGGGGTGACCGCGGGGCCGCCGCCAGCACGCAGGGCCAGCACATCGCCCACCTCATTGCGCTCGATTTCGAGCGCGTGCCCGCGATTGGTCTTCATACGACTGCGCAGGCCCAGCGGGCCGTACTCGCTTTCGACCGTGTCAGCGCCCGCTTGCTCCTTGACCACGCGGCCGAGCAGATCGCGATCAAGCTTGACGGTGCAGGCACCGTTGTCGGCGGCGACCAACGCGCCGTCCTTGCGATAGGTGTACTTTTCTTCGCCAAGCACCATGCCCTGGCCGTCCCTGTGCTTGAGGCCGGTCACGCGGCCAGCGCCGTCGTAGTCGTATTCGGTGACGAGGCCGACTGGGCGTAGTACTTTTTTCACGCGGCCGGCGGGGTCGCGCTCGTACTTGCGGTGCAGGCCGTCGAAGCCGTACTCCTCGATGACCTCGCCGGTAGGGCCGAGGGCGAAGCGGTACACGGCGCCGCTCTCGTTGTGGATGGCGATGAGCTGCTCCTCGGTGTCGTAGGCGAAGCGCACCGTCGTGCCCGCCTGCGTGCGCGAGAGCAGGCGGTTCATGCCGCTGAACTTGAACGCGACGTCGTACTGCTGATCCTTGGCGCGCACGACGTTGCCTTCACCGTCGTAGGACAGCTCGCGTACACTGCCGTCGGGATCCTGCACGCGTACCGCGCGACCCAGGAGGTCGAACTGGCGAGCCTCGGTGTTGCCGCCGGGCTCTTGCACCTGCACGCAGCGGCCCAGTCCATCGTACGTCCAGCGGGTTTCGGTGCCGTCGGGTGCGCGCAGCACGGACAGGTTGCCGGCGCTGTCGTAGTCGAGCAGGGTCTCGTGCCCCGAGGGATCCGTCACGCCAAGCAGGCGCGCTCCACTCCAGCGGAACAGGGTGCGCTGGCCAAGGGCGTCGGTTCGCACGACCATGCGGCCGGCCCCGTCGTACTCCCACGTCCACGCGCCGCCGGCCGGGCCCTGCAGCGATAGTGGACGATCGTTCGCATCGTAGGTCAGATTCACGGTGCCGCCGTCGGGCGACTTCTCGAGTACGCGGTTACCGCGCTCGTCACGCACCCATTCGGTCGACTGGCCAAGGGCATCGGTTTCTTCGACGACCTCGTTCCATTCGTTGCGCACGGTGAGAGTGATGCCTCCGAGCGCATCCACGGTTTTCCACACCAGGCCGCCGCGGTGGTGGTGGGTCGTCTTCTGTCCCAAGGAATTCTCGACCACCGTGACGCCGGACCCGTAGGTCAGCTTGTGATCGTAGATGCCCCCGTCGCCCCAGGTATGGATGCAGCGGGCGTGCTCGTCCTTGCCGTCATAGTCGAAGTAAAAGGCCAGGCCGTTGCGGTTCACCTCGCGCGCCAGCAGGTGGCCGCTGTACTCGTAGCGGGTTGTCTGTCCGAGGGCATCGTGCGCGTAGATCAGGTTTCCGTGGGGATCGTATTCGTAGCGCGCCAGCACCACCCTGCGCAGGGGATGGTCGGGATCAGGACCTTCAACTTGCATCAGCAGTCCGTCGTGGCTGTACTGCAACCCAAGCGAACGCCCGCCCGAGTCCATCATGCTCGTCAGGTGGCCGGCGCCATCGTGGGACAGGGCGATGCGATTTCCCAGTGCGTCCTCGATGCGGGTCGGGTGACGCTCTTGCCCAGTGCCGGCGAAGACATAGGTCAGACCGTCCTTGCCGCCCACGCTGAGCTCGTTCCCGGTGCGGCGGAGGGTCAGCTTCTCCTTGCGGTCGAAGAACACTTCGCCGTCGGTGAGAGCTGGTAGAGCCAAGTGGCGTCCGTCGGCGGCGCGCAAGAGTAGAACATCCTCGGTCACGTGCAGGCAAACGTCATAGGCATGGTGCCAGCCGTGCCCGAGCGGTCCTTGGTAGGTGGAGGTGCTGTACCAGGTCCGTTCCCAGACGACCGGTAGCGGGCCGGCGATCTCAAAGTCAGTCTGCTCAGTGAAGACCCTGCCATTGGCCACGTCCACCGGGTGGCCGGTGACGGTGCAAATGGCCTTCTCCATCGCACCGAGTGCCTTTTCGCCCAGCCCCAGCTTCTTGCAGAGCTTTGCGGCCAGCGCCCGAAGCTTTGCCGATAGCGCTGCCATTCTCTTCGAGGCCTTCATGATGGCCCTGAGCTTCTTCAGGCCGGCCATGATGCCCTTCATGGCCATTGCCATCATCGAAACGGTGGGTGGGCCCCCGATCAGGACCACCGGCCCCATAGGCACCGACAGCACCACCGTGGTCGGCAGCATGAGAGACTTCGCCACGGATTTCTTCTTGGCCCGCGGAGGGGCCGGCATGCCGATGTCCTGACAACTCAGCACAGGCATGGCCAGGAATGACTGCGGACTGCCGTCCACCACCACGGTAGCGCTGCCCATGAAGATCTCGCTCTCGTTGCTGGGGGGCTTGGCGAATGGGCCGGCGAGCGGGAGGTGCGGCGGCAGTGCCTGTCCGCTGCCACCCGCAATGCCACGAGGAAGACCGTTGATCTTCACCGTGGCTCCAAGCATGGGCACATAGTCCATGGGGTCGAACACCATGCCGACGTAGGGATTGGGCAGCGGCGTCGGGATGGGTCCAGCAGGGGAGGGGATCAGGGTGATGTGCGTGTCGATCCCCACCAGGGGATCCATGTGCTTGGCGGCGATGGTCATGCGGCGTCCCCGGCGGGCAGGTGGGCGGTGGGCCGCCACTTGGGGCCGAGCAGAGCCACCAGCTCTTGCTCGATCCGCTTCCAGGAGCCGCTGAGCTGGCTTTCCTTGCACAGGCGGGACAGGCTCTCGCCAAGATAGGGCAGGGTTGTGGCAGCCAGGGCCGCCTTGTCAACCGTGCGCGCGAAGGCCAGCCCGTCGACACCTTGCTGCCACGCTGGCTGGTATTGCTTGCCTTGTTCAAGGCAGAACGATGCCAGGCGGTAGCAGTCGATGAGCATGCCGGGATCCTTGGTGACCAGCGCCATCGGTAGGGTCTCGGTATAGAGCGCCGCCGCCATCTGCCAGGCAGCCGCATGAATAAGCAGGCTGCCGCGACAGAATCGAGCCTGAACGCGAAGCTTGGTGCATACAGGATCGCCCGCCTTCTCTCCCGCGGCCGCGGAGGTTTCGGCGCCCAGGTAGCGGCGGTTGGCTGGCTCGACCTTGCCCGCCGCCGCCAGCGACGCCCCCATCGCAAGGTGGATGGGCACGGCGAGCGCGTGCCAGCCCTGGGCTGCGGTGATGTCCAGGGCCGCCTGGCTGTGCGTTTCGGCAACGGCCAGATCCCCCTTGCCCAGGGCATTCGTCATCTGCACGAACTGGTGGCGAAACTGTCCGCCGGGCTTGTCCAGGTTGCCTGCTTCCTCGCTGATCTCGAGGCGAGCCGCCGGCATGTCGAGGTCCGCAGGAATCGCCACCACGCGCTCGGGTTGCGCCTGCACCAGCGCGCCCAGCGAAGGCGCCCGCTTGTCGTCGAGAACCACCAGCCTGAGCTTGGAAATCCTCGGGAGGGCAGTGCGCGTGAGCAGGTCCAGCCACTGGCCAAAGGCCGCGCGGTCGGCGATCTCGGATGGGGTCAGCACGATGGCCAACAGCCCGGGCAGCTTGTAGTGCTCGATGAACGATTGGCAGGCCTGCAGGAAAGGGCGTGGGTCGGGTGCATTGGCCGCCGCACGTGGTGGCTGCCAAGCTGGCACGCTCGCGTCGTCGAGTCCCGCATAGAGCGCGGAGGCTTTCTCCTGAAATTCGCGGAGCAGACCATCGCCGTAGCGGCCAGTGACGAAGGCCGCCGTCAGCGGGACGAAGAGATCCTCGGTCTGTCCCACACGATCATCGTCTTCCATGGCCACGAAGGTGTTGACCATGGCGTACTCGTCTGGATCGACCAGCCAGCACAGCACCCGTGCCTCGGGCTTTTCGGCAAAGTCCGACCATTGGCCGGCCAGTTGCTCAAGCCTCAGCATGATGGGGTTTGTTGCGGGGCTCATGACCCTTGGTCTCTCGCTTGGTCCCGACTAGTTGATCTTCACCATGGCGCCCGCGATGTTCACCATGGTCTGGCCGCTGATGTCGATCTTGGGACCTGCCGCCTCGACGCCCGCGGCTGAAGTCTTCACGCTGCCGCCAGCGGCGCTCATGGTAGCTTCGGCCGCCCCTGTAACAGTGGCCTTGGCCGCGCCTTGCATGGCGGCGTTGCCGTCCAACTGAACCTTGCTACCCCCGCTGGATTGAGCCAGGACGTTGG
>Ga0302322_100002564_pt1 | contig 15354 bp, 14 predicted proteins | sample Fen_T0_2_FD_203757 | JGI IMG/M metagenome (GOLD analysis project Ga0302322, IMG submission 203757) | Peat permafrost microbial communities from Stordalen Mire near Abisko, Sweden - Fen_T0_2 | ecosystem: Environmental > Terrestrial > Soil > Wetlands > Permafrost | place: Sweden: Abisko... | reverse complement strand
CGAACACCACCTCGTGAAACCGGTCGAGCCGGACGAAATGCTGCGGATCGTCCGTGACGTGGCCGCTGGATGGAGCGCCGGCCGGCGCGGCTGATTTTCGCGCCGATCCATCTGGGGCGCCAGCGCTGGGTTCATCGAGCGCTGGCTCCTGAAATGCCGAGACCTTCCGACCCGCGAAGAGGTGCGCTAGCATCGCACCCATGCGCTCGCTCCTCCTCTCCGCCGTGCTGCTCGCCTCGCCGGTTCCGCTTTGCGCGCAGAGCTTCAACATCGATGTGTGCAGGATCGGCACCTACGATCCGCCGTCGGCCAGCTACGCCGGTCCGGCCGGACAGCCCGGCGCGTGGTGTTTCGCGGTCCCGGGCTACATCGTGCTGAGCGATGTTCACGACAACGGCGCGGAGCCCACATCTTCTCAGTCGAGCATCGCAGTCACGGGGGCCCACTTCGACAACCCGGGGACGAGCGGAGACGATGAGCTCCTGCTCGACGACTACGCGAGCTTCGGCCCGCAGGGTACGCAGATCGGCTGGACGATCGGGCCGCTCTACGAGGGCGACTACGTCGTGTACACGCTGGCCTGGAATCCGCAGTCGAGCGCTGCGCTGACGCAGATCGCCGTCGCGGGAGCTTCGGAGGCACCGCAGACTGTCGGCGGCACATGGACCGGCACGCACGCGCTCGGCGTGACCTACGCGCGCCACTCGCTGCACGTGCCGCCGCAGGGCTACGTGCAGCTGACCGCCACCGCGCTCGGATCCGAGGGCGCCATCAACGGCTTCCAGATCGTGCGGCAGGAACCGGGCACACCGTTCTGCTTCGGCGACGGATCGATCGTCCCTTGCCCGTGCGGCAACAACAGCGCGCCCGGACTGGGGCGCGGCTGCGGCTACTCGAGCCTGGCGGGCTCGATGAATCTCTTCATCTGCGGCAGCACCGCGCCGAACGACACGATCGTGCTCGTCTCGCGCGCGCAGTACGCCAGGCCGCACGGCGGACTGCGCGTGTTCGTGCAGGGCACGGCCTCGGTCGCGCCGGTGGCCTTCGGGGATGGACTGCGCTGCGTGGGCGGTTCGCTCACGCGCCTGTGGGCGCGCACCTCCGTGAGCGGCTTCGGGCTGAGCGTCCCCTCTGCCGGCGACCCGTCGGTGAGCGCGCGCTCGGCGGCATTGGGCGACCCTTTGTCTCCCGGGAGCACGCGCTTCTACAGCGTCTACTATCGCGACGGAGCGAGTTGGTTCTGTCCGCCGCCCGCGGGCTCGACGTTCAACGTCACCAACGCCTACCAGCTGAACTGGTAGCGTCGCCGTGGGCGAGGGCTGTTCGCACGGCGGCCGACGGTGCTAGGCTGGCCGGGAACTGGTGCAACCGTTCGTGAAGACCTGAGCGCACAAGCCCATGCCGTTTTCAGAGGCGTTCGACCCGATCCGCAGCTTCAAGGCCGCCTGGAAGCTGCTCAAGCAGGCGCCACTCTCCGTGCTGGTCGGCGCGTTGCTGCCGATCCTGGCGCAGGTCGGCTTCGCCCTCGCACTCGATCTCTTCCTGTTCCTGCCCTTGGGGCTCTCGCAGTCGTTCCAGCGCGGCATGCCGGAGCCCTGGATGATCGCGCTGCTCGTCGGAGCGGGCCTGGGGCTCGGATTGTTCATGGCGGTCTTCAGCTCGTGGATGGACGCGGGCTTCGGCCGCGCGGTCGAGCAGGCGCTGCGCACGGGCAAGGACCAGACTTCGCTCGTCTTCTCCGGGGGAGGGCGCTTCCTCACGCTGCTGCTCGCGCGCTTGCTCGTCGGGCTGATCGTGTTCGCCTGCATGCTCGTGCTCCTTCTGCCCGTGCTGTTGCTGATGACCGTGTTCTTGGTCCTGATGCAGACGGATCTTCCCGCTCTGCTCAAGCTCGCGGTCGGGGGCGGCATCAGTCTCCTCTGGATGCTGGGGTACGTGTACGTCTTGCTCGGGCTGAGCCTCGTCACGGCCATCGTCACCTACGAGGACTGCGGACCGGCCCAGGCGGTCGCGCGTTCCTGGCGCCTCGCGCGCGGAAACCGCTGGCAGCTGATCGTCTTCTTCCTGTTCCAGTTCGCGATGGTGTTCGTGGGCATGCTCGCCTGCGGACTGGGCTGGTTCGTCGCGATCCCGCTGGCGGAAGTGATGCGCTACGAGGCCTACCTCGCGCTCACGCGCAGCAGCGAGTACCCCAACTGGTGGGTCGTCACGGGCAAGTTTCCCTTCGACGAACACAAGTCCGAGAGCTTCGGCTCGGCGCCGCCGCCAGTTCCTCCGCCGCTGCCGCCGCAGACCTGAGGGAAGTATGTCGCACGCGATCGAAGAGTCGATCGAGATTCGCGCCGCGCCCGAACGCGTCTTCGACTTCGTGCAGGACCCGGCGCAGCGCGCGAGCTGGGACGAGGGCGTGCTCTCCGCCGAGCGGCGCGGGGAGGAACTCGCGATCCGCTACAGAGTGTTCGGGCTGATGAGTTGCGAGATGGTCTTCGCGTACACGCTGCTCGACCGGCCGAAACGCAGCGCGGTCAAGCTCGTGCGCTCGAGCGGCCCGTGTCTGTTTGCGAGTGCGGGGGGCGCGTGGTTCTACGAGCCGACGGCCGGAGGAACGCGCTTCACGACGAAGTTCACGTACCAGACGCGCGGGATTCCGGCCGGGTTCGTGCGCGCCTCGATCGAGAAGGCCACGCGCAGATCGCTGGCGCGGCTCAAGGAGCGGATCGAAGGCTCTCGATCGTGATGCGCGTCGCCTCGCTCCTCTGCGCGACGCGACGAACTCCACGGGACCCGGCGCTGCTAGACTGGCGCCGCCGGTCATGCCCAGCACCGGAAACCCCGACATGATCCAGATCCTCCGAGCGCTCGTTCCGTCCGTTTCCTGGTCCGCCGTTCCGGTTGCGGCTCTCCTGCTCGCGGCCTGCCAGACGAATCCGCCCACCAAGGGCAAGGTCGAGGGCGGGATCTATTCCTCGCCGGATGGCAACTACACGATGCCGATCCCGCTCGGTGGGGAATTCGGCCGACGGATCATGGACGACGCGCGCGACCTCCAGGGCAAGGAGGGGTTCGTATCGATCCTCAACGACTTCGGCGAGGTGCGCAGCGTCGAGTACACCGAGCTCCCGGCGGCGGAGCGCGAACGATTCGCGGGCGGCGAACTGCCGGGTCTCCTGGAGTGGTTCTACCGCGACGGCGTCGTGGGCCTGAAGTCCCAGAAGTTCCCGGGCATGCGCTCGCTGCACGACGAGGCGCTGGAGAGCGAGGACGGCCCCGCGCATTTCGGGATCGCGTTCGTCCCGGGCGGCTCGGCGCTCGTGGGCGCGAACGTCCTCGGGTTGCCCTCGAACGAGCACAAGGACAGCCTGCGAGCCTTCCTCGTGTTCGCTCGCGACGGCTTCGCCTACAACCTCGGCTGCACGTACAGCGAGGATGCGCTGAAGCCCGACCTCGCGCTGACCCCCGCGCGGATCGAGCGCTACAAGGGCTCGCTCGTCGCCATGCGTTCCAGCATGCGCTTCCCGCCGCCACACTGAGTGTTCCTGCCGCGGCGGGCGCTAGAGCGTCGCGGCGCGCAGGCTCTCGATCGTGATGCGAGTCGCCTCGCTCATCGAGACGCGCTCGACGTAGCCGAAGTCGCGCTCGGCGGGGCCGAGGTCGTAGCTGTGCGAGGTCGCGAGTTGCAGCGCGAGGGGAACTCCCAGGAAAATCAGGCCGGGATCGCGTGGCTTCAGGTGAAGTGAATCCACCATGCGATCGAGGGCACGCGCTGGCCTTGTGCGTTGACCTGCACCGCATACATCATGTACCAACCGGGAGGCCCGAGGTCCTCCGAGGGCAACGTCACGGTGGCACGGTGAGTCCCCGAGCTGCCGGCCTGAATAGTGAAGGCCAACTCGATGTAACGCTGATCTACGTCGAACGCATGCGTGACGGTGGCCGGGCGCAGTAGCACCATGCGATCGACTGGGAAGGAGTGGTTGACCGTGACACCCATCGTTGTCATCCCGGTGGCCCAAAACGTAGCTTCGCTTGGTGCGGATGCGATCGTGGGACGTGTACCCTGAAAGAGATAGGGCGGAGAGAAGATCTCGCCGGTCTTGCCGCTCGGTCCGAATCCTTGTGATGCGGGGTAGTTCTCTCCCGCTGCGAGTAGGACGCGGCCGTCTTCGAGCAGTGCTGCCATGCTGTGGTAAAGGCGCGGGACAGGGCCGGCAGGCAGCGTATTGCTGCTGTTCATGGTCGCGACCAGGGTCCCGGGGCTCGTTGGCGAGCTTCCGATGTCGTACAACTCCGGCGCATAAGCCGGGTTCCCGGCACCTGCGTCACAAGAGCCCACGATCGTGCCACCGCCTAGGATCAGAACCTGGCCTGTCGGCAGGATCACTGAGTTGGCCATGATTCTCGAAGGGCCGGTGCTCTTCGTGACCCACTGACCCGCAGCGGCTCCCTGCCCACTCGGAATAGCAAACTCTTGGACCGTAGGAACAAGGGCCCAGTTGGGAGCTAGTTCGGGTTGCTGAGCCGTGCTGGTGTTTCGGGCCCCTCCGAGCAGAACGACTCGATTGAGGCCTCCGTTGGCGGGCCGGCAATGAAAGAGCAGTGCATTGCCATAAAACCTTTCAGTTCCGGTCGGTGCCTCCTGGAGTTCCCAGCCCTGCGTTCCAAAGGCGGGCTTGACGATCCAGGCCGCGCCGTAGGGGTTGTTCAGCAGCCACAGGTTCGAGAAAGTGGGCATGTCAAATGCAATGAACACTTGCTGCTGTTGGTTGAACCCGAAATCGCTCAGCTGGAATGCTCTTGGGTATGTCTCGAGTGCCGGGAGGGGGTTTGTGTTCAGGTTGGAGTTGACGAGGTTTCCGGTGATGTCGCGCCGATCGTATGGGAGCGGAGTCGTGGGGGGCTGCGGTGTAGGTCCCCCGATGGGACAGAGCACGCGTTGATCCCAAGTGGTTTGGGATGGTCCGATGTGCTGCCAGTTCATCGTTCCATGATTCCAGCCTGGGTGCGTCGCCGGAGCCGTACAGTTCGGGCCCGGGAGTTCTGGTGCCCTCGGGTCCGGCGAACCCCCAAGAATCAGATGTCCGCCACCCTCGAAGGCCGGCGAGCCCGCCAGGGGCCGCCGGTTGAGCGGGCACACGGTCGGGTAGTACCGGCCAGATACTGAATAGGGGTCATTCGGACTGCCAAGGTCCCCGATCCGTTCCCACGCGTCAGGCCCCAGAACGCTTCGTGCGCCGGTATGGATGTCGAAGGTGATCTGTGCCAGCAGCGCGGGGTAGAAGTAGTAGGTCCAGACTGCAGGACTCACGCTGGCATTCTGCCCAGCTCCGCCTGAAATGAGCAGCCGACCCTCCCTGTCCCACGAGAAGCCGGCACAAAAGAGGTCCGAGTCGAGCGGTGTGTGAATGATCTTGATCAGGTCATCGGGATCCGCTGGGTCGAACAGCCATGACTCCGTCGTTCGGTTCGTCGTCCCGCAGCCGGTGCAGCTCTGGCGCCAGAAGACCACTTTACCGCGATGCAGCCCAACCGGCAGCACTGCGCCGGCCGAGAGGTCACTTGCGTCGGTGCATGTGGTTGGGCAAGTAATCTGCCCGCTCCAGTCGTAGATCTGGCTCCACTGCCCCCCGATCGATGGGACAGTCTGCGCATGCACCGGGCGCGTGAACCCGAGCACGGCCAGGAGCGTGGCGGCCCCAACGACTAGCCGGAGCGCGAGGCGCAGGCGCACCGGACGGGCGAGCTTGTGAACTCGGAGAAAACGCTGCAGAACGGGAGTGGACATGGCGGAGCAGCCTCATCCAAGCGGGCGAGCGGTCGGGCGCGGCGTGGCTTGGGAATGAAGCGCCAGGACCCGAGAATCCCCCTTGCGCGGGGAATCCTAGGGAAATCTAGCCATGCTCAAAAAAAAAAGGCAAGCTCAAAGTGGCCCCTTCAGGTCGGGGCGTAGTGCTCGCCCCCCCGCTCTCGCCGGCCCCGCTGCTCGTCCGCTCCCCGCTCCCCGCTCCCCGCCATGCTCTTCTTCCCGCTCGTGACCTTCGTACTGCTCAGCGGATCCGATGGATCCTCATCTCCGCTGCATGGCGCTTTCGTTCCGTCGGCTTCTCCGGGCACCGAATGCGCGGCGGGCACGGACGTGCGTGTGCCTCGGCCCTCGACGTCGGGGCGCGCAGCCCGGCAGACCACGGGCCTTAGCCTGATCGAAAACGCGGGCCAATGGGACTGCGCCGAACGCTACGTCGCTACGCTGTCCGGCTCGGTCGTGCGCGCCGATCAGCACTCCCTCGGCGTGCAGATCTTCGATCGCCCGGGCGATTCCAGCGAGGGTGTGTTCGTGCGCTTCGTGTTCGAGGGCGCTGCGCCTGGTACCACGCTGATCCCCGAGAACCCAGGTGAAGCCCGCTACAGTTGGTTCGTCGGCAACGACCCCGCGAAGTGGGTCCACTCGAACCGCGGATACGCAGCGCTGCGTTGGCACGGACTGTACGAGGGAATCGACTTCGTGCTGCGCGAGGATCGCGGCGCCCTGAAATTCGACCTCGAGGTCGGGCCAAGCGCCGATCTCTCGCGCGTGCGCATTCGGTGCGAAGGGACGGAAAGCGTAACAGTCGACGCCCAAGGCGCGCTCGTTCTGGCAACCGCGAAGGGGTGCCTTACCCAGGACGAGGCGCTTAGTTTTCAGAGCAGGGCGGATGGTCGGCAAGCGCCAATCGCATGTCGCTACACGATCCTGGACGTCCAGACGTTCGGGTTCGATGTCGACGGTCGTGACCCGGCGGCGGGCCTGTGGATCGATCCGCCGCTGCAGTGGTCCACTTACCTTGGAGGCGGTTCTTCCGCACAGGGCGGGATCGACTTGTCGAGAAGTGTGTGCCTCGACAGGCTCGATGACATCTATACCAGTGGCCGAGCCTCGGGCATCACCTTTCCGTCAACGGCAGGCGCCTATCACCAACAGAGCGGTGTTGGCAACGATTGCTTCGTGGCCAAATTTCGTGGAAGCGATGGAACGCTTATCTTCAGTTCGGTCTTTGGCGGGAGCAGCATTCAAGAGGAAGCTGTTGCCGTTCGAGCGGACAGCCAGGGATGCCCGGTCGTAGCAGGGTGGACGTACTCGAATGACTTTCCGTCGACGCCAGGCGCGTTCGATTCGAGCTTCACTTCCATATTCAACGCAGCATTCTGCCTGAAGCTGTCAGCACTGGGAGACCAACTTCTATGGTCGACCTTCTTGGAGTCCGGCCAGGGACAAGGCGGGATCTTCCTGACGGACTTGGCCCTGGATTCGTCAGGAGCTCCAATCGTTGTGGGGAACGCCAACCCTGGGTACCCCACGACCAGCGGAGCATTCGACACGACAAGCAGCGCAGCCGGCGATGGCTTCGTGACAAAGCTGGATCCGTCGGGGAGCCAGTTGATCTGGTCGACGTACCTGGGAGGGAATAGTGCTGACAATCCCGAGGCCGTCGAAGTCGACGATCAAGGACGGGTCACTGTCGCCGGCGAGACAGCCTCGGACGATTTTCCAACCACGCCCGGAGCCTACATGGCGACGTACCCCGGGGACACCGGGCATTCAAACCTTTTCGTCACGCGCTTGACTGAAGACGGCAGTGCTCTTGAGTGGTCTACTTTCCTAGGCGGGCTGAACGGGGGCTGGCTAACCGACTATCTTGGCGGCTTGGCGCTCGTCCCTGATGGCGGCGTTGTGATCACCGGAACTACCTTTTCTCAGGATTGGCCGCTGACTCCGGGAGCCGCGGGCACGCAGTACAGCGGGAGCTACGTCACCCGCCTGGACCCGAGTGGCTCTTCTCTCGTCTACTCGACATATCTGGGAACTCCGAGCATTCCGTCTGGCGGCGGAGACTCCACAGACGTGACCGTGGACTCCTCGGGGATCGCCACGGTCGTCGAGCAGGCGGCTGGCCTTGCTACGACTCCAGGCGCGTTCGATACGACGATCAATGGTGGTTATGACGTGATGCTGTTCCGCCTGAATCCCACCGGCACGAAGTTCTACTACTCGACCTATCTCGGTGGCAATGCAGAGGAAGAACCCTGGGGGGTCGTGACCACCGATTCCGGACGCCTCACGGTCGTCGGCGCCACCTACTCGACCGACTTCCCAACCACACCCGGCGCGTACTCCCCAAACTCCAACGGCGGCTCGGATTGCTTCATCACCACCTTTGAGCCCTACCTGCAAGGCGTCGAACCCTACGGCTCGGGTACGCCATCCTGCCACCATCCTCTCGTGGCCAATGCCACGGAAATGCCATTGGCTGGCGCCCTGCGTTTTGGACTGTGCCTCAGCGGCGCTCCGCCCTACTCGCGCGGTGTTTGTCTAATCGCCACGGCTTCAAGCACAGGCGGCGTACCGTTCTTCAACAGCACCCTCTGGCTGGACCGCTCCTCGATCATTGCCCGCATCCCGGTCTTCACGGACTCTCTCGGGTTCACGGAAACCGCGCTCCCACTCACCGGTGTTGCCCCTGGCACCCAGTTCTGGGCGCAGTACTTCGTGCGCAACTCACCCGACTGCCTCACGGGCCGCCTCGCCGCGAGCTCCGCTCTGCACTTGACGGTGCAGTAATGATGCCCTCGATCAGCGCTCAATCCTCGGAGCAAAGCTCTCGATCGTGATGCGAGTCGCCTCGCTCATCGAGACGCGCTCGACGTAGCCGAAGTCGCGCTCGGCCGGGCCGAGGTCGTAGCTGTGCGAGGTCGCGAGTTGCAGCGCGAGGAAACGCGTCATGCGCGCCTCGACGTCGGGCTTGGCGAGGTTTTCGAACCAGATTCCCGCGAGGTAGGCGAGCGGCATCGGCACCTTGCGCGTCACCAGAGGGATCCCGAGCGAACCGAAGAGGTCGTTGATCCAGGCCCACAGCACGACCGGCTGCTTCTGCGCAATGAAGTAGGCCTTGCCGGCGTGCGGCGCGGACTTCGAGAGGCGATCGGCGGCATCGAGGTGTGCCCAGGCCGCGTTCTCGACGTATGTGAGCGAGACCTCGTTCGTACCCTTGCCCACGATCGCGAGCTTCTTCGCGCGCCCGCGCTCGATCAAACGCGGCAGGAGGTGCGGATCGCCCGGCCCGAAGACCAGGTGCGGCCGCAAAGCGCAGGTCGCGAGCGCGCTCTTGCCGTTCGCCGCGAGCAGCATGCGCTCGGCCGCGGCCTTGCTCTCGGGATAGGGCGCGAGGAAGCGCGCGGCATAGGGCAGGTCGTTCGAGGCGTTCTTGTGGTCGGCGCCGTCGAAGCAGACGCTCGGCGAACTCGTGAAGACGAGGCGCTCGACACCCGTCTCGAGTGCCGCCGCGAGCACGTGGCGCGTGCCATCGACGTTGGCGCTCCAGAAGGGGTCGCGCGCGAGCGCGATGCCGGCCTTGGCCGCGACGTGGAAGACCGTGTCGTGGCCGCGCATGACCTCGAGCAGCAGCCTCGTCTCGCCGAGATCGCCGCGCACGTGGCGTGCGCCGAGCTTCGCGAGCTCGGGGTACTCGCCGCGCGAGTAGCTCGTGACCTCGTCGCCGCGCGCGCGCAGGAGGCGCACGATCGCGCTGCCGAGGAAGCCGCCGCCGCCTGTGACGAAGGCCTTCATCGCAGCTCGCCCTCGGCCCAGAGCTTGAGCTCCTCGCGCCGGATCTTGGCGTTGTGGCGCGCATCGACGGGCAGCGACTCGCGGAAGAGCACGCGCTCGATCCGGGGCAGCGGATGGGGGAGTGCGGGCGCGACGAGCGCGCTCGCGAACGAGACGAGTTCGGCCTGCTCGCGCACCTCTCCCTCGACGACGAGCACGGGCTTCTCGGCGCCGCGCGCGCCGACTCCGACGAGCGCGCTGCGGCGGATCTTCGGGTGGCGGTCGAAGAGGCTCTCGGTCGGCACCGGCAGGAACGTGCCTTGCGCCGTCTCGAGGCGTTGCGACTTGCGGCCGTAGAACCAGAGCAGGCCTTCCGCGTCGAAGTAGCCGATGTCGCCCATGCGGTGCCAGAACGACTCGCCCTCGACGATCTTCGAGGCTGCCGTCGCCTGCGCATCGTCGGCATACTCGCGCGTCACGGCGGGTCCGCGCACACAGATCTCGCCCAGGCCGTCCAGGCAGTCGACGAGCGTTATCTCGACGCCAGGCGCGGCGCGGCCGACGCAGGTACCGTGGCCGCCTTCGATGCGCGCGCGCAGACGGCCGGCGATCTCCGCGCCGGAGAGCGAGCTCACCGGCAGCGCTTCGGTCGCGCCGTAGGGCGTGTGCACGTCGCCCTGCTTCGAGAGCAGCGCGCGGAAGCCGTCGACGAGCTCGGGCTCGACGCTCGCGCCGGCGATCATTGCGCGCTCGAGTGCCGGCAGCTTGACGCCGCGCGTCGCGCACCAGGGCACGACGCGGCGCCAGATCGCGGGCGAGCCGAACGTGTCCGTGATCGAATGCTCGCGCAGCGCCTCGACGATCGCCGCGGGATCGCACTGCGCCGGGCGCGCGAAGTCCATGCGCGGGAAGACGCTCGTGCGCTGCAGTGCCGTATTGCACAGGGCGAAAAGCGGGAAGCAGGCGAGGTCGATCTGGCCGCGTGCGAGGCCATAGAGCGCGCGCAGCGCCGCGATCTGCGCCTCGAAGTTGCCGTGCGTGTAGAGCACGCCCTTGGCGGGCCCGGTCGAGCCGGAGGTGAAAAGGATTGCGGCCGGATCGCCGCCGGAGAGCTCGATCGGCGCGAACTCGCCCTTCTCCGGGCGTGCGAGCGCCGTCAGGGAAACGGTTCCCGGATACCAGCCCGCCCCGACGCGCACGCGCAGCGGCGGACGCGCGAGCACGTGCGCGCGCGCGATTCCGAGCAGCGCCTTGAGATCCGCGCGCGCCAGGCAGCGCTCGAGGCCCTTGCGGCCCATGCCCGGATCGATCAGCACGGGCACCGCGCCGATGCGGAAGAGTGCGAAGACGATCGCCACGAGCTCGGGGCCAGGGCGCACGAAGATCGCCGCGCGCTCGCCCCGCGCGAGGCCGCGTTCGGCGAGTCCGTGCGCGATGGCCGAGCTCTTGCGCTCGAGCTCGGCGAACGTGATCGTCCCGCCCGGCCAGCGCAGCGCGTCGAGATCGGGGAGCTCGCGCGCGGCGCGCACGAGGTGCTGGGCCTGGTTCATCGCGTCAGCGCGAGCGGCGTGCGCTCCAGGAACTCGCGCACGAACCCGAGCGCCTGCTCGGGCTCGTCCTCGAGCAGCCAGTGGCCGGCGTGCTCGAGGCGGTGCACTTCCGCCTTCGGGAAGCGGCGCATCCACTCCTCGCGGAACTTGGGCGTGAAGCACCAGTCCTTCTCGCCCCAGACGATGCACACCGGGCGATCCGCGAACTGCGCCAGGGCCCGCCCGGTCTCTTCGAGCTCGCTCCAGCTCGGGTGCTCGGGCGACATCGGGATGTCGAGCACGAAGCGCTCGATGGCGATGCGGTGTGCCGGCGTGTCGTAGGGTGCCAGGAAATGCGCGCGCACGTCCGCCGGCAGTCTGCGCTCGACTGCCATGCGCGGCGCGAGGCCGGCGAAGGCGTTCCAGTGGCGCACGGCGTACGGTCCGAGCCAGGGCGTGCGGCAGGCGCGGATGCGCCAGGGCATCTGCAGGCTCGGGAACGCGGCCGTGTTGAGGATCACGAGGCGCGCGATGCGCTCGGGATGCCGGCGCGCCAATCCCATGCCGATCGCGCCGCCCCAGTCGTGCAGCACGAGCGTGATCCGGAGTAGATCGAGTGCGAGCACGAGCTGCTCGAGGTTCGCGACGTGATCGGCGAGGCGGTAGCTCCACTCGAGCGGCTTGTCGGAGCGGCCGCAGCCGAGGTGGTCGGGCGCCACGACGCGCCGCTCCTTCGAGAACTCCTTCACGAAGCGCCGGTAGAAGTAGGACCAGGTCGGATTGCCGTGCAGGCACAAGAGCGTCTCGCCGCCGCGCGGACCCTCGTCCTCGTAGTGCATGCGGCCGGCCGGGAGCTCGAGGAAGGCGCTCACGCCGGCCACTCCCACTGGATGGGTGCATCGAAGCCGCCGTCGTGCGAGAGCGCCGCGAAGAGGTCCCCGCGCGTCGCGAGGTGCACGTCGTGGCGCGCACCGTCGAAGGCGAGCCGCAGACGCTGATCCGACTCGCGCGCGACGATCGTGCAGCGCGAAAGACCCGCCATGCCCAGGCCGAGCTTCTTCAAGACCGCTTCCTTCGCCGTCCAGGCGACGAGCGGCTCGATGCTCGGCTCGGAAGGCGAGAGGAAGCGCCGCGCGAGTTCCGTGCGCAGCGTGCGCGCGCGCTCGAGGTCGAGTCCGACCGGGAACTCCGCCGTCGCGGCGCCCGCGGCGCCCTGCGTGTGGCTCGCGGACCAGTACGTGCCGTTCGCCGGCAGCGGAGCGCCGCCCGGGATGCGCGGCGGATCGACGAGCCCGAGCTGCGCGAGCGCGCGCGCGGCCGCGGCGCGCTGGTCGAGCACCTTGGCGCGGCCGCTGAGCGCCGCATCGCAGGCGACGACGCAGACGCGCACGCTCACGCGCCCTCCTCGGGCCGGCTCGCGCGGCGCACGATGCCGCGGTCGAAGAAGTTGGTGCCCATGCCCGCGTCGATCACCAGGGATTGCGCGTTGATCCCGGCCGAGCGCGGCGAGAGCAGGAAGAGCACCGTGTCGGCGACCTCCTCGGTCTTCAGGGCGGATTTGCGCAAGGTCGCCTGCTCGGCGAAGAGGTACGAGTCGAGGTAGCCCGGGATGCCGGCCGAGGCGCTGGTCTTCAAGAGGCCCGGGTTGACCGAGTTGAAGCGCACGCGCGTGTCGGTGCTGAAGCTCTTGGCGAGGAACACGACGGCGGAGTCGAGCGCCGCCTTGACCGGTCCCATGTAGCCGTAGTTCTCGGCCGCCATGCGCGTGGTGGAGATGCCGATCGTCACGACCGAGGCATCCTGCGCGAGGCGCGGCTTGAGCGCGTTGGCGAGGTTGACGAGGCTGAAGCACGAGACGTCGAAGGCGCGCAGCAGGTCCTCCTTGGCGGTCGCGTGGAAGGGTTTGGGCCCGCCCGAGTAGTTCGCGAACGCGATCGAGTGCACGAACCCGGCGAGCTCGGGCAGCCCTGCGGCGAGGCGCTCGATCTCGTCCTGCTTCTCGACGTCACAGACGTGGATCTGTGCGTCAGGCCGCAGCTTCGCGAGCTCGGCCTTGCGCGCTTGCGTGCGCACCGAGTGGATCACGTGCACACCGGCCTCCTCGAGGCGCGTCGCGACGTGCCAGGCGACGCTCTTCTTGTTGGCGAAGCCGCACACGAGCACGTGCTTGCCGGCGAGTCCGAGCCAGTCGTTCATGGTTGCACCAGCGCGACGACGAAGCCGATGCGCAGCACGCTCGCACCCGCGGACGTGACGTGCGCCTTGCACCAGCGCGCGTTCGAGAGCTGCTCGACCAGCGTGACCTCGGCGCGCAGCGTCTCGCCCGGGCGCACGACCTTCTTGTAGCGCGCGTCCTCGATGCGCGTCAGCACGGGCAGACCGCCGCCGGGCGTGGAGGAGAACAGCAGCGCGGCGCTCTGGAAACAGAACTCGGCCATCAACACGCCAGGCAGCACGGGTTCGCCCGGGAAGTGGCCCGCGAAGGCCGGCAGGTCCGCGCGCACATCCCACTCGGTGACGATGCGCGCTTGCGACTGCTCGACGATGCGATCGACGAACAGGAACGGCGGCCGGTGCGGCAGTCCCGCGAGCACGTCGCTAGAGGCCACCGGTCACCTCCAGCACGCTGCCGTGCACGTAGCTCGCCTGCGGATCGCAAAGCATGCGCACCGCGTAGGCGACTTCCTCGGGCTTGCCGAAGCGCGCCAGCGGAACGGAGGCGAGGTGCTGCTTCTTGACGTCCTCGGAGAGATCGCCGATGAGCTCGGTCCCGATGAAGCCCGGCGAGACGCAGTTGACCGTGATCTTCTTGCGGCCGACTTCCTTGGCGAGCGAGCGCATCAGCCCGATCTGGCCCGCTTTCGAGGCGCCGTAGGCCGTCTGTCCCGCGAAGCCGTGCAGCCCGGCGGGGGAGGTGACCAAGACGATCCGCCCGTAGCGGCCGCGCAGCATGCTCTGCACGGCGAACTTGCTCATCAGGAACGAGCCCGTGAGGTTCGTGTCGAGCACTGCGCGCCAGTCCGCGGGCTTCGTCAGTGCGAGGAGCTGGTCGCGGCGGATGCCGGCGCAGTTGACCAGCATCTGCACCGGATCCTGGCCGCGCTCCTCGAGGCCGCGCCAGAAGCCCTCGACCGCCTGCTCGTCGGCGACGTCGAAGCGCGCGAGCTCGAGGCGCTCGGCGTGCGCCGCGGCCGCATCGCGCAAGGCTGCGGCGGCCTCCTCGTTGCCGGCGTAGGTCGCGTGCACGCGCGCGCCGGCTTCGAGCAGGGAGAGCGTGATCGCGCGGCCAATGCCGCGCGTGCCGCCCGTGACGACCGCGATCTGGCCCTGGAGTGTGTTCACGTCGCGAGCTCCTGGTGCGCGTGCAGGAAGGCATCGGCCTTGTTGGCCGTGATGACGCCGTAGTTCGCGGCGCCGAGCCAGCCCGACATGATGATGCCGACCGAGCCGGCGTGGTACAGGCCCGCGACCTGCTTCGGTAGTTCGAGGCTGTAGCGCAGGCCCTCGAACTTCGTGCCGAAGGACGTGCCCTGCGGGTGCTGCGTGTAGAAGGCGAAGGTGCGCGGCGTCGAGACCTCGACGTGGTCGACGAGCGCGCCGACGCCCGGCACATAGCGCTCGAGCGCCGCGAGAGTGTCGTTCTGCAAACGCAGCTTCTCGGCCGCGTACTGCGCTTCGTCGAGCTCCGACCAGTCGGCCCAGTTGGCGTTCATCGAGCTCACGATCGTGTAGCGCGTCGAGCCCGGCCGCGTCTTCGGGTAGTAGAACGAGAACGTGCGGCTCTCTCCGTGCATCTCCGAGAGCGCCGGCGAGTCGAAGGTCGGGCGCGTCGAGGTGAAGAGCAGGTCGGTCACGAAGGGGATCGAGGTTCCCGCGCGCAAGCCGATGTAGACCTGCGTGCTCGAGTTGTTGAGCCTCACGGCCGCGAGGCCGCGCGCGAACTCCGGCTCGAGGTGCTGCGTGCCGACGAGCGTCTCGGCCGTGGTCTTGAGGCTGGCGTTGCTGATCACGACCTCGCTCGCGATGAAGCGGCCGTGCGCCTCGATGCCGCGCACGCGCCCGTTCTCGACCACGATGCGCTCGACCTGCACGTGGTTCCTGAGCTCGACGCCGTTCTTCAGGAGCTCCGACTGCATCTCCTTCACGAGCCAGTCGGTCCCGCCGCGGAAGGTGTAGACACCCGAGCTCATGAAGTTCGAGAAGACGATGCCGTAGCTGATGGCCGGATCCTCGAGCGTCGAGCCGTTG
>Ga0302322_100002563_pt1 | contig 15357 bp, 13 predicted proteins | sample Fen_T0_2_FD_203757 | JGI IMG/M metagenome (GOLD analysis project Ga0302322, IMG submission 203757) | Peat permafrost microbial communities from Stordalen Mire near Abisko, Sweden - Fen_T0_2 | ecosystem: Environmental > Terrestrial > Soil > Wetlands > Permafrost | place: Sweden: Abisko... | reverse complement strand
GTACCAGGATCACCAGGCTGGGAACGCGAGATCGAAAAATCGATCCGCGGTGCAGCCGGGATCATCGTGCTGCTTTCTCCAGAATCAAACAATTCAGAATGGGTACGGCGTGAGGTCAGTTTTACTGAAGAAAACGACAAGCGCATCTTCCCAGTATTAATTCACGGTGATGAAAACGATTCAATTCCCCTGCGCCTTTCCAGCCACCAGCGCGTGGATTTGCGTCATAACTACAAAATGGGGTTAGATCAACTTGCTGACGCTTTGAAAGACCACTTAGGTGTCACTGCCATCAATAAAAATGCCGGAACAGATAACAAAAAGAAATCCACAACCCCAAGTCTGGACTTGAAAAAAATCGCCTTGCCGGCTGCGTTGGTGTTGATCGGCTTGCTTTGTATTGGGGGGCTTGCATTTGCCGTTCGTCAGATCGCAAATATAAAAATTCCTAATGACCCCACAAAAACATTTACACCACCAGTTGTAAATATCACGATCACACCCACCGAAGCCCAGCCAGTTACTAATTACCCCGCGCCCGTTGGGAAGATCGTTTTTACCTGCAATATTGATGGTGACGAAGTCTGCATCATCAACGCCGACGGTTCGGGTTGGCGACGTCTCACTGACTCCTACCGTTCTTTCAATGCCACACTTTCACCAGATGGAAATAAGATCGTTTATCTAATGGACGACAAGAAGAACACCGAGATCTATGAACTGGATCTTGCCACCGGCAAAACGAAACAATTGACTACACTGAAGAAAAGTCTCGGCTCGCCTGAAATCTCACCAGACAACAAGTACATTACTTTTCATTATCGTTCTGGCAACAGCAACGAGGCGATTTGGATCATGAACCGCGATGGAAGCAATCCGCATGAGTTTTACAGTTCACCCGGCAAAGACGTGCACGATGCGACCTGGTCGCCGGATGGCAAACAAATCCTATTCGCGATGGGAAAGAACGACAGCAATAAGTTCTACATTATGGATTTTAATGGTGGCGACCCGCATCTAGTCAACGATACAATCGACTCACGCGGACGGAGCGACTGGTCTAGCGACTTGATCTCTTTCGATCAGGGTGCGCCCAATCTACACGATGTGTTCATAATGAATGTGGATGGAACCAATCTACGCCAGGTCACCGATGGTAATAACTCACAAGGTGCCAGCCTCTCCCCCGATGGCATGTGGATCGCCTTCACCGCCTACACTGCTGATTCAAAACAAAGCCCGGAGTCTTGTGATATCTTCATCATGCATATAGATGGGTCGGATATTCGCGATTTGACGAATAATAACTATTGCGATTATCAACCGAGATGGGGAAAATAATCACATCGATGTTGAATTAAAATTCCTTCACTGACACAGATACATCCATCTTCTCTTTGGCATTCCCCTTGAAGATTCCGCGTGTAGGAGGAACGTCATCATAATCGCGACCGACAGCCACACGCACATATTGACTGGTCTGTTCGGTGTTATGCGTTGGATCAAGAGATACCCAGCCGCGTTCAGGTACAAGCACATCGATCCAGGCGTGCGAAGCGGCATCATATCCATTGTTATAAAGATAACCGCTGACATAACGTGCGGGAATATTTTGCAAACGGCAAGCCGCCAACATGATATGTGAAAAATCCTGGCAGACACCACGTCCAAGCGCCAGTGCCTTATCGGCGGTGGTGTTTACATCAGTAGCACCTTTTTCGTACGTGATGGTTCCATAGATGGCGCGCATAAGCGCCAGCGCATTCTCAAGGGGCAGATCAGAAACTTTATGCGAAGCAGAGAAAGCAACCAGGTCGGGAGTATGAGGCGCATACTCAGTTGGAAAAAGGTAATTGAATTCGTCCAAAGGCAAAAGGTTGGAAGAATCCGAAACATATATATCCGGCGTCAATACTTCGCTCACCGCTGCAACCATCAACTTTTGATGCGGCTGGATAAAATCAAAGTGGCGCACATCATTGCCAAACTGATCAGCGTAACGCAGAACGGCATCATGCGGCTCGGTCGTCAAACGGAATGAAAGGCAACGTTGTCCATTTGCATCGAGCGGCTTGAGGCGCATTTCAGTATACGCTTCACTGATGGGATGATCGTAGGTAAACGTCGTGGTGTGTTCGATTTTCAATCGCATAAATAATTAGGCGCGTTATTGTTGTTGCTGTTGCTGCTGGCGCGGTCTTTCATCGGGCAGAATAATGCTGGTGTTGAAATATGTTCGGGCGATTTCATCACCGATCGAATTGAGACGGGTAAGGAAGCGCCTCAAAAACGGCTCCATATTTTCACCCAAAATTTCGTGGATGTCGAGATATTCCAAGTCTGCATTGAGACGCCCCAACATGCGACGCGGCGCATCTGATTTCGTCGGGACAGTTGTATCCTCGCCAATTTCTTCAAGCGTATGCTGACAGCGATTCAGGCAAAATAACACCGCACGCGGAAATTCATGGTTGATCAATAAATATTCCACTACGCTTTCCACATCCAATTGACCAGCCGATGAACGACGATACGGTTCAAACGCGGAGCATGAACGCAAAAGCGTAATCAACTGCAACGAAGATTCAGATGGACTGCTCAAAAAACGATTTAGATACATATACTTGGTATCTAAAATACGAGCGGTCTTATCGGCACGTTCCAAGTACAATCCCAGTTGAATGAACTGATATGGTTCAGTATGTGTCATGGTCGCCGAGGTAATTCCCTGAATCGCCTGGGCACGATCACGGATCAAGTCAAAGAATTGTGTCGCATTATTCAGCGCATCCGCACGTTCAGCATTGCGCGTGAGAAAATACAAACGATTGACCGCCTCCCACATTTCACTGCTGATCTGCTCACGCACACCGCGCGCATTCTCACGCGCACGGGTAATGCAAGTCACCACGCTATTTGGGTTGAGCGGCTCCCAAAACAAATATTGGATCACCGATTGAGAATTGGCTTCAGGATAGGTCTCAGCAAATAGTGGATCATCATCGCCATTGATGCGTACAATCGATTCCCAGCCCTGTCGCGCATCGGCAGGCTGCGCATCAAGCAAGGCATTAAAATTCACCGCCAGCAAACGAGTGACATCCTCGGCACGTTCGATATAACGCGCCATCCAATACAGAGATTCAGCGACTCGTGAAAGCATCTAATCCCTCAACACCCAGGTATCTTTACTACCCCCGCCCTGTGAAGAGTTGACCACCAACGAACCTTTACGCAATGCCACACGCGTGAGTCCGCCCGGCACGATCGTTACTTTATCACCATACAAAATATATGGACGCAGATCAATATGACAACCGTGCAGTTGACCCTCAAGAATGGTCGGGTGGCAACTCAATGCCAGCGTGGGTTGGGCAATGTAGTTGCGCGGATTCGCTTGCACATGTTCCCTAAATTTTTCGCGCTCACTCTGGCTCGCATGAGGACCAACCAACATGCCATATCCGCCACTCTCATTGACCGCCTTGACAACTAACTTATCCAAATTATTTAGAATATGATCACATTCTTTTTCGCGCCAACCAAGATAGGTTGGGACGTTATTTAGAATGGGTTCTTCGCTCAAATAAAAACGGATCATCTCCGGCGTAAACGCATAAATGGCCTTGTCATCTGCCACGCCAGTGCCGATGGAGTTGGCAATCGTCACGTTACCTGCGCGATAAGCGTTGAGTAAACCAGCGACGCCAAGTTCGCTGTCCTGTTTGAAAGCCAACGGATCGAGAAAGTCATCATCAATGCGGCGATAAATAACATCCACCAATTTGAGACCACGTGTGGTGCGCATGTAAATTTTATTTTGGTGCGCCACCAAGTCGCGTCCTTCGACAATTTCAATTCCCATTTGACGCGCCAGAAATGTATGCTCAAAATATGCCGAGTTATAAATGCCGGGTGTCAACAAAACCACCGTCGGGTCTGAATATTCATGCGGCGCAACGGAACGAAGCGTATTCAATAACTCCTGCGGATAATGCTCAATCGGCTCTACATCATACCGTCCGAACAGGTCGGCAAAGATGCGCTTCATCACCTGTCGATTCTCCAGCATATAACTAACACCAGAGGGCGAACGCAGGTTATCTTCCAACACATAATACTCGCCGTCGTCGCCGCGCACAATATCGGTACCAACCACATGGACATAGCGATTCTTCGGCACATCGAGCCCCATCATCTCGCGGCGAAAATGACGCGAACTAAAAACCAATTCGGACGGAATCAACTTTTCCCGTAAGATGCGTTGATCGTGATAAATATCGTGCAGAAAAAGATTGAGTGCCGTCACCCGCTGGGCAAGCCCGCGTTCGATGCGATCCCACTCGTTATGCGGAATGATGCGCGGCATCAGATCAAATGGAAAAATCCGCTCGATGCCCTGCTCCTGTCCATACACTGTAAACGTAATGCCCTGATACAAAAACGCCGCATCCGCCACACGACGACGCTCGGCAAGCATCTCAGCCGTTATGGTTTGCAAGTGATCGCGCAGAACCGTGTAATGCGGGCGCGGCTCACCCACCGCTGAAAACATCTCATCGTAAAACGGCGCCGGATCATACAGGGTGGATAAAACAGAATCAAACATAACTAATTTCAGTTTTACCATACAACCCAAGCGTAAGGTATCAAGAGGTGATGCTCCGTTTGGGTAATTTTATTTTGCGAGAAATACCGACAAATGACATATCGCAAGTCTTGCGATATAGCCTCGTTTCACTCATATCCCCAATACCTGTCTCTACTGCGAATTACCTGATCTCCCCGATAACGACTTTCACTCACACTCTTACGTTATTTACTCGTGGACTTTTTCTTGACGGGCTTTTTTACATTTTTCACTGCATCCATTTTCGGTTTCGCCTTAGTCTTTGCAGTTGTTGACTTCTTCACTGTAGACTTAACTGTCTTCGATCCAACAGTCTTCTTTTTCACAGCCGTTTTCTTCACCGCTAGCTCCACAACTGATTTCGATTTACCACTAACAGTCTTTTTTGTTTCTTTTTCTTTCTTCGATGCAGTTTTCGCCACAGCCTTCTTCCGCGGTTTCTTAACCTTCACCACTTCCACAACAACTTCATCTTTCACGCCAAACATCTCATCCCATTTCGCTTGCATAGACTCCGCGCCCGCGCCGTTCAGAGCACTATAAATCGTTTGCCACTTTTCATCGTCTACGAATTGCCAATCCATGAAGACGTGATGTTGGTAGGCGTGCAGTTCAACATACATTCCTTTTTGCCAGAGTTCTTCACACGAGCGGATGTACTCCAGGTGCGTGACATAATCTTTGAAGATAACGTAACCTTCAAACGGCAGGCTCAATCCTTCGGCTAGTGATTTCTGCCGTAAGTCGCCCGTTCCCTTATCGAGATACGCGGCGGAGGTTTTGATCCAGCCTTTGGTATCGGCAAATTTATTGTGATAGAGGACGAGTCCGCGCTCATCGTTGTGGACGTTGGAATAGGCAAAGACGTTTTCGTCCACGCTGCCGTTCGGAGTGAAGAGATCATAAAGGAAGAACTGCTCTACATCCGCGAACAGGGAACGACGATGAAGAATTGGGAAAATCTTCCAATTGTGTCCCGCGATCAATCCATCATCGGGTTGTTCATCTAGTTTCGGTTTACGAAACTCCATGCCATATTTTTCACGGAAGCCTTCGACCTGTCCGTGACCGAACATGGGCAAGCCCGGTAACGTTGATAACACAGTGGCTACACCAAAATATTTATCGCCGTTGCCGTATTGTTCGATAGCGGTTTTTTCATCAGGGTTGTTCATAAAATTGACATAGCGCTTGAGGATTTGCGAATCGAACTCGAGCGTATTCTTGATCGCCATGCGATATTTGGCATTGTCTTCATCGCGCAGCATGTGCATGAACGCGGAGTTGTATACGCGATGCATGCCCAACGTGCGGACGAAGTATCCCTCAAGCAACCAGAAAGCTTCGGCGAGCAACAACGTATCAGGAACTTCCGCCGCGACTCGATCCACGACTTCGCGCCAAAATTCTTCGGGGATCGCCGCGTCAAACTCAGCTCGCGTCATGCCATGCTCAGACCTTGAAGGAATCGCACCGCCCGCGCCGGGTTCGGGAAACCATAAACGTTGAATGTGTTTCTTTGCCAGAGTCATTGCCGCATCAAACCGGATGACCGGGAAGTTGCGCGCGACATGCAAAATAGTTTGAATGACCGCTTCACGCACCTGCGCTTGCGAGTAATCAAGTTGCGCAGTGTCATTCCACGGGAAGGATGTACCATCGTTGCCATGATAAACATAATGTACATCACCTGTGTGATGGTCGCGGCGTTGAAAGACAACTGACGCATCGGTCTTATCATAGTAATGATCTTCAAGATAAATCCCCACGCGAATATCTTCAGAAAGGTTTTCTGAACGGAAGGAATAAGAAGGATATGGCGAATAAGGCAGTGACAGGAACCAATCAGGATGTTCGGTCACCCATTGCGAATCAATGCCCATATGATTCGGGACCATATCCGCTGATAGGCGAATTCCACGTGCCCATGAACGTGAACGCAAATTCTCTAATGCCGCCCAACCACCCAAGTCATCAGCAATATCATAAGAATGAAGCGAATATGCAGATGCGACTGCATCCGCATCGCCCATGCGTTGTTTTATTTTTTGTGAAGCACGCGAACGTTCCCAGAGACCGATCAGCCATAAACCTGTAAAGCCGCGATCATGCAACAAATCCAATTCTTCATCGGGGATTTGATCCAATGTCTTGATCCAACGTCCGTATTTACGCGAGAGCTGTTCAAGCCACACATAAGAATTCTTCGCGATCAGAACGAGACGCGGCATCCATTCTTTATCAGGGCTATAGCGTTCGTATTCCTGATATTCTCCCCCGCTGAAGGATTGCAACGGCACTTCGGGTTTGAAATCACCATGTGCAATATTTTGTCGAATCACTTCTTCACGCAGAAAATCCATGCCACGCACGATACGCGCCGTAAATGTTTCGCCCAATAATTTACCCCATTTATCGAGAATGAATTGCAATTGACCTTCCAACGAATACGGTGAGGCTTCGGCTGGCGCGCGCAGGATATCAAACAACGACTCGCCGCCACTCTGTTGCGGATCATCTTTTGCAGCTTTGGCAAAGAACGTGTTCAACGATGCGATCAGACTCTTGTATGCCGTTGGCTCCAAAGATTCATCATCAACTAAATCAATTAAAGGACTCACTGCCGGGTTGGCATTGTGCGTAAAGACATAGATCAATTCTTCCACGGTCTTGATGCGCCCATTCGAAAGTTTGGTGAGATATTCATCAACTGGTTCTGTGCCACGATACACATTTTCAGGCGGAAATTCTGCAACAAATTTTTTCTGCGTTGCGGTAATAGATTCAGCGCCAACGCTTTGATCGGCATGCGTCACTGCGGCACTCATCAAAACCGGTGGTGCATAACGACTGACCAACACACGCAAAGCCTCATCAATTAAGGATAAGGCATATAGGTCAGAAGCAGGTACCGGCTGAGGCCGATGCGCTGACAGTTGGGAGGCGAATTTTCGGGCGGACGCAAAACTATCAAAACTTACGCGTCCGTCCGTCCGGAAAAAATCCGGAGTGAATTGGTAGGCATCGCGGGAGGTTTTTGTGATATGCATGCTGCAATGATAATACAACTCTTGAATAATTTCGGGTATACTTTGCGGCGATGACACCCCAAAATATTAGTTTAATTTTGTTCATGGTGCTGGCGGCTTTATACCTGCCGGTGATCGCAAATATTTTGCGACACTGGGAAGGCCAGGAAAACGCCACGCTCCTGCTAATTGCTTATATGGTTGTAGCGCTCCTACTGACCGCGTTGGAAGGTTTGCGTTATGGGGGACGCTGGCAGGTGGACACGCAAATCGCATTGGATGTGCAGATCTATGGCGCTTTGCTGTTATCCATTTTGATGCTGCTCACGGCGATTCTTTTTGTGCGCCGTGAAGTATGGACCTGGTTCGGAGTCGGTGCATTTTGGGGTTTGATCACTGCCGCGATCATTGCGAATATTTTTAAACTTGGCGATGTCGTTTGGACGAACGGCGCAGTAACACTCAAACGCGAGGGTCTGGCACCTGCCTGGTCTGCACTTGGTTGGGTGATCTTCACCATGGGTGCTTTTGTGACTGTGCGTTCAGCGTATGCGCAATCACGTCAGCCGCTTTTACGAAATCGTTTGAATTATTGGACACCTGTTTTTCTTTTAATTGCTATCAGTGACATTTTGTTGATCGCGGGTCGGCAACTGCCGGGCAACCCGGTGCGTTTGCTTGCAGCAGCGCTCGCCGCATTTGTCATTGTCACACACGACCCACCCGATCTACGTGAAGTGGCACGCCGGGTGCTCACCTATATCATCACCACACTTGTGATCGTAGCATTTTATCTCGCAGGCACCACAGCCTCGCAACGCATCTTCGTTGCCCTGCCAAACTTCAATCCAGTGTTGGTCGGCGCAGGCATTGCGCTGATCCTTTCATTTATTTTTACACCTTTGCTTTCGGCTGTACGCCGCCTGGTAAACCGTTGGTTCCGCCTTGATGAATTTCATGCCAGCCGCACTTTGCATGCTTATAGCGAACAGATCAGTAACATCCTTGATATGCAGAAACTTGCGAACGTGGCAGTGGGTCTCATTATCGAAAGGATGAACATCACCCGCGGCTTTCTCTTTTTGGTAGACAAGGAAAATAACGGCGCACCTGTGCGGTCTTATCAAGTACGTGCGGTGCGGGCAATTGGTGAGCGACAGATTAAAGTAATGACGTTGACCGAAGAGAATCCCATCGTTAAATCTTTTCTGCAGGATCAAAAACCGCTTCTGCAATATGACCTCGACCGGCTTCCGGCATATCGGTCTGTTCCTACGCTGGATCGGGAGTGGTTCAGCCGTCTCGAGTCCGAAGTCTATTTACCGATCTTCTCCAAACGTGAATGGATCGGTCTGCTGGCGCTCGGCGCCAAGATCAGCGGCAATCGTTACACAGCAGACGATCTGGTGACACTCTCTGCGATGGCAAACCAAACTGCCGTGGCGTTGGAAAATGCGCGTCTCGTTGATAACCTCGTACAACTCAACACCGAATTACGTCAAACCTATCACTCACTCGATAAAGCCAACCGCGACCTTGAACGCCTGGATCAAACCAAATCTGATTTCATCAGTATTGCTTCACACGAACTTCGTACGCCGCTCACTACCATGATCGGTTATACCGAAATGCTCGTGGAAGATACATCCCTGCCGGAAAATGCCCTGATCATGATCAAGGGCATCTCCAAAGGGACTAAACGCCTGCACGAGATCATGGACTCGATGTTTGACATCGCCCAGATCGATACGCGTACTTTACAGCTCCATCTCACACCAGTGGACGTTTCGATCTTGATCAAAGAAGTGGGGCTTAGCTTCGAAAAATCATTTAAAGAACGCAAACAGACTCTGACAGTGGATATTCCCTCCCTGCCCCAGATCAAAGCAGACCCAAATCTGTTGAACAAAATGTTCCAACATCTATTAGCCAATGCCATCAAATTTACACCGAACGAAGGCAAGGTCACTGTCAGTGCCAAGACCGTCATCCATAACACCGACCTGCCTAATGGCGCGGTGGAAATCATCGTCAGCGACACAGGTGTAGGTGTGGACCCTGATTCACGCGAGATCATTTTCAGCAAGTTCTATCAACCTGGCGAACTCACCAAACATTCAACCAGCAAGACCCGCTTCAAAGGCGGTGGTTCAGGTTTGGGGTTGGCACTATCCAAAGGGATTGTGGAAGCCCACGGCGGACGCATTTGGGTGGAAAGCACAGGTTATGATGAAGTCAACTTCCCCGGCAGTCAGTTCCATGTGCTGCTGCCATTGAGCAAGGAAGAATCCATGATGGGTACAGAGATCAAAGCGCAGATCGCTTAATAACAAAAAGACCGTCACTTCAGAAGTGACGGTCTTTTTGTTAGGGGTCAACTTTCAAATATTCTTTCGATATACGCGATTGTTCTTATATTCAACGCCATTCAGGTTTTTCAAGTCCGCGCGCATTTGCTCAGTAGTTTCTGCCACTTGCGTCATTTCAACGTGGGCGAATTGTTTGAAGTCTAATAGCGTATGTCCCATTTCAGAATATAGCATGGCATTACCGCCGTGTCCTTGAAATTCGGGCAGAATACCCATGCCATTGACCGAGACCGTGTTTGTGCGTTTAAGCTCGAGGAGGATATCAAGGAGTCCAAACGGGAACAGCCGTCCCTTGGCGCGTTGAAGCGCGGCTGAGACATCATGAAAGGCAAATAGGAATCCCACCACATCCTCACCGTGTGTGATGATCTTAATGAGGTGATGGTCAGCAATGGTCATGATGTTGGAAACAACAAAATCAATCTCACGCTGCGTGAGTGGATAATATTCCCAATTATGTACAAAAGCATTGTTATAGGCCTTGCCAATCCGCGACGCCCACGAGACTAGTTCTTTTTTATTCTTAAATTTCTTAACCTCCAAGCCACCACGTTGCATGACACGTTGGGTGATGCGCTCCACCCGTTCAGGGACTTGGAATTTATCGGCAGGCAAAAAGCACGAGACGAAATCCACTTCTTTTTCCAAGCCTTGCGCTTCGACAAGTTGTTGATAATATGGGAAATTATAGTTAAGCATGGTCATGGTCTGACGATGCTCATGCCCAAAAACCAGTACGCCATAGCCATCAAGCGGGCCGAGACCTTTGGGCCCAATAATTTCATTCAACCCACGCGTTTGCGCCCATTCAAATACCGTATGGAATAGAGCCGCGGCAGCTTCAGAATCATTTTCGCATTCGAAGAAATAAAAATCGGCAGTATGAGTTTTATGATATGCGTTGAAGGGTTTATTTTCAATCGCAGCGATACGCCCCACATCCCGCCCATCGCGCACGGCAATAAAAAATTCAACGTCAGAATGCTCGTGAAAAGGATGCTTTTTGCGATTGAGATACATGTAGGCATCCACATACAGCGGCGGCACCCATTGCGGACAATCCTGATACAAACGATAAGGTAGTTCAACAAAACGTTTTACCTGGGATTTATTCTCAGTGTCCACTTTTTCAATGTTGAGCATGCGAATCTCCAAGAAACAATTTGATTTAAAACAAGTATAAATCAAAATTCAGATCGAAGGTTCATGCTATACTTGAAAATAAGCGAAGGGAGCTTCAATTATGACATCAAACGAACAACACCAGGAATTACTACAAAAATATGCTGAAGCAATTGTAAAGGTCGGCTTGAATATCCGCGCCGGGCAACGACTGATTATTACCAACGCGACCTCACGTGGCGTCCCACCCGCTGGGCGCGAACTTGTGCATGCCGTTACCAAAGCCGCTTATGCCGCAGGTGCGCGGTATGTGGAGGCGCTCTGGGGCGATGAAGAAATGCATCGCATACGCCTGCAAAATGCGCCTGCCAATTCGTTTGACGAATATCCCAAGTTTCAAATCAGCGGCATTTTAGATATGCTGAAAAATGGCGACTCTCTACTTTCCATATATGCCAACAATCCCGATGCCTATAGCGGCTTCGACTCAGAACGCATCAGCGCCATGCAACGAGCACATCTTGAGAATTATGCGCCAATCGGCGGGCTTGTCACACGCAATGCCATCAACTGGTGCGTAGTGGCTTCTGCCAGCCCAGCATGGGCGGCAAAGGTATTTCCTGAGTTGAATCCCGCAGAGGCAGAAGAAAAGTTATGGCGAGCCATTTTTGAAACAACACGCGCCACACAACCTGATCCCATTGCAGCGTGGGGCGAACACATCAAAAATTTGAGGAAGCGCGCTGATTATTTGCAAGCCAAAAAATATTTGGCTCTTCATTACAAGGGACCCGGCACAGATTTAACGCTCGGCTTGCCGCAGGGTCACAAATGGATCAGCGCTCAATCATTGGCAGAGAACGGCGTAGTTTTCACCGCCAACATGCCCACCGAAGAAGTCTTTACATTGCCCGATCGCCACCGCGCCGATGGCACCGTTGCGGCAACCTTCCCATTGAGTTACGGCGGCAGCTTGATCGATGATTTTAGCGTGACCTTCAAAGATGGACGCATCGTCAAGGTACATGCCAAAAAGAACGAAGCTATCTTACAAAAATTAATTGATACAGATGAAGGCTCCACGCACCTCGGCGAGATCGCACTCGTGCCTGCCAGCTCCCCTATTGCTAAACGCGGACATCTTTTCTACAACACGCTTTTCGACGAGAATGCCTCCTGTCACATCGCCATTGGACGCGCGTACCGCTTCACACTCATCGGAGGCGAGGAGCTGACCGATGAAGAATTTATCGCCGCTGGAGGCAATGTCAGCCTTAACCACGTAGACTTCATGATCGGCTCGTCGCAAATGGATATTGACGGCATCAAAGCCGATGGCACTCACGAACCCATTATGCGTTCAGGTGAATGGGTAATTGCGGTGTAAGCCTCAAAAATAAAATGACACAAAAAGATAACCCACCCGTTGAATTAGATGAATTGCTTGCCGCAGAATATGATTACATTGCTCAAACTGCCATGCAAGCGAATGAAGATCGTGCGCGCGTATCTTCGTTTTACTTGATCGCGGTTGGTTCGCTGGTTGCCGCATTATTTGGCACACAACTTTTCGATACGAATCATTTTACTCAGACCGTCAAGATCATGTTCAGCGGACTTTTCATCCTGCTGACTTTACTTGGCACATCCACGATCATGCAATTAACACGCTTACGTTCAGCGTGGTATGAATCCATGCTGGCAATGAACCAGATCAAGGAATTTGCAATAACACAAAATCCCGAACTCAGTAAAGCCTTTCGTTGGAAAACTGGCACCTTGCCTGCGCGTTATAGAGTTGGAAGCGTCTCGCATTTTCAGGCAATCGAGGTTTCGCTCATTAGCGGGTTGATGTTCGGCGCGGCAATATTTTTTCTGCAACAGGTATTTTTCTCTATCAGTATTTTCAACTGGATCATCGCCATCTGTGCAGGCTTAATACTGCTCTATATTCAACTTACCATTTACAGAAGGACGCTAAGTTAACATGCCGCGTGATTATAAAGATCAAACTCCAGTTGCATTTCAAAGAAGACCACATCTTACAAAGAACGATGAATGGATTCGTGCATTTCTACGCGAGACGCAAGTGGGACACATCGCTTCTTCTGTGGATGGACAGCCGTTCATCAACCCGACCATTTTCTGGTACGACGAAGCAAATCATCAGATCGTCTTTCACTCGAATATAGCAGGTAGAATCCGCTCGAATATTAAGAGCAACCCGAAAGTAAGTCTCGAAGCGAGCGAGTTGGGCAGATTACTTCCATCCAATGTGGCGCTTGAGTTTTCGTTGCAGTTCCGCAGTGTAGTCGTCTTCGGCGAGGCAAGACTTGTTACCGATCCTATTGAAGCGCGGCGCTTGCTATATGGCTTGATATCCAAATATTTTCCAAAGATGACTGCGGGCAAAGAATATCGCGAGATCACCGATAAGGAATTGCGCGCCACATCTATTTATGCGATCAAGATCGAAGCCTGGAGCGGCAAAGAGAATTGGGCAGAACGCGCGGATCAATCTGACGAATGGGCGCCGCTTGAAGAAAAGTGGTTCGAGTAAGTTTGGATTGCAACTTCAGAGGTGGAATAACGTAAAACATAGTAGCAACACGATTCAATATTGGAGGCTACAATGTCTGAAGAAAAATTTCGTACGGAAGAATTTCGCGTCAATGGTGAAGAACTGATCGCCAAGATCAAGAATTTGGTGAAAGAGGGTAATATTCGCCGCATCACCATCAAGAATAAAGAGGGCAAAACTGTTTTTGAAATCCCGCTAACGTTCGGCGTAGTTGGAGCATTGATCGCACCCCAACTGGCGGCAATCGGCGCGATTGCGGCGTTGATTACCGAAGCGACTGTGGTTGTTGAAAAAGTTGAGAGTTAAGTTGCACATATCGGCACAACTCGGTACAATCGTTTCATGAATATATTCGTGATTATCTATTGGCTGGCGTTGATTGCCGAGATCATTATCCGTGCGCCGATTGACAATGCCCGTAAAAAAGAAAAGATAGCCGCACAAAGAGTTGCCTCCCAGGAAAAGATTCTGCTCAGCCTGCTGGCAATTGGTGGATTGCTTGTTCCGATTATTTATTCCGTATCTAATTGGTTAAATTTTGCAAATTACAGTCTGCCCCTCTGGGCAGGCTGGTTCGGTGTTCTGCTCACTGTTCTAGCAGTGGTTGTTTTCTGGCGCGCGCACGCAGACCTAAGTGTGAACTGGTCGCCATCGCTTGAAATTCGCGAAAAGCATGAATTAGTCACACGCGGCATTTACGGTACTATCCGTCATCCCATGTATGCTTCACAATGGTTGCTGGCGATCGGTCAACCTTTGTTGCTGCAAAACTGGCTGGCTGGTTGGCTCAATCTGACCGTGTTTATATTTTTCTATCTGTTACGCGTTCGCGCAGAAGAAAAAATGATGTTGGACACCTTTGGCGAACAATATCGGGAATATATGCAGAAAACTGGCGCTGTACTTCCTAAATTTAAATAAGAGCATATCTATGAAATCCTATCGCAAAGAATTATGGTTCAACATTCCCTCACGGCGAGGATTTGTGAATATCACCGTACAAGTCGAGGAAGCGTTGCGCGAAAGCAACATCAAAGAAGGTCTTGCTTTGGTTTCTGCCATGCATATCACAGCCTCTGTATTCATCAATGACGATGAATCTGGTTTGCATCATGATTATGATAAGTGGCTGGAAAAACTTGCGCCGCATGAGCCGGTGATTCAATATCGCCACAACGACACTGGCGAAGATAATGCCGATGCCCATATGAAACGTCAGATCATGGGACGCGATGTGACCGTTGCGATCACTGAGGGTAAACTCGATTTCGGTCCATGGGAACAAATCTTTTATGGGGAATTTGATGGAAGAAGAAGGAAACGTGTGTTAGTAAAGATCATAGGTGAATAGCGATGGCAGAAACCAAAGGCGAAATGCACGGCTGTATCGTATGCGGAAAACTGTACCAACTCTATGTTGTCCACGATGCAAACGGAAAATATATCGGCAGTAAAGTGATGAGTGCAGGTGGAAAAGAAGTAAAGGATTCGACTCGTCCGCTGGTGGCGTGTGAAAAGCATACGGATAAGGAAATCGAAAGAGCAGTGGAAAGAGTATTCGGGGAACAAAAACCTGAAGACGATTGAGTGGAGATAACCATGGAAACTCGTAGATTTGGACGCACG
>Ga0302322_100002562_pt1 | contig 15357 bp, 16 predicted proteins | sample Fen_T0_2_FD_203757 | JGI IMG/M metagenome (GOLD analysis project Ga0302322, IMG submission 203757) | Peat permafrost microbial communities from Stordalen Mire near Abisko, Sweden - Fen_T0_2 | ecosystem: Environmental > Terrestrial > Soil > Wetlands > Permafrost | place: Sweden: Abisko... | reverse complement strand
GACCGGGCGCTCCGAAGAGAGCTCACGAGCCAGCAGCCACGCCGCCACGCGCTGCGTTCGATCGAGGGTTTGGGCGTAGGTGAGACCCCGCCATTGGCTCGAGTCGCGCTCCAGGATGAAGGGACGCAAGGGTGCCTTGCGTGCCCAGTCTTCCAGGAACTCGCCGCTGCATCGGGCATACGCACCGAGCGCGTAACGAGACCGCAGCACGCAGTCTCGCTCGCGACGCAGCACCTCGACTGCGGGCGGCGCGAATACCTGAGCAGGTGCGGATCTAACTTGGCTCACTTTTAGACTCAATTTTGCGCGGTCGCCAGTGCCCACGGACGCGACGAGCGTTTCTCCGCTCGAGCCTCGAGACGTCCACTCACGACGACGCGGGGCTCGGGCTTCTCGGTCGCTTGGCGGGCACGCTTCGCGGGAGACATGCCCTAGTGATACTATAGTAGATATGGCCTGTCTAGCTGCAGCGAGTGCTGCTGACCTCAGCGTAACTTTCCAAAATGGCGACCATCTAGCTCAATATGCGGCTGTCGCGCTCGGTAACCTGACGACCCGGTGCCTGCGCTGAGCTCAGATTACTATAGAGTACTCCCTGCACGTGTACTATAGTACCACTTGGTCACGGGCGGAAGGCCACGTGGTGCGCGTGCGGTCACGGCGCCGAACAGGGTCTGAAGCCATGGCGTGGGGACACAAGGTTGCGCTCAGGAGATCAAAAGATGAGTCGACGCTCGAGATCGGTTTGGCAGGCGCGGTTCCTGGCGGTGTGGTTGCTCGTGGGCGGCGGGGCGTGGGCCAGCGCAGCGATGGCTCAGGCACCGACCCCACCACAGGAGCCGGGCGCGGCGCCCGAGCCGGGCGCCGCCGAGCACCGCGAAGAGGCAGCGCCGCCCGCCACGGATGCGGCGCTCGCGGCGCCTGCAGGTCCGGCTGCTGCTCCACCGCCTGCTCCTGCGCCGCCCCCGGAAGGGCCACCAGCTTCCGCGATCCCAGACGGTGAAGCCCCCACTAAGCCCATCCCTCCGGCGTTCGCTCCCGCCATTCCCAACATCGACTTCGGCGGGCGCCTGCAAGCCGGGCTGAAGTTGCAAAATCCGGACGACCCCGCGAAGCTGAACGATATCAGCGAGGTGCTGACGGCCGACGTGCTCACGTCGGGTCAGATCCACCGCTATCTCAAATGGCAAGTGAACCTGACGCTCAGCTATCCGGGCACTCCCGGGTCGCCCGGCACGGTGAACGTGCAGCCGCTCGACGTGATAGCGCGCATCGAGCCACTGCCTGAGTTCAACGTGTACGTGGGTCGCATGCTCGTTGTGGTCGACCGCTTTGCGCCGAGCGGCCCTTGGGGCATGGACGAGTTCTTCTTTCCCGGCTTCTTTCCCCTGATCGCGGCCCCCGCGCTACCCAAGGCAGGTGCCGTAGGACGAGACGTTGGCACGACCGTTTGGGGTGCGCCCTTGAAAGGACACGTCAAATACTACCTGGGCGCGTTCAACCTTTACGACCCCGCGCTCAATCCGCTGCTCAGCGCTCGGCTGCAGGTCAGCTTGTTGAATGGTGAGCCGGCCTTCTATCACCGGACTACGTACTACGGCACGAAGGACCTGCTCTCGTTCGGCGGCGGTGCCCAATATCAAAAGAAAGGCTCGGTGCAGGTCGTGCCGACCACGATGCCTCCCACCGTCCCACTGACGGACGACTACAGCAACATCACGGCCGATCTCACCTTCGAGAAGAACATCGCCGACGCGGGGACGGTGTCGGCGATTGGCGCGTACTACAAGTACGGCGGAGACTTCCAACGCTGGAAAAACATGTGGTTGGTTTCGCTGGGCTACATGCTGCCGAAGACGATTGGGATTGGAAAGGTGCGCGCGACCGTTCGGTACCAGCGCGCACAAGACGCGACTCCCGGGGCGGATGCGTCTACGCTGCTGGACGCGCAGCTCAGTTACAACATCGCCGCCTGGTACGCCCGCTTCCAAGTCGGATTTCGCCACGGCGACTCGTACCTGGCCGCCACCGCCACAACGGTTGCCCGACTTCAGCCGACGAACATGGCCTATTTCGGCATCACCCTCGCCGACCCATGAGCATCGATTCCGAGCTCGCTAGCCGCCCTCCCGCCGAGCTAAATGGGAAACGAATCAGAGTCGCGATCATAGAACTGGAGATATCGATGGAATGCACTCGCCGAGCGCTCGCTAGCCTTGCCATTCTGTTCGTAGCCGCCGCGTGCCGAAAGGGCCCCCTGCCGTCATCGGAAAAGGAACCGCACCACGAGCTCAACGCCGCAATCGCCAAGGCGGAGACGATTCGGGTCGGGCTCATCGCCTCACTCACCGGGAAGTATTCCGCGCTCGGTAGCGAGGACAAGAAGGCCGTGGACCTCGCCGTCGAGCAGGTCAACGCCGCGGGCGGCCTATTGGGCAAACAGGTCGAGGTCATCACCCGTGACGACCAGACTCTGCCCGACAAGTCGGTGCTCGCGTACAACGAGTTGAAGGGCAACGACGTCGTGGCCGTCATCGGCTCGGTGTTCTCGAACTCCGCTCTGGCGACGCTCCCCTTGGCTCAAACCGACGGCATTCCGTATTTGTCGCTCACACCGGCCGAGGAGCAGGTGATTCCGGTCAAGTCGTACGTGTTCGTGATCCCCGCTTTGGCCAACGCCTACGCCGAGCGCTACCTCGAGTACATGCAGGCGAGCAGGATCGGCAAGATCGCGGTCGCTCACGACACGAAAGGCGCCTACGCCATCTCTGGCTACAACTCAACGAAATCACTCGCGGCCAAATATGGCGTCAAGATCGTGAATGACGAGGTGTTCGAGACCGCGACCAACGACTTTAGTCCGCTCTTCACGCACCTCAAAGGCAGCGAGGCCCAGGCATTTTTGTTCTGGGGCACGGGGCCTACTGGCGTGACGGTAACGAAACAGTACGCCGCAGCGGGACTCAAGGTGCCGCTCTTCATGACGCCGGCGCAAGCCAGCAAGCTCTGGATCGATCCCGTCGGCACCGCGAGTGAGGGGATCACGGTTCTGAGCGCAATCGGCGTGGTCGGCGACTTCTTGCCCGACGGCCCTCAGAAACAGGTCATTGCTGCGATGGCGGCGCCGTATCAGCAGAAGCATGGCTACCCGCCGCCGCAGTTCGCGCAAGACGGCTATAGTGCATGTCTATTGTTGTTCGAGGCCATCAAAATGGCGAAAAGCGCCGATCGGCCCAAGATCCAGCAGACGCTGGAGAACTTGAGCCTGGTGACGCCGAACGGTAAGTACAAGTACAGCTCGACCGACCACTCTGGTTTGACTCGCGACTACATCTCGGTGAACGTCGTGCGAGAGGGGAAGTTCGTCCCCACGGACTGGGCGAAGGACAAGCTCAAGCGCACGCTCGCTGAGCAAAAGTGACGAGCGCAATGCTTCACGTCGAGGGCCTCAGCCGACGCTTCGGCGGCGTGTACGCGGTTCAGGAAGTGAGCTTGCGTGTCGCCCCGGGTGAGCTCCGAGGCGTGATTGGGCCCAATGGAGCAGGTAAGTCGACCCTGTTTCATTTGATCGCGGGCCACCTCCAGCCGAGCGCCGGCCGAGTCAGCCTCGGCGATGAAGTGATTGACGCCCTCCGTCCTGACCAGCGCGCCCAGCGAGGCGTCGCGATCGTCTACCAGGGTGATCGCATTTTTCGGCGCATGAGCGTGCGGGAAAACGTGATGGTGGGCGCGCATTGCAACGCCCGGCACGGCTTTCTGGAGGCCGCCTTGCGCCTGCCGCGCTGCCGCCGCGAAGAGCGCGAGCTGCGGGCACAGGCCGATGCGGTGCTCGATCAAGTCGGGCTGAGTGCGTTGGCGGACCAGGCGGCAGAGTCGCTGCCGCTCGGGCAGCAGCGCACCATGCAGCTCGCGCGCGCGCTGGTCGCCCGCCCCAAGCTGCTGCTGCTCGATGAGCCGGCAGCCGGTTTGCGCGCGACCGAGCGCGTTCAGCTCGCGCGCCTGATTCGCGAGGCCCGTGCGCGCGGCCTGACCGTGCTGCTGGTGGAGCACGATGTCGCACTGGTCATGAGCTTGTCCGACCGAATCACGGTGCTCGATCTCGGGCGCGTCATCGCCGAGGGCGAGCCGAGCGCGATCCGGCGCGATCCGGCGGTTCTCGCCGCCTACCTCGGGGAGCCCACGACGCAATGATCCACGTCGACGACTTGAGCGTGCGTTACGCGGCAGCGACCGCGCTGGACGGCGTGTCGCTCCGCGTGGCTCGCGGCGAGAAGGTGGCGTTGATCGGCGCGAACGGCGCCGGCAAGTCCACGCTGCTGAACGCGCTGTCGGGCATGATCCCGAAAGCCGGCGGCACGATTCGCCTCGGCGGCCAGCTCGCGCACGTTCCGGAAGGCCGGCAGCTATTTCCCGACCTGAGCGTGGACGACAACCTGCGCCTCGGCGCGTTCCGCGCCCGCGACCGCAACCCAGCCTGGATCTACGAGCTCTTCCCAGAGGTCGGTCGGCTGCGCCAGCAGCGAGCGGGTAGCTTGTCGGGCGGGCAACAGCAAATGGTGGCGATTGGCCGCGGATTGATGGCAAGGCCCGATGTCATCGCCATCGACGAAATGTCACTCGGCTTGGCGCCCCTGATCGTGCAGCAGCTCGCTCAGCGGCTCTCGGAGCTGAACGCCGAGCGCGGGCTCACACTGCTGCTGGTAGAGCAAAGCGCGCGCGTAGCGCTCTCATTGTGTGACAGGGCTTACGTGCTCGAGACGGGGCGAATCGTGGCGCAGGGCTCGGCGGCGGAGCTGACCGACTCCCCGTTCGTGGTGGCCGCCTACTTGGGCGCCCCCGTCGAAGAGACATCATGAGCGCGTTCCTGTCCTACTTGATTCACGGCATCGCCCAGGGCTCTGGCTACGCGCTGGTAGCGAGTGGCATCATCATCGTCTACCGCGTCACGCGCGTGGTGAATCTGGCGCAAGGGATGTTCGCGGTCGTCGCCGGCTTTGGCACGGCAAGCCTGCTCGAGGCGGGTCTGCCCCATGCCCTCGCAGAACCGATGGCGATTGTCATGGCGGCAGCCGTCGGGGTGTGCACCGGTTACGTCGCAATCGGAAGACGCGGCACGAACCCGCAAGCCTCGTTGATCGCGACGCTCGGCGTCGGCGTGTTCGCCTACGCCGTGGAGGTCCTGACCTGGGGCGATCAGCCGCGCTCCTTCTCGGGGCTCGCCGGCTCTCACGAGCTCTTTGGCGTCGACATTCCCAGGCAATACCTGCTCATCGCGCCGATCACGCTGCTCGTGTTCGCCGGGCTCGAGCTGTTCTTCGAGCGCACCTACGCGGGCAAGTGCATGACCGCGTGCGCTTCGAACCCTTACGCCGCGGCGCTGCAAGGCATCGGCGTCCTGCGGATGGGTTTGTACGCGTTTGGGCTGGGAGGCGCGCTCGGCGGCATCGCGGGGGTGCTGCTCACGCCACTGCAACCGATCTCGTACGACAGCGACGTATCGTTGTTCGTCAATGGGTTCGCGGCCGCGATCCTGGCGGGGCTGAAGCGCCCGGTGCTGGCGCTGGCCGGCGGCTTGGTGCTCGGAGTCGCCGAGTCGATGGTTGCGGGATACTCCAAAGCCTCGTATCAAAGCTCGCTCGCGCTGCTGCTCACGCTGGCCATTCTGATAGCGCAGGCGACGCGCCGCGAGGCGCTTCACGTGGTGGAGGAATGATGCGCCAGGGCTCACGCTCGGCCGCCATCGCCGCGTTTGCCGTCGCGGGCTTCGCCGCCGCTCTGCTGCTCGACGAGAGCGCGCTCTCGGTCTACGTGCTCTTGGCACTGACGGCGAGCGTCACGGTCGGGGTGTCACTGCTCATGGGTCACGCCGGGCAAGTATCACTCGGACACGGCGCCTTCTACGCTTGCGGTGCCTACGCCGCCGGCCTCTTGGCGACGCACGGTTGTCCAACCTGGGTGGGCTTGCTGGCCGCCCCGTTGGCAGCAGCAGCCGTCGCCGCGCTGGTCGGCGTTCCGCTGCTCCTGCTTCGCGGTCACCACCTGGCCTTCGCGACCCTCGCGCTGCATTTGATGTTCTTGTCGCTGATCAGTGAGCTTACCATCACGGGCGGCGACGTGGGACTGCGAGGCATCCCGCGGCTCAACGTTGCCGGCGTCGAGCTGACGTCGACTCGAAGCTACGCTTATGTGAGTTTCGGCGCGCTCTTCCTGATCGTCGTCGTCGCGCGAAACATCCTCGCCTCGCGGCCGGGGCGTGCCCTCCGCGCTTTGTCGTCGAGCGAAGTGGCCGCAGCGTCTTCCGGAGTAGCCGTCGGTTATTACAAGCTGGCCGTGTTTGCGCTTTCTGCAGGCTTCGCGGGGCTGGCCGGCGGCGTCTACGCGTTCTACATGGGTTACCTCGCTCCCGGCTCGTTTCCGGTCATGCTCTCGATCGAGTACATCGTGATGGCGGCGGTCGGCGGCCTCGGCAAGGTCTCGGGAGCGCTGGCCGGTAGCGCCGTCGTCTTCTTGCTCGTCCACGGTCTCAGCCGAGTCGCCACCCTGAGCGGCATGCCGAGCACCGCGCCCATCATTCTCTCCTACGCCGTCTATGCGGTGCTGCTGGTGAGCGCGGTGCTGTTTCTGCCCCGAGGCCTGGTCGCATGGCCCGCGGCCCTCTGGGCGCGAGCACGTAGCCGCTCGAGTTCGGCAGCGGACGCAACCGACGCCGCCACCCAGCCGGCGGCCCTGTCGTCGGCTGCGGCGCCCGCCGAGACGGTGGCACCAAAACACGGGAGTTTCTCGTGAACCCGAGCATTCGAGTGTTGTCGAATCCCCCCCAGAGCGCAGCCGCGCTCCCCGGGGAGACCATCTTGGAAAGCTTGCTCAAAGCAGGGGTCGCGTTCCCCCACAACTGTCAGTCGGGTAACTGTGGAGCATGCAAATGTGAACTGGTGGAGGGAGACATTCTCGAGCTCCCCTACTCTGAATATGCGCTGAGCGTCGAGGAACGCGCCCGCAACCTGATCCTCGCCTGTCGCACCCAAGTGTGGGGGGATTGCAGCGTTCGTCCGCTCGAGGCTGGCGAGATGGTGTTGCATCCGTCGCGCGTGATGCGCTGCCGCGTCGCCGACATCGTAGAGTTGACGCACGACATCCGGGGCCTAGAGCTCGTGATCGAGAGCGGCGGTCCCTACGGCTTTTCCGCAGGGCAACACGCACGACTCAAGTACGGCCCTGGCATTCCCGAGCGCAGCTATTCGATGGCAAGCCTCCCGGAGCAGCCAAGCTTGGAGTTTCACGTCCGACAAGTGCCACGCGGACAGGCGAGTGGCTACGTGTTCACGAACCTTCGCGTAGGCGCGGAGGTGACGGTGTCCGGACCGCTCGGCAACGCGTATCTGCGCGAGAACCACCGCGGGCCGATCCTCGCCATCGCCGGCGGCAGCGGCCTCGCTCCAATCAAGTCAATCGTCGAAACCGCGCTGCGTGATGATCCGTCTCGGACCATCCACTGCTACTTCGGGGTTAGAGACGAGCGAGACGTGTACCTGGAGAGCCACCTCGTGCATCTCTCGCGGCAGCATCCGAACCTGAGCGTCCAGATCGTACTCTCTCAACCCACAGCGCCCACGCCTCGACGAACTGGCACGGTCGCCGAGGCGGTAACGAAGGACTTCGCTCGGCTCGACGGCTTCAAGGCGTACGTCGCCGGCCCGCCAGCGATGGTGGAAGCCGCGCAACTGGGGCTCGCCAAGGCCGGCCTTTCGCTGCGCGACACGCACGCAGACGCTTTCTACAGCCAAGCGGAAGACGCCTTCAATCAGCGCTAGCGGGAGTCACGAAAATGGTCGAACAAGTACGAGACGAGTCACTGAACGGGCGGGTTGCGCTGGTCACGGGCGGCGCGCGGGGTATTGGTCTCGCCATCAGCCGTCGCCTTCACTCGTGTGGCGCGTGCGTGGTGATTGCCGACAGCGGCGTCTCCATCAGCGGTGAAACGCCCGATCCGGAAGTCGCCGCGGTGGCAGCGCAAGAGCTCGGGGATCGCGCGCTGGCCTTCGGCAGCGACATCGCGTCTCCGGAAGCCGCCGCCGCCGCCGTATCTCGAGCGGTGGGGCATTTCGGCGCCATCGATCTCGTCGTGAACAACGCGGCGATTCTGCGTGACAGCCTGATCTTCAAAGGCAGCGCGGCAAACTGGGACGCCGTACTGCGCAACAACTTGAGCGCCGCCTATCACGTGCTAGCGGCTGCGACCCCGTTTTTGCGCGATCAGGTCAAGGCCGGCCGCGCTCCCGGCCGTATCGTCAACATCACCTCCTCAGCCGGACTCTACGGCAACTTCGGTCAGTCCGCCTACGCCAGCGCGAAGGCGGGTCTGCTCGGCTTGACGCGAGTGGTCGCGATGGACATGGCCCGTTCAGGCGTCACGTGTAACGCGATAGCGCCGTTTGCCGCCACGCGCGTGACCGAATCCATCCACCCCGCAAACGCCGGGCAGGCACAGTACAAAGAGCGCGCGCTCAAGATTTCGCCTCGTTTCGTGGCGGATCTCGTCGCGCTGCTGTGCCGTGACGACGCTCGAGACATCACTGGGCAGCTATTCTGTGTGCGCGGACGAGAGGTATTCCTGTTCTCGCAGCCGCGCCCCATCGAGCGGCTGGTCCTTACGGAAGACGACCGGGGCGCGCCGCTGACTCAGCTCTTGCGCGAGCGCTTCGGGTCCAAGCTCACCGATCTCACGACCGATTTGGAGGCCTTCAATACCGAACCCCTACTTTGACACGACCGTCTGGATCACGAATCCCAACGCCCAGGAGGCCCGAGTGGCAAACCCATATCATGAAGTGAAGACCGTCGCCGATCTGGCGAGCGAGCCCGCAGAATACCGCGCGGCGATCTCGAAGATCGTGGTGAGTCATACCGTCAACGAGCTATATGGCGCGCAGGTGTTCGACGAGCCCGCGATCGCGCTCGCTCCGACGCCCTACGCCAAGTGGCTCACTTGCCGGATTGCGATGGAGGAATACCATCATCACGTGCGCTTCAAAGGCCTCGCCGACGAGCTCGGCATCCCGCAGGATGCAACGGATCCCAACGTGAAGCAGCCGCTCAGCATCTTCGGTTATCCACTGAAGACTTGGCCGGAGTTCTGCGTGATCAAAATGCTCGCCGACCTCGCCGAGATTTTGCAGGTCGAGGACTTGTTGCACTGCAGCTTCGTGCCGCTCCGCAACATCGGGCGCATCACGATGCCGGAGGAGAAGTTCCACGCCCAGTTCGGCAAGGACTTCTGCACCGAGCTGTGCAAGACGGATTTGGGGCGGCGCGACGTGCAAGCGGCAATCGACGACTATACGCCCTATTTGCCGAAGTTCTTCGGCGCCGCTGGCTCGAAGAACAACGAGCTCTACCGCAGCTACGGCTTGAAGGAGCGCACCAACGAGCAGATGCGTGAGGACTTCATCGCGCGCGCCCGCGCGGTGGTCGAATCGCTGGGTCTGCGGTTCCCGGATCCCGAGGCGGCACGAGCGTGAGCGCGGAGGGCAGCGCGGTGACCTCCCCCACCCCTCAGCTCGCGAGCGAGCGCGCCGAATTCTATCGGCGCATCGCTCGTGACGACTTGACGCCACTTTGGGAATCGCTGGCACAGTTGGTGCCGCCAGAGCCATGCACCCCCTGCGTCCCTGCGCTTTGGCGTTACGGAACGGTGCGCCCCCACTTGATGGAGGCGGGCCGTTTGATTACCGCGCAGCAAGCCGAGCGCCGCGTCCTAGTGCTGGAAAACCCGGGACTGCGCGGCGCGTCGTCGATCACCCGCTCGCTCTACGCGGGGCTCCAGCTGATCCTGCCGGGCGAAATCGCGCCCAGCCACCGGCACACGCAGTCTGCATTGCGCTTCGTGCTCGAAGGCAACGGCGCCTACACCGCGGTGAACGGCGAGCGAGCCATGATGCAGCCGGGAGACTTCATCATTACGCCGTCGTGGACGTATCATGATCACGGAAACCCCGGTGACGCCCCGGTCGTTTGGTTGGACGGACTCGACATCCCGATGGTGGCGTTCTTCGACGCCGGGTTTGCCGAGCGCTGCGCGGAGCCGACCCAACCCCTGACGCGACCTGCCGGGGACGCCTTGCTCCGCTACGGCGAGAACCTGTTACCGCTCGAGTACGCCGCACACAGCGGCGCGACACCTTTGCTCTGCTACCCCTATTCGCGCAGCCGCGCGGCGCTCGAAGCGCTGCGCTCGCAAGATACGCTCCACGCTCAGCACGGCATCAAGATGCAATATGCCAACCCGGCCACGGGCGGCTATCCGATGCCGACGATTGCCGCCTACCTTCAGCTATTGCCGCAAGGCTTTTGCGGTGAGGGTTATCGTTCCACCGACGGCACCGTCTATTGCGTGGTGGAGGGTCGGGGTCGCAGTCGCGTTGGTGAAAAGGTGTTCGACTGGGAACCGAAGGACGTTTTCGTGGTGCCATCGTGGTGTCCCGTGGCACACGAAGCCGAGACGGATGCCGTCTTGTTCAGCTTCTCGGATCGACCGGTCCAGAAGGCCCTGGGCTTCTGGCGCGAGGCAGCCGCGCCGTGAGCGATTGGTTCTTCATGCTGGGTGAACCGCTGGGAGCTTCCGAGACCCAGCAGGTACTCGCCTACTTGAACGGGTTGGATCTCGTGGATCCGCTGCGACTCGAAGGCGTTGGGGACTTTGACGGCGCAGCCCGAGTGATCTCCCATCCAGACTGGGATCGGCGCTGGTGGGATGCTGAGCAGCTGGAGCGGCGGCGCTTGTTGGCCAGGGCGACGTCCGCCCACGGCTCGAGTCGGCTCTTGCAAACACTGTCGCACCACACCGACGACTCGCTCGCCTCGGCGCACGGCGCGGCGGCGATACAGGCAGCTCGACTCGGCTGCAGTGATCCGGGGCTCATCCGGGCGGCAGCGGGCGCGCTGGGAGAGGCCCTGTATCTCGCTGAGCTCGCCGAACTCGCTGGGGAAGTGTCGTCGCATCCGTTCTTTCTGAAGCGGGCGCTGTTCGCCGCCGGCCACTGGCCCCTCGCGGTAGTGTCCGGGTGCTTCTATGTCTTTTAACGTCTGCAAATCGAGGTTGTCATGAACTTTGCATTCCCCGCTCCTGCCATTCCGAGTGTACCGATCGCCGGCACGGATCTGCACTTTCCCGTGCATCGCATCTACTGCGTCGGGCGCAACTATGCCGAACACGCGCGCGAGATGGGCTTCGATCCGGAGCGAGAGGCCCCGTTCTTCTTCACCAAGCCGGCAGACGCAATCGTAGCCGACGGCGCGACAATCGCCTATGCACTCGCCACCCAAAATCTGCATCACGAGATTGAGCTCGTGGTCGCGCTCGGCAAAGGCGGCGTCAACATTCCGCGTGAGGCGGCGCTCGCGCACGTCTATGGTTACGCCGTCGGTATCGACATGACGCGTCGGGATTTGCAGCTCGCGGCGCGCGACAAGGGGAGACCGTGGGATGTCGGCAAAGCATTCGATGAATCCGCCCCCATCAGCGCGCTCCGCCGCGCAACCGAAATTGGCCATCCGGATTCGGGCGTCATCCAACTCTCGGTCAACGCAGAGCTGCGGCAGAATTCCGACTTGAAGCAGTTGCTCTGGCCCGTGGCCGACCTCGTGAGCGAGCTTTCCAAGCTCTTCATGCTCAGACCCGGCGATTTGATCTACACCGGCACCCCCGCCGGAGTCGGGCCGGTAAAGGCCGGGGACGAGCTTTCTGGCAGCATCCAGGGCGTGGGCACAATCACGCTCAGAATCGGCGCGCGGAGCGCAACGCTCGTACCATGAAGCTTTACAACTACTTTCGGAGCTCTGCCTCCTATCGAGTCCGTATCGCGCTCAATCTGAAGGGTTTGCCCTACGACTACTGCTCCGTGCACCTGAGCCGGGACGGCGGCGAGCAATTCGCGCCAGCGTTTCGCGCGCTCAATTCACTCTCGCTGGTCCCGGTGCTCGAGAATGAGGAAAGGCGAATGACCCAATCACTCGCCATTATCGAGTATCTGGACGAGGTCCACCCACAGCCGCCGCTGCTGCCAAGCAGCCCCGCGGGTCGGGCGCGGGCGCGCGCGCTCGCCCTGAGCGTGGCCTGTGAGATTCATCCGCTGAACAATCTCAGGGTTTTGGGCTACTTGACCCGTGAGCTCGGCGTGAGCAACGAAGCCAAGACGCGTTGGTACCAGCACTGGGTCGAGCTCGGACTCTCCGCGCTCGAGGCCGAGATCGCTCACGGCCCCCCCGGCCGCTTCTGCGTCGGTGACGCCCCGGGACTCGCGGATTGTTGCTTGATTCCGCAACTCTTCAACGCCCGCCGCTTCGATTGCGACTTGTCCGGCTACCCGAGGCTCCTCGCCATCGAAGAAGCCTGCGCGGCCCTCGCAGCGTTTCGCGACGCGGCACCCGAGCGCCAGCCCGACGCGGAATGACCGTTCCACGGGTGTTATCCGAAGCTGTTAGGCTTCGGCCCCGATGACATCACTCCCACTCATCGAGGCCGTCTTGGCGGCTCCGATTGATCACAACCGTGCGGTCGTGTTCGACATCGACAACACCGTCGCCGACACGCGCTTTCGCACCCTCGAGGTCGCCGCTCAGTTCGATGCTTTACACGGGACCGATTACTTTCGCGGAATGACTGCCGATCGAGTCGGCCAGGACGGTGCGTCGACGGCACGGGCGGTCGGCGCGCCCGAGTCGGTGGCCAAAGAATTTCAACGTTTCTGGCAGAGCGACGAAGGCTTTTGGTCAGGCGCATGCTTCGAGCACGACCGATCCCTGGAACCGGTTGCCTCAATCGCTCAGCGGGCGGACTCCGCGGGGATCGAGGTCATTTGGCTGACTGGTCGCATCGAAGCGCTACGCGAGGCAACGCAACGCTGGCTACTGGCTCAACGACTGCCCAGGCGCACGCTCGTTTGCAAGCCGGACTTGTCGTTCCGCACCGCTCGCTTCAAGGCCGACTTCTTGCTCGAACGCTGCCAAACGCAGCGCGTGGAATTCTTCATGACCGAATGTACTCGTGACATCGCCGCGGTGCAGGCCGCGTTACCATCGCTCGCCTGCGTCCTGGTCGATTTTCCGCTGCGAGACGAGGGTGCGTTGCCACGGCCCGCGGCGCTGCTCGGGCTCGACAACCTGTAAGCGGGCTCGCGCACCGGTTTGCTTAGTGTGCGTTCTCAGGATGCGAGACAAGTGCGGTGCAGAGCCCCTCCCGGTGCTCAGGCGAATTCGTAACGACTCCTAAGGATCTGGGTCTTCGCAACGCGACCTAGCGCGTCGATTTGGACTGGCGTACGGTTCACCGATGTCATTGGTCGTGTTGCGCCATCCGCTGATTTCATCGTGTGTAGCTGCGTTTTGTGCCTTATCGTTGGCCGCCTGCGGCGGCACGGACGACGGAAATCCGGCGGCAGCGGGCGCCGCAACCTCGGGCGGAAATACCAGCAGTGGTGGCAGCACGCTTGCCGGCGGAGCCGGCGGCAGCGGCGGTTCCACGACCGGCGCAGGTTCCCCGGGTAGCGCAGGGGCCACACCGACTGCCGGCTCCGCGAACCTGGGTGGCGCAACGAATTCCGCCGGCGGCGGGGGCATCGCGAGCACGGCTGGCGGCGGTGGGGTCGCGAATACGGGTGGCGTCGCGAATACGGGTGGCGTCGCGAACACGGGTGGATCCAGCGCTGGCGTCTGCCATCCCCAATTTGCGAGCGGAGTGAACGTTGCCTGGTTCAAGTTCGCCTCTGACATCCCGGCTCCACAGATCGACAAATTCAGCGCGTTGTTCAAGAACGTGAAAGCAGCGGGCGGCACCGCCGTTCGCTGGTGGTTCCACACCACCGGCATGGTCACGCCCGGCTACGATGGAAGCGGTCAGGCGAAGCCGATTTCAGCGGAGAATATCGCTGATTTGAAAAAGATACTCGATGCCGCAAAGGCGGAAGGCGTAGGCGTCGTGATCAGCCTTTGGTCTTTCGGAATGTTGGACTCCGGCCAAACCAGCGACGCGACCGTGCTCGCCAACAACAAGCTGCTCTTGGAAAATGACAGCAATCGGCAGGCGTATATCGACAATGTGCTGACGCCGATGGTGACTGCGCTCAAAGCGTATCCGGGCCTGTTTGCCTGGGAGATTTTCAACGAGCCGGAAGGCATGTCGAGCGACAATGGCGGCTGGACCAAGCCCGCGACCAGCCAAACCGCCACCGTGAATCTCCAAAAGACCGCAAACTGGTTCACCAGTGCCATTCACGCCGCCGACCCCGCAGCGCTCGTCACCAACGGTGCCAACAATTTCAGCACGCTCTCGCCCTCACACGGAAAAAATCTGTGGTCGGACTCGGCACTGAATTCGGCCGGCAGCAAGCCGAAAGGAACCCTCGATTTCTATGAGGTCCATTATTACAACACTTACTCTGGCGCGAGCTCGAACAGTCCCTTCTTGCACCCAGTGAGCTATTGGGGGCTCGACAAGAAGGTCGTAATCGGTGAGTTCTGGACGGATCTCACCGACGGCGTAGCCGCTGCCGACCTGTACACGAACCTGTACGGCAGTGAATATTCGGGCGCTTGGGCCTGGCAATACGTGAGCGTGGACAATCCGGGACCGACATCGGGTGCGTCGACGATCTGGCCGGCGATGCAGACCCCGATGAACAACCTCAAGGCGGCGCACGCTGTGGATCTGACGTGCCCCTAGCCTCCCCGCTGCGCGCCCTCTTGGTCCTTGCACTGGTTCTCGGGCTCCTTGGCGTGATCTTTTTGCCGACACGAAGCGGAACGAGGCACGCTGCGAGCGTCCGAGAACAAAGGCCTTCGGCCTCCCCAGAACTTCGCGCAGTCCCTCCGTCCGACTCGAGCACGGCTACTGCGCTCGAGGCACTCGCACGGCCGCCGCAACCGGCCGCCACGGGCGCAGCCGTGAGCCCGACCGAGGATTCGTTGGCCGCCGCGATGCACGCCCTAGAAGATTCAGCCCCAGAGCGCGCGCTGGAAATGGCGCGACGAGGCCAAGCGCTCTGGCCCGCCGGGCCGCGTGCCCCCGAATTCGCGGCGACCGAAGTGAAATGCCTCTACCGACTCGGCAGACCGAGCGAGGGTCGCGGAACCGCCGAGACCATGGTCAACAAGTATCCGACTTCGCCCTGGGCGCTCCAGGTCGAGAGGCAAACCGGCGCGCACCCGTATGTGAATCACTGAGACATGTTTGTTTGCAGCATCTTGTAGAAACGTAACTCCTTTGAACGCTTCCACGGGCAGCGCAAGATTCGCCTGCCGCGGCTTATTGCACCGGGTCGTGCAATTATCTGGTCCCCGGCGAACCCAGCGGACTCAGCCCTG
>Ga0302322_100002559_pt1 | contig 15375 bp, 13 predicted proteins | sample Fen_T0_2_FD_203757 | JGI IMG/M metagenome (GOLD analysis project Ga0302322, IMG submission 203757) | Peat permafrost microbial communities from Stordalen Mire near Abisko, Sweden - Fen_T0_2 | ecosystem: Environmental > Terrestrial > Soil > Wetlands > Permafrost | place: Sweden: Abisko... | reverse complement strand
CATCGCGGTAACGGTTGCCCGCAGCGCGGATGAGGCCGAACGGATCAAGCGCGGCGAGGACATCTCGAGTCGCCAGGAAGATCGGGATGCGGCGGCCGAAGCGCTCGCGGCCGCCGGCGAGTTCTTCGATCCGGAAGCCCAGCGTGACGACCTTGAGCCGGAAGCCGCGCAGTCCGAGGAATAGGCATCGGCTCCTGCCCTACGACAAAGCCCGGCCTCACGGCCGGGCTTTTTTGTCGGCGCTGAGCCATTGTAAACCAATGGCTCAGTGTGAAATCGGTGGTTCCGGTGGGCCGGCGGGCGGCACCGTTGGACCGGGCGGCGGCGCCGAGACGCTTCCGGTCGAATCGCCCGCGCTGCCGGATGGACTCTGTGTCGGGACCGGCGACCCAGGTTTCATCGAATCGGCACGCGCAGCCGAGGGCTCCTCGCCCTGCTTCGGCATCTCGGCCTGGGCAGGCTCCGGTCGATCGTCGACAGGCGGCTTTGCAACCTCGGTCTTTGCAGCCTCATCCTTCGTCGCGTCGACAGGCTCCTCTTTCGCCGCATCAGGCCTCGCGGGCTCGTCAAGGCCACGCTTGCCGCGCTTGCCAAGTTTCTTTCCCGCCGCTTTGCGACCATCGGCTCCGCGCTCGACTGTCGCATGCGTCGGCGATTGAGCTTCACTGCCCTCCTTCGCGTCGGGTACAGCGTCCGGATGGGCCATGCGCCGACGCCCCGAGCGTGGCGCTCGCTCGTTCCTGGGACTTGCGCCGTCGTGATCCGAGCTGGTTTCCCGCGATTCGGACACCTCGGGCGCCGACCTGGACGGACGCAGCCGGCGGCCGAAACGATCGAGCTGTTCGACGATCGAGGACGGTGCGTCCTCAGGCTTGGCATTCGGCTTGGCCTCAGATTTGGCCTCCTTCGCCGCGTCCTTGCCACCCCTCGGCGAGTTGCCCATATAGCGGGTATCACTGGCCCCGTTGGACACCAGATACGAGGCGAGCACCCCGGCCATTTCAGGACTGGTCGTGTAGTGCTGGCGCAGGAAACCGGGCAGCGAACCCGCCGGCACCGTTTTCAACAGGCCGCGCTGGCTTTTGTGGCACGCAGCGCAAGTGCCTGCGAAAAGCTGCGCCGGGCTCTTGCCGGCGTCGAGATTTTCCTGAGCATGCGCCAAGTCCGCAGTGAGAAAGATCCCAAGCGTTACCGCCGCCAAACCAAGCGCTCGGCCAAACATTCTCATTCTCCAGCTCAAGTCATGACCGCGCACCGCGCCATCCGGCGACAGGACACCCACTGTCGTGTTTCCGCTCACCATCATGACGAAGATCAATCCGAACCGCTGCTATCTCCCGCGGCGAATCTATGCCGGCAATCCTCCGCAACCATTCGGCTGAATGCCGACGTTGCGTGGAGCGCCGGTTCAACACCTGCGGCGGACACTTTCTAACGGATTATCGACGGAAAGGAAGCGCACAAACGGACCTGGCGGACAAATGTCCCATTTTGGAATATCCGCGTTGTCACCGATGCAGTACCGCGCCGCCATCGGCTTAACTATGCTGAAAAGGTATTGAAACGGGAACCAATCGGTTCTCGTCGCCTTGAGCGGATGCGACAGTCGGGGAAAGTCACGTCCCACGAGGCGGCTCGTGTGGTGGTGGGAATGAACGCTTTGTTGCGTCGTCTATTGCGTCAATTCATTCGCCGCGGCTCAATCACGTTCACGACAGCAGACGACACGACATTCAGCTGCGGTGACGGCACGGGCGTCCCCGTTACAGCCAGGTTTTTAAGCCGCAAGTCAGAGCACAGGATACTGATGAACCCCGAACTCGCGCTGGGCGAGCTCTACATGGATGGCAGTCTGGTCGTCGAACGGGGCTCGATCGCCGACCTGCTGGCCATCGTGATGGATCAGCCGGACGTGCTGCCGCGCTGGGCCAAAGCGCAATGGTGGCTCCGCTACCTCGGCAGAGCTTTCCGCCAGTTCAATCCGCGCGGTCGCTCCCGGAACAATGTCGCGCATCACTATGATCTCGACGGCCGGCTCTATTCGCTGTTCCTCGATGCGGACAGGCAATATTCCTGCGCCTATTTCGAGACGCCGGACGCGACACTCGACGACGCGCAACTCGCCAAGAAGCGCCATGTCGCTGCCAAGCTGCTGCTGGGACAGAATGATCGCGTGCTCGACATCGGCTGCGGCTGGGGCGGCCTTGGTCTTTATCTCGCCGAGACCGCCGGCGCCAATGTGACCGGCGTGACATTATCTACCGAGCAATTGCAGGTGGCCAATACCCGCGCGGCTGAAAAGAATCTGTCGGACTCGGCGCGCTTCGTGCTGCAGGACTATCGCGACGTGTCCGGTCCGTTCGACCGGATCGTTTCGGTCGGCATGTTCGAACATGTCGGGATCGCTTTCTACGAGACCTATTTCCGACGCTGCGCGGAGTTGCTGACCGACGACGGCGTCATGCTGCTGCACTCGATCGGCCGCTCAGAGGGCCCCGATTCCACCAATCCCTGGATCTCCAGATACATCTTCCCGGGCGGCTACATCCCGGCGCTGTCAGAGGTCCTTCCCGCGATCCAGCGCGCCGGCCTCCTGGTCTGCGACATCGAAATTCTGCGGCTGCATTACGCGGAAACCCTGAAGGCGTGGCGGGAGCGATTCATGGCCCGGCGCGAGGAAGCGATGCAGCTCTATGACGAGCGGTTTGCGCGGATGTGGGAATTCTACCTGGCGGCCTCCGAAATGGCGTTCCGCAAGCAGAACATGATGAACTTCCAGATCCAGCTCAGCAAACGTCAGGGCGTGGTGCCGATGACACGCGACTACATCCCCCGAGAAGAGGCGCGTTTGCGGGCGCTGGAACGTGGCAAACAGCCGGTGCTGAAGATGGCGGGCGAATAGCCGACTCCTCAATTGCACGGGACGCCCCGCGGCGGCCATCGCTTTGGACCAAAAGAATCCTGCCGCCATGTGAACTGGCTCACAGAAACGCACTGCGCCGGCCCCTAGAGTTGCGGTGCGATGCGAAACCCTTACAGAGCCATGCTGGAACCCAACAGCGACTTCAGCACCGATTACGCGCTGATTGCGGCCGGCGTCGGCGCGTCTCTCCTCGCCCTGCTCTATTTGATGCTGGTTTGACGCTGGTTGGCGCCGTGACGCGTCTCAGGCCAAGGTTCCCGCGCTCAACAGGTTTGTCAGTCTGGCGATCACAAGGTTCAGACCATCTTCGCAGATTTCTCAATGCAGCGATGACGGCGCTCACGCGATTTCGTCACCCCGCCGTCAAGCTCCCCATCTGGCGAAGCAGGATTCATCCACCATTATTACCGGGCGGTGTATAGCGGCCAGGTTTCGCTTTCGCTTTCGGCAGGAGTGGCGCTTTATCGCCGCCCCGCATCCGATAAAATCGCTGCCATGGCTTTGACTGATTCGAACGTACTCAAGCTTGCTCCTGACACGGCGGCGCCGGCTTATCGAAGCGCGCCGCATAACATCGAGGCGGAGCAGAGCCTGCTCGGCGCCATCCTGGTCAACAACGACGCCTTCTATCGGGTCTCGGATTTTCTCGAGCCCAAGCATTTCTTCGAACCGCTGCACCAGACCATCTTCGAGACCGCGTCAAGCCTGATCCGGATGGGCAAGGTCGCGACCCCCGTGACGCTGAAGACTTTCCTGCCCGCCGACGTCGACATCGGCGGCATGACCATCGGGCAATATCTCGCGCGCGTTGCAGCCGAGGCAACCACCATCATCAATGCTCAGGATTATGGGCGCACGATCTACGACCTGGCGCTGCGCCGCGACCTGATCCACATCGGCGAGGACATGGTCAATGTCGCCTACGATGCGCCGGTGGATTTCGCCCCCAGGGCCCAGATCGAGGACGCCGAGCGCAAACTCTACGAGCTTGCTGAATCCGGCCGCTATGATGGCGGCTTCCAGAAATTCTCGCAGGCGCTCACGGTGGCCGTCGACATGGCGGCGAGGGCGTTCCAGCGCGACGGCAAGCTGTCCGGCATTTCCTCGGGCTTGCGCGATCTCGACAGCAAGATGGGCGGCCTGCAGCACTCCGATCTCATCATCCTGGCAGGCCGTCCTGGCATGGGCAAGACATCGCTTGCCACCAACATCGCCTACAACGTGGCGCAGGCCTATCGCGGCGAGTTGCAGCCCGACGGCACCATGAAGACGGTCAATGGCGGCATTGTCGGCTTCTTCTCCTGCGAAATGAGCGGCGAACAGCTTGCCACCCGTATCATCGCCGAGCGCACCGGCATTCCCTCCAGCCAGATCCGCCGTGGTGGCATCACCGAGGCCGAGTTCGAGAAGGTCCGCGACTACGCGATCGAACTGCAGTCGCTGCCGTTCTACGTCGACGAAACCGGCGGCCTGTCGATCTCGCAATTGACTGCGCGGGCGCGGCGGCTGAAGCGGCAGCGCGGCCTCGACCTCCTGGTCATCGACTACATCCAGCTGCTGTCGGGCTCGGGCAAGCGCGGCAACGACAACCGCGTCCAGGAAATCACCGAGATCACGACCAGCCTGAAGGCGCTCGGCAAGGAGCTCGCCGTTCCCGTGATCGCGCTGTCGCAGCTGTCGCGCCAAGTCGAGAATCGCGAGGACAAGCGGCCGCAATTGTCGGACCTGCGCGAATCCGGTTCGATCGAGCAGGACGCCGACGTGGTGCTGTTCGTGTTCCGCGAGGAATATTATCTCGCGGCCAAGGAGCCGCGTCCGGGCACCGAAGAACATGCCAAATGGCAGACCGAAATGGATCGGGCCCTTGGCAAGGCCGAAGTCATCATCGGCAAGCAGCGTCACGGACCGACGGGCACGGTCGAGTTGCACTTCGACGCCTCCGTCACGCGCTTCGGTGACCTCACCCATGACGGCATGATACCGGACCGCGGCGTTGGCTATTGAGGACCGCTGCCGGAGTTGAACCGGAACGCGGCCGCGCGTAAAAGCGCGCTATGACCCTTATTCCCGATGTGACATCCTCCGGCGAGCCCCATCCGGCACAGCCGGAATCCGCTCAAGTGCCCGCGAGCGCCAACGGCGTCTTGACCGTCGATCTCGACGCATTGGTCGCAAACTGGCGCAAACTCGAGAAGACAGCCGTTCCAACCGAATGTGCTGGAGTCATCAAGGCGGACGCCTATGGCTGCGGGGTGGGACCAGTTGCCGGCGCGCTCGCCGCTGCCGGCTGCAAGACCTTCTTCGTCGCCACCCTCTCGGAGGCCCGCGCCGCCCGGGCGGCGCTGCCGCCATCGGCCGCGCTCTATGTGCTCAACGGCTTCTTCCAGAACACCGGCGAGGATTACGCGACCTACGATTGTAGGCCCGTGATCGGCGACCTCAACGAACTCGCGGAATGGGACGTATTCTGTCGCCGCACCGGCTGGAAAGGCGGCGCCGCCATCCATATCGACACCGGCATGAACCGGCTCGGGCTCAGCGTCACCGCCGCGCAAGGCATCATTCCGCGCATCAATGCCGGCGACCACGGCATCACGCTGGTGATGAGCCATCTGGTTTCGGCCGAACAGCTCAACAATCCCGTCAATGCGCGGCAGCTCGGCGCCTTTCGCGAGATCGCCAGCGAATTCACTGGGGTGCCAGCGTCGCTCGCGAATTCGTCCGGGGTCTTTCTCGGCGCTTCCTTCCAGTTCGACCTGATGCGCCCGGGCGCCGCGCTCTACGGCGTCAATCCGACACCGGAGGCTGACAACCCGATGCAGCCGGTGGTCGAGCTCAAGGCCCGCATCGCCCAGATCCGCGACATCGACCGCGGCGAGGCCGTCGGCTATGGCGGCACCTGGACTGCGCGGCGGCCGACCCGGCTTGCGATCGTCTCAGCAGGCTATGCGGATGGCTATTTCCGCGCCGCCAGCTCCAATGACGGCACCCGCGGCGCCGAGGTCGTGGTGGCCGGCAAACGCTGCCCGATCGCGGGGCGCATCTCGATGGATCTGATGGCCGTCGACATTACCGACGTGCCGCCGAAGGAGGTTCGACGCGGCCATATGGTGACGCTGCTCGGCGAGGGCATCACGGTCGACGAACTCGCGCATCATTTCGGCACCATCGGCTACGAGGTGCTGACCAGCCTCGGCAGGCGCTATGCCCGCGTCTACAAGGGCGGCGCGGCAGCAGCGTCGACGACCGACACCCCACCGCCCGCGCCTGCGCCCTGACACAGCGGATATACTTCAAGCGCGCGGTCTGATCCGGATGACAGATCGCTGAGTTGAACAATGCAGCGCTATCGGCGTCGTTTTGCCCACTCGCATTTATCTAAAGAGATTTGTCATTGCCGATTGGAACAAAGCTCCCTTGTCTGACTTGTATCTGCTCTTACAAAAGCAAGGACGTCCCAATGAAAATTCGCCAATATCTCGCAGCCGCCGGTATCTTGGCAGTTGTGGCTACGCCTGTTGTCGCGCTGGCGCAGGGCGTCCCCGGTGGCATTGAGCGCGGTTCGCGCGAAGGCGAACGGGCCGCCGGCCCGGTTGGAGCCGTTGTCGGCGGCGTCGTCGGTGGCGTGGTCGGCGGGGTCAATGGTGTCCTCGGGATCAACGATCGCCCCCGCTTTCATAGCTATGTTACAGAACGTCACTACCCCTCGTATCGCTACAATGAGGACGTCCGCGTCGGCGCAGTGTTGCCTGAAGCCGGCGTAACCTACTATGATGTTCCAGCAGAATACGGCGTTCGCGATTACCGCTATACGATCGTCAATGATCGCACTGTACTGGTTGATCCCCGCACACACCGGATCGTCGAAATTATCGAATAAGTAGCGAAATTTTCAGCGAAGCCGCCCAACCCGGGCGGCTTTTCTGCGTCGCGAGCGGACTTGGCAGGAACAGCCCATCCGGTTACTGGCCGCTCGGCTTGCGCATCTCGGTCGAAGAGTTGGCGCAACATGTCGAACGTTCGGTTACGAGGTGCTAACCAGCCTCGGGAAACGCTCATTGCTTCTTGTTGGCGTCCATGACCGTTTTACAGGCATTGCTGAGCTGAGAATATTGCCGGTTCAGGCAACGATGACGCGGCCGTCGCCCGGACGTGTGCCCGCGCAGAGCCGGTCGAAATCGGCTTGGCATGCAGCGCGCTGTTCGTCGGTCGGTCCTTGCGCAAAGGCTGTAGTGGGCGCGGCCGCGACGACGGGTAGGACGGCGACAGCCAGGGCGGCTGAGCGTAGCTTTGACATGGGATCTCTCCGGTCACAGGCGAAGCGCGGAACGTTGCCCTTACCATGAAGATAGCGACCTTCAACATCAACAATGTCCAGCGGCGGCTGCCGAACCTGCTGCGCTGGCTGCGGGCGGCGAAGCCTGATATTGTCTGCCTGCAGGAATTGAAATGTACGCAGGCCGACTTTCCGGCCGACGCTCTCGAGAAAGCCGGTTACGCTGCAGTATGGTGCGGACAGCGGACCTGGAACGGCGTTGCCATTCTCGCCCGGCAAGCCGAACCGGTGCTGACGCGCACTGTCCTGCCCGGTGATCGCAACGACGACGAAGCGCGCTACATCGAGGCCGCAATCCGCGGCATCATCATCGGCTGCCTCTATTTGCCCAACGGCAATCCGCAGCCGGGGCCGAAATTCGACTACAAGCTCGCCTGGTTCAAGCGGCTGCAGCGGCACGCGGCAAAATTCATCAAGGACGATCTGCCGGTGGTGCTCGCCGGCGACTACAATGTCGCGCCGACCGCGCTCGATATCTATCCAACGACATCATGGGACGAGGATGCGTTGATCCAGCCCAGGAGCCGTGCCGCGTTCAAGACGCTCGTTGCACAAGGCTGGTGCGATGCGGTCCGCACCCTGCATCCGTCAAAACCGATGTTCACGTTCTGGGACTACAAGCGCAATCGCTGGCCGCGCGACGCCGGCCTGCGGCTCGACCATCTGCTGGTGAGCCCGAAGCTTGCGTCGCGCCTGGTCAAGGCCGGCGTCGATCGCAAGCTGCGCGGCGAGGACGGCGCCAGTGATCACGCGCCGGCCTGGATCGTGCTGGACTAGGCTGGTTCAGGTCGACAGCCGCTTCACATTGGCCGCGACGTGCTCGCGGTAGCGACCGATGACGGCGCCGGGTGTCGCGCCGGTGAAAAAGCTTGTGGCAGCCTCGAAGGCGGCTGCGATCTTCTCATTGATCATCAGATGCATCTCATGGCCCGCGTCCGCTTCGCAACGGGCGAATTTCTCGAGCCGCAGCCGCACCACCTCGCCCGATTCCATCGCCAGCATCGCGCCGGCAAACCAGGGATAGCCATGGTCGGAGTGGGGAAGAACCGCGGGGCGGTCGGAGGCGGGAATCTGGGGTCCGGTCATCATCAGGGTGCTCATCGTCCGAGGCAGCTATGACTGCACGAATAAGCTTCAAATTCTAATGGTGATGACGCAGAACCATCGGATTTTGCGCCCGCGACGAAACGCCGGATTAACCGGAAAAAACATCTCCAGCGCATCGCTGAGCGGACGCCCGACGTCCTGCGCGCGCTAGCCGAGCTTTTCCAGCTGGTGATGGATGGCATCATGCGGGACGCGGCCTTAAGTATGGTATGGAACGCCACCCAATCATCGTGATCCCCCGATTCCATTTGCTCATGGCCAAGACCACGCTCACCTTCGTCTGCCAGAACTGCGGCGCGGCCTCCAATCGCTGGCAGGGCAAATGCGAAGCCTGCGGCGAGTGGAACACGTTCGCGGAAGAGGACAGCGGCGCGACCTCGATGCCGGCCTCGATCCGCTCCAAGCGCAGGGGCCGGCAGTTTCAGCTGGAAAGCCTGAGCGGCAAGAGCGTCGAGGCGCCGCGGCTGTCCTCGGGGATGACCGAGCTCGACCGCGTCACCGGCGGCGGTTTTGTACGCGGCTCTGTCCTGTTGGTTGGCGGCGATCCCGGCATCGGCAAATCGACGCTGCTGACGCAGGCGACCAGCATCATGGCGCGCGCCGGCCACCGCGCCGTTTACATCTCCGGCGAAGAAGCGGTGGCGCAGGTGCGGCTGCGCGCCGAGCGCCTGGGCCTTGCCGATGCGCCGGTGCAGCTGGCGTCTGAAACCTCGGTCGAGGACATCATCTCCACGCTGTCGGAAGGCACGGTGCCACGGCTGATCGTGATCGATTCGATCCAGACCATGTGGACCGATACGGTGGAATCGGCGCCGGGCACCGTCACCCAGGTGCGGGCCTCGGCGCAGGCGCTCATCAGATTCGCCAAGAAATCGGGTGCTGCCATCATCCTGGTCGGCCATGTCACCAAGGACGGCCAGATCGCCGGTCCGCGCGTGGTCGAGCACATGGTTGACGCGGTGTTGTCGTTCGAAGGCGAAGGCTCGCAGCAGTTCCGAATCCTGCGCGCTGTCAAGAACCGCTTCGGCCCGACCGACGAGATCGGCGTGTTCGAAATGACCGGACTTGGTTTGCGCGAGGTGACCAACCCGTCGGAACTGTTTCTTTCGGAGCGCGATCTCGGCAGTCCCGGCACCGCCGTATTCGCAGGCATCGAAGGCACCCGCCCGGTGCTGGTGGAGATCCAGGCGCTGGTGGCGCCGACGTCGCTCGGCACTCCGCGTCGCGCCGTGGTCGGTTGGGATCCGAGCCGGCTGTCGATGGTGCTGGCGGTGCTGGAGGCGCATTGCGGGGTCAAGCTGTCCGGCTATGACGTCTACCTGAACGTCGCCGGCGGCCTGCGGATCCAGGAACCGGCGGCTGACCTCGCCGCAGCCGCGGCCCTGGTGTCCTCGCTCGCCAACGCGCCGCTGCCGCCGGATGCCGTCTATTTCGGCGAGATTTCGCTGTCCGGGGCGGTGCGCCCGGTGGCGCAGACCTCGGCACGGTTGAAGGAAGCGGCCAAGCTCGGCTTCGCCCGTGCGGTGCTGCCCGAGCAGGGCCGCGGCGAGGCCAGCGGCGATGCCGGGCTCATCCTCGATATCGTCGGCGGATTGACCAGCCTGGTCGCCGACATCGCCGCGCGCGGCACGCCAAGAGCAGGTCAAGCAGCAGCAGACCAGGCAGAGAGAGGCCGGCAGGAGAGTGGGCACGCGCAGCAGGGACGCGCTGCGGAGAAAAATGCCACACCGGCGAGATTCCGCCGTCATGAAGGCTAGCCGGACCGTGACGTTCCCGTGACTCGCGGCTATACAACCCCGCAAAAGAGCAATGCTTGCCCAGCATCGCCCCAGCTCCGGCCCACCGGGGAACACCACTGCCCCCCACCTTGGAGGGCGGCCGAAACGCCGATTCTTTAAATCTCGGACCACGTGAAGCGGACTTGACCTGCCGATGCCGATAACGATCCTCGATCTCATCCTGCTCGGCGTCATGCTGATATCGGGACTGCTCGCGATGGTCCGCGGCTTCATGCGCGAGGTGCTGTCGATTGCGGCCTGGGGCGCTGCGGCTCTGGTCACGCTTTATTCGTTCTCCAAACTGTTGCCGACCGCAAAAACCTACTTCAACAACGATACCGTCGCGAGCGTGGTGGTGGTCGCCGGTGTCTTCGTCGGTACCCTGCTGGTGGTCTCCGTGATCACGGTCCGGATCTCCGACATGATCCTCGATTCGCGAATCGGTGCGCTCGACCGTACGCTGGGCTTCTTGTTCGGACTGGGCCGCGGCCTGCTGATCGTGGTTGTGGCGTTCCTGTTTTTCAGCTGGCTGGTGACGGAAAAGCAACGGCCGGACTGGGTGACGGGAGCAAAATCCCGCGTCGTCCTGCAGGGAACCGGGGATTGGCTGATGGCGCTCTTGCCTGACGATCCCGAGAACACCATTTTAAAGAAATTCAAGAAGAACAAGCCGGACGACGAGACGACCGACACCGAGCCGCCCGCACCGGGCAATGGCGAGGGTTACAGCAAGCCTGCTCGCGACAGCCTGAAAAAGCTGCTCGAAAAACCCGCGGTCAAGTGAGCTGAGGCCCAGAAGAGAGGCGCGATGCACGAGAATCGAGACCCTTCCGGCACGACACTCGACACGAAACAGGACCTGGACTTCGGCACGTCGCCCTATCTTCGAGACCCAGACCTCGATGGAGACACGCTGCGCGAGGAGTGCGGCGTGTTCGGCATTTACGGCCACACCGATGCCGCAGCCATCACTGCGCTCGGTCTGCACGCCTTGCAGCATCGCGGCCAGGAAGCGGCCGGCATCGTCTCCTATGACGGTTCGCGCTTTCACAGCGAGCGCCGGCTTGGCCTCGTCGGCGACACCTTCTCCCGCCGCGAGGTGATCGAGCGGCTGCCCGGCAACGCCGCGGTCGGCCATGTCCGCTACGCCACCACCGGCGCCACCATCCTGCGCAACGTGCAGCCGCTGTTCGCCGAGCTCAATGCCGGCGGTTTCGCGGTCGGCCATAACGGCAACCTCACCAACGGCCTGACCTTGCGCCGCGAACTGGTGCGCGCCGGCGCCATCATGCAGTCGACCACCGACACCGAGGTGATCCTGCATCTGGTCGCGCATTCGCGCCGCACCCGTTTCATCGACCGTTTCGTCGAGGCGCTGCGCGCGATCGAGGGCGCCTATTCGCTGGTCTGCATGACCAACAAGAAGCTGATCGGCGCCCGTGATCCGCTCGGCATCCGCCCGCTGGTCTATGGCGAGCTCGAGGGCTGCCCGATCCTGGCCTCGGAGACCTGCGCGCTCGACATGATCGGCGCGCGCTACATCCGCGACGTCGAGCCCGGCGAGATCCTGGTGTTCGACGAGGAAGGCCTGCACAGCCACAAGCCGTTTCCGCCCAAGCCAGCGCGCCCCTGCATCTTCGAATACATCTATTTCGCGCGGCCCGATTCCGTCGTCGGCGGCCGCTCGGTCTACGAGGTCCGCAAGGCGTTCGGCGCGCAGCTCGCGCGTGAGAGCCATCCTGAAGTCGATGTCGTCGTGCCGGTGCCGGATTCCGGCGTGCCGGCCGCGATCGGCTACAGCCAGCATTCCGGCGTGCCGTTCGAGCTTGGCATCATCCGCAACCACTATGTCGGCCGCACCTTCATTCAGCCGACCCAGGCCATCCGCGAATCCGGCGTGCGCATGAAGCATTCCGCCAACCGCGCCGCGATCGAGGGCAAGCGCATCATCCTGATCGACGATTCGCTGGTGCGCGGCACCACCTCGAAGAAGATCGTGCGCATGATGCGCGAAGCCGGCGCCCTCGAGGTGCATTTCCGTCTCGCCTCGCCGCCGATCCTCTACCCGGATTATTACGGCATCGATCTGCCGGACCGGGACGGCCTGCTTGCCGCCACCCACTCGATGGAGGAAATGCGGGAGCTGATCGGCGCGGATTCGCTGGCCTTCCTGTCGATCGACGGCATGTACCGCGCCATGGGCGAGCCCGGCCGCGATGCTGCCATCCCGAAATTCTCCGATCATTGCTTCACCGGCAGCTATCCGACCCAGCTCACCGATCAGGCCATCGTCGAGCCGCTGCCGCGCCAGCTCTCGCTGCTGGCGGAGGCGAGCTGAGATGTGTTGTTGCCCCGGCGAAAGCCGGGGCCCATACTCAACGGCCGTCGGTTGTCGAAGACTAGTCACGACCATCCAACTCCATCATAACCGCCGCGGCGTAGGGGTCCCGGCGTTCGCCGGGACGACGATGGAATTCGTATCATGACAAAACTCCTCGCCTCCCGGATCGCCCTTGTCACCGGCGCCTCGCGCGGCATCGGCTGGGCGACCGCGCGCGCGCTCGCGAGAGCCGGCGCGCACATCGTTGCGGTGGCGCGCACCCAAGGCGGGCTCGAGGAGCTCGACGACGAGATCCGCAAGGACACTGGCGAAGGCGCCACTTTGGTACCGCTCGACATGACCGACAGCGACGGCATCGCCCGGCTCGGCGCGGCGCTGCATGAACGCCATGGCAAGCTCGACATCTTCGTCGGCAATGCCGGCGTGCCCGGCCCGTCCTCGCCGCTCGGTCATATCGACCTCAAGCCATGGAACGACGTCATCGCGGTCAACCTCACCGCCAATTTCCAGCTGATCCGCTGCCTGGAGCCGCTGTTGAAGCAATCCGACGCCGGCCGCGCCGTGTTCATCACCTCGGGCGCCGCGCACAAGGCGCTCGCTTATGTCGGGCCCTATGCGGCGTCGAAAGCAGCACTTGAGACGCTGGCGCGGGTGTGGGCGCATGAGACCGCCAGCACCAACATCCGCGTCAATCTGTTCAGCCCGGGCCCGATCCGCACCCGGATGCGCGCCACCGTGTTTCCCGGCGAAGACCCGACGACCCTGGACACGCCCGAACAGGTCGCCGAACTGATCGTGCCGATGTGCGCGCCCGAATGGACACAGACCGGCAGGCTCTACGACTACACGACGCGCTCGCTGAAGAGCTTTCAGGCGCCGGCATAGAGCTATCACGATCGGCACCGCATTCTCAGCCCCCTCCGATGTCATCCCCGCGAAAGCGAGGATCCAGTATCCCAGAGGCGGCAGCGATGAATCGAGAGGCCGCCCTGGGTTCACGCGATGGCGGTCGACAGGCTCGGCAACGCCTATACGGCCGAAGTCGACACCGGACAACGCATTCAGAAATTCAAGCTGACGTCGGATGCGCTGCAGTGACGCGTAGCAGCGACATTCAACAGTTTCATCGCCCGGCTCGTTCGGGCGATCCAGTATTCCAGAGACGTCATTGCTCAAGCCGAAACGCCGCGGCGTACTGGATTGCCCGCCTTCGAGGGCAATGACAGCGAATATACTGTTACAGCCCGGCCTGTTCCGAACAGACATGCACTCGCTTTCTCGCAGCCGCTTTCGCGCTCGAGTCTTGCTGGCTGGCTCGCCCTCTTGAAGAAGAGGGCACAGGGAAGGCCGGATGCTGACCGCACCCGCGGTTCGGGTGCAACAAGAAGCACCCGGTCAAACCACAGGCTCGGCCGAACACCGGCCTTCCCTGCGCGATGGTCTTACGTCTTATACGCGCTCTCCTCGGTGTGCCGGGCTTGTTAGCCACCGTCACCTGCTGAACTCGTCGAGTCCCGCAGGCTTAGCGCCAGCGTCGGGGCGCCAGGACCACACGATTTCAACGTCCTGCCAGAATTGTTCGTCCGCCCGCGAACAGCGCGCTGCAATCCTGAAAGGCCATCGCATCCCGCACCCAACGTTCGTGACGATCGCGAAACGCCCCTCGTAATCGAGGCGGGACGGCGACAATAAACCATGATTTTCTGAAAAAAAGAAGTAATATATTTTTGGCCCGGAGGCTTGACCGCCCAGATCAGATTGGAAGGCTTGGCTGAATCGCCGTTCTGGCGCGATCGTGCAGGCCGCGGACGGTCCGAGCGGCGCGGTCAGGGCAGCCGATTTGGCATGTTCGCTGGCTATGCTGCATTGCACCATCGCTCGAATTTCCGTCGTCCGGGCCATCCGCGCCTTTTGGCGCATTGCGGCATGGAACAGGACCCGCTATCGGGAACATGTTCAAGCAGCCGAGGCTCCGCGCAAGAGAGCCAGGCCGGTTGCGATCACCCAGGGAGGACCACGATGACATCGACATATCGGCGGCGTTTTGCCGCGCTGCTCGCCACGACCGCGTTCAGCTTCGCCGGCTCTGCCTTTGCCGACGACAAGGTCGTCAAGATCGGCGTGCTCAACGACATGTCGAGCCTTTATGCCGACATTGGCGGCGCCAATTCGGTCACCGCGGTCAAGATGGCGGTCGAGGATTCCGGTCTCAAGGCCAAGGGCTGGACCATCGACGTCGTGAGCGGCGATCATCAGAACAAGCCGGACATCGGCGTCAACATCGCACGGCAATGGATCGACAGCGACAAGGTCGACGCGATCTCGGATACGCCGAACTCCGGCGTCGCGCTCGCGATCTCCAACCTGGTCAAGGACAAGAACGCCATCCTGCTCAATTCCGGCGCGGCCACCGCCGACCTGACCGGCAAGGCCTGCAACGCCAATACGTTGTCCTTTACCTACGATACCTACATGCTCGCCAACGGCACCGGCAAGGCGCTGACCAAGACCGGCGGTGACAGCTGGTTCTTCCTCACCGCCGACTACGCCTTCGGGGCGGCCCTCGAGCGCGACACCTCGGCGGTCGTTACCGCCAATGGCGGCAAGGTGCTCGGCAGCGTCAAGCATCCGATCAACTCGTCCGATTTCTCCTCCTTCCTGCTGCAGGCGCAGGCCTCCAAGGCCAAGGTGGTCGGGCTCGCCAATGCCGGGGGCGACACCACCAATGCAATCAAGCAGGCCGCCGAATTCGGCATCGTCGCCGGCGGCCAGAAGGTCGCCGCGCTGCTGCTGTTCGTCAACGACGTCCACGCGCTGGGACTGAAGGTGGCGCAGGGCCTCACCTTCACCGAATCCTTCTATTGGGATCTCAACGACCAGACCCGGGCCT
>Ga0302322_100002558_pt1 | contig 15379 bp, 15 predicted proteins | sample Fen_T0_2_FD_203757 | JGI IMG/M metagenome (GOLD analysis project Ga0302322, IMG submission 203757) | Peat permafrost microbial communities from Stordalen Mire near Abisko, Sweden - Fen_T0_2 | ecosystem: Environmental > Terrestrial > Soil > Wetlands > Permafrost | place: Sweden: Abisko... | reverse complement strand
GTCGGCGTCGAGCGCCATCGCCGCGTACTGCGCTGCGCTCTGCGCGCGCTCGACCCCCAACGACACGTCGGCCAGCTTGTGCTGGATCGCCTGGAACGATCCGATCGGGACGCCGAACTGGTGGCGCTCCTTCACGTAGGCGAGGGTCATATCGACCATGCGCCGCGCGGTGCCCACGAGTTCGGCCGCGAGCGCGACCGTCGCCCGCTCGACGAGGGCTGCGATCGCTTCGTCGGTCGTTGCGTGCACCTCGCCGCCGTCGGCGTCGACCTCGAAGACCCGGCGCGTCGCGTCGAGCGTGGCGACCGCGCGCACCGACGCGTCGTCGCGCGCGACCAGGCGTACCGTCGCGCCGCGGTCGACCACCGCGATCCAGCCGACACGGTCGGCTTCGGGAACGAACGTCTTCACCGGGTCGCCATTCGCGACCCATTCGCCGTTTGCGCCGGCGAGAGCGACCGTTCCGGTGACCGACCCCGCGAGCACCTCGTCGAGGAGCGGGTGGCCCAGCGCTTGGAGCAGCGGCGCGAACAACGCGGTCGTCCCGAAGAACGGACCGGGCGCGGCGACGTACCCGGTCTCCTCGCAGAAGATCGCGAGGTCGGTGCACGATCCGTCGCCGAGCGCGGCGAAGTCACGCAGGTGTGCCCAGAGTGGGTCGGCCGCTGCGCGGTCGTCCATGTGGGCGCGCAGCAGCGTCGTCGGGCACTCGCGGGCGAGCAACGCCCGCGCGGTGTCGCGGAGCAGCACCTGCTCCTCGCTGAAGGCGAAGTTCACGTCTGCTCCTCGACCCCGCACGCGCGCTGCACGGGTGTTCCCCTTCCGCGATCAGCCGGTCGGGTCGGTGATGTTGAGCAGGAACGGCGGGATGCCGGGCTCGGTCTTCGCGAACAGGGCGTCGCGCTGTGCCGCGATCGCCTCGATGGTCCAGGTCTCGGTGGAGGTGATCTGGGAGACCGGACGCCAGCCCTGCACGATCTGGGCGAGGCCGCCCTGGATCTTGAGCACTTGGCCGCTCACGCCCTCGCTGAGGTCGGACGCGAGCCAGGCCACACCCGCCGCGATGTTCGCGGGGTCGAGCTGCTCGGCGATGCCCTCGCGGCCGCCCATGAGGTCCTCGGTGAGGCGGGTGAGCGCGACGGGGGCGATGCAGTTGACCCGCACGCCGAAGCGCTCGAGCTCGCGGGCGAGCACGATCGTCATCGACGCGATGCCGGCCTTCGCCGCTGCGTAGTTGGCCTGGCCGGCGTTGCCGTAGAGGCCCGACTCGGACGCGGTGTTCACGACCTTGGCGTTCACCGACGCGCCGGTGTCCTTGCTCTTCTGCCGCCAGTACTTCCCGGCGAAGTGCGCCGGCGCGAAGTGACCCTTGAGGTGGACCTTGATGACCGCGTCCCACTCATCTTCGGTCATGTTGAAGCTCATCTTGTCGCGGAGGATGCCCGCGTTGTTGACGAGGATGTCGAGGCTGCCGAACGTCTCGATGGCCTGGTTGACCAGGCCCTCGGCGCCGCTCCAGCTCGAGCAGTCGTCGGTGTTGGCCGCGGCCTTCCCGCCGGCGGCGACGATCTCGTCGACGACCTCCTGGGCCGGGCCGACGTCGTTGCCCTCACCGGTGCGCGCACCGCCGAGGTCGTTGACGACGACCGATGCACCTTCCTTCGCGAGCAGCAGCGCCTCTTCGCGCCCGATGCCGCGCCCCGCCCCGGTGACGATCGCGACCTTGCCGTCGAACAGACCCATTGATGAACTCCCCTGTACGAATCCTGACGTGAGCGTCAGGAGCGTAATGGCGGAGTCAGGCGCCCGTGAAGTTCGGGTTCCGGCGCTCGGTGAAGGCGGCCATCCCCTCGCGCAGGTCCTCGGAGGTCGCGGCGAGCGACTGGTAGGCACCCTCGAGGTCGAGGGCGCGGGTCAGGTCGGTCTCGAACGACTCGTTGAGCAGCCGCTTCGAGAGCCCCAGCGAGCGGGTGGGCCCCGCGGCGAGCCGCGCTGCGAGCGCGTCGGCGGTGCTCCCGAGCTCCTCGGCCTCGACGCACTTGTAGGCCAGGCCGAGGTCGACGGCCTCCTGGCCCTTGGCCCCTTCGCCCAGCATGACCATGGCCTTGGCTCGGGGCAGCCCGACGAGCCGGGGCAGCAGGTAGGCGCCGCCGGCATCGACCACGAGCCCCCAGCGGGCGAACGACCACATGAACCGGGTACCCGGGTGCACGAACACGAAGTCGCATGCGATTGCGAGGTGCGCGCCCGGCCCGACCGCCGCGCCGTTCACGCAGGCGACCGTCGGCTTGTCGAGCTCCCAGAGCTCGCGGATGAACGCCTGCACCCCGACCCGCAGGGCCTCGGCGGTGCTGCGGGTGCGGTACCCGGGCTCGGCCGCCTTCACCACGGTGGACGCGGAGAGGTCCATGCCCGCGCAGAACGCGTCGCCCACGCCGGTGATGAGGACCGCGCGCACGTCGTCGTTGGAGCGGGCGTCGCGCACCGCGGCGACGATGCCGTCGCGCATCTCGACGGTGAGGGCGTTCTTGGCTTCGGGGCGGTCGAGGGTGATGCGCCCGACGTGGTCGGCGCCGATCTCGTAGCGGATCATGGGGGAGTCCTCGCGGTTCGCGGGGGAGCGGTCAGCGATTGGTGGTGAGGATGTTGATAACCGAGACGCCGGAGCCGCGGCCGCCGACGTTGTGCTGAAGCGCGTAGCCGTTGCGCATCTCGACCTGGCGCTCGTCGGCCTGGCCTCGCAGCTGCGACCAGCACTCGACGATCTGGGCGACGCCGGTGGCACCGATCGGGTGCCCCTTGGCGAGCAGCCCGCCGGAGGTGTTGACGGGGATGCGGCCGGTGAGCGACGTCTCGCCCTCGAGCGAGGCGACGCCGCCTTCGCCCTTCTCGAAGAAGCCGAGATCCTCGATGTCGAGGATCTCGGTGATCGTGAAGCAGTCGTGCACCTCGGCGCTGTCGATCTGGCTCGGCTCGACGCCCGCCATCTTGTAGGCGCGCTCGGCGGCGAGGGTCGTGGCCCGAAGGCCGGTGAACGTGGTCTTCTCGTGGAGGTACGGGTGGTCGGTGGCTACGCCGAAGCCCGCGACGTACACGGGGTTGTCGGTGAACTCCTCGGCCCGCTCCGCGCTCACGAGCAGCACCGCGGCCGCGCCGTCGGTCTGCGGGCAGCAGTCGAGCAGGTGCAGCGGGTGGCACACGGGCGCGGACTTGAGTGCGTCCTCGATGGTGATCTCGTTCTTGAAGTGTGCGTTCGGGTTGCGGGCGCCGTTGTAGTGGTTCTTCACGGCGACCGACGCGAGCATCTCGCGCGTGGTGCCGAACTCGTACATGTGGCGTGTGGCGAACGGAGCGAACAGCACGGGCGCGGTCTCGCCGCGGGTGTACACCGGATGGCCCGAGGCCGCGCGGGCGAGCAGGCCCTCGTCGCCGGACTTGTCGCGCATCTTCTCGACGCCGATCACCAGCACGACGTCGTGGACGCCGCTGGCGACCGCCATCGCGCCCACCCGGAAGGCGTCGGAGCCGGACGGGCACGCGTTCTCGATGCGGGTGCACGGGATCCCGGCGAGGCCGATGGCGGTGGGCACCGTGTTTCCGCCGATGCCCTCCTGGCCCCAGAGCGTGCCCCGCTGGGTGGCCACGAACGCCGCCTCCACCTGGGAGGGGTCGAAGCCCTTGTCGACGGCGCTCACCGCGGCGTCGAACGCGCCCGACGCCATCTGCTCGTAGCTCTGCTCGAACAGCTCACCGAACTTGATGAGCCCGCCGCCGACGACCGCGACCTTGTTCCAGCTCATGTCTTGGTCTCCTCGGTGGTTTCGGTCGTTGCCCGGACCGCGCACTTGTAGCCGTAGACGGGGACGCCGCGCTCGTGGGCGTAGCGCCTGAGCACGAGGTCGACTTCCGACCCGATCTCGAGGGTCTTGCCGTCGCCCGCGACCTGCAGCATCACGCGTGCGCCGTCGTCGAGGTCGACGACGGCGAGCGGGAGCGGGGCCTGGAACGGAGCTGGCATCGTGTGGTTGATCACGTAGGTGTGGACGACGCCGTGGCGAGCGATCGGCTCGAGCACGAACTTCGACGACCCGCAGCTGATGCAGTGCGGGTGGATCGTCGGCGGGGTGTTGATCGTGCCGCAGTCGACGCAGCGGGCGCCGAGCAGGCCGAGGATCTCGTCGGCGCCGCGCACGAGCTGGGCGCTCTGGGGCGGCACGGCCATCGCGACCGTCTCGCCGTTGGGGACGAGCACGTTGCGGGCCCGGAGCACCTCTGCGTACGACGCGGGGCGTCCGACCGCGAGGAGGTCGGCGAGGCCTGCGGCGCCGGGCACCGGACGGTCGGCGGTGACGACGATGCCCGTGGCGCGGCCGCCGCCGAAGCCGACGATCCCCACGCGACCCGCGGTGTCGAGCGCGGCGATCGCACCGAGCATGGCCGCGGCCGCACCGGTGTCACCGGCGGCGGCGTAGACGACGGCCGAGGCCGGGGTGCCCGCGCCGAGCTGCTTGGCGACCGTGGTGCCGAGGCGCCCGTCGGGGTCGGGGAGCGACCACGCGGTGATGTCCAGCGCCGCCATCGGCGCGCCGAGGTCGCGCATGATCGGGAGGAAGACCTCCTCGCGGAAGAGGCGGCCGTCGTAGATGTCGCGCGTCTCGCCCTCCTGGTCGCCGCGGTAGCGGTCGAGGTAGGGGTGCGTACGGGTGACGCGGGCGCCGATGCTCGCGGCGCCGTCGTCGTTGGTGAGCACGAACGCGGCGGCGCCCGCACCGGCGCGCTCCTCGAAGCCGGTGCCGGCGCCGGGGATGATGGCGTCGGACGCGACCACCAGCGCGACCCGGGCGCTGCCCGCGGCCACGGCGTCGGCTGCGCTCACGAGAGCGTCGAGGCCGGAGTGGGCCGAGCCCGAGCACAACGTGCCGCCCGACTTCGCGGACAGCCCGATCGCGGCGGCGAGGAACGAGTGGCTGGGGCCTTCGGCGAACGGCGGCCGGCTGGTGCCCCACCACAGGCCGTCGACGATGTCGGTCTGCAGCCCGGACGCGGCGAGTGCACGGAGCGCGGCATCGGCGGCGAGGGTCAGCACGTCCTCGTCGGGCGGGCACGCGGCGGCTTGGCCTCGCCCCCCCTTGCGGCCCCAGGCCGCCGCGACCTCGGATGCGGGGAGGCGCCAGGCGGGCACCGCGGCGCCGACGGCGATGATCTGCACAGGATTCGTCACGCGGGCGATCCTACCGGCGGGCCCGTAGAAGGTGACGAGGGCGTCAGGTGCCCCGGGCGAAGCAGTCGGCCAGGAAGGTCGTGACGGCGGGGGTCATGACGGTGTCTCCGACGGCGCCGATCCGGACGTTCACGTCCTCATGGGTGAGGCCCCTGGCGTCCACCACCGTCACCGGTATGCCCGCAGCGGTGAGCGCCGCCGAGTACTGGTCGACGAGGCGCTGGCGACCGATCGAGCCCCGCTTCACCAGCAGATGGGGCGGGATGCCGGCCCCTGCCTTGACGTGGGTGAGAGGCGATGCCGCCGTCAGGGTCGCGGGGTCGGTGCCGAACGTGTCGACGTAGATTGGGAGCCCGAGACCGACCTGGCGGGCGACGTCGAACCCCTCGGTGTCGAGCGGGGCGACGCAAGCGAGATCGTCGGGCGCGAGGCCGTGCGCGCCGAGCAGCTGGGGGTCGGTGGCGACCGTGGCGACGATCTGTGCGCCGGCAGAGTGGCCCATCAGCGCGATCTGGTCGGGGTCGCCGCCGTAGCGGGCGATGTTGCGGTCGATCCAGGCGATCGCGCTCGCGACGTCCTGCGCGTGGGTCGGGTACCGCACCGGCTCGGCAGCGGTCGCGTCCGTGAGCCGGTAGTTCACGCTCACCACCATGTACCGGAGGTCGTTGAGGAGCCGGACCTTGTCGACCATCTGGAAGCGCTTGTCGCCGATGCGGAACCCGCCGCCGTGGACCCACACCACGACCGGAGCCGGGCATCCCGTCTCCGGCGGGTAGATGTCGAGGCTGAGCAGGTTCGGGTCGACGCCCGGGACCGATGCGTACGGGACGTTGCGCTCGGGCGTGCCGCCATTCGGGCACGCCCCCGACGCCGTGGTCGTCGCGTCGCGCGCAGCCCCCGACCGATCGGCGGACGTGCCGTCGCGGCCACCGCAGGCCGCGAGGATGAGCGCCAGTCCGACGGAGAGGACGGTGATCCGGGGTCCGAGGTGCCCGTGTTCGTTCACGGGTCGATGCAAGCGTCGTCGGATCACCGTCTCGTCGACGTGGTGTGAGGTGTCGATGATGACCCGACCGTGACGACGAACCGGTCGGGGACGCCCACCGCGGCGATTGCCGTGGTCGAGGCGCGGCGACCGCGTAGATACGCGTCCCAGAACGCGAGGGTCGCGGTGTCGAGCATGGTCGCGGTCGACGCGTCCGGCGCGTAGAGGAACGGCGAGTGGCCGCCGCCGTTCACCGTGATGAGCCAGTGCGGCCCCGTGGCCGCCGCGAACATCGCGGTGCTCTGCGCGTAGGGAACGGTGCCGTCGTTGTCGGAGTGGATGAGCAGGAGCGGGGTCGGCCTGCTCGCGACGTCGGTACCGGGGAGGAGCGGGATCCCGGAGAGGCTGACCACCGCGTCCACCCGCGGGTCGGGTGCGGGTCCGTAGGCCGCCGCGAGCACGGTCATCGCGCCGAGCGAGTGCCCGGCCAGCCCCACGTGGCGCGCGTCGATGCTGCGCCCGAGTCCGGCGAACGCGCCGGGGCGCGCCGCTTGGTCGAGCACGAACCGCACGTCGCCGGGTTGTGCGGCCCAGTCGTCGATCGCATCGAGCGTGCCCTTGACCCGGCTGCTGACCGGGAAGTCGGGCGCGACCACCACGTATCCCGCGGTGGCCCACTGCCGGACCACCGGCGGTGGGAGGGAGCCGCGGGCGCTGTTGCCGTGGGCCCAGACGACCAGGGGAAAGCGCCCGGTGGCGGGGCGGGCGTCGGTGACGGCGTCGGTCGCGACGGTGCCGCGGGCCGGGTACCACGCGGTCGCGGTGATCGTGCGCTGCGGCTCGCCGGGGAGGCCGAGCCCGGGCGTGGCGGGGGTGGGGCGCGTGGCGTCGACGAAGGTGGTGGTGCGGACGCCGACTGCGAACGGCGCGCGAGGCGCACGCGGCGCCGTGGATCCCGCCGCGCCCGGCGCGCCCGTCGTGAGGGCTGCCGCGGTGGTGGCCAGTGCCGACATCGTGATCAGGAGGCGGCGTGCCGCCCGGGGTCCGCGCACGGACCCAGCGTAGGGAGCGTCAGCCGCCCATCCCGAGCAGGCGCTCCCGGCGTACCGACTTCGACGCGCGCGTCAGCGCGATGGCCGCGCCGATCCATGCGAGCGCGCCGATCACGATCGCGACGATGCTCCCTTCGAACATCGAGCCGCTTGCGACGCTGTAGGCGATGAGGATCAGCGGGAGCGTGACCAACGCAGACGACTGCTGCGCCGCGGCCGCGCTCGACACCCGAGCCGAGATCGCGAGGATCATCGCGAGCGCGAGCGCGATGAAGGGCGGGAGCACCCAGAACATCAGCAGCCACCAGCTCGTGGTCGGGAAGAACCAGCCGCCGACCTTCGGGCCGACGAGCAGGTTCACGATCAGCGAGTAGAGCCCGAAGCCGATGAAGGCCGTGAGGTAGCCGGGGATGAGTGCGGCGAGGAGCTTGCCGATGTAGATGTCGCGTTCGCTCGCGGGGGAGTGGGCGAGGAACTCGCCGCTGCCGCGCTCGCGCTCGCCGATGATCGTGTTCGCGCCCACTGCGGACGACACGGTGAGCGGCACCACGATCGCGAGCGGCGCGAAGAGGTAGACGGCGAGCGCGTAGCTCGCCTGCACGGGTCCCGAATCGCCCTTCACGTGCTTCTGGATCGCGGTGGGCAGCGCGCCCACGACGTCGCTCAGCTGCTTCGCCAGCTCGATGTTGCTGACGTGGGTGATGACGAGGAGCAGGAAGCCCGGGATGACGACGAAGAACAGGCTGGCGATGATCACGAGCGGCATCCAGAAGTCTCGGGCCTGGCGCAGCTGGCGGAGGTCGGTGCGCGCGATGGTCCAGGCGCGCGACGGCGTGCGCGTGCGCGTCTTCGGCACCGTGATCGCGGTCATGTCCTGCTCCGGATCTCGAAGTAGAGCTGCTCGAGCGACGGCGTCTGCGGTTCGACGCGGGTGAGCCGCGCGCCGGCGCCGACGAGCGCGTCGACCAGGTCGGGGACGGAGTCCGCGTTCGCGAGGTCGACCGTGGCGACGCCGTTGCGCGAGTACCCGCGCACGTAGGGGAGGTCGGCCGCGCCGTCGAGCAGCGCGGGCACTTCGGCGTCGAGCACGACCCGCGTTCCGGGCCAGTAGCGCTCGGTCAGCTCGGCGGGCGAGCCCGACACGAGCGTGGCGCCGTGGTCGAGCACCACCACCTTGTCGGCAAGGCCTTCGGCTTCGAGCAGCAGGTGGGTGCACATCACCACGGCTTTGCCCTGCTCCGCGAGCTCGTCGATGAGGCCGAGCACCGCGCGTGCCGACTCGGGGTCCAGGCCGGCCGTCGGCTCGTCGAGGAGCAGGAGATCGGGCTCGTGGAGCACCGCACGGGCCAGCGCGAGCCGGGCGCGCATGCCGGTCGAGTACGCGCCGACCTTCTTGTCGAGCGCGTCGGCGATGGAGAACCGCTCGGCCGCATGCGTGATGCGTTCGGGGAGCACGGCCCCGTCGACCGCGAACAGCTCGCCGGCATACCGGAGGTTGTCGTACCCGGTGAGCCGGTCGTACAGCGCGGGCCGGGCCGGGACCACTCCACAGCGCCGCCGCACCTCTGCACCGTCGGGTCCGCTCGGCTCGATCCCGAACACCGAGATGCGCCCGGAGTCGGGGGCCAGCGCGCCTGTGAGCAGCCGCACGACGGTCGTCTTGCCGGCCCCGTTCGGGCCGAGGAGCACGGTCACCGAGCCGGTGGGGATCTCGAGGTGGAGGCCGTCGACCGCCCGCGTCTCCCCGAAGGAGCGCACCACGTCGCGCGCGTCGATCACCGGGTCGGTCGCCAGGCTCATCCCAGGGTTCTCGACCGCTTCGGGCGGCAAGTGAACCCATTTGTTCGGGTGACCGTCGGGGCATGCGGCGAAAGGACACCGAGCCATGCAGCGCACGATCGCCCAAACAGGTCAGAAGCCGTAGAGACGGGCCCAGTTGTCCCAGAGGATCTTGCGTTTCGCGTCGTCGCTCAACCCGGGAAGCTCGAGGAAGCTCGACACCGCGACCGGGAACTTCGAGTCGCCGTGGGGGTAGTCGGTCGAGAAGACGAGGTTGTCGTCGCCGAACTGGTCGACGTAGAAGCGGGCCGGGAGCTCGTCGGCCTCGATGCTCAGGAAGCAGTTCGACCGGAAGTACTCCGACGGCGGGCGGTCGAGTTCGGGTGCGTCGAAGTTGCCGACCCACTCCCAGTGCTCGTCGAGCCGGTGCAGGAGCCAGGGAGCCCAGCCGCAGTTTCCCTCGAGCAGGCCGACGCGCAGGTCGGGGAACCGATGGAGCACGCCACCGCCGGTGAGGCTCGCGGTGACGGCCATGATGCCGACGGGCTGGCCGAACGTGTGCCACAGCATCATCGAGTCGAAGTCGAGGGTGTAGTCGGGCCGGAGCGCGTTCTGGCCGCCGCCGTGGAAGCACACGGCGATGTCGCGGCGCTGGCACTCGGCCCAGATGGGGTCGTACGCGGGGTCGTGCCAGGCGCGGCGGTGGACCCGCCCGGGGTGCATGAACACCGTGGTGAAGCCGAGGTCGTCGACGCAGCGTCCGATCTCCCCGACGGCGAGATCGACGTCGTGTGGTGCGAGGAGCCCGGCGCCGATCAGCCGATCCGGGTCCTCGGCGCAGAAGTCGTGCAGCCAGTCGTTGTAGGCGCGCGCGATCGCGGCGGCCAGGTCGGGCTCGAGCCCTTCGGGGCCGACGACCTCGGCGCTGTCGAGCCCGAGCACGAACAGACCGCGGCTCGGGAACAGCACCGCGACGTCGAGCCCTTCCTCGTCCATCGCCATGAGCTGCGACTTGGCGTCCCAGTCGCGCGCCTCGGCCGCGGCGAACGCCGAGTCCTGGGTGGCCTTCCAGCCGACAGTCACGTCGAAGCTCGGCTTGGCGGGGGACACCCTCGTCAATACGGTGCCCTTCACCCGCACGCGCATGTCGCGGTGCAGCTCGGCCAGCCCGATCGGGGCCGCGTGCAGCCACTCCGGCGCGATGTATCGCTCCCAGAGGTCGGCGGGCTCCATGACGTGCATGTCGCTGTCGGCGACGCGCCAACCGTTGACGGCCATGTGGTGTACCTCCTCGGGCTAGCGCGGATCCGCGATGTCGTAGAGGCGGGCGTAGTTCTCCCAGAGGATCTTCCGCTTCGACGCCTCGGGCAGCGGCAGGCCGAGGAACGACTCCGTCGCGTGGGGGAACTTCGAGTCCGCGTGCGGGTAGTCGGTGGAGTACACGAGGTTGTCGTCGCCGAACTCGTCGACGTAGTGGCGCGCCAGCGCCTCGTCGGCCTCGACCGAGAAGAAGCACTGCTCGAGCAGGTACTCCGACGGCTTGCGCAACACCTCGGGCGTCTCGAACCGACCGAGCCACTCCCAGTGCTCGTCCCAGCGGTACGCCATGTACGGCATCCACGAGCAGTTGCCCTCGAGCAGCCCGACCTTCAGCTCCGGGAACCGCTCGAGCACGCCCCCGCCGGCGAGGCACGTGGCGACGAACATGATCCCGAGCGGCTGGTTGAACGGGTGCCACAGCGTGGTCGGGCCGAGGATGTCGCCGAACGCGAAGTCCGGTTGCGCATACGTCTTGCCGCCGCCGTGGAAGCACACGGGGACCCCGAGGCGCACGCACTCGGCCCAGATCGGGTCGTAGACGGGGTCGTGCCAGGGCCGGCGGTCGGGGAGCCCGGGCGTGAGGAACGCGGCCTTGAAGCCGTGATCGCCGACGCAGCGCGCGAGCTCGTCCACCGACCCCCCAACGTCATGCGGCGCGAGCATGGCCGCCCCGTACATGCGCGTCGGATCCTCGGCGCAGAAGTCGCGCATCCAGTCGTTGTAGGCCCGTGCGATCGCGAGTGCGAGCGGCGGTTCGAGCCCGTCGGGGCCCATCCACTCGGTGCTGGGGACGCCGAGCACGAACAGCCCCCGACTCGGGAAGAGAACGGTCGAGTCGAGGTACTCCATGTCCATCGCGGTGAGCTGTGACTTCGCGTCCCACCCGCGTTCTTCCGCGTGGGCGAAGACGCTGACGTGCTCGTCGCTCCAGAGCCCGTCGTACGCGCCTGGTCGGAGGTCGCTCACCCGGGCCACCACGCGGTTCTTCACCTGCACCCGCATGTCGCGAGCGTCGAGGTTGGTCATCCCGACGGGGGCGGCGTACGCCCACCTGGGATCCATGTATCGCTGCCACAGGTCCGGCGGCTCCAGCACGTGCATGTCGCTGTCCGCGACCAACCAGCCATCGACGCCCATGCCGCATCCCCCGGTTCGGCCGCCTCCAGCGTGGCGCATCCGGCACGGCGGCGCCAGGGGGCACTCGCTAACCTCGCCGGTCTGGTGGTGTGAGGTCCCGAGGACCCTGCACCGGCCGGGCGGTGTAGCCGAGTGGCTCAGGCAAGGGTCTGCAAAACCCTGGACGCGGGTTCAATTCCCGCCACCGCCTCCAAGCAGTGCAAGGCTGAGCGGGCAGCCGGTCAGATCGAGCGAGGCCGCGTGCCAACAAAGTGCTCACGGGCCTTGCGCCCCGCGACCAAGACGGCGTCAACCGCTGTCGCGTAGACCTCGCGGAATCGCCGCGCCGTCAACCGGTCCTCGGCGAGCAGCAACTGCGCGATGTGGCCTTGCACTCAGCTGCGAGTCGGTTCAATGACTATCCCGATGGAAGATGCGCGCGCTCGCGTCGGCGAGTAAGCAAGCGGCGGTACAGCCAACGACCCCCTACGCGTACCCGTCATACGACGCGCTTGACCCGGCCCATCCGATTCTCTTGTCGACGCCGACTTCCTCGCTCGACGCGTGTGATGTGGTGGGAGTTTCGGTGGCGCGGGAACCACCGATGCCGGCGCCCCAGTGAACGCACGCTGCGACCGCGGGACGGGAGACGCCGTCTTCTGTGCAGTCGTAGCAGTTCATGATTCCCCCTCGACGACGAGGGAGCCGTCTGCCGCGGGGAAGAAACGGCGGCGTGCCCACAGCGCCACGTAGACCAATCCGACGAGGACTGGTACCTCGATCAATGGGCCGACCACCCCGGCGAGCGCTTCACCGGAGGTGACGCCGAAGACACCGATCGACACCGCGATCGCGAGCTCGAAGTTGTTGCTTGCCGCAGTGAACGCGACCGTCGTTGTGCGCTGGTAGCTCAACCCTGCTCGCCGGCTCACGAAGAACGCGCTGAACCACATGGTCGCGAAGAACGCCAGCAGTGGCACGGCGATGCGTACGACGTCCCAAGGGCGTTCGGTGATCGTGTGGCCCTGGAGCGCGAACAGGACGACGATGGTGAACAGCAACCCGTACAGGGCGATGGGGCTGATGCGGGGCAGGAACTGCTCCTCGTACCACTGGGTCCCCTTCGCCCGTTCGCCGAAGGTGCGGGTGAGGAACCCCGCGGCGAGTGGGATGCCGAGGAACACCAGGACGACCTTGGCGATCTCCCATACGGTCACGTCGAGGTGGGCGGTCTCGAGGCCGAGCCAACCAGGGAGGACTTCGAGGTAGAACCACGCGAGAAGCGCGTAGGCGAGTACCTGGATGACCGCATCGATCGTCACGAGCACGGCGGCGAGTTCCCGATCGCCGTCGGCGAGGTCGTTCCAGATCAGCACCATCGCGATGCACGGAGCGAGACCCACGATGATCAGCCCGGTGCGGTACTCGGGCAGATCCGGGAGCGTCAGCCATGCCAGTGCGAACATCACGATCGGGCCGACGAACCAGTTGAACAGCATCGCGAGGGCCATCGGGCGCGGTTCCGTGAACGCTCGGCCCACGCGGTTGTACTTCACCTTGGCGAGCACCGGGTACATCATCACCAGCAGCCCGATCGCGATCGGGAGCGACACCGTGCCGATCTTCACCGCGTCGAGCCAGTCGTTCAGACTGGGGATCGCACGCCCGAGCAGGAGCCCACCCGCCATGGCGAGGCCGATCCAGACCGGGAGGAACCGGTCGAGGGTCGACAGCTTCGCGGTCACGGTTTCGGTGCGGTCTGTGGTCATCGGACCATGCTGGCGAGGTCGGGCGTGGCGGCCGCGAGTGTGCGGGCGAGTGCGTCGGTGTCGAGGCTGTAGTCGATCCAGCGGCCGCGACGACTCGCAGTGACGAGGCCCGCATCGCGCAGCACGTTCAGGTGGTGGGAGAGCAATGGACCCGACACGCCGATCTGCTCGCGCAACTCACAGACGCAGCGGGTGCCGTGGCTGAGCTCGTGGACGACGCGCAGCCGCGTCGGGTCGCCGAGCGCCCGGAACCGGGCGGCAGTCAGTTCAATCCCGGTTGAACCACGCACGCTTGGAGCATGACACCGACCGGGGACGCCGCACAGGGGCCAAGGTCCCGGTCTTGCTCAGGATGGTTCGATGCCGAGTGACGCCAAGAGTACTTCGACGCGTCGGCGGATCTCGTCGCGGATCGGGCGGACGGCCTCGACGCCCTGGCCGGCGGGGTCGTCGAGCTCCCAATCCTCGTATCTCTTGCCCGGGTAGAGCGGGCACGCGTCACCGCAGCCCATCGTGATCACGACGTCGGCGGCGCGCACGATCTCGTCGGTCCACGGCTTGGGGAACTCGCTCGTGATGTCGATGCCGACCTCGGCCATGGCCGCGACCGCGGCGGGGTTGATCTCCGACGCCGGCTCCGACCCACCGGACCACACCACCGCGGTGTCGCCGGCGAGATGACGGAGCCAGCCGGCCGCCATCTGGGAGCGGCCGGCGTTGTGCACGCAGAGGAAGAGCACCCCGGGCAGCGTCGAGGGCAGCGACCCGTCGACCTTGCCGAGGGCCCGGAGGCGTTCCCGGGCGAACCGCTCGGCGAGCAGGGGCAGGAAGTTGTTGATCTTCGCCGTGGGCAGCAGCTGCTCCATCGAGTCGGCGACGAAGCGCTCGATCGTCTCGGGGCCGAACGTCCCGGTGAACTCGTCGCCGAGGCGTGCGGACACCTCGCGGGCCAGCTGTTGCTGGTCGAGGGGCAGGTCGGCAAGGGTGAAATCGCTCATGTGGTCTCCGTTCTTCGTTACGACGCGGCGGTGAGGAGCTCGGCGACGAGTGCCTGGATGCGACGGTCGATCTCGTCGCGGATCGAACGGACGGCGGCGACGCCCTGGCCCGCGGGGTCGTCGAGCTTCCAATCCTCGTAGCGCTTGCCCGGATAGATGACACAGGCGTCGCCGCAGCCCATGGTGATGACGACGTCGGAGGCCTGCACCGCGGCGTCTTCCAGCTTCTTGGGGCGGGCTCCAGAGCCACGCAGGTCGATGCCGACCTCGGCCATGGCCTCGACCACGGCGGGGTTCAGGTCGTCCGCCGGGGCGGAACCGGCCGACCGGACCACGATGCGATCTCCCGCGTGGTGCGCCAGCAGGGCCGCGGCCATCTGCGAGCGGCCCGCGTTGTGGACGCAGACGAAGAGCACTTCGGGGCGGGTGTCGGTCATCGGGAGGTCTCCGAATGGTCGTGGGGGTAGAAGAAGCGGACGAGCCCGAACGCGATGACGGCGCCTACGAGCTGCATGAGGATGAACATCGGGGCCGACGACGGGGCGATGCCGGCGAAGGTGTTCGACAGGGTGCGGGCGATGGTGACCGCCGGGTTCGCGAAGCTCGTCGACGACGTGAACCAGTAGGCGCCACCGATCCAGATGCCGACCGCGAACGGAACGACGTTGGCGCGTCCGGTGCGGACACAGCCCTGGATGAGCAGGAGGAGGGTCACGGTGGCCACGACCTCGGAGAGCCACAGTGCACCCGAGGAGCGGGTCTTGGTGGAGATGTCGATCGCGGGAAGCTCGAACATGAGGTTGACGAGCATCGCTCCGAGGCATGCGCCGATCACTTGGGCGATGACGTACAGCGCGCTGTCCCGAGTCTTGGTCGTGCCGAGCAGATAGTCGAGGAGGGTGACGACGGGATTGAAGTGCGCGCCGGAGACCTCACCGAACATCAGGATCAGCCCGACGAGCGCTGCCGCGGTGGCTGCTGCGTTCTCGAGCAGCTGGAGCCCGATGTCGCCCGTCGAGAGCCGGCTGGCCATGATCCCCGAGCCGATCACGGCAACGATCAACATCCCGGTGCCGAACGCCTCGGCCGCCAAGCGCCGGGTCAGGTCGAGCCGGAGGCGACCGGTGCCGGTCTCGAGC
>Ga0302322_100002557_pt1 | contig 15382 bp, 17 predicted proteins | sample Fen_T0_2_FD_203757 | JGI IMG/M metagenome (GOLD analysis project Ga0302322, IMG submission 203757) | Peat permafrost microbial communities from Stordalen Mire near Abisko, Sweden - Fen_T0_2 | ecosystem: Environmental > Terrestrial > Soil > Wetlands > Permafrost | place: Sweden: Abisko... | reverse complement strand
AAAATGTTGGGGTATGATAATGAAAGCTTACTGCAACTCAATATCAAAGATATTTTACCGCTGCAGTTTATTAATAAAATGCCAGTGAATATGGAAAGCCTTACCAGTGGCAATCCGCTATTGCTCGAAAGAATGTTTAAACGTAAAGATGGTACCCTGGTATATGCCGAGGTAAGGGCACAACTGGTTATGGGCGCCAATATCCAGGCCATTGTAAGAGATATTACAGAACGTAAAAAATCGGAAGCAGCATTACAAGAGAGCGAAGCATTCAACAAAAGTATTTTAACCTCTCTCAGTTCTCATATAGCAGTAGTGGATGAAAACGGTATTATCATTTCGGTAAATAAAGCATGGGATGATTTTGCTAAAACAAATGACCAATGCCCGCTGCAACGAAGCAGTGTGGGAAGTAATTATATTGAAGTTTGTAAAGGATCGGTAGATGCAGGAGAAGAAATGACCGCAAAAGCGATTGAAGGGTTTTATAAAGTGATCAACAGTGAACTGCCCATTTTTGAAATGGAATACCCATGCCATTCACAAAATGGGAAACGCTGGTTTTTATTACGAATAACCAAGTTTGCAGATGAATCAGCAAGAGTGGTGATGATGCACATAGATATTACGGCAAGGCTAAACGCTGCAGTAAGTATGCATACCGCACTGGAGCGTTACGATATACTTACTAAAGCTACCAGCGATACCATTTGGGATTGGGATATTGTGAATAATAAAATGATCTATAATGATGTGATCAATAAAATGTTTGGTTATCAGAACGAACAAATTAAAAATGTGGTGGAGTGGTGGAAAAGCAATATTCATCCCGATGACCAGAGAAGGGTTTCAGAATCATTAAATGAAGTATTTGCCAGGGAGGTGCATAATTTTCAACTTGAATATCGTTTTCGTTGCGAAGATGGTACTTATAAATATGTGTTCGACAGGGCGTTTATCCTCTTTGACGAAAATAAAAAGCCTTACAGGATGATTGGTGCCATGCAGGATATTACAGAACGTAAAAATGCAGAAGACGAATTTAAGACGATGAAAAGGGCGCTGATGAATCAAAAAGTACAGGAGCAGAAGAAAATAACCAGAGCAATATTAAACGCACAGGAACAGGAAAGGCGCCATATGGGAGAAGAGCTGCATGATAATATTAACCAAATGCTGGCCGGTACAAAATTATACCTTTCGGTGGCCAGTAATGGTAACGAAGATTTAAAAAAGGCGCTTGAGTACCCCATACACCTTATAGATGAAACGATGGTGGAGATACGTTTGTTAACAAGAAGAAGTGTTACCCCAAAACAAAATGTAAACCTGAAAGAATTGTTACAAACACTGATTGATGCCATGTTTAAAAAAACAATCATAAAAACCTGTTTGGTATATAAAGTAACCAACGATTTTTTAGATGATGAACTAAAGCTGAATATTTACCGGATTGTGCAGGAGCAAACCACCAACATCATCAAACATGCAGATGCTGCAAACGTGCATATTTCTGTAAAAGCACAAAGCCATATGATTAGTATTGCGGTAACTGACGATGGTAAAGGATTTGATGTGAACATGAAAAGAGACGGCATTGGTATTTACAATATCATCAACAGGGTGGAATCTTTTAACGGCGAAATGGAAATTGCGAGCACTTACGGAAAGGGGTGTAAGCTAATGATAAAAATACCTTATTAATTTACCTGCAAGCCTATTTGCAAAAAAAGAAACATATGCTACGTATATTAATTGCTGATGATCATACCGTGGTAAGAAAAGGGCTGCGGCAAATTTTAATAGACCATTTCAAAGACCTGTTTATAGAAGAAGTGGCGGATGCTGAAGGCCTGGTCAATAAAGTAATGACAGAAGACTGGGATGTAGTGATCTCCGATATTAATATGCCGGGCAGAAGTGGTTTGGATGCACTTAAACAGATACGTGGCATTTATCCTCAATTGCCGGTACTCATCCTCAGCATCCATCCCGAAGAACATTATGCTATACGGGTACTTAAATCAGGAGCTTCAGGTTATTTAAGTAAAGACTCGGCAAGTGAAGAACTGGTAAATGCAGTGCAAAAAGTTTTACTCGGAAAAAAATATTTTTCGGCCTACGTTATAGAACAGTTGGCCAATAATATTGATGCCGATCTTAGTAAGCTATCTTATGAATATTTAAGTAACAGGGAATTTGATGTAATGCGACTGTTAGCTTCGGGCAAATCAATTTCTGATATTGCCGAAAAACTTTCATTGAGCGTAACCACTATCAGCACTTACCGAACAAGAATTATGGCAAAAACAGGTTTGCATTCCAACTCCGACCTTACCAAGTACGCCATTGAAAATGAACTTTTATAACAATAAAATATTTCAGTTCAAGCATTAATACAAAGGGTTTCAGCAATGAAACCCTTTGTATTGTTACTATAACCTGGTAAATCTTTTATGCCATACTACCTTTGGCTGGTGCACCAATAAAATTATGTACGGTGTAAATTTATGGCTGATCAATCTTATGGCAGCATAGCCATATACTCAGCTGCTGTATCATGAAAATCGTGGAAGTAAATAACCCTGCCTTCTTCATTAAATTTCCAGTGCATTACCCAATCAGAAGATGAAACCTTACCCGTATTTTTTGCTGCACCCGACATATTACCAAATGCCACCACCTCGGCATCGCCAATATGGTGAATAGCAAGCGGGTTAAAAGATTTAAATTCCACCGCTTCGTTAAGCTTCATAAAAAAGTTAAGCGCTTCTTTACCCTTGTAGTTACCACCCTGTGGTAAAAAACCTTCGCCGGCGCCAATCCATTTACAATTATCATCAATATGCTTTACTATAAATGGAATATCGCCGCGACCAAAAGCAGCATACAGGTTGGCAACGGTAGTTGCATTATCAGTTAGAATCTCTGTGTTCATAAAAGTGATTTTATAATTAGGAAATAGTTGAAGTACTTATTGAATAAATTATTTCATCATAGCAGAAGCAGTAAACAGTGCACCCATGTTTTGTATAGAATGATGCTCGGTGATCTTACCATCTTCATTAAATTTAAAAATATCGCAGTCTTTATATTTAATGGGTTTACCCGTTGCTTTAAAGCCCATCAGATCATTTTTAAAAGTGCCCGTCCAGTCGGCATAATAAAAAACATAATCACCATCTGCTATAAGTTGTGCATTACTGGCTTTATAATTTCCTATACTGTTGAGCAACATTTTTATAAAGGCTTTTGTACTGTCTAAATTTGAAGAGGGGGGGGTGGTCTCGTCACCGTAGTCAATATAGCCCGGTGCAGCATCTTTTACCATGCCATCAACATCACGTTTTGCAAAGGCTTCCATACTGGCGGCAATTGTTTTTTTATTTCTTTCCTGTTTGGTTTCTGCGGCAGACATTGTGTTTTCCTTTTTATCACCACCGTCTTTTTTTTCATTGTTGCAACTTGCCATTACAATAGCTATTGCATAAAGCAGCATCGTTTTTTTCATCCTGGTTTAAAATTTAATCGTAAAAATTTTTTATAGCAATACCTACACCGGAAATTTTATTTTGGATTTATTTTTTTTAAAATTATTTGCCGGTATATTTTTCATACAATTTTTTCCAACCACTTAATGCACCTTTTACATAAAATAAACGCAATGCCATATTGAATAGCGGTGCAGGAATATTAGTGGGCCTGGCCATACATTGCGCTTTCATCTGCACCAGGCAATAGCCCATTTTAGGAATATCAATGCCACCTCTTGCATCAAATAATTTATCGTTGGTAAGTCCGCAAAGGCATTGCATAAATTTATCGTGATCAAGCCCTGGTTTATATTCTACAACACAATCCAGTATTGATCCACTGTTGTTGGAAGCAATATGGGCAATACCCTTTGGCACTACAACTGTTTCACCCTGGCCGGCAATATATTCCCTGCCATTCATTATTATTTTTAATGCACCTTTTCTTACATAAAAAATTTCATCCTGTTTTAAGTGAATGTGTTCAAACGGAACATAACCTTTGGGCTCAACGGTCCATTGCATTACAAAAGCCTCTTTGCTAAAGGATAGCGCTTTAAATGTTTCTCCCGAAATGGGGTTGGTGATGGGTTCGTATATATTTACGGGCATAGGATCAATTAAAATTTTACGTACTGGTAAATAAGTTTTTTATCAATGCCTTTAGCAACCGCTTTCTTTGCCTGTTTACGCAGTATAAATTCAAACATACTCATCCAGCCGGGTAAATTACTTTCGCTGATATCAAACAGCCATGCCAGCGCCAGTTTATCTTTGGGGAAGCCATTCTTTTTACACAAGCCATCGCCTGCAAGCCCGTAACCAATTTGCAATGATAGCTCAAAGCCCCTGCTGGCGGGCCTTAGCTCTACTGTAAATGTGCAGGGTTTACCACTGCGGTTTCTAAAAAGATGATTGTTATTGGGTAATGCAGTTGCTGATTGGCCGGCTTGCAATGCAGTTATTTGTTTGCCTAATTGCACCTGCACTTCGCCACTGATGCAATTGAATTTTTCGGAGTACGTTTTATGATAGTGCAGGCCAACGCCACCACCATCAGCCAATGCTACTTCCACCAATGTATATTCACCATTGGTATCGGCATGTGTTTTTAAAAATGTAACGGTATCTTTTTGTATGGGGTTGTAAATTTTTCTTTCCATGCCAATACCTACACGTAAAAATTGAATATGGATCTGAGAAAGAAATATTTTTTTTATGCCGCCATCTTTTTTCGCTGAATGATCGCCTTTACATAACCAATGTCTGCCGAAGTTGCTTTAATGGTATGATGTGTATTGTAAGGGATATCTAAATAATCACCGGCTTTTAAACTAAATACCTGCCCGCCGATATTACATTCGCAACTGCCTTCTACAATAAAAAAACTTTCGGCAAATTCATCTGCATGGTGTTCTGCTTCATCCAGCACATCATGCAACCATGCCACGCAAAGCTGGTGTTCGGGTGTATCTTTTAAAAAACGTACTTTAATATTGCCATAATCTTTATCGGGTTGTACTAATTGCAGCGCTTCGTTCCATTCCTGCAAATCGCTGTTGCGGTGTATGGATGGTGGGTTATTAAGGTCTATTTTATTTTCGGCAGGCAAATGTTCAAGCAGGGATAATATTTTTTCTTTCAGAGGTTGACTTGCAGTAATCGTACTGATACCCATTAAAGATTGTTCAATGGCTTCAATTTTTTGTTGCAACTGCGGGTATTGCTTAGCGGTAGTAGCAAGTTCGGTGGCCTCTTTTTGAGGTAACAACCCCAGGCAATAATCTTCGAGGATACCGGGTTGTGTATATTTTTCTATGCCTGTCATATTAATTACTCAGTTGTGCTTTTAACAGTTGTAATGCCGTTCGTGTCCTGGTTTTTACCGTGCCCAATGGAAGGTTCAATTTTTCGGCCACTTCCTGCTGGGTATAGCCCCAAAAATAAATCAGGTTGATCACCGCTTTATGTTTGTCATCCAGTTTGCCTACCAGGTTATTAATACCGATATGATCTGTTTCAGCAGGTGCTGTAATAAGCCTGGGTATACTTACACCGCTTTCAGCATTTTGGATTGTTGTTTTACGGATATTTTCGTGCGACCTTAAAAAGTTGAGCGCCGTGTTTCGGCAGATAGTTATCAGCCAGGTAAATAGTCTGCCTTTGGTATCATCGTACTGGTGAATATTTTTCCAGATTTTTACAAATGCATCCTGTAATAAATTCTCTGCGTCGTCAATATTATTTACAAGGGTATTAATAACGCCCAGCATGGCACCGCTGTACTTATCATATAAAGTGGCAAAAGCCTGTTGGCTATGTGCCTTCAGGCCAAGAACTAGTTCCTGTTCAGAAAAGGTTGTTTTAGGGGTCAAAGCTTCTCCGTTTGCTGTAAAGATAAAAATCTTTAATTATAAATCCTATCCACGGCTGCTTTGTACTTTTCCATGATCACTTTTCTTTTCAACTTTAAAGTGGGCGTTAATTCGCCGCTGTCGATGGTCCATTCGTTGGGAAGGAGTTCAAATTTTTTAACCTGCTCCACATGGTTAAAAAATTTATTGAAAGAATCAATGAGTTCACGATAAAGGTCTAAAACTTTAGGGTTATTCACGGCGTCTTCTATAGTAGTAAATTTTATATCCTTATGCTGCATCCACTCTTTTAAATTAGGTGCCGAAGGAACAATTAATGCACCCACAAATTTTTGTTCGGCACCCACGATCATCATCTGCTCTACAAATGGCGATTCCTTCATTTTATTTTCTATAGGCTGCGGCGCAACATATTTACCGCCACTAGTTTTAAACAGTTCTTTTTTACGGTCGGTAATTTAAAGGTATTTACTATCTTCAAAAACACCAATGTCGCCGGTGTGCAGCCAGCCATCAATGATGGTTTCGGCAGTAAGGTCGGGGCGTTTGTAATAACCCATCATTACACTGGGCCCTTTCACGCATATCTCACCATCTTCTTCCAGCTTTACTTGTTGCCCCTCAATTACCAAACCAACGGTACCAAATTTTGTTCCGCCCTGGCGTTTGCAATTCACACTTATTACCGGGCTGTTTTCTGTGGGGCCGTATCCTTCATAAATGGGTATTTTAGCGGCGGTAAATATTCTTATTAATCTTACCTGGCATGCGGCACCGCCTGTAACTACGGTTTCTATACTGCCACCCAGGCCTTCGCGCCATTTACTAAATACCAGTTTATTGGCCAGGGCCAACTGCATGTTGTACCACAAGCCGCCGCTGCGCTGGTTATCGTACTTATCGCCCAATTCCACAGCCCAGTAAAATAATTTTCTTTTAATGCCGGTTTGCTCTGCCCCTTTGGCCATTATTTTTTCATATACTTTTTCCAACAGCCGGGGAACGGTGCAGAACAATGTTGGTTTTACTTCTTTTAAATTATCAGCAATGGTATCCAGGCTTTCTGCATAGTAAATTGAATTGGCACTGTTGATGTAGATATAACTTACCATGCGCTCAAAAATATGATTGAGCGGTAAAAAACTCAGTGCCCTGCCATTGATATTATCTTCAAAAGGAAAAGTTTTTTTAGAGTTGATGACATTATGAACAATATTGCGGTGGCTTAGCATAACACCCTTAGGCGTACCCGTAGTGCCCGAAGTGTAAATGATGGTGGCGCAATGCCCGGGTAAAATAGTTGCTTTTACTGCTTCCAGCTTTGCTATATCATCGGTAGTGGCGCTGTCGCTGATCTTCGTCCAGTAGTCCACACCTTCCAGTTTATCAAAACTGAATACATTTTTAAGGCTCGGTATCCTGCTGCGTACATTGTTCACCTTGTCTAAAATATCCTGCCCGCTGATGAAAACATATTTTACCGCAGCATCGTTAAATATAAATTCCAGTTCGTTTACATTGGTGGTGGGGTAAATGGGGCATAGTGCGGCACCAATTTGCTGGCAGGCCATATCCAACATTAACCATTCCGGGCGGTTCCTTGATATCAGTGCAATTTTATCCTGCTGCTCAATGGTCATATCGTTGCCGCTAATGCCCAAATGCAAAAGGCCGGCACTCAGTTTGTTTACGGTATCCTGAACTTCCTGTGTGCTGTAAGTTTTCCATGCGCCATTTTCTTTGGCAGCTAACATGTCTTTTTTGGGAAACTTGCTTAACTGATAAGCAATGCAATCAAATATCCTGGAGTTCTCATTCATATGCAATCGTTTTATCCTTCGGCCTAAGCTTAAACAAAAAGTATTTTAAAACAAGATAAAGAAAAAAATCAGCAAAACCACTACCATGGCTAATGGTAGTACTGGCCAGAGGGGATTTTAAAAATTCTTCCTTTTTGAAAACGGGAGAGCTCGTTGTATTCGCCGGCGTTTACCGTGATCCAGTTTTGATAAGCCGGTAAATTTTGTGCGGCGGTAAATATCCATTGGTTGTAAGCATCAAACATGCCTTCCTGTAATAACTGGCGTTGCAGTTCAAAAAGCCGGAAGGGAAATTTATTGCCAAAATCGGTAAACCATTCCAGGATAAAACGGGTCCTGATCATAGTAAGCGATTCGGTATTGATGCCGCTTGAAGCAAGGTTGCTTTGCTTATTCATCGTTTGTAAAAAAGCCTGTACAAAAGCATTCTTGTCGGGATTATTCTTTTCATTTTCCAGGTTGGTTTCGGCAAACAGTTTTTTATAACTTTCCAATAAAATATTTTTAACCTCCGGGGTTAATGTGCTGGAAGGTTCGATATTTAAAAATATTTCGCCGTACAAAATACTCCACACTTTATCGGTGGTAAAAAAATAAAACTTGCAGGCATTGTAATAATTTTTTGAAAAGCCGGGATCACTTTCTATTCCTTTTTCCCATTGTTTGATGGCAGTATAATCTTTTTGTGCCCACAACAATTCGCCCAGCTCATTGTACAACGCACCGCTTTGTGGAAATTGTTTGATCCCTCTTTTATACACTTTTTCGCATTCTTTAGGATTGTCTGTGGCAAGGTAAATATCGCCGGTAACCTGGAAGCATTGGTCATCGGCATCGGGCCTGTCTAAAAGCGGTTTGTAAATGTCCAGTGCTTTTGCAAAATCTTTGGAGAAATAGTAATTCAGCCCAAGGTCTTTTAAGATCTCAATATTTTTGGGGTCCAGTTTGGTAGCCCTGTTAAGTACCAGTATGGCATTGGTATAATCGCCCTGGCGCATAAAGGCCCTTGCGGTTTCGTGCAATTCGGCAGCATCCTGTGCAATTGTTGTAAAAGAAGTACATAAAATAATTAGAGAAAAAATAAATCGCTTCATCATTTATTAAAGGTATAGCTAAAATAAATACGTAAAAAGTTAATCCGGTTTTAGCCCACAGATAGGATGGATTGAACGGATGCTCACGGATGATTCTCTTACGTGGAAAAACTGAATGCGCAAATAATCCAATTTATTCTGCAAAGCAGGATAAAGAATCCGTGTGCATCCGTTCAACCCGTCTAATCCGTGTTCCCTCATTTAAGCTTCGGATGCATCAATCAAATGGGTAAGCAATCCATCTCTTAACTTAGGTTCAAACCAGGTGCTTTTGGGTGGCATTACATTACCACTGTCGGCAATATCAAACAATTGCTGAATGGTAACAGGGTGCAGGCTGAATGCCACGGCCATTTCGCCGCTGTTCACTCTTTTTTCAAGCTCACTTAATCCACGGATGCCACCAACAAAATCGATGCGTTTATCGGTACGCTGGTCTTGTATACCTAAAACAGGTTCTAATAAATTATTGGAAAGAATAGTGATATCCAGTATGCCGATAGGATCGGTAGTAAATGTATTTTCTTTTGCAGTTAACTTATACCATTGGTGATTTAAGTACATGCCAAATTGGTGCAATGTGGCAGGTGCCAAAGCCTCATTTATTTTTTCAACCAAAAAATTATTTTTTACCTGTTGTAAAAATTCTTCTTCACTTAGTCCATTCAGGTCTTTTATTACACGGTTATAATCCATAATGTGCAACTGGTCTGATGGAAACAAAGTGGTTAAAAAATAATCCGCTCCTTCTGCAGCCAAATCGCCCAATGCCTTACGCACTTTGGCGGCCGATGCGGCACGGTGGTGCCCGTCGGCTATATAAGTAACCGGCACCTGGTTTTTAAATAGTTCGGTAATGCGTTCAATTGTTTTAGCGTCATTAATTGTCCATACGCTGTGTTGTATACCATCATCGGCAATAAAATCATACACGGGGCTGCGGTCTTTTTTCCAGTCACTGATCAATGTATCAATGGCAGCCACATTTTTGTAAGCTAAAAATACATTGCCGGTTTGTGCACCGGTGGTTTTAATATGGTTGATCCTGTCTTGTTCTTTTTCGGGGCGGGTAAATTCATGTTTTTTAATCAGGTCATTTTCATAATCATCCACACTACTGCCGCAAACCAAACCGGTTTGGCTTTTGCCATTCATGATGAGCTGGTAAATATAATAGCAGGGTTTACTTTCCCTGAATAAAATATTACGGCTGGCAAAAGCATCTAAATTTTCTTTTGCTTTAAGATATACTTCCTGCGAATGGATATCAGTAGTTTCGGGCAGGTCAATTTCACTTTTGGTGATGTGCAAAAAACTGGCCGGGTTGCCCTGCGCCTCTACCTTCGCTTCTTTGCTGTTCAATACATCGTAAGGCCTTGATGCCACTTGCTTTGCCAGCTGTGCTTCGGGCCTGAGTGCTTTAAAGGGTGCTATTGTTACCATTTTTTTTAACTGTTAGGGGACGTTAAAATTAGTATATTAATTCTAATCATGCATTTTAGTAAATTCCTGCATCGTTGCAACCAAAAATTCCACACTGCTTAAGGGTAATGCATTGTACAAAGAAGCCCTGAAGCCGCCTGATAACCGATGGCCTTTGATACCCACAATACCCTGTTCTTTACTGAAAGCTAAAAAAGAAGCTTCCAAAGCAGGATCGTTCATTACAAAGCATACATTCATTTTGCTGCGGTCTTCGATTGCAATAGTGCCTTTAAACAAGGGGTTGGTGTCAATCTCATTATACAATAAGGCTGCTTTTTTATCATTGATCTTTTCAATGGCCGCCACGCCGCCTTGTGCTTTTAACCAGCGTAAAGTAAGCATACAAACATATACCGCAAATACGGGAGGTGTATTCAACATACTGCCATCCTTAATATGATTGCGGTAATCCATAATGGTGGGGATGGGGCGTTTTATTTTGCCTAAAATATTTTTATTTACCACCACCACATTTACGCCTGCTGCACCAATATTTTTTTGCGCACCTGCATATATTAATCCAAAAGCATTGAAGTCCATTTCGCGGCTTAAGATATCACTGCTCATATCGGCCACCAGCACATTGCTTGTTTTAGGAATATTATGCCATTGGCTTCCGTAAATGGTATTGTTGGTGGTAATGTGAAAATATCTGGCATCATTGGGTACAGCAAAATCTTTGGGTATACTGGTGTAATTATTTTCTTTACCGCTGCAAACAATTTCTGCCTTACCAAACAGCCTGGCTTCTTTAACGGCTTTACTGCTCCATACGCCGGTATCAGCATACGCCGCTGTTTCTTTATCATCTAAAAGATTCATGGGCACCTGCATAAATTGCGTGCTGGCGCCGCCATGTAAAAACAATACTTCATGATCGGCATCTAAATGCATCAACTCTTTTAATAAAGCCTGCGCTTCATCCATTACCGCCTGAAAAGTAGGGGTACGATGACCCAGTTCTAAAATAGATAAACCGGTATTGTTGTAATTCAATATCGACTGTGCAGCTTCTTCAAAAACACTTTTAGGCAAAATGGAAGGCCCTGCATTAAAATTGTGTACCACTGCTTCTCTGTTTACTGATCAAATAATTGTGAGTTGCAAAAGTAACAAAAGAGATAAGAAGATAAATTTGAAATATTAAAGAAATCTGCTTAATCTTCTCCCGAATCTTCCAATTGGCTATTTAGAGGCTATTCCTGTTTTCCAATCATCTTGTCAGCTGCTTTCCAGCTGGCATTTAATTGGTCAAATTCCTTCAGGTCCTGCTCACTAAATTGCTGGTTTACCAGGCTTTTAAGATCGGGCTGACCGGCATTTACCCATGCAGTGTACCAAAAGCTGGCCACGGCATAAATTGATTGGCGCATTCTTCTCTCTATCATGCCATCTAATTTTTTATTGAATGCAATGGTAAATGCACTTGAATATTGCCTAACTATCTTTCCATTTCTTTCTTCAAAGGCATATTTTTTATCTGCACCAAATTGTTGGGTGAGTTGCTTTTCAAAACGTAGTACACTATCGGCAGCTTTGGCACTTTCTAAAACACGTTTCCATATAAAGTCGCCGGGATTTTTTATGTACTCCGCTTTGCCAATAAAAAAATCAAATTCTTTATCGGCCAGTAACTCCGGTACACGGCTCTCCCAAAAACCATGTATGCCCCTTTGATTGGTGAATTGCCCGTTGTGATTGCTGTTGGCATGTAAGGGCACATGGGCATCACCAATATAGTGGCCAATCTCTGCGCTTGTTTTCATGATGGCACTAAAATCTTTTGCTTTAAAGGCATTGGTTAATCTTGCCAGCATGGTTTGTACATGCCAGGGCACAATGCCGTATGCTTTCACACTGTCGGCTCCAAACCTGGCAAGGGCATCATTCCATTTGCGGGGCAAACTGTCGTAAGGATATTTGCCATAGTGATCAATATCTATATAATGGCGGGGGCCTTCATCGGCAACGATATACCTTCTTTTATCGGGATCAACAGCATGTTCGCTTAAAAATAAAATGTTGGGTTTATACAGCACCATCATTTGGGGCGGTAATAAAAAAACAGCGTAGTAATTAATTTTTTGATGGCCAAAAAAGCCCCAACAATAACAGGGGTAATGAATAATTAATAATGCAATAATGAATAATGCCTTTTTCATGTGTATATGATTATTGTTTTTTGGCCACATAGAATTCGCCAGTAATAATCATCCCCTTTGGCATGATTATTCTCCAGCTCATTTCATAAACTGTTTTTAGTTTTTTAAAAGGCTTTTCTTTCAGAAAAGGTTCAGGGAGCAGTCGTTTCGTCATCCACATCAGTAATGCCACCGCTTACTGCAAACTTCATGGTTTGTGCAGCACTGATATTGGTAATGGGTTTTATTCTTTCTTTAGGGATAACATATACATTGCCTGCAACAGAATAGGCCATGGGAATGTAAACCGTTACATAGTCTTTCAACCCAAATTCTTCCATATCATCGCGGGTAATAAAACCAAAACGCCATACATCATTATCATCTACATTGGCCAGTACATTCCTGGTAAATTTTTTTTTATCGCCGGCAAAAGCTTCAAAAAAATCACGGGTGGTAGAGTAGATATATTTTATACCGGGTGTTTTTTCTAAAAGTTTATCTACAAAACTTACCACACGGCCGGTAATAAAAAATGAACTGAAGTAACCAATCACAATAAGTGCCAGGATGATAATTAAAAAACCAATGCCATAGTTTTGCACTTTTACATTACCCTGGAGATCTTTATAGGTAAAAATGGGTAATAAACTATCAATGGACGTTACCACCCAAAAGATAGAATAAGCAGTAATAGCAATCGGCGCCAGAATCAGCAATCCCTGTAAAAAATATTGCAGCAGCTTTTTGTAATGAAAACGCCTTTTCATTGTATGATAATTTATAACTCAAAGATACTTGAAATACAGATGGGAGCATAACGGGACTTAAAATTGCTGCCGCCACCATTTTAAATTAACTAATTTTGAAAGGAATTAATGTAAGGCAATACATGAGTAAGATTTTAATTGTTGATGACGAAGAAAAACTAAGAACCCTTTTGGCAAGGATCATCAGTTTGGAAGGTTTGGAAGTGTTTCAGGCGGCTGATATTAAAGCCGCCTTAAAAAAACTGGAACAAAGTGATATCGACGTAGTGCTTTGTGATGTAAAACTACCCGACGGAACCGGCGTTGAATTTGCCAGGCAGGTAAAAGATAAATACCCGGTAATTGAAATTATATTACTTACGGCGTATGGTAATATACCTGATGGTGTGCAAGCTATAAAAAATGGCGCTTTTGATTATATTACCAAAGGAGATGATAACAATAAAATAATTCCGCTACTGTATCGTGCGGTTGAAAAAGTTGGCCTTGCTAAAAGGGTGCAGCATTTAGAAAAACAATTATCTAATAAATATTCTTTTGAAAGTATTGTTGGTAAATCAAAAAGTATCCTGGGCGCCATTGACCTTGCAAAAAAAGTAGCCGTTACCGATGCTGCTGTATTATTGACCGGAGAAACCGGTACGGGTAAAGAAGTATTTGCACAGGCCATTCACCAGGCCAGCAGCAGGAGGAATAAAAATTTTATTGCTATTAATTGCGCCGCCATAAGCAAAGATTTGCTGGAAAGTGAATTGTTTGGCCACAAGGCAGGTGCTTTTACCGGTGCTATAAAAGACACCAAAGGTATTTTGGAAGAAGCCAGTAACGGCACGGTGTTTTTAGACGAGATTGGTGAAATGCCTTTAGAACTGCAGGCAAAGCTACTGCGTGTACTGGAAACCGGTGAGCTGATGAAAGTAGGCGAGAATAAAACCATTACAATAAATATCCGCCTGATTGCTGCTACCAACAGAAATTTACAAAAAGAAATTGAAGCCGGAAATTTTCGGGAAGATCTGTTTTACCGCATTGCTGTTTTTCAAATTGCATTGCCTGCGCTGCGGGAAAGAGTGACGGATATTGAAGAACTGGCGAATCATTTTGCAAAAATTGTTGCTGCTAAAACCAATAAAAAAATAAAGCCCATATCAAAAGAGGTTGCCGAGGTTTTAAAACAACACCAGTGGAATGGCAATATCCGTGAACTGAAAAATGTAATGGAAAGGGCGGTGATATTAATGAACAATGATGAACTGACGGTTGATAATTTGCCTTTTGAATTGCAGCAGGCAACTACTGCTCCTAAACAATTATCTGCCTTTGATATGGCCAGTGCCGAAAAAATACATATCCAAAAAGTACTCAACTATACCGGCGGTAATAAAACTGAAACTGCTAAGCTGCTGAATATTGCATTAACCACATTATACCGAAAACTGGAAGAGTATAAATTGTAGGAACACGATCTGACGCCCTCGTCTGGCCGTGTAAACTGCTGCAACCCTTTCAAAACGATAGCACCACCCTTTCAATATGAAAGGGTTTTTTTGTTTCCCCAACCCTTCGTCTTTTTCTAAATCACTTAGTATAAAGCGGTTGGGGCATTTTTTGCTATAAGGGAACAGATTTTGGTATATACCGCACGAAATGAGTAACAAGAAAATAAATACAAGGAATTAATGGCAATAAAATGTACCTGACCGTTTGCACGCTGCATTTTATTGGAAAATTAAAATACTCATACACCTGTAAAATGGAAATCACTACTAAAATAATCCTGTTATTGGTCATGTACGGATTGCCTTTATGTTTTGCAATTGTTTACAGAGTAAATGAAAACATAAAACTGAAGCGAAATAAGGTTAATACATGATTAATTTCCTGATGAGACTCATCACAGTATTAGTTGACAACGATCATCGTTAATGGATAAAAAAAAAGCAAAACTTGGGTACAATCAACAGTAATAATTTATGAAAAACTATAAACTAATTTCTGAAGAAAAACTTAAACCCTGGCATGTAGCAGCCGCATTTTTCGGACTCATTATTTTGGCAGGCATTATTTACAGACTTATAAACGCTTAACTATGTTACTCACACTCATCCTTATTGTTGCAGGGCTTGTTGGTTTTGCAATATTTTTTAAATCCATCGATTTTTTC
>Ga0302322_100002556_pt1 | contig 15397 bp, 13 predicted proteins | sample Fen_T0_2_FD_203757 | JGI IMG/M metagenome (GOLD analysis project Ga0302322, IMG submission 203757) | Peat permafrost microbial communities from Stordalen Mire near Abisko, Sweden - Fen_T0_2 | ecosystem: Environmental > Terrestrial > Soil > Wetlands > Permafrost | place: Sweden: Abisko... | reverse complement strand
GCACCACCACCTTGCCCTGCAGCAGGCCGCACAGGGGTTCCAGGCCTTCACCCTTCAGGGCCGACGTTTCATGGATGGCCACGCCCTGTTCGCGCAGGGGATCGAGCTCGGGCAGGGTGTCCTTCTTGGAAGCCCGGTCGCGCTTGGTGACGAGTACGCGGAAGGTGAGCCCGCCATCCAGCGCAAGCACCTGTGCCCGTTCCAGCAGGCCTGGCCGCAGGGGTGGGTCCACCACGGCAGCGCAGATCCAGAGTTCATCGGCATTGGCGCAGATGAGCTGCCAGGGCTCGCGGTCATCGCCTCCACCCCGTTTCAGAAGCGATTTCCGAGGCATCACCGCGACCACCTGGGCCTCGGGAGACCCGCCATCGCCCCTGACCGGAAGCGGTGTCGGCAGCTTTGGATCATCGGGTTCTACGGGAACCGCTGAATAGCGGACGCGATCTCCACAGACGAGCCGCACGCCTTTGAGTTTGCCGCCCAGGGTGGCGCGCATCACCGTGCGATCTTCCAATTCCAGATCCACCCACTGACTGTGCCGCTGGATCAGCGTGGCCTCGGGCAGGTGCATCCAGGGCCCGGCGTCAGGCAGGCGCAGCAGGGTTTCGGCATCGTGGGATTCGATGCCGGTCTCCAGCCGTTCGGCATGGCGCTGGCGTCGCTTGCTCTCGCCGCCCCGCTCATGGGAGTAGGCCTCCCGGTGGTCCAGATCCTGGGCCTCGCGGCTCTGGCCGAGACGGAACTTGCGGGTCATGCTGCGGCCATCCAGCGGCTTGGCCGCGCCGGAGGCAGAGCAGGGGCGGTGGTCGGGCTTTGCCCGAGCGGCGCGCGGGGAGCGCGAGGGGGACGCAGCGCGACCGAAGGGAGCAGGCGGTCCCCTTCGCTCAGCATCAGGCGCGACCGCCGAATTCGCCGGTCTCGGTGCTGACCTTCACCTTTTCGCCTTCTTTGATGAAGAGGGGCACCTTGATCTCGATGCCGGTCTCCAGCTTGGCGGGCTTGGTGACGTTGCCGCTGGCCGTGTCGCCGCGGGCGCCGGGCTCGGTGTAGGTGACGGCCAACTCGACCGTACTGGGGAGCTGGAGGCCGATGGGATTGCCGTTGAACTTCTGGATCGTGACGATGAGGCCCTCGGTGAGGTAGTTGAGGGCATCGCCCATGAGGAATTCACCCAGGGTGTGGGTCTCGTAGGTTTCCTGGTCCATGAAGTGGGACCCCTCACCATCGCTGTAGAGGTAGCTGGCGGGGGCCAGGACGAGGTCGGGTTCCTTGAATTTTTCCCCGGCCTTGAAGGTCTTATCGAAGACCGCCCGGGTGAGCAGGTTGCGCATTTTGATGCGGACCAGGGTCTGGCCGCCCCGGGCCGTGGGCACGGAGATATCCACATCCAGACAATGGAAAGGGGTGTCCTCGATCTCGAAGAACATCTTGCGTTTGATCTCGATGGCTTCGAGAAGGGCGGCCATGGGAACTCCAGAATGTCGAATCCTCCATTCTATCCCGTCTGAAGGAGGGGGTCTCCTGGTTAGAATTTCTATTCCATGGCAGACCCCAAATCCATCGGCAGGTACCAGATCCTGCGGCCCATCGGACAGGGCGGCATGGGCACGGTCTATCTGGCGGAGGATCCGCTGCTCAAGCGGCGGGTGGCCATCAAGGTGGTCCGGGTCACGGGCAACGCCCGGCACCAGGCCATGCTGCGGTTCCGTCGGGAGGCCGAGATCAGCGCCCAGCTGAACCATCCGAACCTGGTCACCATCTTCGATGTGGGCGTTGAGGAAGACATCGGGCCCTTCCTGGCCATGGAATACGTCGAGGGGAAGAGCCTCGGCAAGCACATCAAGGAAAAGAATCTCGATTCAGAAACCTCTGCAAAGGTGCTCATCCAGGCCATGCGGGCCCTGCGAGCGGCGCACCGGCGCGCCATCGTCCACCGCGATGTGAAGCCCGACAACATCCTGTTGAGCGAGGAGGGCCGGGCCAAGCTCATGGATTTCGGCATCGCCCGCACCATGGGCCACATGAGCCTGAATCCCGAGCACCCCCTGGATGCGCCAATGCTGGATGAAGGTACCCAGGACGGCTATGCCCAGACCCTGGCCCTGCGCCTGACGGTCACCGGGGATTTCCTGGGGTCCCCCGCCTATGCCCCGCCCGAGGTGCTGCGAGGCGGCGAAGGCACTCCTGCCTCAGACCGGTACAGCTTTGCCGCCACGGCCTTTGAGCTGCTGACCGGCCAGCTGCCCCACCCAGGGAGCGGACTGACCCAGATCATCATTCATATCCTCCAGGAGCCCGTCGCCATCCCGGCGGACCTTCCCCCCCGCATGGGCGCCGTGTTCCAGAGGGCCTTGTCCATCGACCCCGACGACCGGTACACCACCCTGCCGGAGTTCATGGAGGAACTGATCGACGCCATGCCCGGACCGGCCCACATGCGCGCCCGGCTTTTCGCGGCCCTGGGGCAGGATGACGACGGCAGCAGCGTGTCGACGGCCCGGTTCCGGCTTCCCGGGGTTCTCACACCCCCTGAGGACAGCGGTGCCCATGCGTTGCATACGCATTTGCGCGAAAGTCAGCCCGTGAAGATCAGCCTGGCGGAGGATCCCGTCGAAACCTACCTGGCCTCACGGAAGACCTCAACCGACCCCACGACCGAGGAGACCGACTGGGTGCCGATCCTCAAGTGGGTGGCTTTCATCTTCCTGGTGCTTCAGCTCTTCTGGTGGTTGGCGCCCTTCCTGTCCAAGGTTCAGATCAAACCCTGAGCCGCGACCGCTAGGCGAAGGCGCGCATCAGCAGGAACAAGCTGCCGTTCCAGCAGGCATGGACCAGGATGGGGGTCCGCAGGCTGCCGGTCTGCCGCATGGCCAGACCCATCACCCACCCGAGGGCGCTGAGGGTTGGAAGTCCCGCCGGCTGAAGGTGGATGGCGCCGAACAGCAGGGCTGAAACCACCAGAGCCAGGGCCATCGGTTGCCTGCGGGCCAGGATGGGCAGCAGAAAACCGCGGAACAGCAGCTCCTCGAAAAAGGGTGCCAACCCCGCCACCGTCAGGAACAGGGCCAGACTCGGCCCCCAGCCCGACAGGCTGCGAAGCAGCTCCTGCAAGTCTCGTTGCGGGCTCTGGTCCGGTTTCAGGAGTAGGTTCGAAGTCAGGGCCACCGCGATGACCACCAGCACGGCCAGGGCGAGGAAAGCCGCGCCCCAGGCCAGGTCCCGGCCCATCCGACCCGGCGCCACCCGCTGCCAGAGCTGGCTGAGGCTGATGCCTTCCGCTTTGCAGAGCAGCTGCAGACCAAAGGTGGCGTGGAGGAGGTACCCCAGGGGCAGGGCCAGCCAGCGCAAACCGGGCCAGGGAAGCATCAGGAGCCGGGCCAAGTCGCCGGAAAGAAAGAAGGCCAGGTACCACGTGAGCACCACCACCGCGGCAGCTCGCCCAGACAGGGACCATTCGGGCAGCGGTTGCGGCCATCCTCTGCGGCGGGTGGCCAGAAGGTAGATTCCCACCACGACTCCGCCGGCGGCCAGGGCTAGCACCGCCATCCCCAGGAGGCCAAGTCCCACCAGCCGGGCCAGCAGGGCCGTCCGCGCCTGGGTGCGTAAGGATTCGCCACCGCCTTCCCGGTCCAGGAGTCGGGCCTCAAGCGCATCGGCGGCATAGCCACTGCCAAGGCGGCGATGAACCTCGTCACGACTGACCCGGCCGGGCATGGCAGCTCCGGCGTAGGCGGCGAGCCAGACCTGTCGAAACCGTTCGCCCGGAGGCCCGGGTGGAACCGGTGTCGCCTCGGGTGCCATGGGATGGCTGTTCTTCGGGTCGTTCAGTTCCTTTTTCAGCACGTCCAGCAGGGCTCGATCCCAAGGGTCTTTCAGCTGAGCCTCGGCCTTCGCCCAGTCCTTATCCGCCACGGCGCGACCGATCAGCAGCTTGGGCCCCGCGAGGGCCACTTCCATCATCCGGCCTTGGAGACTCGCGCGCTCCGAGGGGCGCCGTGCGCTCATCTGCCGTGCCCGCAGGGTGAAGCCCGCCGCCAGCAAGGCCAGCAGGGCAAGCAGGGCGATGAGAGGATCGACCCAGCTGCGATCGGGATGCCAGGATGCTTTGGAATCAGAGATCATACGTTCAGGCTACGCGAAGGGTTGGCGACCCGTCCGCCGGAACCGCCAGACCGCCCAGCGAAGGTAGATGCGGTTCAACAGGTTTGGCAGCCCAGGGATGGCCAGGAGCGGGGAGAGCCACTGCCAGCCCGGCAGGCGGCGGGCGATGGGCCGCAACAGCTCGGCCCCGGCGCGGATCTCCCGGGTTCCCATATCCAGTCCGTGGATTTCCTTCTCCACGGGTTTCCCGCCCAGTTCAGGCGCCAGGATCAGCAGGTTGGGATCACGCACGGAGAGAATCATCAACAGTCCCTGGCGATCCCGGCGGGCCAGCCAAAGGGCCATGCGGCAGCAGAGGGTGCAGGCGGGATCGTAGGCGAGGAGGAGGGGGGCAGGCATTGGGCGCATGATGCCATGGGTTCCGGCGAAAAGCATGTAACCGCGAAAGACGCGAATCGCCCTGCGGGCGCACGAATGAAAAACAGCAGGGGGTGACGAGAGCTGGCCCAGGGCGTTCAGGCGTTCGGCGAGACGTGTCCGTTTGGCTTTTCATGTGCGCCCATTCGCGTCATTCGCGGTTTCGGCTTTATGCTCTTGAAAATCCTCAGGCTGAGCCCCGCCCGCCAACCGGCCCGGAGCTGTCTGGGGAACCGGAGCTCCCATGCCCTTCTCCCATCCCCTCGAGGTGCGGTTCAGCGATCTGGACGCCATGGGGCACGTGAACAATGCCGTGGTGGTCAGTTACATGGAACAGGCGCGGTTCCAGTGGTGGCGCAGCTTCCTGGGCGGCCGCAAGTTCCAGGAAGAGGGCTTCCTCATCGCCCGGGCCGAGGTGGACTACCGCATGCCGGTGCTCCTGGGCGACGATGTGCGCGTGGAGCTGCACTGCACCAAGGTGGGCAACAGCTCCTTCGAGCTGAGCTACCGCATCACCAAGGGGCTTGAAGGCGAACTGTTCGCCGAAGGCAAGACCGTCCAGGTGATGCTGGACTTCACCACCAACCGCCCCAAGCCCATCGAGCCCACCACGCGGGAGTGGCTGGAAGCGCAGTCGTAAGAGCTCATGTCCATACCCGACGAGGCCGCGATGAAATCAGCCGGGATGCACCGCAAGGAGGGGCCCTCAGGGCAACGTGGTTCGTTGTTCAAGGGACGTGACGCCGCGGAGCGCCCGGCTGGTTTCATCCCTCCGGGCGAGGGGCGGCGGGCGTCGCGATGCCGCGTCACGCTCGTCGCGCGTAGTACCCGCTACGCTTCAACTCGCATTCCTCGCCTCGCTCGCCCGGCGACCCTCGCGCGGCCACGTGGGGTGCGGACATGAGCTCTTCCATGCTCCTAGGAACCGCCGCCTGGGCCGAAGGGCCGGTGGAGCGCCGCACCCTCGTGGCCCGGCTGGCTTCGGGCCGGGTGGCGGACCTGAACCGCATCGAGGCGGTGCGCCTGCGCAAGTTGGGCGAAGGGGATCCCGAGCGTCTGGCCGAGGCCTTGGTTCCCCCGAGCCTCCGGCGGGTATTGGAGGGCGGGTCCCGAGCCCTGGCGCGGGTGCGGCAGGTGGTGGCCTATGCGGAGAAGTGGGAGCGCCGAGGCACTCTGCCGGAAACCCTGGCGCCCAGCCTGGGCACCGTCGACCTGCTGCCTTGCCTGCCGAGACCGCTCGCCCTGGCCCGCATGGATGGCCAGAGCCTGGACCGCCTGCGGATCCGGGGCCAGGGCGCCGAGTTGTCGGCGCCGCCCCAGCCGGGGCTGGCGGCCGTGGGCATGACCGGGGGCGGCCTGGCCGGGTTCTGCCTGGCCTTGGAAGAGGCTGGGAGCGTGGTCCTGGGCAGCTGGATGACGGACGCCTGGCCCAGCGGCAGCCTGGAATTGAAAGTGGGCGCCGCCCGTCGGAGCGTGCCCCTGAAAAGCTGGGAGGGCCTGGAGCTGCCGACCCTGCGAGCCGGCGAAGTGTGGCTGCTGCCCCCACCGAAACTGAAAGCCCTCCCCGAATGGATGGCCGGAGCCGACGTGCTCGTCAGCGCAGGCTTCGACCAGCTGGTGCTGCGGCTGGGACCCGAAGGCGTGCACCCCACGGTGCAGTAGCGGGTGGTGCGTGCCAGGGCAGGCCAAGCGAGCAGGCAACATTTAGGTCATTTATGGTGGGTGCCTTCAGACGTAGACTCTCTGAGGTTAGTCCCCCCAAGCCTTCTCAAATCCGTCCAGGCGACAACCCGTGAGGGAAAATTGGCGCGCTGAATTCAAAGTTAGGTGGCTTCATTGCGCCTCTACCACATCCTTCCTAGCGAATTTGCGATCAGTGATTTAGCGCTGCGTAGGATGAAGATTGCCCGCGTATCAGATCTCAATGATCCTTTTGAGTTGCTCTCTTATAGATTTGAAAATGAAGATCTCAAGAATGCATGGGAGTCCTCTAAAAAGAAGATCGGCGACAAGAATGGTCTCCTTTGCTTTTCAAAAGGGTGGCAAAACCCAGTCCTCTGGAGTCACTACGGCGATAAGCATCGCGGCATATGCCTCGGCTTCGATGTCCCTGAAGAAGCTCCTCGCCATGTTGATTACCTTCCAGAGCGACTTGAATTAAAGGAAATCTCACTCGAGATGGCTGAAGGTTTTCTCTTCTCAAAATACAAACACTGGGAATACGAGGAAGAATGGAGAGCATACGTGAACCTCGACCCATCCACGGAAGAGGGTGGGATGTACTTCATGGAGTTCGGTGACGGTCTCAAACTGCGAGAAGTTATTCTTGGCGCTAGATGCCTAGTCCCCACAACCAACATCCAGACCTTACTTCAAGGAATCGGCCCCGGCATCTCGCTTGAAACGGCTGTTCTTGATCACTCCCAGTTCCGCGTTTCGGCCGATCCTGCCGCTAAATGGACCAGTTCCCTGCCTGCCGCCTAACCCTCCGCTCAAGTCGGACTCCGCCTGCATTGGCTCCCACTCTCCTTCGGCTTCTCGCTAACCTGGCGTCGCTCGTTGCCTCGGCGCAGGCGGGGCCGGTTCGCTCGTTCTCTTTAGGCCCACTCGGGGAGTGGTTTCCCTTGATGTCCATTCAGCTCGTTAACAGAAGGACACAATGAAAATTCATGCGCAACTCCTGCTCGCCTTATTGACAGCGATCTCACACGCCGAGGCACCAGCCATAGATATAACCCAGGCTCAGCGTGCATTCGATGAGGCCAAGGCCCTCAGTCTTCGGGATGGTGGCAAACTCTGGGGCCTTCCCCTCTATGGGCCTATGCTTTTCGTCGATCCGCAATCCCGTCGCGTGGTGGCCAATCAATCCGACCCCCAAGGATTCCTGCAAAAGGAGGGAGGGCTGTACACAGGCATTCTTCCAAAGGATGTCGGAATCGCCAACACGGCCCAGGCCTGGTCAGGTATCCGTTGGACCATGGTCATGTGGCCTTTGCCGGGGAATGGTGAATCCCGGGGGTTGCTGATGATGCATGAGTGTTTCCATAGGATCCAACCAGAACTCCCTTCTGGTGCGGGTAACGGACTCCCGGCTGACCATCTCGCCACATTGGAAGGGCGCATCTGGATGCAACTTGAATGGCGCGCCCTTGGGGAAGCCCTGCTCACCAGGGGGCCAAAGCAGGTTGAGGCGGTTCGTGATGCATTGATATTCCGTGCTCTGCGCCAGAAGCTAATCCCTGGGGCTGCTGCTTCCGAACAATCCCTGGAATTGAATGAGGGCCTAGCGGAATACACCGGGATTCTCGCTCACGCCTATTCTCCTTCCCAGGCCAAGGCTGATGCCTTGGCCGACCTCCGCAAAACGGCCTCACAGGACAGCTTCGCTCGATCCTTCGCCTATGCCTCTGGCCCCAGTTATGGCCTTTTGCTAGATGAACGCTCCCCTGGCTGGCGTAAGCATCTTGGATCAGCTTCCGATTTGGGTGATTTGCTTGCGAAGGCCTTTTCCTTGCGACTGCCACAAGATCCAGGGAAAGAAGCCGACCTTCGTGCGGCACGTTATGGGGGCACCCTTCTGCGCAGTGACGAGACCCGCAATGAGTCTGGTCGGGCCCAGCGTCGCTCTCGCCTTCGTGCCCTGTTTGTTGAAGGTCCCATCCTCCAACTATCCGCATCCATGCACAGCAACTACACCTACAACCCCAACGGTGCAGAGCCCCTGGAGGGACTCGGGACCGTATTCGCTGAAGGCACGGTCTCAGACGAATGGGGGAAACTCGAGGCTTTCGATGGGTACCTCGTTCTATCTGCAAGCGGGAAGGTCACTGGATTCGGGGTCCCCGCTCCCTCTGATTTGACTTTGCGACCCTTAAAAGGCCAAGGCTGGTCACTTGCCCTGAACCCTGGATGGACTCTTCGCCCAGGTCCCAGAAAAGGGGATTGGGTCTTGAGTCTGGATTCTCGGGAACATGAACATTGAAGTCAGAACGATGGGGTGGGGCACTTATCAGTCGACATTATTTTCGTCACAGCAGAACCCTCCGATTCACGCGGACCCCGCCTGCCTTGCCTTCCACTCTCTCTCATCGTCCCGCTTCCTCGGCTTCGCACAGCGCCTCGGTGCAGGCGGAGCCACTCAACTTCTTCCACTCGGTCTCTCGGAGTCATTCATGCAAATGACCGGAATTCCCTTCGGAACCACGGATTGGTCCTCCATCGAGCCCACGCATCACAAGGGCGAGACGGGGGCGGCCGTCTGGCGCACGTGCACCTTCGGCCCCATTCGAGTCCGCATGGTTGAATACACCCCTGGGTATTCGGCGGATCACTGGTGCACCAAGGGCCACATCCTGCTCTGCCTCGAAGGGGAACTGCACACGGAGCTCGAAGACGGCCGCCGGTTCATCCTCAAACCAGGCATGAACTACCAGGTCGCGGATGATGCGGAACCGCATCGGTCCTCTACTTCGACCGGCGCCAAGCTCTTCATCATCGATTAGGGCGGTGGGCGGGCCTTCCCCTCAGCCCCGCATCATCTCCGCGATGAGGAAGGCCATCTCGAGGCTCTGGGTGCCGTTGAGACGGGGATCGCAGCCCGTTTCGTAGGCCTTGGCGAGGTCGGCTTCGGAGAGGTTTTCGGTGCCGCCGGTGCATTCGGTGACGGCCTCGCCGGTGAGCTCGATGTGGACGCCACCCAGGTGCGAGCCGTGGGCGCGGTGGAGTTCGAAGGCCTGGCGCAGCTCCGACAGGATGGCGCCGAAGTCGCGGGTTTTAAGGCCGGAGGCGCTTTCGGTGCCGTTGCCATGCATGGGGTCGCAGCTCCAGAGCACGGGATGATCCGTGGCCTGGACGGCCTTGAGCAGGGGCGGCAGGGCGGCCCCTATTTTGGGGGCGCCAAAGCGTGAGATCAGGGTGATGCGGCCCGGTTCGCGGTCGGGATCGAGCCGGGCCAGCAGGTCCACCAGGTGCTCTGGAGTGGCGCTGGGACCCACCTTCACGCCGATGGGGTTGCGGATGCCGCGAAGGTATTCGATGTGGGCACCGTCCAGCTGGCGTGTGCGCTCGCCCACCCAGAGGGTGTGGGCCCCCAGGTTGTAGTAGCTGGCATCCTCGCTGATCCAGCGGGTGAGAGCTTCCTCGTAGGGCAGCAGCAGGGCCTCGTGGCTGGTGAAGAAGTCGATGCGCTCGAGGACATCCCGTTGGACGCCGCCTAGGGCCTCGAGGAAATCGAGGGATTCCCGTACCTGGTCCAGGGTGCGGCGATAGGCGGGCACTTCGCCGGATCCGCCCGGCAGCTCCCAGCGCTCGGGGTGATGCAGGTCCGCGAAGCCGCCCGCCGTGAGAGCCCGCAGGTGGTTCAGCGTGGCTGAGGCATGGAAATAGGCCTCCAGCATGCGGGCGGGATCGGGCCGGCGGGTGGCATCCTCGGGTTCCAAACCATTGACGAGATCGCCCCGGTAGCTGGGCAGCTCACGGCCATGGATCGTTTCCGTGGGTTTGCTGCGCGGCTTGGCGAACTGACCGGCGATGCGACCCACCCGGACCACGGGTTTGCGTCCCCCATGGGTGAGGGCCACGGACATCTGGAGCAGCACCCGCAGCTTGCCTTCGATCGACTCCGGCGTGCAGTCCTTGAACTGCTCGGCGCAGTCGCCGCCCTGGAGGAGGAACCGCCGGCCCGCAGCGGCCTCGGCCAGGAGGCCGCGCAGACGGATGACCTCCTCGGGCACCACCAGGGGCGGCATGCGGCGCAGGCGCGCCAGGAAGCCCTCCAACTCGGAAGGGTTGTCGTAGACCGGCTGCTGGAGGGCCGGGAAACGCTGCCAGCTGTGGGGATTCCAGGACGTCATATCCCATTCTGGACCGGAACCGAGCCTGGGGCTAATGGGGGGAGTTGAGCTGAAGCAGACCCGGGCTCAGCCAGGGTTTGCTTGGGGGTTCCGGGGGTGTGCGCGAAGCGCGGGACCCCCGGATTGTCATTTGGCCTCGGTTTCCACCTGCGTGATCCAGCGGTAGCCTTCGCCCCCCACGGTGGCGATCCAGGGGGCCCCCAGCTCTTCGCCCAGTTTCCGGCGCAGGTTGGCAATGTGGACGTCCACCGTCCGGGCGCTGGGGCGGGCATCCGGCTCCCAGGCCAACTGGAGCAATTCCTTGCGGCTGTGGGTGCGACCCGCATGGGTGATGAGGATCTCCAGCAGGCGGAACTCGCGGGGGGTGAGATCCAGCATCCGGCCGTCGCGCCTCGCCTCAAGGCGGGGCAAATCAAACCGGAAGGGGCCAGAGCTCAGCAGGGGCGGCCGATCCACCGGCCGCGTGCGGCGGAGGATGGCCTTTACCCGGGCGATCAGTTCCAGCACGGAGAAGGGCTTCACCAGGTAGTCGTCCGCCCCCAGGCTCAACCCCTGCACCCGGTCGATCTCCTCGCCGCGGGCCGTGAGCATGAGCACGGGTACTTCATCCTTGCCCTCTCTCAGGTTGCGGAGGACTTCGAACCCATCCATCTGGGGGAGCATCAGGTCGAGCACGATCAGGTCCGCGCGGTGCGCTCCGTGGGCGGCCAGGGCAGGCGCACCATCCCCCACAGCCTCGACGGAGTAGCCTTCGAAACTCAGGTTGTTCACGAGGAGTTGGCAGAGGGACGGCTCGTCCTCCACCACGAGGATGTGGGTCACGGAATCTCGCTCAAGGATCGGTTGGTTCACCATGGCGACCTTCATTGGGAATGACAAGATGAAAATTCGAGTAATTTCCTAAGCTTTTGGTATAAATATCGAGAATATCCATGTAGTGAGGCAATTACGACCGCATGGGTCAAGCGGAAGGGACCTCCAGCAGGGCGGAGAAGCCCTCGCCGGGGGCTGAGGAGAAGGAGAGGCCCCAGCCTTCCTGCTCAGCCACCTGAATGAGCAGGCTCAAGCCAAGCCCCTGACCCTCGCGTTGGAAGCCTTCCTTGCCTTGTTCTCGAAGGCGTTGGAAGGGCTTCCCCAGAGCCTTGAGCTGGTGGGGCTCCAGGCCCTCACCCTCATCGCTGACCTGAATGCAAAACCGTCGGCGGTTCCGCCAGGTTTCGAGAGTGACCCGGCCCTTGCCGTGACCCAGGGCGTTTTCCACCAGGGTGAGGATGGCGGCGCGAAGGGAGGGGAGGGGTGCGTGACCGGCCTCTGCGGCGAGGCGCAGGGCCAGCTCCCGCTCTTCCAGTTCGAAGCCGGGCCGGAGATCTTCTGCGACCTCATGGAACCAGGCCTGGGTGGCTTGACCGCGGGGACCCGAAGGGCCGCCCCCACGGATCACCCGCAGGCCGCTTTCGATGATGGTGGTCAGATGGTCCACTTCACTGCCGATCTTCAACAGTTCTTCGTCCGCACGCTCGGGGCTGAGGCGGCCCAGGCGGATCGAGTCGCAGCGGAACTTCAGGATGGCGAGGGGCGTTTTGAGGCTATGGGTCATGGAAGCGAGGCGATCCGCATCCAGAACAGCGCGGCGCCGGGTACGGTACCGCAACCACATGCCCAGGGCGATGGCCAGGCCGACCACCACGGAAACCCCACGGGCCAGCCTTTCCTTCTGGTGATAGATGGCCAGGGACGCATTTTCCGGGTCGGGAAACGCGATGCCACCCAGGTTCCAGCCGTCCCCGAACGCGTTGGTCTTGGTGTTCATGGAGAGCAGGTACCCCGAAAGGCGAGCCGGATCCGTCTGAAGGTGCGGAGCTTTGCCCCAGTCCTGGAGCTTCAGATCCGTGCGTTCGACATCGCTCTCGCGGATGAGGCCCATGCGGAGGGTTGGTTTGGGAGCCAGCGATATGGACAACTCGCGCTCGACCACCGGCGAACCAGGCAGCCAACGCTTGATCACCAGCCAGCGATCGGACAAAAGCACCACCGTGGCGATCCGCCCGTAATCGGGATCCAACGCCTTGGAGGGATTCCACTCGAAGCGTTGGGCCATTTCGGCATGGGCAAGCCAGCCGAGATACATCTGCGACAAAGCCGGATCCTTGGGCGGCACCAGGCGCTCACCCTCGCGGAGCCACAGGCGGCGGCCTTCGAAGCGATCGAGGAGGGCCACCACCAAGGGCTGATCCTCCAGGAACCGCCGCACATCGGGCTCGGTGCCCGTCTTCACGGTTTGAAGAATCGGCAGGCTCTTCCAATGCCGTTCCACGGCTTCGAAATCCGCCCAGTGGTCGTTCATGAAATGTCTCTGGGAGTCTTCCACGAATCCCCGGACGTAGAAACGGGGAGCCAGGGCCAGCAGGGTCGCGGTCACCAGCCCCGCGAGGATCAGGAGCAAGAGCCCCCCATGCTGTTGGAGACGGAGCCAGCGCACAGGCCCTTGAACGCCCTTTCGGAGCATGCGAAATCGGGAGGTTCGATGACGGTACATGGGAGCTCGCTGGAAGGATCCTGTCAGATTACCGGCGAGGCTTCGCCTCGAGGTGAAGGATCAGCCCAGTGCCAGCATTCGTTCGAGGGGCTTCAGGGCACGGAGCCGCGTTCCTTCCTCAAGCTGAATCTCGGGTTTCAGGTCTCGGAGGCTCAGGTAGAGCTTCTCGAGGCTGTTCAGCTTCATGTAGGGACACAGGCTGCAGTTGCAGCCGCTGTCTGCAGGGGCAGGGATCAGTTCGGCCTCGGGGCGGCGTTGACGCATCTGGTGGAGGATGCCGGCCTCGGTGGCCACAATGAAGGCTTTCGCACTGTCCTTGGCCACGTAGTTCAGCAGGGCTGCCGTGGAGCCCACGAAGTCCGCCAACTGGCTCACCGTGGCGTCGCATTCGGGATGGGCAATGAGCTTGGCTTCGGGGTGCTGGGCCTTGAGCGCCGCCAGCCGCTTGGCGGTGAACTGCTCATGCACGATGCAAAAGCCTGGGAACAGCGCCATGTCGCGGCCCGTCTGCTTCATCACCCACTTGCCGAGGTGGCGGTCGGGAGCAAAGACGATCTTGCGATCCTTCGGCAGGCTCTCCACCACGCGGACAGCGTTGCTGCTGGTGCAGATGATGGTGCTGAGGGCCTTCACACCGGCCGAGCAGTTGATGTAGCTCACCACATCGTGATCCGGATACTGCTTCAGCCACTCGGCGAAGTACTCCGCGGGACAGCGGTCCGCCAGGCTGCAACCGGCATCCATGTCGGGAATCACCACGGTCTTGGTGGGGTTCAGGATCTTGGCGGTCTCGGCCATGAAGTGGACACCGCAGAAGGCGATGACCTCCGCATCGGCCTTGGCGGCCTGCTGACTGAGCTGGAGGCTGTCGCCCACGAAGTCCGCCAGGTCCTGGATGTCGGGCTCCTGGTAGTAGTGGGCCAGGAGCACGGCCTTCCGCTCGGCCTTGAGTCGCCGGATTTCGGCCACCAGGTCGATGCCCGCGGGGATGCTTTCGAGATCAGGGACGTAGGGGGCCGTGAGATCCATGCCCTGATTCTAGGAGTCCGTCCAAGTAATCGATAGGGGCTGCATTGACGGCAAAGGGCCGCCAGGCAAGAAGGGGGGGCGCAGGGCGGTGCGGGTTCACCGTTCAAGGCCGCCGACACAGCATGGGGGCCCTTTGCCATCAACCCTTCGGGCTGGGGCGGCAGCCGTCGGGATGCTGCGTCAGGCTCCTCGTCCTTGGAACCGCCAAGGCCTTCGTCGCCTTCCTTCTCGGTATCGCCTTTGGCGATACGCGAGACAAATAGATATCTGCCTCCCTCGGCTGGCGCCCCAGTTCAGCCCCCACCCATTACTTGGACGGGCCCCTAGCCCTTGTCGAGAAACCGACGAATTCGGAGCCCTGGATCCGGATGATCGAACACCTGGCAGAACGCGGCCCTCTCCCAGGCCAGCGCAGGTCCGCGCGGAAGCTCCCGCTGCTGATGTTGGAGGTTTCCGAGAAGAAAAAGCGCCCGTTCACAGGCATCAAAACCTGTTGTCACAAGCGGGTTTCCGCTATCCTGTGGGTGGATCGCAGGGTCCAGGTGGATGTGGGAATCCGATGGCTGCCCCCTATGGGCGGACATCGGTCCAGGTCTAGGTGGATTCATGCTTTTTCGTCCAAGGGGGGGACATATGGCCAAGGCGCAGGCGCCAGACACATCCAGCATCTCACGGCTGGATCAGATCAAAATCAGCCAGTACTTCGGCTGCAACACGTTCAGCGAGCGAACCATGCGCGAACGGCTGCAGAAGGACATGTACAAGGCCTACCGCCAGGCGCTCAAGCGCGGCGAGGCCCTGTCACCCGAAGTGGCCAAGAGTGTGGCGCTCGCCATGAAGGAGTGGGCCCTGGAGCAGGGTTGCACCCACTTCACCCACTGGTTCCTGCCCATGACCGGCGCCACGGCCGAGAAGCATGATGCCTTCATCACCTGGGAAGACGAACCCGGAGTGGTCATCGAGCGCTTCAGCGGCAGTCAGCTCATTCAGGGCGAGCCCGATGCGAGTTCCTTCCCCAGCGGCGGCCTGCGGGCGACCTTCGAAGCCCGGGGCTACACCGCCTGGGACCCGGCCAGCCCGGCCTTCATCATGGAAGGGCCGCTTGGCAAAACACTCTGCATTCCCACAGCTTTCGTTGGGTACCACGGCGAGGCACTGGATCACAAAGTGCCCCTGCTCCGCTCCATGGATGTGCTGTCCGTGAGCGCCAAGGCTGCGCTCAAGCACTTTGGCGTGAACTCGGAATCCGTGGTGGCCCAGTGTGGCCCTGAGCAGGAATACTTCGCGGTGGACCTGGACCTGGCCCAGCAGAGGCCTGACTTGATGTTCGCCAATCGCACCCTCCAGGGCGCCCGGCCCCCCAAGGGGCAGGAGCTGGAAGATCACTACTTCGGCAGCATCAAGGAGCGTGTTCTCGGCTTCATGCAGGATGTCGAGCTGGAGTGCTTCAAGCTGGGCATCC
>Ga0302322_100002555_pt1 | contig 15399 bp, 11 predicted proteins | sample Fen_T0_2_FD_203757 | JGI IMG/M metagenome (GOLD analysis project Ga0302322, IMG submission 203757) | Peat permafrost microbial communities from Stordalen Mire near Abisko, Sweden - Fen_T0_2 | ecosystem: Environmental > Terrestrial > Soil > Wetlands > Permafrost | place: Sweden: Abisko... | reverse complement strand
TCCAGGCCTCGCCGCTCCAGGTCGACGGGGCGGTGGCCGGCCTGCCGGTGGCCGGGTGCTTGGCGGAGCTTGCGGTCGCGGCGCCCTCGCTCGAGCCGGGCATGACCCTCACCGCCGTCGCGAACAACCCTCCCACCTCGGCACCGACCGCCACGCCGACCGCCGCCCCAACGGCGGGCCCGACGGGCACCCCGAACACGGCGCCCTCGCTGTCGGCGCTGACGGTCTCGACCGGGAGGATCAGCTACGACACGGGCGGCTACTGCCCGACGGCGGTCAAGAAGGCCACGTTCAGGGTCAAGGCCGCCGACGGCTCCGGCCTGGCGGGCGTCACCCTGTTCTGGCGCGAGCCCGGGGCCTCGACGTATGCGCAGTCGCCGATGTCGCGAGCCTCGGGCTCGGCCACCAACGGGACCTGGCAGGCCACGCTGGACACGACGGCGAACGGGATCACGAAGGCCGGCAAGCTCGCCTTCTATGCGCTCGGCACGGACACCTCGGGCGCGACCCGGCGGATCCCGGCTGGCAGCTCGAACGCCATCTCGGTCGTGGTCTGCGCCAACACCGGCCCGGCCATCACGTCGGCCAGGTCGTCCTCGGGATCGTCGCTCTCCTGGAATCCGCTCGGGGCGCCCGGGAGCTGCCAGACGGCCACGGACATCACGGCCGTCGTCAAGGACCCGGACGGCGTGAAGTCCGTCACGCTCTTCTACCGCCGCCCGGGCAGCTCGACGTGGCAGTCGAAGCCGATGAACAACACGACGATCCCGGGCAGGTGGTACGCGAACCTGGACACGCTGGGCGACACCATCAGCATCCCCACGCCGCCGACGGGCACGCTGCGCTGGTACATCAAGGCGGTCGATGGCAAGAACGCGGCGCGCCAGACGGGGGCTGCCGCGATCACGGTCCGCCGCTGCGACTCGGAGGCGCAGATCGGCCGTGTCCTCCACGGGGGCACTGGACTGTGCTCCGCGATCAGCCTCACCATCTTCACGAGTGCCGCCGACGCTGACCAACCCGAGAACGGCCTGAAGGTCGTCTTCTACTGGAGGATTTCGACCCCGGTCGGCGTGCCGTTCCACACGCCGATAGGCGGGCACTTCCCGGCCGACACGACGAAGGGGACCTCCTATCAAGGCACGTCCCGGCGATCCGTGAACGCCACCGGCTTCGCGGCCGGCGCCCTCGAGGTCTGGGCCGTCACCACGGACAAGTACAACGGCTCGACGACGAGCACGAAGTACACCTCCGGCCTCGCGTGCCAGTGACATGATCCTCGCCAGGTCGCTCCTCCCCAAGCTCGCCGTCTTCGTCGTGAGCCTGCTCATCGGCGCCGTCGTCGCGAACGTCGTTGTCGCCGCGACTTCGGACCACGGCCCGGTCTCGTCCGTGGGCGCCGCGCCGGACTACTTGCTCGCCGGCGCGGACACCCCTGCCGGCCCCGGGCCCGTCGTGGCGTTCGACGAGACGCCCGATCCCAGCGCCTCGCCCGTTGCCCTGGCCTCGCTCGCCCCGGTCGACCTCGACGCGGCGGCCGCGGCCCTGCTCGGCGGCGGCGACCAGCCCGGCCAGGCCAACGAGCCCGCGGCCTTCAAGGACCCGACGGGCTTCCCGCGCATCGACCCCATCACGCAGTTCGACGGCGGTCCGTTCCAGGGCTCCAACTGCACCCTGGCGTCGGGGGCGATGCTCGCGCGCCTGGCGTTCGGGATCGTGACCAACGGCTCGACCCTGCGCACCCTCCAGGACGACCAGAGCGGCGGCACCGGCCTCAACGACCTGCAGACGGCCCTATGGCGCGGCTACGGCGTCCATGCGCCCACCGGCCTGCTGCGTCCCAAGCAGCTCAAGGACCTCCTCGCGTCCGGCTACGGCGCGGTGATCCAGGGAATCTACGGCGAGATCCCCGCCGGGTTGCGGCTCCAGCGCAGCTTCACGGGCGGGCACGCGATCTACCTCGACGGCTACTACCCCGGCAACGCGAAGCGCGGCATCCCCGAGGCCTACTACGTCATCGACCCGATCGGCCGCCCGCGGGCGGGCTACAAGGGCGAGTGGTGGCCGGCGTCAATCGTGGACAAGTTCGCGCTCGCGTTCGGCGGGAGCCGGATCCCCGCGATGTGGGCGTTCCCGCCCGGCGGCGTGCCGCCCGAGGTGGTGGGTCCCGACGTCGTGCCGATCCCGTCCGACGCGCCCAACCCGTCCTCGACGCCCAGCCCGTCCGCCACGCCCAACCCATCCGGCTCGCCCGAGCCCTCCGCCATGCCCAACCCCTCCGGCTCGCCCGAGCCCACGGCGTCGCTCGCCCCGGGCGTGACGCCCGGTCCCATCGTCGGGCCCGTCGAGCCCGGTGACATCACCGTGGTGCTGCCGCCGGCCGTCGTGGGACCCGTGGACAACCCGGGCCTGGGCGGGAAGATCCTCGTCCCGATCTTCGACATCTGCCTCGTCAACCCGGGCCTCTCAGGGTGCCCGACGGGCCTCGAGGCCGTGTTCCCGGCCGGCGAGCCTGCCGTCCTCCAGCTCCCGCCAGGGCCGGCCGTGAACGTCCTGTTCGTCGATTCCGACCGTGCCAACCAGGTGATCGTCGGCTTCACGGTCGACCCACCGGCCCCGGCCGACGTCAAGTTCTGGGTGCAGGGCCAGAGCCCGGGTGCCGTGAGCCAGGCGAGCGCCCTGACATCGATCAACCTGTTCGGCTCCACCGTGGTCCTCGCCCGCCTCGACGTGAAGGCCGCGACGACGTACGCGTTCCAGGCCGTGGCCGGCGGCGGGCTGCTCGCAGGCCACAGCGAGGTCGGCACGTTCACGACCGGCAGCGGCGTGGAGGCGTTCGACGTGGCGCTCGCCCAGGAGGCCGCGCCGGTCTACAAGGCCGGCACGGGGCTGTCGCCCTACAGCCACCTCGCCGAGGGCGCGTTCCTGCGGCCGATGGTCAAGCTTGCGGGCCTGGGGGGCACGGCCTGCGAGGAGCCCGCTGACTTCGGCGGCACCCCGTACTGCCTCGACCAGGTGGACCTGGGGCCCGCGTCGAACGCCTGCACCGTGGCCAGGGTGACCTACCAGCTCGCGGGCATCGACGCCGAGAGCGTGGCGGTCCGCGCCTTCCCCGCGGAGGCCGGCATGACGCCCGGCGGCGACATGACGCTCGACGGCGTGCTCGAGGCGACTGGGCCGGCGGGGTCGGGAACCGTGTCCGTGGGCTGCCTCGGGTCGGGGATGACGTACCACATCGCCATCGACGCGATCGGTGACGACCGCGGCGTGCTCGCGAGCCAGACCGTGACGGTGCCGTAGCCACACCCGTCCGCCGGGGTGCCGAAACCCGCGCCGCGTGGACGCGCGCTAGGATTGCCGACGTGACCGAGCCAGCCCAGCCTGTCCCTCCCGCCGGTCCGGCACCGGCCCCTCGTCGCCCGCACCGACCGCACCGGGTCGTCGTGATCGGGGGCGGGTTCGGGGGCCTCTACGCCGCGCGGGAGCTCCGAAAGGCGGGTGACGACGTCTCCGTCACGCTCGTCGACCGGCGCAACCACCACCTGTTCCAGCCGCTGCTGTACCAGGTCGCGACCGGGGCGCTGTCACCCGGCGAGATCGCGCAGCCGCTGCGCTCGATCTTCCGCAAGCAGCGGAATGCCACGGTCCTGCTGGGCGAGGCGACCGGCATCGATCCCGTGGCGCGCGAGGTGGCGTTCAAGGACGGCCTCAACCTCCCGTACGACACGCTGATCGTCGCCACGGGCGCGCGCCACGCCTACTTCGGGCACGACGAGTGGGCGCCGTTCGCGCCGGGCCTCAAGACGATCGACGACGCCACCGAGATGCGCCGGCGGATCCTGATCGCGTTCGAGGCCGCCGAGCGCGAGGCCGATCCCGACCGCCGGCGCGAGTGGATGACCTTCGTCCTGGTCGGCGGCGGGCCCACGGGCGTCGAGCTGGCGGGGGCGCTGGGCGAGATTGCCAACGACACGCTGCGCTCCGACTTCCGGTCCATCCATCCCCAGGATGCGCGGATCGAGCTGATCGAGGCGCTGGACCGGATCCTGCCGATGTATCCGCCCGACCGATCCGCCTCCGCCAGGGAGCAGCTCGAGCGGCTCGGGGTCACGGTGCGGACGAAGACGCGCGTCGTGGACATCGGCGACGCCTATGTGCGCGTCGAGGACGAGTCCGGGTCCGAGGAGATCCGCGCCCGGACCGTCCTGTGGGCCGCCGGGGTGCTGGCGGCGTCGTTCGGGCGCGCGGTTGCCGACGCCGTTGGCGCCGAGACCGACCGGTCCGGCCGGATCCGCGTCGGCCGGAACCTCGCCATCCCCGGCCACCCTGAGATCCTCGTGGTCGGCGACGCCGCCGTCCAGCCGTGGAAGAAGGACCGGCCCGTGCCCGGCGTCGCGCAGGGCGGCATCCAGGGCGGCAAGTACGCCGGGTGGCTCGTGCTGGCGCGCCTCCGGGGCGAGCGGATGAAGTCGTTCCACTACCAGGACCGCGGCGACGTGGCCGTCATCGGGCGCCTGCGGGGCGTCACGAACATCGGCTGGCTTGGGCCGCTGGGGCGCCAGGGCGGCTTTGTCGCGTGGGCGATGTGGCTGGGGATCCACATCGTGTACCTCATCGGGTTCGCGAACCGGATCGTGGTGTCGGTGCGGTGGGCGTGGTCGTTCCTGACGCGCGGGCGGAGCACGCGTCTGATCACCGGGGCGCCGCAGGTCCTGCCGATCGAGCGGCCGGAGCCGCCGGCGTAGGGTCACGGTCTCCGGCCGGTCGACACGGGCGGCAGGCGGCCGTCAGCGCAGGGGGCCCCAGGCGATGATGACCGCGACCGCGATGACCGCGAGGAGCAGCAGCACGGCGCCCCAGACGGCGGTCGCCGGCGGCGGTGTTGATCCGGATCGCCCGGTCGAGCTTCGCGTTGCCGTCCAGCACGCCCGCAAGCAGATCAACACGCCCGTCGACCTGGTGATCCGCGGTCGCCGACGCAGCGCGACGTGCGATTCGTCGCGAGCCGCGACCCCCAGGGGCTCGCCCGCCCGAGTGTGGTTGCCCGGTCAGTGCCCGCGGATCACCGGCGCGAGGCGCTCGACCGCGGCCTCGATCGCGGGCTCCGTGATCAGCCCGTAGCCGAACACCAGCCCGACCCGCCCGGGTGCGATCCGCCGCGGCGTCAGGCCGGAGACCGCGATGCCCGCTTCGGCCGCGGTGCGCACGATCCGCGCCTCGTCGAGGCCGTCCGGGAGATAGGCGAGCACGTGGAGGCCCGCCGACGCGCCCACCGGCTCGATGTCCGGCAGGTGGCGCGCCAGCGAGGCGAGGAGGGCGTCGCGCCGGCGCCGGTAGATGGGGCGCATGCGGCGCAGGTGCGCATCGACCTCGCCGTGCTCCAGCAGGTCCGCGTAGGTCAGCTGGTCGAGCGCCGGCGACCCCTGGTCGACCGCCTCCTTGGCCAGGGTGAGCGCAGCCGCGATCTCCGGTGGCGCCACCAGCCACCCCAGGCGCAGCCCGGGAGCGAGCGTCTTGCTCGCGGACCCGGCGTACACGACGGACGACGGCGCCAGCCCCTGGAGCGCGCCGATGGGTTCGCGGTCGTAGCGGAACTCCGCGTCGTAGTCGTCCTCGACGACGAGCCCCCCAGTCGCCCGCGACCAGGCCAGGAGCGCAGCCCGCCGCGCCGGGGAGAGGACGGCGCCGGTCGGGTACTGGTGGGCCGCGGTGACGAGCACGGCATCGACGCCCGCCGCGCCCAGACGGTCCACGAGGATGCCGTCGCTGTCGACGGGGATGGCGACGGGCTCCAAGCCGCCCGCATGGACGATGGCGCGGTACTCGGGGTCGAACGGGTCCTCGAGCGCGAACCGCCGACCGCCGCGCGCCGCCAACACGCTCGCCACGAGCCCCAGGCCCTGCGCGAACCCCGAGCTGATCACCACGTCCGCCGGGTCGGCCGTGGTTCCCCTGACCCGGTTCAGGTACGACGCGAGCGCGACCCGAAGCTCCGGGACGCCCCGCCCTCCCAGGTACGAAAGCCGGTCAGCGGGAGCCTCCGCGAGCGCCCGCCGGAGCGACCGCACCCAGGCGGCGCGGGGGAACTCGGTCACGTCCGGGCGCCCGGGTCGGAAGTCGAAACGGTACGTGGTGGGCTCGAGGTCCCGTGGCGGCGGGGCGGTTGAGCCCGCGCCCTCCGCCACGCGCGTCGCCCCTCCGGGTCGCGCCACGAGATACCCCTCGGCGACGAGCTGTTCGAACGCCTCGACGACGATCCCGCGCGACAGCCCCAGCTGCGCCGCGAGCGCCCGGGAGGAGGGGAGGGGAGCGCCGGCGTCGAGGCGCCCGTCGCGGACGGCCTCACGCAGCCCGCGCGAAAGCTGCCGGTGGAGCGGCTCGCGTGACGCGCGGTCGAGCGGCACGTGCAGCTCAAGTGACAAACTGGTCCTTGATCGCATCCTTGAACTGGACCTTATCAGAGGACCACTGCTGCCGCAGGATCCACTCAGATCACGAACGCACCCCAGGAGGTCCACCGTGGACATCGCGTCCCTCGCCATCATCGCCATCGGCCTGCTCGCGCTGCTCGGCGCGGCGGCCGCCAACCTCGGCTCCGATAGCCGCGACGGCTTCGGCGTCGATCATCTCCCCCGCGACATCGCCCCGAGGATCCGCTGATGACCGACCCGATCACGACCACGACCCCGATGCCGATGCCGACCTCGACCACCGACGGGGCAGGTCTCGCGACCTGGGACGACCTTGCGGCCGCCGACCCGGCGCTGGCCGCCACGGCCAGGGCCCTCCTCGAGCGGACCGGGACCGGCGAGGGCCTCCTGGCCACCGTCCGCGGCGACGCCCCGCCGCGCATCCACCCGGTGAACGTCTCGATCGTGGATGGGCGGCTGGTCACCGTCGTCCTCGCGGGGTCGGCGAAGGCCGCGGACCTGCTGGCCGACGGCCGATATGCCCTCCACGCCCACCAGGACCCTGCGGTCCCGCATGAGCTCCTCCTCCGCGGGCGCGCCGTGCGGGTGACGGATCCGGCGCGGCGGGCGCGCCTCGTCGAGGGCTGGGCATTCACCGTCCCGGCCGACGCTCACGTCCTCGACCTGAGGATCGAGCACGCGCTCCTCGGCGAGCGCGCGGACCCGGAGGCGTGGCCGCCGGTGTACCACTCGGTGCGGCCTGGGGCGGCGGCGCCGCGCTGAGGGGCCGTCGCGGCGCCAAGCCCTGGGCGGCCCTGGATCCTGAGCGGTGCCGGCGGCGCTGGCGGCGCCGGCGTTGCTGAGTCGCCGGTGCATCGGAACCGGGGGTCCCACGAGGAGCACGACCGCCGAACCCGAGGTTGGGGCGCCGAGTCGTGCGGCAGCCGCCGCGCCATGATGCTGGCACGCATCAGGGGCTGGGTGGGGCTTGAGCGGGTCGGTGCGGCCTGGGTCCTGAGCGCGGCGGCGGCGGCGCCGGCGGGTGCTGAGTCGCCGGTGCATCGGAACCGGGGGTCCCACGAGGAGCACGTCCGCCGAACCCGGGGTTGGGGTGCCGAGTCGTGCGGCAGCCACCGCCTGCTGATGCCTGGGCGCATCAGCGGCGGGAGCGGCCAGCTGGCGCCCGGCCCCGTTGCCAGGCCCGAGGCGAACCGCCTTCAGCCCCCGAACATCACCATCTGGCGGGCGCCGGCGCCGGCGCGCAGCCGGTCGAACGCGTCCTCGAGGTCGGCCAGCGGCAGGCGCCGGTCGATCAGCCGGTCGATCGGAAGCCGGCCTGCCAGGTAGGCCTCGGCGTAGCGCGGGAAGTCGATCGCCGCAACCGCCGACCCATAGTTGGAGCCCAGGATCCGCCGGCCGCCGTCGACGAACGGGAACGGCTCGAACGCCGCCACCTGCCCGAACTTCGTGAGCCCCACGAGGACGGCGGTCCCGCCGGGCTGCAGCGCGGCGATCGACTGGGCGATCGTCTGCGGGAGGCCGATGGCCTCGAACACGTACTCGGGGCCGCCGTCGCCGGCCGCCTCCTTGATCCCATCCACCGCGCCGGCCGGGTCGGCAGGGTCGCTCTCGACCCAGTGCGTGGCCCCGAGCTCGCCCGCGAGGTCGATCTTGGCGCGACTCACGTCCACGGCCACGATCCGGCGCGCGCCCGCGAGCACCGCGCCCATCACGCACGAGAGGCCCACGCCGCCGAGCCCGATGACGGCGACCGTCGACCCGTACGGGACGCCGGCGGTCTTGAGGACGGCACCCACGCCCGTGGACACGCCGCAGCCGATCAGCGCCGCCACCTCCGCCGGCACGCCGTCCGGCATCGGGACCACGGCGCTCGCGGGGACGACCTGGTAGGTGCTCATCGTCCCGATGGACAGGTAGGCGAGCACCGGCGAGCCGTCCGGTCGGGAGAGGCGCGTGGTGCCGTCGGCCTGCGCATGGCGGAGGGACGGCGAGCCGGAGCAGAGCCACTGGCGGCCGCGCTGGCACTCGCGGCAGCGCAGGCACGGCGCGTACCACGAGAGCGCCGCCGGTCGCCCCACGGCCGAGGGGTCCAGCCCGGCGCCCACCGCCTCGATGACCCCGGCGCCCTCGTGGCCCATGACGATGGGCCCCGGGCGCACCCAGTCGCCGTCGCGGACGTGCAGGTCGGAATGGCACACGCCGGCGCTCGTCATGCGGATGAGCACCTCACCCGGGCGCGGGTCGTCGAGGACCAGCGTCTCGATAGCCGTGGGCTGGCCGGCCGCGTTGATGACCGCCGCTTCGATCTCGCGCACCGCGCCGCCTCCGCTGTCTCGTGCGCCGGGCCGGCGCGTGGTGCCATGGTGCCCCGGCTAGCCCGTGGTCTGCAGCCCCGCCGCGATGCCGTTGATCGTGGCGCCCACGACGGCGCGGATGGGGCCCGTCACCTCGGGCCCCGCGCCGGCGGCCTCCGCCGCGCGGAGCCGGGCGAGGAGCTCCACCTGGACCGCCGAGAGGGCGTCGATGTAGGGCGCGCGCAGCTCGGTGGAGCGGGCGAGCGTCGCGCGGCCCTCGAGCAGGCGGTGGCGTCCCGTGACCAGCATCAGGAGGCGCACCGAGCGGGTGAACTCGGCCTCGATGAGGCCACGGATCGCGACCGCCTCGGCGCCGCCGGCGAGGTCCGCGTAGCGCCGGAACGTGGCGAGGTCCACCTTGGCCAGGCTGAGCTCCCCGTTGTCCAGGACCGACGCGAAGAACGGCCAGCGCCGGTAGAGCTCCGCCAGGTGCGCGAGGACCTCCCGTCCGCCGCGGTCCGTGATCGCCTCGAGGGCCGTGCCAAGGCCGTACCAGCCCGGCAGATTGACGCGCGCCTGGGACCATGCGAAGACCCACGGGATCGCCCGCAGCGAGCCCAGGTCCAGCGCATCGCTCGCGTCGCCCATGCCGCCCTTCGGCCGCGACGAGGGCCGCGAGCCCAGGCCCAGGCCGCCGATGAGACCGATCGGCGTCGCGGCCGAGAAGAACGCCGCGAACCCGCGGTGCTCGATGAGTGCCCGGTACGCGGTGCGCGAGATCGCGGTGAGCTCGGCCATCGTGGCCGTCCCGGTCGCTCCGGCGGCGGCCACCACCTCCTCGTGCTCGGGCGTGGAGGCGAGGAGCGCCGCGGCAGCGACCTGCTCGAGGTGGCGCTGCGCGATGGTGACGTCGGCGTAGTGGGCGGCGATGACCTCGCCCTGCTCGGTGAACTTGAGGCGGCCGTCGACCGAGCCCGGCGCCTGGGCGAGGATGGCCCGGTTCGCCGGCCCGCCGCCGCGTCCGATGGCCCCGCCGCGGCCATGGAACAGCGTGAGGGTGACGCCGTGCCGGCGGGCGACGCCCACGAGCGCCTCCTGCGCCCGGTAGAGCAGCCAGTTCGCCGCCAGGAAGCCGCTCTCCTTGGACGAGTCCGAGTACCCGAGCATCACCTCCTGGGCGTCGCCGCGTGACCGGAGGTGCGCGCGGTACGCGGGGTCGGAGAGGAGGTCGTCGAGCAGGGCCGCGGCGCCGCCGAGCGCGTCGGCGGACTCGAGGAGCGGCACGACATCGAGGACGGGGAGGGCCGCTGGCAGGTCGCCGAGGGCGGGGCTGGGGCGCCCGAAGGGCTCCGGCCCGGCGGCGAGGCGCGCCAGCTCCAGCACGTTAGCGACGTCCTCGGGCGACGTGGTGAAGCTGATGACATAGCGGCGGCAGGCCTCGAGTCCGAAGCGGGCCTGGATCCGCGCGATGGACCGGAACGTCGCGAGGACCTCGGCGAGGGGCACGCCGTCGGAGACCTCGAGGTCGGGACCGGCGCCGGCCCGGAGCGCCTCGAGCGCGGCCCGGTGCACCTCCGCGTGCTGGCGGACCTCCAGCGAGGCGAGGTGGAACCCGAACGTCGCCAGCTGCCAGCGCAGGTCCGCGAGCTCGCCGAAGGCGACGCGTGCCAGGCCGTCGGCGACGAGCGCCTCCTGGAGCACGGCGAGCTCCGCGTCGAGGGCCGCCGGGTCGCGGTAGCCGCCCGCGCGCGGCGCGGTCTCGCCGGTGAGCGCGGCCCGCGTCCGCCGGATGCGCTCCGCGATGGCGCCGAGGCGCTGGCGGTAGGGTTCGTCCGGGAAGCGGCGCTGGAGCTGGCGGACCGTGTCATTGAGCTCCTCCGCGTCTCGGACGAGCGCGGTGTCGAGGGCCCGGTCGAGTCGCGAGGCCGGGACCCGGGCCGCGATCGTCTGCATCAGGCGGCCCGCCACGGCCTCGTAGCCGCGGAGCAGGTGGTCCGCCTGGAGGCGAGCGGCCTGGAGGGTCACATCCGAGGTGACTCCCGGGTGCCCGTCGCGGTCCGAGCCGATCCACGATCCCAGCCGCAGCAGCGCCGGCGTCTCGACGGGCCGCGTCCCTGTCCGCCCGGCATCGCCGGCGAGGGCCAGCGGACCGGGGCGGCCGCCGAGCGCGTCCAGCGCCCGGTCGACCGCGCGCTGGAAGTGGGGTACGGCCACGAACAGCGTCTCGTCGAAGATCGCGAGCTCCGAGCGGACCTCGTCGAGCGGCGTCGGCGCGATCGAGCGCAGGTCCGCCGTGTGCCACAGGAGCGTGATCTCCTCGCGGAGCCGGCGGCGGACATCCGCGTCCTCGTCGGGCGTGGTGAGCGGGTCGTCCAGGGCGTCGAGCAGCCGCCGGATCCGGCGCTGGGCCACGAGGAGGGTGCGGCGCCGGGCCTCGGTCGGATGGGCCGTGAGGACCGGGTGGATCTCGGTCCGGACGAGCATCGCCGCGACCTGCGCCCGGTCCCGCGTGGTGCCCAGCAGCGCGACGGCCTCACCCAGGGAGTCGTCGATCGCGCGGCCCCGGGCCTGCCGCGCCCGCGTACGCAGGACCCGGATCCGCTGACGCTCCTCGGCGAGGTTGACGAGCTGGAAGTAGATCGTGAACGCCTTGCCCACGGCGGCAAGCGACGGCAGGTCCAGCGCGGCGATCTCCGCGGCGAACTCCGCGACGATCTCCGCGGTGAGCCTCTGCCGCTGACCGTCCGGCTCGGCCGGGAGGTCCGGCTCGCCGCGCCGGACGGCGATCATCCGCCGGCGGATGCGCTCGACCTGGGCGAACAGCTCGCGACCGCCCTGTTCGGCCACGACCTGGCCCAGCAGCGAGCCCAGGAGGCGGACCTCGCGGCTGAGCGGGTCGCGGGCGCGCGCCAGCCCGGGGCCTGCGGGCTCCGCGGCGACCGCCGGGAAGCGGGCCACCCTGATTCGCGCGGACCCGGACCGGTGCGGGTGCTCGGCACGGGGTGTCATCGGCGGAATCATGCCGGTACGGCACCTGCATGTCAGCCGTCCGTGGGTTACGGTTCGACTGCAAGGGCACCGTCCCGCTACCGGGCCGCAACCGACCTCGGTAGCGGAGACGCCTAGGCTTGACGTGTGATCAAGATGGCCAAGCACGGAGACGCCGCCCACGCCGACCCGATGCCAGACGTCGGGCGCGGTGATGGGGAGGTTGCGCGCGCCACCGAGCCCCACCAGCCTGATGCCCCACCCGAGCCCCACCTGCCGGATGCCCCACCGCCGCACGACCCCGTGGCGCAGCTCCGCTTCCTTCACGAGCTGCTGCGTCTCGCGACCACCGCGCGGACGTGGGAGGAGCTTCTCGAGACCGTGATCGACGGGGCCCGGACCGGGATGCGGGCCGCGGTCTCGTCGCTCTACCTCATGGACCGCGACGGGCTGTCGCTCACCCTCGCGGCCACCAACGGCATCGACCGTCACCACATCGGCCGCGCGGTCGTGCCGTTCGGGGAGGGGATCACCGGGCGCACCGCCGAGACCCGCACGCCGATCATGGTCGACGACATCGCCGACGACCCCCGCTTCCTGTGGGTCCGCGGGCTGGACCAGCGGCGCTTCATCACCTCGATGCTGTCCGTGCCCCTGGCCTGGCACGACCAGGTCATCGGCGTCCTCAACGTGCAGACCGAGGAGCGGCGCCGGTTCACCGAGGAGGACGTCGCCCAGCTGTCCGCCATCGCGGACCTGCTCGCCGGCATCCTGGAGAAGGGCAGGCTCCAGCGGGAGGCGGAGGCGCAGGTCGCGCAGCTCAAGGCGCTCGACCAGGCCCGCAACGAGCTCATCGCCCTCGTGACCCACGAGCTGCGGACCCCGCTCGCCGTCGTCCGCGCCTACACGGACCTCCTCGCCGAGGAGCCACAGCTCGACGGGCGGTTCTCTCGCGACCCCGTGCGGCGCCAGACCCGCGCCGCCTGGCACCAGGGCACCGTCGAGCAGGTCGAGCGGCTTGACCGCCTCGTCGACTCCATCCTGGAGTCCGTCCGCGTCGTGCCCGACCGGCCCGCGGAGCAGCACTCCATCGACCTCAACGAGTTCGTCGAGGATCTCCTCGAGGACGTGGCGCCCCTGCTGCACCGGCATACGCCCGGGATCGCGCGGTCGCGGCACCTGCACGTCCTGGCGGACCCGGCCCGCCTCCGCCAGGTGCTGGAGCACCTGCTGGAGAATGCCGTGAAGTACGCGCCGCCCGACACGCGGGTGGAGCTGGACTGGACCCTCGTCGAGGGTGTGGTCCGGATCGGGGTCTCCGACGAGGGACCCGGCATCCCGCCAGAGTGGCGGGAGCGAATCTTCGAGCCCTATTCCCGTCGGGACACGCTCACGGCGCGGGGGTCCGGCATCGGGCTCTACGCCGCTCGGCGCCTGGCGGAATCCATGCGGGGACGGCTCTGGTGCGAGCCAGCGCCGGGGGGTGGTGCGCGGTTCGTGCTCGCGCTGCCCGCCTCCGTCGCCGCCTGATGCTGAAAGTGAGGCACCTCCTGTGATCGGTACGAGACCGCTCCGGATCCTGGTCGTGGACGACGACCCCGCGATGGTGGGAGCCATCACCGCGCTGGTGGGCACGGAAGGCCACCAGGTCATCACCGCGTACGATGGCCTCACGGCCGTCAAGCGCTTCCGCGAGGAGCGGCCGGACCTCGTCCTGCTCGACCTCGCGATGCCGGGCCCGGACGGGTTCACCGTCATCGGCCAGCTGCGCGCGTCTGGCAATGTCCCCGTGCTCGTGGTCTCGGGCGAGAGCGCCGAGGCTGCCAAGGTCAAGGCCCTGGGCATCGGGGCCGACGACTACCTCGTCAAGCCGTTCGGCAAGCAGGAGCTGCTCGCCCGGATCTCCGCGGTGATGCGCCGCGTGGACCTGGCGGGCGCGGGCCGCGTCGGCGGGTCGGACGGCGGGGCGCCGGGCGTCCTGACCGCCGGGTCGCTCACCCTGGAGCCGGCGCGCCACGAGGCGCGCGTCGGGGCCATCTCGCTGGGGCTGACGCCCACCGAGTTCCGCCTCCTGGAGGCGCTCGTGCGCGCCGGCGGCGACCTCGTGGCGCACCATCGCCTGGCGCGCGCGGGCTGGCCTGCCGAGCCCGACCCCGACCTGCTCTGGCTCAAGCCGCACCTCGCCCGGCTCCGCTCCAAGCTGGAGGCAGTCGGCGGGCCGCGCATCGTCGCGGTCCGGTCCGTCGGGTACCGGATCGAGGCGGACGAGGCCGCGTAGGTCCTCCGCCGCTCAACGCAGACCGCCGGCCCCGGCGCGGATCCTCCGCCCGGGGCCGGTCGATGCCCGGGGACGGTTGATGCCCCGGGCGCGGATCCTCCGCCCGGGGCCGGTTGATGCCCCGGCGCGGATCCTCCGCCCGGGGGCCGGTTGATGCTCCGGCGCGGATCCTCCGCCCGGGGGCCGGTTGATGCTCCGGCGCGGATCCTCCGCCCGGGGTCGGTCCACGCACCTGGCCGGCGGTCTCCTCGCCCTGGGCCCTGCTTCGTCCCCGGCGTGCACCTCGTCCCCGGCCGCGCAGCGGCCCGTGCGGTGCCCGCGACCGCTGGTTCTGCCGCCCGTCGGGCAACACGCCCCGCATCCTGTCGCGACGTGCCAAGTGACTCGCGCAGCGGCCGAGACGCAGTTCGTGGCCGACCGCTGGGCCGACACGCGGCCGCCCGCTCCGGTCTCTGGGTGGCCGCCCGCCGCTCCTAGTCCCGGCCAGCCGCGAGTTTGGCCAGGGCGATGGTCGTGTCCCTCGATTGCGTGCCGAGCTTGAACTTGCCGTGCGCCCCGCTGACCCAGGCCTCGAACAGGCCGGGGGCAGGCTGGACGAGCCACGCCTCGCTGCCGACGCCCGGGACGGCCGAGGGCGGCGCGATGAGCGAGACCTCGGCGCGCGTCCCGTACTCCGTGTCGTCCATGAGACTGACCGCGACCGCGACCGTGGACGGCTTCCCGTCGAACGTCACGAGGTACTGGCACACGACTGCCTTGCCCGTGGCCGCGTCCTTCTGCGTGTCGGTCGAATCGAAGGTGGCCTTGCCCTGCGGGTAGGTCGCGGCGACGACCTCGTCGTTCGTCAGGGCCGAGCAGACATCGCCGCCGAACTGGTCGCCGCCGGCCGCGGCCGGCCCGACCGAGGGTGGCGCGGCCGAGACCGAGGGTGTCGACGCCGTCGAGCTGGAACCTCCGCAGCCGGCCAGGACGAGGATCGCGACCGCCGCGAGCGTGAGGATGGGACGCCGCATTCGGATCCTCCAGGGGCAGATCGCAGAGCGTCGCTGCGCCGGTGCGAGCGCCGTCGGACGGACGGCACGCATGCGCATCCTAGCCACCCGGTCGAAAAGCGTCGGATGCGTGGCCCGGAGGCCGCCGGCCGCGCATCGAGCGATCCATCGCCCGCGGACGACGTCTCGCTCGCCAACAGCGAGCAACCCCGGCGTCAGGAGGCCGGCGTTGCATGCGCCGCTCGCTCTTAGCGAGCGGAACAGCGATCGCGAGCGGCGTATGGGCCGCCTGGCGAGCGAGACCCCGCGGGACCCTCCCGAACCCGCCGCCCGGCGAGCGAGACCCCGCGGGACTCCGCGGAACCCTCCCGAACCCGCCGCCCGGCGAGCGAGACCCCGCGGGACTCCGCGGAACC
>Ga0302322_100002554_pt1 | contig 15400 bp, 16 predicted proteins | sample Fen_T0_2_FD_203757 | JGI IMG/M metagenome (GOLD analysis project Ga0302322, IMG submission 203757) | Peat permafrost microbial communities from Stordalen Mire near Abisko, Sweden - Fen_T0_2 | ecosystem: Environmental > Terrestrial > Soil > Wetlands > Permafrost | place: Sweden: Abisko... | reverse complement strand
CTCGTCGGCGTGATGGCGACGCGCAACGTTGCTCCCGGCCACACCTGCCCGGTCAACCGCCCGCCGAACGTGTGCAGGCGACCGTCGCCGACGGTGTCGGTGACCGCGCGCCCGGTCAGCGCCATCGTCAACATGCCGGGCGCGAAGACGCTCGGGTACCCCTGCGCGACGGCGTACGCCTCGTCGTGGTGCAGGGGGTGGAAGTCGCCGGCGATCCCCACGTACATGACGATCTGGGTGCGCGAGAGGTCGCGCACCACGACCTGACCGTCGGTCGGTTCTCCCGCGGATGCTTGGCCGGGCGGTGCCGTGCTCATCGCCCGGTGACCGGCCTCGGGCCGAACGTCGGTCCACACCGAACTGATGGCGACGTCGTGCGTGTCGTCGACGAACTCGGTGACGGTCTCGACGAACTCGAGGGTGCCGCCGCGCCGACCCTGCTTGGTCCACTCGGTGGCCGGGAGGCGTCGCGCGGTCAGTGTCTCGCCGGCACACACGGGGCGGTGGTACTCGAAGTGTTGGTGCACGTGGAGCAACGCGTCGTACGGCGTGCTGCTCGGCTCGATGCCATCGGTTCCGAGTCTCGGGCGGCGCGGGTACGCGGGGTCGAACGTGTCGGCGACCATCGTGAACGTCGGCGGCGCGAGTACGTCGGTGAAACCCGCGCGCCGCGCGACCGCGGCGTCGGCGTACACGAGGTTTTGGTCACCGATCGCCCGCGCGAAGGCGAGGATCGCGCCGGCCTCCACCGGGAACCCGAACGACGGGACCTCCTCGGTCACACGAGCATCCCGCCGTCGAGGAACAGCGAACGGCCGGTCATGAACGCCGACGCGTCGCTCGCGAGGAACAGCACCGCGCCCACGAGATCATCGGGCTCCGCGAGCCGGCCGACCAGCGTCTCGCCCGCCATCTGTTCGACGAACGCGGCGCGCCGTTCGGGGTCGCGCGGCAGGATCATGTCGGTGGCCACCGGCCCCGGAACGACCAGGTTGACGCGCACCTGCTGCGCCGCCCACTCCTTCGCCATCGTGCTCGTCCAGTTGACCATCGCCGCCTTCGCCGCGCAGTAGGCGCCGATCCCGACCATGGGCTGGAACGCGCCGAGTGCGGACACGTTCACGATCGTCCCGCCGCCGTCGGCCGCGAGGTGCGGAAGCGCTTGCTGCGCGAGGAACACCGGTCCCTTGACGTTGATGCCGAAGATCTCGTCGAACTCGGCGTCGGTGACCTTCTCGGTGCGGTGCGGCTTGAGGACGCCGGCGTTGTTGACGAGGATGTCGAGGCGGCCGAACCGGTCGATGGTCGCGCCGACGAGCATCTCGCGTGCCTCGGCCTCACCCACGTCGGCGGCGACTGCGAGTGCGGTGCCGCCCGTGGCCTCGATCGCGGCGACCGTCTCGTCGCACACTTCGCGCGACCGGCTCGCCACCACGACCGACGCGCCCGCGGCGGCGAGTCCCTCGCTGAGCGCCCGGCCGATGCCGCGACCTCCACCGGTGACGATCGCGACCCGGCCGCGCACGGCGAAGCGGTCGGAGCGGTCGGTGGGCGCGTTCACCGGAGGTCCCGCGGCTTGCCGGCGGTGATGCCGCCGTCGGCCACGAAGTCGGCGCCGGTGCAGAACGACGCCTCGTCACCAACGAGGAATCGGCAGACGGCCGCCACCTCCTCGGGTCGGGCCATGCGCCCGAGTGGGTACCCGCCGTACGCGGCGTCGTAGTCGGCATCGGTCCAGCCGGGACGCTCGGTCATCGCGGTGCGGGTGGGCCCGGGGATCACCGCGTTCACGCGGATGCCGTGAGGCCCCAACTCGATGGCTGCGCACTTGGTGAGCCCCCGCACGCCGAACTTCGACGAGGCATACGCGGCGAAGCCGTCGCGTCCTTCGAGTCCCTGGGGCGACGACAGGTTCACGATCGAGCCGCCGCCGCGCACTCGCATCGGTTCGATCACCGACTGGATGCCGAGGAAGGTGCCGACCAGGTTGGCCTCGACCACTTTGCGGAACGTGGCGACGTCGAGGTCCGCGATCGGTGCCACGCGGATGATGCCCGCGCAGTTGACGAGGGCGTCGACGCCGCCGGCCCAGTCGGTTGCCGTCGCCACGGCACCCTGCCAGTCGGACTCGTTGGTGACGTCGAGCACCACGAAGCGCGCGTGGCCCGACGTGTCCGCGTCGATGGCTGCGGCCGTCTCCGCGCCGAGGTCTTCGCGTCGGTCGGCGAGCAGCACGTGCGCGCCATCGGCGGCGAGCGCACGCGCGGTCGCCGCGCCGATGCCGCGCGCGGCGCCGGTGACGATCGCGACGCGACCCTCGAGTGTTGTGCTGGTCCCCATCGCGTCTGCTCCTAGCGGGTGATGTGGCGGTCGCCGCGGACGAACGCGTCGCGGGCCTCGTCGCCGTCACCGTAGAGGTTGAGCTCGTAGGTGAATCCCTGCTCGAGGCGGTAGTTGTCGGCGAGGTCGTACGTGTCGATCGCGTTCAGTGCATGCTTCGCCGCGGCCAGGACGCGGGGCTGCTTCTTGAGCAACGACCGCGCCACATCGATCGCGACGTCCATGAGTTCGTCGGGTTCGGTGAGCCGGTACACGCTGCCCCATTCGTGCAGCTGCTGCGCGCTGATCGGCTCGCACGTGAGCACCATCTGGCGGAGCTTGAACGGGGGCACGAGCTTGGCGAGGTGCGACGCGCAGCCGAGCGCGCCGTTGTCGACCTCGGGAAGGCCGAAGCGCGCCTTCGTGGACGCGATCAGGATGTCGCAGCTGCCGACGAGCCCGACGCCGAGGCCCATGCAGAAGTCGTTGACCGCGGCAATGACCGGTGCGGGCGTGCGGTAGATCTGCTCGAACGCGGCGAAGCATGCCGCGCCCGAACCGAGCAGGTGGTCGAAGCCCTCGGCCGACTGCATCTCCTTGATGTCGATGCCCGCGTTGAAGCCCTTGCCCTCCGCGGTGAGGATCACGACGCGCACGGTGGGGTCCCGCCCGAGGTCCTCGAACGCGTCTCGGATCGCCCACGTGTCGGCGACGGTGATCGCGTTCACGGGCGGGTTGTGCATGGTGACCACGGCAATGCCGTCGTCGTCGATGGTGGTGGTGATCGTCATGGGACGATCATGACGGGAACGGCGCCACCGATCGAGGGGATGTCGTGCGGGATCGATCGGTGTCACCGATCGACGGACCAGTGCCCGGTGGGTGCGGGCTCAGCCCAGCTGGGTGAGCCCCTCCGTCACCCAGGCTCGGTACGCCTCGTGGGCGGCGAACGGCGCACCGTCGTCGTCGGCGCGGGCGAGCACCTCGTCGGCCGTGGCCCCGGCCTGCAGCCCCGCGTACAGGTAGACCGTCGCGCTGGACCGGGGCCCGGCTCGGCACGTGACCAGCGTGGGGCGGGGCAACTCGTCGAGCGCGGCGATCTGCGCCCGGGCGATGTCGAGATCGAGGTCACGGGGCGGGTCGCTCGGCACGTTCACGGACGTGTCGATCGCCTGTTGCACCTGCTCGTAGGAGAGCCCGCCCTCGGCGGCGAACTCGGTGCCGCAGAGGAACAGCCAGGAGGCCGCGCCCCGCTCGGCGACGAGGCCCTCGGGGTCGGTCACGGGCCCCTGGTTCCAGGAGAGGTCGGCAGGGACGGCGAACTCGGTCACGGTGGGAGCGTAGAGCGCCGGGTCGGCGGCCGACAACCGTTGTGGGGCAACGGATCGAGGAATTCTCCACCGGCATCCCCGTAGATGTCACACCCCCCTCTCATACTGAATCCATGAGCGCACAGCCCAGCATCTTCAGCACCGCTCGGGTCCTCGTCAGCGACGGCGTGGTCTACATCCGGGAGCTCGACGAGGCCGACCAGGAGGTCGTCCGGATCGTCGCCGAGGCCGACGACCCGGCCCTTGCGGTCAGCCAGGCGCTGCGGATCGGCGCCCGGGCGCTGCGGGCCGCCCACGTGAGCGTCGATGTCGACGTCATCGAGCGCTCTTTCGAGGAGCTCGAGGCCCGCTTCGAGACGAAGGTCACCGCCGCGGTCGACGAGATCGCCCGCACCACCGCCGGCCTGCTCGACGAGGACACCGGCGCGCTCACCGGCGCGCTGGGCACGTTCCGCACCGACCTCGAGTCCATCCTCGGCGACACCTTCGACCCCGACTCCCGCTCGTCGGTGCTCGCGAAGATCGAGGAGCTGGTCGGCTCCAGTGTGAAGTCGCTCATCATGTCGGAGACGCCCGACTCCCCGATGGGCCGGCTCAAGGCCGATCTCGTCGAGACCGTGCAGCGCGAAGTGGGCGACGTCGCCGACGAGGTGCGGCGCGTCACCGAGCACCTCGGCATCCTCGAAGCCACCGAAGAGGCCTACGAGGAGTACGAGGAGGTCTACGAGACCACCACCGGCAAGGGCTTCGACTACGAGGACCTCGTCGACGAGTGCGTGGGCGAGCTCGCCGCGGCCTACGGCGACCTGCACGAGAGCACCGGCAAGGAGAAGGGTTCCACCGCGTCGCAGGTGGGCGACGAGGTCGTCACTCTCAACCGGGAGGACGCGCACGGCTGCGACGCGCGCTTCGCGCTGGAGATGAAGAACCGCAAGCTCAACATGCGCCAGACCATGGCCGAGCTCGACGAGGCGATGGCCAACCGCGACGCGCTCTGCGCCATCGCGGTGTTCCGCTCGCAGGAGCAGGCGCCCACCGCGGTGCCGTTCCAGTACTTCGACGACAAGGCCATCGTCGTCCTCGACCCCGACGACGAGGACACCTCGGCCCTGCGCCTCGCCTACATGTGGGCGCGCTGGACGGTGCGCAAGCAGCTCGTGACCGCGTCGGAGGAAGACACCGAGTCGATCGACCTCGAGAAGCTGTGCTGCCTCGTCGACGAGGCAGCGCGTGCGATCGAGCGCCAGACCGCGATCAAGCGCTTCCACACGCAGGCGAAGAAGAGCATCGACCAGGCCTCCGAGCAGGTGCTCGGCATGGTGTCCGAAGTGCAGGACGCGCTGTCCAGCCTCGACGCCGAACTCCGCGGCTGACGCTGGCGTCTCGCCCCGTTTCCCCTACTTCCCCGAATCAGTTGTCACACCAAGGTTCGGAGGACGAGAATGGCGGTCGATGAACGGAGTCGATTGCAATTGGCCGACGCGGCAAAGCGAGCCTTTGGCGACGACGCGGGGATCACGCTGATGGAACTGCTCCCCCCGGTCGGCTGGGCCGACGTCGCCACGAAGCAGGATCTCGCGTTCCTCGGCACGAAGATCGATCATCTCGAGGACCGGATGGATCAGCTCGAGGAACGACTCGAGCTGAAGTTCGACGCGAAGTTCGAGCGCGGCTTCCGGCAGGTGCTGGTGACGGTGTCTTCGATCACCGTCGCGAGCTTCGCCGCGACCATCGCCACCATCGTCGCCGTAGCGCTCGCGCGCTGAATCGGCGGGTATCCCAGCGACGTGTCGATCGCGAGGCAGCCCGTTCGTCGTGGGGTGACATGACGTCACCGAGGAGGATCCGATGCAGTACCTGTTGATGATCGCAATGGACGAGCAGGCCTACGCCGCGCTGCCCGACGACGTGGTGGCCGAGAACATGGCGGCCTACGGGAAATTCTGGGCCGAGATGGAGGAGCGCGGGGTGATGCGCGGTGGCGAGCGGCTCCGGCCGACCACCGACGCGACCTGCGTGCAGGTGCGTGACGGCAAGGTCATCACCGCCGACGGGCCCTTCGCGGAGACCAAGGAGCAGCTCGGCGGCTACTACGTCGTCGACGTCGCCGACCTCGACGAAGCGCTCGAGGTCGCGGCGAAGATCCCCGGCGCGCAGCACGGCACCATCGAGGTGCGGCCGATCTGGAGCATGTGAGCGGTCCCGACCCCGGCGACCGCGTCGCCGACGCGGTTGCGGTCGCCTACCGGGAGGAGTGGGGGCGGGTCGTCGCCACCCTCATCCGGGTCACCGGCGACTGGGACCTCGCCGAGGAGTGCGCGCAGGACGCCTTCGCGCGGGCCGTCGAACGGTGGCCGCGCGACGGCGTCCCGCGCAATCCCGGCGCGTGGCTCACCACCACTGCCCGCAACGTTGCCGTCGACCGGCTGCGGCGTGCGCAGAGCGGGCGGCGCAAGCTCGAGGAGCTCGCGGCCATCGAGGAGCGCGACATGAACGCGGCGCCCGACGACCACAGCGCGGAACACGAGAGCGGCATCGGCGACGACCGCTTGCGCCTCGTGTTCACCTGCTGCCATCCCGCGCTCGCGCTCGACGCGCAGGTCGCGCTCACGCTCCGCGAGATGGCGGGCCTCACCACTGCCGAGGTGGCGCGCGCGTTCCTCGTGGCCGAGCCGACGATCGCACAACGTCTCGTGCGGGCGAAGCGCAAGATCCGCAATGCGGGCATTCCGTACCGGGTTCCGCCGCGCGCGGTCCTGCCCGAACGCGTCGCGGCTGTGCTCGCGGTGGTGTACCTCCTCTTCAACGAGGGGTACAGCGCGAGCGACGGCGACGACCTCGTGCGCGGCGCGTTGTGTGACGAGGCAATCCGGCTGTGTCGCACGATCGCCGCGCTGATGCCCGACGAACCCGAAGTGCTCGGGTTGCTCGCGCTGATGATGTTGCACGACTCGCGGCGCGCGGCGCGCGTCGATGTGCATGGCGACGTCGTGTTGCTCGAAGACCAGGACCGCACGCAGTGGGACCACGACGCGATCGACGCCGGTCTGGCTGCGCTCGACCGTGCGCTCGCGTTGCGTGACCCGGGGCCGTACCAGGTGCAGGCCGCGATCGCCGCGTGCCACGCGCGCGCCCCGGTCCCCGAGGCCACCGATTGGCCCCAGATCGCCGGGCTCTACGGCGAACTCGCGCGCATGGCGCCGTCGCCGGTGGTGGAGCTCAACCGTGCCGTGGCGATCGCGATGGCCGACGGTCCGGGTGCCGGCCTCGCTCGGCTCGAACCACTCGCGTCATCGGGCGTGCTCACGGGCTACTACCTCTTGCCCGCCGCCCGTGCCGACCTGCTCCGCCGCGCCGGGCGTTTCGGCGAGGCGGCTGTCGCCTACGACGACGCCCTGGAACTCGTGCGCACCGCGCCCGAACGCCGCTTCCTCGAGCGCCGCCGGGCCGAGGTGACTGCCGAGGTGATGGCCGAGGTCAAGGGCGGAGGCGAGAACGAAAAAAGGCGACCGGGTCGTCCCCGGGGGGGAGTGGACGACCCGGCCGCTTGATGTACCTAGCTTGCCGGTACAACGTCACGCGCGGGTTCGGGGCGTGTGAACGCCGTGTATCGGCGCTCGGGCCCCGCGGCCCGGTACTTCCCCGACCGAATGACGCGAGAACTCCTCCGCGCTGCTCGGCCGGTCATCGAGATCAGTAGTAGTGCCGCCGGCCGCCGACCTCGCGTCCGACCGAGCCGGCGATCCAGAGGATCGCTCCCACTGCGACGAGCACGACACCGATCACCCACAGCACCGGTATGGACAACAACAGTCCGAGGAGCAAGAGGATGATGCCCAGAATGATCATGGCGGACTCTCTTTCGTAGGGTTCCTGCCCGCGGTGAGATTCCCCAACCCACGCAGACGGAAACATCACGACGCTCGGACGCAGGTTTGAGCCCTCGGACAATCGGGAACAACCACGACCGGCAGGTCACCGGCGCCGGCGTTCCCGCCCCGCCCGGACGAAATGCGACGCCGGTGGCCTGCTTCGAGATCCACGCGAAGACCGGTCGGAGACGTGTTCCGCTGACGACCATCGAGGCGTTCCCGTCCGACCACGCGAAGAGGCCCCGCCGAAGCGGGGCCTCTCGCAGTTCTGCTGGTGTCCGGAGAGCGTGCAGCCCCCAGGAGCAGTGGCAGGGTTCAGCTACCGGAGCTCGAGAGCTTCGAGCCTGCGTCGTTGAACTTGCCGTTGACCTGGTCCTTCAGGAAGACCACGGCCGCGATCACCGCAAGGGCGATGAGGGCTACGAGGAGGATGTACTCCACCATCGAGGCGCCTTCCTCGTTCCCGCCGAACTTCGCCTGCAGCCACGTACGCCAGATGAAGAGGTTCATGGTTGGTCCCTTCGCTTGTTCCCGTCCCTGTGTCGGGACCTCTGCCGGTCACCCGGCCTTATCCGATGGTTTCGGCCCGCCCAGGTGGGAACTTGACCCAAATTCCCCCGGTCTTCGGCAACTTGACCGGGGTCACATTCCGGCCCGCTCGGACAGAGGGCCCGTCCGCTCGTTAGGCTCCCCGTCTCGTGGAGACCGGCTGGACTGTGGACATCGACGTCGCGGGTGACGCGACCGATACCGACGACACCTTCGCGGCGAAAGTCGTGGCGTTCGAGGAGGTCCTCGAGCCCTACAGCGGCGCCGCCGCGGGGGGTGACGAGGGCGACCGCTACGGCGCACGCTTCTCGATCGACACCACCGAGGTGGACCCGGCCGAGGTGCTCGAGCACGCGCTGCTGATCTTCCGCGACGCCGCGTTCGCTGCCGACCTGCCGCGGTGGCCCGTTGTGCGCTGCGAGATCCTCACTTACGAGGAAGACGACCGTCGTTCCGAAGAAGACACGGACGACGACCTCGAGGACTGACGGTCACGCCGCGCGAGTGCCGCGCTCAGCGCAGCCCGCCGGCGAGCACGAAGCGCAGCCAGAGCTCCATCGTCGTCGAGTGCGACGTGTCGAGCGTGAGGTTGTGGCCGGCGTCCTCGTCGGGCTCGTACCAGACCCCTCGCGTCCACAGCGGTTCCTTGCCGAGTTCGCCGCGGGCTGCGGTCCACGCCAGCGCGAGCGGCAGGCCCTGGGTCGCGGGCACCACGAGCGTGTCGAGCGCGCCGTACTCGAGGTACGCCGGCGGTGCCGCGCTGGTCAGGTGGGTTGCCACGCTCGCGTCCTTGACCACCGCCGGGTCGCAGTTGGTGCCGGAGGTGCCGGGGCAGTCGAGATAGAACGCGGTGAGCGGTGCGGCCCACCCACCGGCGAGCGGGAAGGTCGCGAAGTCGCTGGGGCCGACGAAGTCGACCACGCCCTGTACGACGGGAGACGTCGCCGCCAGGTCGGGCTCGAGGTCGGGATCGACGTGCGCGCCCGGCGCGACCCCGAGCAACGCCGCGAGTTGCCCGCCGGCCGACGCGCCGGCGGCGACGATCATCGACGGGTCGAGGCCCCACTCGGCGGCGTGGGCCCGCACCCACCGCACGGCGCGGTCGGCGTCCTCCAGCGCGGTCGGGAACGCATTGGTGCTGTGACCGTCGGGGTCGCGGGTGGTGAGGCGGTAGTCCACCGACACCAGGGCGCTGCCCGTGTCGGCGGCCAGGGTGCTCACCACATCGGGGATGTCGGTGCGCGCCCCGGCGACCCATCCGCCGGCGTGGAAGTAGACGATGACCGGAAGGGGACGGTGGGCCTGCGTCGGGAGGTGCAGGTCGAGGAGTTGCTCGGGACGGGGGCCATAGGACACCCCGAACACCGTGCGCATCGGCGCGGTCGACGGGGCCACCGGGCTGCCCGTCACCACCAGGCAACCGGGGAGGAGCAGCGCGAGAGCCACGATCGACGCCACCCGTGTCAGCCGCTGCCATTGCGCGCCCATCCGGACCTCCACGTCCAGTCTCCTCAATTTTCGGTAGTTGGGGGAGTCGCGCGGAGGGGCAATCCGCGCGAGGATCGGCGACGTGCCCGAAACGACGGTCCCTCTGCCCTCGACCGCCGGTGGCGGCGTGCTGCCCGCCTTCCTCGCCCGGCCCGAGGGCGACGGTCCGTGGCCCGGGGTCGTGGTGATCCACGACGCCCTGGGCATGAGCGACGACACGCGTCGTTGGGTCGACTGGCTGGCGGGTCAGGGGTTCCTCACCGCGGCGCCCGACCTCTTCGCCCACGGGATGAAGATGGGCTGCCTGATCTCCACGTTCCGCGACCTGCAGCGCCGATCCGGTGGCGCGTTCGACCGCGTCGAGGCGATGCGGGCGTTCCTCGCGGCGCGTGACGACTGCACCGGCACGGTCGGGGTGATCGGCTTCTGCATGGGCGGTGGGTTCGCGTTGCTGCTCGCGCCCGGGCACGGGTTCGCGGCGGCGAGCGTGAACTACGGGCAGGTGCCGAAGGACGTCGACGCGCTCGTGCGCGACGCGTGTCCGGTGGTCGGGAGCTTCGGAGCGCGTGACCGCACGTTGCGCGGCGCGGCCGCGAAGCTCGAGCGCGCGCTCGAAGCTGCGGGTATCGCGCACGACGTGAAGGAGTATCCCGAGGCGGGTCACTCGTTCCTGAACCACCACGAGGGCAGCAAGATGATGGCGGTGTCGGCGAAGCTCATGGGCGGCGGGCTCGACGCGCCGGAGGCGGACGCCGACGCGCGCCAGCGCATCGTCGCCTTCTTCCGCGATCAACTCGCCGGCTGATCCCGGTAACGTCTTCGTCGAGCGTCGCGGCGTCAAGGGGGGAAGGCATGCTTCGCAGGTCGTCGTTGGTCGTATTGACGGTCGCGCTGCTTACCGTGTGCGCGGGTCTTGTCGCGCCGGGTGCGTCTGCTCAGAGCACCGCCGCGGCAGTGCCACCGGCCACGGTCGAAGGGCCGATCCCCGGCAACATCGTGGTCACGGGCGTCGGCTTCGACCTCGCGACGGTGGGGTACGAGCAGGCCGAGTTCTTCCTCTCGGGCACCGCGTCGTCGTACACGAGCGCGACCTCGCTCGCCACCGACGGCAAGTGGACCGTGAGCGTGAAGGACACCGCGCCCTACAAGACCCGCGCCGTTGTGTACCGCCCCATCGATGCGTCGAAGTTCAACGGCACCGTCGTGGTGGAGTGGATGAACGTCACCAGCGGGATGGACACCCAAGCCGACTGGATGCAGGCCCACGTCGCCCTGATCCGTGAGGGCTTCGCGTACGTGGGCGTGTCGGCGCAGCGGGTGGGCATCGAAGGCGTACCCGGGTCGCAGTTCGCCGCGTTCGCGCCGAAGGGCGCCGACCCCGCGCGCTACGCCTCGTTGAACCTCCCGACCGGCAACGCCGACGACAGCTACACCACCGACAACTACTCCTACGACATCTACACGCAGGCCGGCCGCGCGGTGCGCGACCAGGCCGCGGTGCTGCTCTCCGGGCTCGTGCCGAAGCACCTGCTCGCCGACGGGGAGTCGCAGTCGGCGATCCGGCTGGCCACCTATGTCGACGCGGTCGCTCCGACCGCCAAGGCCTTCGACGGCTATCTCCTGCACAGCCGCGGGAACCTCGCCGCGCCGCTCTACACCGACCCGTCAGGCCAACAGTTCGCCACCGGCAGCGTGAACGCGCCGAACCCCACGCTGATCCGCACCGACCTCGGCGTGCCTGTGCTCAATTTCTCGACCGAGACCGACCTCTACCAACTCGGCTACCTCTGGGCCCGCCAGCCCGACACCAAGACCTTCCGCAGTTGGGAGGTGCCCGGCACCGCACACGCGGATTCGTACACGCTCGGGATCTCGCGCACCGACACCGGTGACGGCAAGGGCGATGTCGAACTCTTCCAGTCGATGCTCACGCCGAGCTCGAAGCCCTACGGTCTGTTCGACTGCGCGTCACCCGTCAACGGCGGCCAGCAGACCTACGCGCTCCGTAGCGCGTTCCTCGCGCTGGACAAGTGGGTGGCGAGCGGCACGCCGCCGGCCAGCATGCCGCGCGTGCCGATCGACACGAACCAGCCGTCCAAGCGCATCCTCGACGCGAACGACATGGTCAAGGGCGGGATGCGCACGCCGGCCGTGCAGGCGCCGGTCGCGACACTCACCGGCGTGGGGCAGTCGGGCTCGAGGTTCTGTGCGCTGTTCGGGACCACGACCCCGTTCACCAGCGCGCAGATCACGAAGCACTACGCGAGTCACTCGGAGTTCACGAAGGCCTGGAACGGCGCGGTCGACGCCGCGGTGAAGGCCGGCGTCGTGCTCGACGGTGACGCGCAGCACATCAAGGACGCGGCCGCGCAGTCCGACGTGGGCAAGTGACGTGAGGAACTCACACCGCCGCTTCCTTGCCGGTTCACTTGCCGAGACGCGCGTAGGCAGCCTTCGCGAGTTGTTGCACGGCGCGACGGGGGTTGCCCTTCGTCGAGTACACGACGTTCACCTCGTACTGCTTGTTGCCGTCGCGCCACACGATCGAGTCGAGCGCCTTGCCGGTGTAGCCCTCGTCGCCGTACGTGTTGGGCGACCAGAACTTGTTCCGGTACCCGGCCCGCCAGGGCTTGACCGGCCCGACGCGCTTGATGATGTTGGCGATCTTCAGCCCGTTCGCCGACTCGTACCAGCACTGGTCGGACGCCTGTTCCTTGGTGATCGCCGGTTCACCGAATGCCTTGGTCGCGTCGGCTTCGGTCATCGCGCTGCACAAGGCGAACTGGGAGGTCGTCGCGCTCGCGGTCGATGCGCTGGCGACGTGGGCACACGCAGCGATGGTGAGTGCGGCCACGACGACGGAACGGACGGCGAGGCCGGGGGCGCGCATGGCCGCGACGGTAGGCGTCAGACGACGGGTTCGAGCAATCCGATCACTGCCGCTTCGGGAACGCGGAAGAGATGGGCCCGGGCATCGTCGACCCCGACGCTGAGGAGCAGATCATCGCCGTGACGCGCCAGCCCGGCGCAGAACTCGGTCTCCCGCCCGGCGAAGGCGAATGCAGGGGTCGTTGACTCAATGGTCAGCGCCGAGGACAGGTGGACGACACGGTGGGCGTACGCACGTCCTTCGCCACCTCGCACCGTGCCGACCTCGTGGACGACGAAGAGCCAACCGTCGCCGCACGGAAGTCCCTGCGACCCACCGCGAAAGCCGGTCGCCACGGCCGGCCCCTGCCGGTCCTGCACCACTTCGGCCGCGCCCGTGTCGACGTCGACGCGCAAGACCATGGTCGGGTTCGAGGAGTAGAGGAAGTGGAGCGCGCCGTCGCGCACGAAGGGCATCCAGTTCTTCTCGTGACGCCCGGGTCGCGGTGAAGGCAGCACGCGCAGGTTCGCGACCTCACCATCGACCAGTTCTGCGAGCGCGATCTCGCACAACGCGGTCGGGTTCCGGTCGCGCACCGTGGAGCTCACGAACCAGCGGCCGTCGAAGTTGATGATGCGGCAATCCTCCATCCCGAGCACCGCAGTGGCGCGTACCGGTGGTCCGGCGGGGATCTCCGGGAGCACCCAACCGCCGACGAAGTCGCCGTTGGCGTCGAGCCGGAGCAGGTGATTGCGTGTCCGGATGGAGCCCGAGTCGTCGAGGTAGTGGTACGAGCCGTCGACGAGCCGGTAGTTCGCGGCGCGGACCATCAGCCGGAAGCCGTCACCATCCGCCGCGATCGACGGGTTGAACGTGGCCCAGCCGCCCGCGTCCACCGTGATGTCGTGGCAGTGGACTTCACCGGTCAGTTCGGCGATCGCGGGAAGGGAGTCGAATGCCGGCGTCGTCGGCAGGGGCTTCGGCTCGCCGGTGTCGAGCGCGTGCAGGCACCACTGGCGGTTCGTGCGCACCCAGGGTTCGAGCCACTCCGGCACGCCCTCCGCGAGCAGCGCATCGTTGAGCGCCAGGCCTTCGTCGGCGCAACCGATCCAGTAGGCGGCGATCGCGAGTTCGAACCGCAGCTTGTAGCGGTGGATGTCACGGTGCACGAACAGCGCGTCGTCGGGATCGGGGATGCGCGCGCCGATCGTCGCGAACTCGTACGCGAGGTGGAACGCGCCGCGGTTGCGGTATCCCACGGCGAGCTCGTAGAGCGGTTCCGCGCGTGTCGGGCGGCGTTGCCACGCGTCGAGCAGGATCGGAACTGCCGCGTCGAAGTCGTCCGTTGCGACCAACGCGCCGCGTTGGTACTGCGCGTAGAACACCTCTTCGTCCCAGCCGCCGAGTTCGACCCGCCGCGCGAACATCTCGATCGCGGCGTCGCGTTCTCCGAGGTCGCGCAGCGTCTGGGCGAGGTAGAAGACCGTCCGCGGGTTGGTCGGGTCGGCGGCGAGGTCGCCCTCGAGCAACTCGCGATCGCGCGTGAACTTGTCGGCCTTCGAGCCGCCGTCGCCGTGGTCGTCGATGCTCCAGTTGGTGCAAGCCTCGCGGGTGACCGGGCCGTCCGCGTCGAGGTACTCATGGGTCGAACCGGTGAAGCGCCAGTCGCGATCGCCGCGCACGAGCCGCTGCACGGAGTAGGCGAAGTCGCCGTTGTGCCGGAGTAGATAGGTGTCGGGACCGAGGGGCGGTGCAGGCCCGTCGATCCGCAGCACGTGGTCCGCGTCGACGAGCAGCAGCAGGTCGGCGGTCCCGCGCGCGAGACGCATGAGTTCGCTCCGGTTGTGGCCGAAGTCGACCCACTCGCGGTGATGCAGTTGCCCAGGAAGGGTGGCGAGCACTCGTTCCACGATCTCGGGTGTGCCGTCGGTCGAGCCGGTGTCGACGACGACCCAGTGGTCGATGACGGGCAGCACCGACGCGAGACAGCGTTCGATGACTGCCGACTCGTCGCGCACGATCATGCACAGGCCGATCGTCGGTGTGGTTCCGTGCACGGTGGAGGACGCTACCGAATACCGATGCGGGACCCGCGAGGGGCGGTACGCTCGCTGCTTCGCCACCAGTGCCATGGCAGGGAGCGCCGCACCATGACCACCGACGAGGGCGCGCCGCCGGCACGCACCCCGCGACAGTTCGACCGTCGCACGGTCCTCGGCGGCTTCCTCGGCGCGGGTGTCCTGTACTCGGTGGCGCGCGTCCTGCCCGCAGGACCGGCCGGCGCGCTGACCGCCGATGCCGCGGCCGTCGTCGCCGCCGGTGAGGTCACCGCCGCCGCGGCGGGCACCTTCTCGGTCGCGTTCGACTTCGTGGCCGGCACGGCGACGGCGAGCGGAACCACGTCGCTGCCCGCTGGTGCCGAGGTCGAGCTCACCGTGCAGGCCCTGTTGAACGGCGACCCCATGCCGCCCGGCGGCCCCGCCGCGACGCGCACGGTGCGTACCCAGGTTGCCGCCGACGGGACGTTCGCCGTGGTTGCCGATTTCGCGGGCACCACCGACGACAACGCCAACCAGTTCACGGTCTCGATCCTCACGGGCCCGGGTGCCGACGGACTCTGTCTGGCCGGTGGTCTCGTCACTCCGCCTCCGGCCGAGGGTTCGGCGGGTCCCATCGGTCCCACTGGTGCGGCGGGTGATCCGGGTCCGACCGGTCCGACCGGTCCAGGGGGCGCCGGGGTCACCGGCCCGACCGGTCCCACCGGTCCGAGCGGCCCCGTCGGCGCCGCGGGTCCCACTGGCGCTTCGGGACCCGACGGTCCGACCGGGCTCGACGGTCCCATCGGCGCGACCGGCCCGACCGGGCCCGACGGTGTCGTCGGACCGACGGGACCCGACGGTGCCCTGCTGGTAGCGGTGGCAGCCCTCACGATCACGACGGAGGGTGCGTCGGTCGCGGCGTCCGCGTACGTG
>Ga0302322_100002552_pt1 | contig 15401 bp, 7 predicted proteins | sample Fen_T0_2_FD_203757 | JGI IMG/M metagenome (GOLD analysis project Ga0302322, IMG submission 203757) | Peat permafrost microbial communities from Stordalen Mire near Abisko, Sweden - Fen_T0_2 | ecosystem: Environmental > Terrestrial > Soil > Wetlands > Permafrost | place: Sweden: Abisko... | reverse complement strand
CGTGGTGCCCGGGTCGGCGGCCAGGGCCGCCAGGACGACGCCCGCGGTGACGTCGGGCGGCGCCGCGACCACGGTCACCCGGGCGGTGGAGCCGGGGACGTCGGGCTCGCCCGCCCCCAGGTCGCGCGCCAGGCGCAGTGCGGTCGGCGAGGGGTCCTGCAGCAGCACCCGGGTGCCCTGGGTGGTCAGCGCCAGCCCCAGGCTGGTGCCCAGCAGCCCGGTGCCGATCACCCGGACCGTGCCCAGGCTGGCGGCGGCGTCCGGGTCCAGGCTCACGGCCGACCACGCTACCGCCCGCCGCGGGGGGCGGCCGGGCGCCCCCTCGGGGAGGCCGTCCGACAGGTGGGACAGCCACCGAACCGTTTCTCGCCAGGAGAATGGTGAGGCTCACCCGACCTCCTTTGGAGACACCTCGCCGTCCGGCATTGGCGTGTACATGGGCAAACGCCCGAAGACAAGTCTTGCGCGCTGAGAGTTCGCCGTGGTTCAGTGGGCGCGCCCTTCCGATATGGGCGCTTCCTCACGACTGGTTCCTTTGGTCCCGACCTCATCCTGCTTCGCCTCCTGGTGTCTCGAGGACGTGGGAGCACCGCGAGGTGGCCGCCGGCCGTGCCGACCACCTGGGGCCGAGCCTGCGCGGCGAATCATCCTGGTCATGTATCCATAGGGGGACGTGGGGGGCCGACCTGGCCTGCCTTTCCCCTGCCATTCGGGGGAAGGGCTGCTGTGAATCGACAGGTCTTGAGTTCTGGGCGGCGGACCAGCCGTCTCTCCCGTTCGACGACCCGCCTGGTGGCTGTCGCCACGGGCGCCTGCCTGGTGGTGGCCGCTCTCGGTGGCCTTCCGGCAGCCGCTGCAACCGGGTCGACCGCCGTGGGTTCGGCCTTCCCGGCCACTCCCCAGGACAAGCTCGTAGCTGCGCCGGGCCCGGTTCGAGCGGCTGGGGCGGCAAAACCGGCGACATCTGCGACCACGCAAATGCCACAGGCGGTGGTCGTGACGCCGCCGCGGCCGGGGTCCGCCGTCGTCGGCGTCGGATCGTCGTTCACCCAAGCCGCCGGCCTACCTCTGCGAGTGGCCTCCTCGGGTACGGGCGCGCCGATCATGGCCGGACGGGTCACGGCCGGCGGCAAGGCCGTGGCGGCCCCGCCGCGCGCGGACGCCGGGTCCGGGAAGGTTCCCGGGGTTCGTACCGAGGCGGAGCGGGCGGCTGCGGTCACGCTGGCCCGGCAGAAGGCCACCGCGGAGAAGGCGCGCCACGCCAGGGCCTCGTCGCCCGCCACCGCGCCCGCGTCGACCGCGAGGTCGCGGTGGGCCCAGCCATGGCACCCCGGGACACCCACGGCACCGAGCGCGCCAGCCACTGCGTCCGGTGAGGCCGTGGGATCCGTCACGCTCCGGACCCTCGACCCGGGCGTCGTGAACGGGATGGGTGGGCGGTTCATCGGGTTCACGGTGCAGAGGACGGACGGCGTCCCGGCCGTCGGACCGGTGTCGGTGCAGGTGGACTACTCCTCCATCGCGAACGCCTTCGGAGGCGGTTTCGCCGACCGGGTCTCGCTGCTGCGCTACCCGGCATGCATCCTCACCACGCCGGACACCGCGGGCTGCCGGACGGCGACCCCGGTGGACGCCGTCGCCGACCCGACGACGAGCACCCTCACTGCGGTCGTTCTGGCTGATCCGGCATCCGCCCAGGCAGGTGTCGTGGAACGCGACGAACGCCCCAGCCGTGCCTTCGCTCGCGCTCCCCTGGCCGCCCGGTCCGCAGGTGCGACGTCCGGTCTGCGCGCGGCGGCGGCCGCGGCGGGGGCCGTCTACGCCGTTTCGTCGGCCGCATCGTCCTCAGCGGGTGGAACGTTCAACGCGACCCCCTTGAAGGCGTCGGACAGTTGGGTGGTCGGCGAGCAGTCGGGAAACTTCGGCTACTCCTACACGCTGCCGGCCGCGCCTGCGTCGTCCGGGGCCACCCCCGGGTTCAAGCTCTCGTACGACTCGGGCAGCGTGGACGGGTTGACGTCGCACGAGAACAACCAGTCCTCGCCGGTCGGGCTGGGTTGGCAGATGCAGGTGCCCTACCTGGAGCAGCGGTTCACGCCGTGCACGAGCGGCGGCCCGGCCGGCAACCAGTGCTGGGCCGGTGGCCGGACGACGTTGAGCATGAACGGCCATTCCTCGGGTCTGGTGGACACCGGGGTCACCTACGACGGGTCCATCGAGCGGGACCAGCTGCGGATGATGGAGGAGGATCCGGGCTGGCGGATCGAGCGGGTCTTCGCCGGGACGAGCGCGAACCCGAACGGTGACGGCAGCGGGGTGTACTGGAAGGTCACCACGAACGACGGTGCGCAGTACTACTTCGGCCGGGAGAACGCGGACCTGTCGACGGCGCCGAACAACTCGACGCTGTCGGTGCCGATGTTCGCGCAGTCGAGCAACGACGTGTGCTGGGGGAACAGCAACCACCAGTGCTCGATGGCGTGGCGCTGGAACCTGGCCTATGTGATCGACCAGAAGGGGAACCTGCAGTCCTACCAGTGGGAGAAGGCCCGGTACTCCTACCAGCCGTCCGGGCAGGGGGTGCGGCACTACGACGGCGCCGGGTACCTGACGTCGGTCACGTACGGGAACACGAAGGACACCGCCAAGACGGCGCCCGCGCCGCAGCGGATCGATTTCTCCTACGGGTGGCGGTGCGATTTCGCGGGCTGCCGGGCCCCGGTCCCGCACGACACGTACGCGGCGAACTACCCGGACGCGCCGTTGGACCAGTGGTGCCTGGACACGGCGTCGTCGTGCTCGCAGGGCCCGACGTCACCGGTGTACTTCTTCCTGAAGAAGCTCGAATCGGTCACCGCGACGGTCTACACCGGCAGCGGGTACCGGCCGGTGGAGCGGGTGTCGCTGGACGTGGGCTACCCGCGGTGGCAGGGCAACCTGTGGTCGGCGGTGATGTGGTTGCGGACGCTCACCCGGACCGGGTTCGCCCCGGACGGCACCTCGCAGGCTTTGCCGACGGTGTATTTCGGTGAGGGCACCGAGCCGTGGCCGGCGAACCGGTGGGACGCGACGCCGGTGTCGGGCTGGTACCAGAACAAGCCCCGGATCACCGACATCACCACCGAGCTGGGTGGGCGCGCGCACATCACGTACGGGCAGCCCAACGCGTGCGACAGCCAGACCCTGGGCGGGAACGAGGACTGGCAGACCACCGACTGCTTCCCCTCGTTCGAACCGAACGGGCACCAGGCGTGGTTCCGCCGGTACCTGGTCACCAAGCTGGAGGTGATCGACCGGTACGGCGCGCCGACCCAGACCACGACGTACGACTACGACACCGACGGCGGCGCGGCCTGGCATTCCGACAACGACCCGGTCACCCCACGGGATCAGCAGTCCTGGTCGGACTACCGCGGCTACCGCGGCGTCACGGTCCGCGAGGGCACCCCGGGCGGTCAGGTCACCACCACCGAGAAGCGGTTCTTCCAGGGCATGGCCGGTGACCACACCAAGGGCAACAACGGGTACGACTCCAAGTGGGCCCAGGTGCAGACGGCCTGGTCGTCGGACACCGCGACCAGTGAGCGGACGTTCGACGACTGGCACGAGTACGCCGGCAAGCCGCTGGAGGAACGGGTCGTCCGCCAGGACGGCACGGAGATCTCCGCGACCCAGCACGAGTACGACCTGCACATCATCAAGGACGGCGAGGCGGGCCAGTTCGGGATCTACCAGCACAACGCCGACTTCACCTGGGAAGCCACGCACCTGGAGCTGACCGGAGCCGTCGGCAAGGACCGCACGTGGCAGCGCACCATTCATCACACCGTCGACCCCGACACCACGCTGCCGGTCTCTACCCAGGACGACGGCGACCCCATCCGTGGAACCGGACCGACCTGCGTCTACACCACCTATGCACAGAACCCGGACCTGCACATCACGGACACCACGAAGAGCGACGTCACCGGAACCGGTGCCTGCCCAACCGACGGTTCCCCGCCCGCGGCGACCGCCCTCATCGACCGGACCGACACCTACTACGACGACAACTTCACCTCCCTCGACGCTCCGCCGACCGCGGGACTGCCTACCAAGACCGTCAAGTGGGCCTCGGCCAGCGGAACCAGCGACCCGTCGACGGCCATCACCGCCACGAAGTACGACGCTCTCGGCAACGTCGTCGGCACGATCGCACCGGAGAACTTCTCGGCCGGGGCGTCGTCCTTCGACACCGCGGGCCCCGCGACGGTGACGGCCTACTCGACGCTCAACGGCGTCGTGACCGGAGAGACGGTCACCGACCCGGCCGGGCAGAGCATCACCAGCGTGTGGGAGCCAGGGAGGAGGCTGACGACGTCCACGACGGACGCCAACGGCCACACGAAGACGGCGACCTACGACGCGCTGGGGCGTCTGATAGCCGTCCGCCTGCCCGGGGACGACTATGACAACAAGACGTTCTCCTACACCGTCTCGGACTCCAGCCCGTCCGTCGTGGTGACCTCGAACTACCCCGCGAAGAACGCGACACCGGTCCAGGTGTGGGCGTTCCTGGACTCCCTCGGTCGCACCTACCAGACCCAGACGGCGGGCCCCGGCGGCGGAGCGGTCGTCACCGGGCACCGGTTCGACGAGCGAGGAAACGCCACCGCCGACGTGGGTGCGATCGCATCGACCGCGGCGCCCGGCACGGCGTTCGGCCAGTGGTACGACAGCGCCTTCATCGCGACGGTGCCCACCCAGACGGTGACCGCGTTCGATGACGTCGACCGTCCGGTGAGCCAGTCCCTGATCTCGCTGGGGGTGACGAAGCAGACGACGTCCACCAGCTACGACGGCACGACGTCGACCACGACGCCGCCGTCGAACAGCGGGAGCAACGAGCCGGACGTCGCCCCGACCCGCGACACCGATGACCTCGACGGCAAGGTGGTCTCCAGGACCGTGGGGGTCGGCACGGCGCCGGCCTCGACGACCACCTACACCTACGACGTCTCCGGCCAGCTGGTCGCCACCACGAGCCCCCAGGGGGCGACGATCCGCAGGGACTACGACTGGCTGGGTCGGGTCACCCGCACCGTCGACCCCGACGCCGGCACGTCACGGGCGCAGGTCTACCCGTCCGGCGCCGTGAAGCTCGCCACGGGCGCGACCGGTGAGCAGGTCTTCACGAGCCACGACGTCCTGGGTCGCACGACGGCCACCTACGCCGGACCCGACGCCACCGCCACGAAGCTCACCGAGAACGTGTACGACGCGGCCCCGCCGTCGGGCGGCCCGGCGGTCAAGGGAATGCTGACCTCCAAGACCACCTACGACCACGGGAACGCCTACACCGAGGCCTACACGTACGACGCCCGCTACCGGGTGGCCCAGGTGGCACAGACGCTTCCCGCCGCGAGCGGGTCACCGAGCGCGGTGCTCGCCGGGACGTACACGACGTCGACCACCTACGACGGGAGGGACCAACCGACATCGGTGTCCTACCCCGCCGTCGGCGGGCTGCCTGCCGAGACCGTGACCTCAACGTCGTCCGGCGGGTTCGCACAGGGCCTGTCCAGCCCGCTCGGGACGTACGTGGCATCGACGAGCTGGACCGGCATCGGCCTGTTGGGAGGGCGAACCCTCGGTACCGCCGGTGCGACCGGATCCCTGAACCGTGCCTACACCTACGACACCGCGACAGGTCGTCTGCTGACGGAGGCAGCGGGCACGCCGTCCACGAGCACGACGGCCAACGTGGAGAACGACGCCTACGCGTACACCCCGTCCGGGGACGTCACCAAGATCACTGACACCGCAGGCTCGACCCAGCAGCAGCAGTGCTTCACCTACGACACCCTCGACCGGCTCGTCTCCGCGCTGACCTCGACAAGCACCGCGGGCGCGGCCGACCAGTCGGGCAGCGCCTGCACCGCCGACACCACGGGCCCGGCACCGTACGCCCAGACCTTCGCCTACGACTCCGACGGCGACCTCACCAGCCAGTCGAGCTCGGGTGTCACCACCAGCTACGGGTACGGCACCAACGGCACCGCCACGGGTGGCCCGCACGCTCCGACCACGGTCACGGTGGCCGGCGTCACCAGCCGGTACACCTATGACGCCGCGGGCCGGCTCACCCAGGTCACCCCCGGCCACGGGGGCGCCACCGGCACCACGTACACGTGGAACGCTCTCCAGCGCCTGCAACAGGCCACCGACGCGGCGGGGTCAGGCCCCGCCGCGACGACGACGTTCGTCGACGGCCCGTCCGGCCGATGGCTGCGCCAGAGCCCCACCGAGACGGTCGCCTACCTCGCTGGGCAGGAGCTCCACCTCGCTGCCGGCAAGTCCGCGAGCAGCGACGTCACCGCCGTCCGCTACTACACGCTCGACGGGCACACCATCGCCGAGCGGACCACCGGCGGCGCCGCCCCGGGGCTCTACTGGCTCCTCGGCGACCGGCAGGGCTCCACCACCATCGCCGTCAACGCCGCCACCGGCGCGAGCACCCGCGACCGCTACCTGCCGTACGGAGGCAACCGCGCCACCAGTTACACCCTCCCCACCGACCGCGGGTGGCTCGGGCAGACCCAGGACAAAGACACCGGCCTGAACTACCTGAACGCCCGCTACTACGACCCCAAGCTGGCCCACTTCATCTCCACCGATCCGCTCGTCACCGACGACGATCCGCAGACGGCCAACCCTTACGCCTACGCGGCCGACAACCCCGTCACCGCCAGCGACCCCAGCGGCCTGCGACCGATCGACAACCCGCACCCGGCGGCGAAGAAGACCGCACAGAAGCCCGTCGCCAAACCTGTCGTCAAGAAGCCGACGATCAAGCTGGCCGCCAAGATCTCGATTCGGATCAACACCGCACACACTCCGAAGGACAGGGCAGCCGCCCAGCGTGGGCCATCGCTCAAGAACGACATCCTGGGGACGCCCCGCCGGACGGGCAACGGCGCGGTCGACCAACGGAACGGGAACGCCGAGTTCAACAGAGCACTGCAGATCATCAAGGACTACTACAGTCGGCGACCGAAGCAGGAGTTCACCGGCGTCACCGCCATGGTCGCCGGCGTCACCATGGAGGACGGCAAGCCGCACGTCATCGTCTTCTCCGGGACATCAATTCTACCTGCAGCGTTGCGCGCACGCCTCAGCGAAATTCCCAACCTTTCCCTGTGGCACATCACCGGAGCCTCGACGGATCGCAGGCTCGGCGACGCCCATGCCGAGAAGGCCGCCTTCGCGTACCGCGAAGTCATGGGAAGTTTCGAGGACTCGTCGTACCGCATCCGGACCGTGAACAACGTCCTCCTCACCCGCCCCACATGTTCGATGACCTGCAGCAACGCTCTCGAGGAATTCATCGGTCGTGGTGTGAAGCTGGACTCCAGGTCATGGGGCTGGACCGAGAACGGCGGCGCCATCCGAGCCTCGGATTTCTCAGAGGCCACCAGAACCAATCCCAGCTGGCTCTTCCAGTTCAGCCGAGCCTTCGCCTACAGCCTGAACTTCACCGAGAATTCTGGCCTTGACATCGGGGAGGGCCGGACGTAAAGGGCGGGTTCTCGACCGAGAAAGTGATGGGGATGCGTGCGCCGCTTCGGGCGGTCACGACGGGCTAGACTGGCGCGGCTCGACCCGGCGCTAGGCGCACGCATCCCCGAGGCGAAAGGTGATCCCATGGAGACCGAGAGTGTGCAGGGCGATGAGCGCTTCACGGCCCTGGACTTCCTCACCTCCCTGGCCGATTCTCCGGTGGACGTTCAATGGGTTGTCGAGACGGCCCTCGCTGCGAGACTGTTCGAGGTCTACCGACCCGTGCTGTGGTGGTCGGTGGACGAACTGTCAGAACGATCCGTCGCCTTCCTGGCGCGAACGGTGGGCGGGGGGTCGTTGCGCCTGGACACGTCCGACCTCGTCACCGGACACGCTCTCCTGCTCGAATGGCAGGCAGTCCTGGATCAGGAGTCCGGCAGGAACTGGCTCGAAGCGCGCTGGGCCTTCCTGCTCATGATGACGGAACTGGTCGGCACGGTCACGATCGGGGAACACGCGGAGGCGTCCTACCTTGCGGACGCCCTCGAGCCGGGCGACGGGGACGATCTCGACGAGCTGGTCGCCAGCGCGCACGAAGAGGAGCTGCAGTCAGGACTGCGTCGCGCATCGCTCCTGCCCGAAGAATGGACGATACTGACCACCTCCGGTTTCTCGGAGCGGGAGGTGGGGCAGGCACGGAACGTGCTCGCCATCACTCGACACCGCCACGACGCCGGGCTGGCCCTCGACGCGTCCGCGATCTGGCAGGAGGCGCAGTTCGGTGACGACGTCCCGCCCTCGGAGAGGGAACTGCGACCACGCCGGAACGGCACAACAGGCTCACACCCCGAGGTCCCTCCCCCGGATGCCTTGATCCAACGGCTGGCCGGGCTGTCCCTCGCGCGGTCCTGGGAAGTGAAGGTGGCGTGCCTCGACACCTTGCGTGAGGCGTTCCGGCCCACCCTGTCGCCGCCGATGGACGAGCTGTGCGGTGCCACCGTCGACCTGTTGCGCCGGTCGCTGACTCCCCCACCGACCGGCGAAGGAGCCCTGACCCAGGACGCCTGGCGCGCGGTCGTGGCCCTGTTCCGTCCGTGGAAGAAATACAGCCAGCTGGCTGAGGACTGGGAGCCGACCGACGGCCGCGCCGGCCTCGTCAAGCTCTTCGTCCTTGCCGTGCTCGACGTGACGTCGATGATCCGGGACATGGAGCCGACCCTTGTCCGCCTGGTCACCACTCCGTTGGACACCGCGGCCGTCGGCCGGGCCCAGGCCCGGGCATCGGACCAGGGGCAGGCGTACCGGCCACAGCCGTCGTCCACCCCGGCGTCCGTGCTGACGCCGGGGTTCGAACGTGACCAGACGGAGCACTTCCTCCGACAGCTCCAGGCCGCGGAAACCTCTGCATCCGAAGCCCTCACCCTCCCACCCGATTGGTGGTGGTAAACCCTAGAGGCCGCCCGCCAGCATGAGCGAGGACACCTCGGCGCGGCTGAGCACCCGGGTCCGGCCGGTGCGCAGGTCACCGAGCCGGATCGGGCCCACCCGGATGCGCACCAACTGCACCACCGGGTGCCCGGCGGCCTCGAGCAGGCGCCGCACGATCCGGTTGCGCCCGTCGTGCAGGCTCACCTCGAGCAGGGCCTTGCCGGGTCGCGCATCGATCACCTTGAACCCGTCGAGGCGGGCCGGGCCGTCGTCCAGCTCGATGCCCTCGCGCAGCCGGCGGCCCAGGTCGCGCGGCACCTGGCCCTCGATCTCGGCCAGGTAGACCTTCGCCACCTCGTAGCGAGGGTGGCTGAGGCGGTTGGACAGCTCACCGTCGTTGGTAAGCAGGATCAGGCCCTCGCTGTCGGCGTCCAGGCGCCCGACGTGGAAGAGCCGCTCGCTGCGGTCGGCGACCAGGTCGCCGATGCAGTCGCGGCCCTGCGGGTCGCTCATGGCCGAGAGCATCCCCAGCGGCTTGTTGAGCGCGATGTAGACCAGGGAGTCGTCGAGCTGCACGGGCAGGCCGTCCACCTGGACGGCGACCCGCTTGGGATCCACCCGCACACCCAGCTCGGTCACCAGGTGGCCGTCGACGGTCACCCGGCCCGCCGAGATCAGCTCCTCGCACGCCCGCCGCGACCCGAGCCCGGCCTGGGCCAGGACCTTCTGCAGGCGGACGCCGTCCGGGTCGTGGACGTCGACGGGCGGGGCCGTGGGCGTGGGGGGCTGCAGCGGCCGGGAACGCCGCACAGGCATCGGGCGCGCCGGACGCGCCACCGCCCCGGTGCGGCCCTGACCGGCCCGGTTGCGCGACGCCGGGGATCCGGCCCGCCCGCCGGCGCCCTTCCCCGCGGCGCCGCCCTTGCCGGGCACGCCACCCTTGCCCGCCGTGCCGCCGCTGCGGCCCGGGGCACCGCCTCTACCGGCGCCTCCGCCCGCGCCGGACCCTCGTCCCGCGCCGGGACCGCCCCGCGCACCGCCCCGGCTCCCGCCTGGAACACTCATGCCGCACCTCCGGTGAACTCGTCGAGGGCGTCGACCTCCGGGAGATAGGGGGCCAGCGCCGGAAGCTCGTCGAGCGAGGAGAGCCCGATCCGCTGCAGGAAGTACTGGGTGGTCCGGTAGAGGACGGCACCCGTCTCGGGGTCGTTGCCGGCGTCCTCGACCAGCCCGCGCGTCACCAGCGTGCGCATGACGGCGTCGACGTTCACGCCGCGGACGGCACCCACCCGCGCCCGGCTCACCGGCTGGCGGTAGGCGACGATGGCGAGCGTCTCGAGGGCCGCCTGGGTGAGCTTGGCGGTCTGCCCGTCGAGCACGAACCGCTCCACGACGGGCGCGTACTCGGCCCGGCTGAAGATCCGCCAGCCGCCGGCGACCCGCCGCAGCTCGAAGCCCCGGCCCGCGGCGTCGTACTCGGCCGCCAGCTCGGCGACGGTCGCGCGGACGTCCTCGACCGGGACGCCGACGGCGGAGGCGAGCGCGATCTCCTCGACCGGCTCCTCCACGACCATCAGGACCGCCTCGACGGCCCCGCGCAGCCCCGACGGCAGCGAGCTGACGTCGAACCCGTCGCCGGCGCCGTCGCCCTCGGTGCGCGCGCCCGGACGCGCGTCGGACCGCACCTCGGGCCGGGTCTCGGCGCGGGCCTCGGCGCGCGGGTCGGCCAGGGTGTCGGCGCCGGGGCCGGTGGTGAGGTCCACCACGAGCACCGGCGCGCCGCCGTCAGCCGTCACCGGGCCGCCCCTCGGCGCTGTCGTGGGATCGGTCATGCCCACCATTGTCCCCCGTGCCGCCGTCGAACTCGTCCACCACCGCGACGTCGCCGGTGTCGGTGCCGGTCCAGCGCACGGTGAGCTCCCCCAGCGGGCTCGCCTGGTCGAACGCGACGGCCCCCTCGCGGAACAGCTCCAGCAGGGCGAGGAACCGGGCGACGACGACGAGCGTCGCGTCGGCATCGGCCACGAGCACCCGGAAGCTGGCGGCCCGGGTGCGCCGCAGCCGCTCGACGATGAGCGCGGCCTGCTCGCGCACGCTCACCGTGGGGGCGTGCAGGTGCTCCAGGCCGACGGTCGGCGGCAGCTTCGGCTGCATCGCGCGGGCGGCGATCATGGCGAGCTGCTCGGGGGTGACGCCGAGCACCAGCTCGGGCAGCAGCTGGGCGAACCGGGGCTCGACCGACGCCGAGCGCGCCACCCGGCGGGCCTCGGCGGCGATGCGCTGGGCGAAGGTCGCGGCGACGTCCTTGAACGCCCGGTACTGCAGCAACCGGGCGAAGAGCAGATCGCGAGCCTCCAGCAGGGCGAGGTCCTCCTCGTCCTCCACCTCGGCCGAGGGCAGCAGCCGGGCCGCCTTGAGGTCGAGCAGGGTCGCGGCGACCAGCAGGAACTCGCTCGCCTGCCCGAGGTCCCACTCCGGTCCCCGGGCTCGGATGTGGGCGATGAACTCGTCCGTCACCCGGGCCAGGGCGATCTCGGTGACGTCCAGCTTGTGTTTGGAGATCAGCCCGAGGAGCAGGTCGAAGGGCCCCTCGTAGACGTCGAGGTGGACCTCGAACGTCTCCCGGCGCGGGATGGACACCCCCGCCGGCGGCGCCGGGGCGGTCCCTGGCTGGTCCTGGTCCCCCCGGGCCCGCACCTCAGGCGGCGTCGCCGCGCGCGATGAGCTCGCGCGCCAGCAGCCGGTAGGCGTACGCGCCCGCGTGGCTGCTCGCGTACGTGGTGATCGGCTCGGCGGCGACGGACGCGTCGGGGAACTTCACGGTCCGGCCGATGACGGTGTGGAAGACCTGGTCGCCGAACGCCTCGACGACCCGGGCGACCACCTCGCGGCTGTGCAGGGTGCGCGGGTCGTACATGGTCGCGAGGATGCCGTCGATCTCCAGGCCGGGGTTGAGCCGGTCCTTGACCTTCTCGATCGTCTCGACCAGCAGCGCGACGCCCCGCAGGGCGAAGAACTCGCACTCCAGCGGGATGACGACGCCGTGCGACGCGGTCAGCGCGTTGACGGTGAGCAGGCCGAGCGAGGGCTGGCAGTCGATGAGGATCGCGTCGTAGTCCTCGACGAGCGGGCGCAGTACCCGCCCGAGCACCTGCTCGCGGGCCACCTCGCCGACCAGTTGCACCTCGGCCGCCGACAGGTCGATGTTGGCGGGCAGCAGGTCGAGCCGCTCGAACCCGCTGGGCCGCACGACCGACTTCACGTCGACGTGCCGCTCCATCAGGGCGTTGTAGATGGTCTTGTCCAGCTCGTGCGGGTTGATCCCGAGCCCGACGGACAGCGCGCCCTGCGGGTCGAAGTCGACGAGCAGCACCTTGCGGCCGTACTCGGCGAGCGCGGCGCCCAGGTTGATGGTCGACGTCGTCTTGCCGACGCCGCCCTTCTGGTTGCACATCGCAATGATCCGCGCCGGACCGTGGCCGTGGAGAACCGGGGGGTCCGGGAAGCTCGGCATCGGGCGGTTCGTCGGTCCCAGCGCCCCCGCGCGCAGGCCGTCGAAACCGTCGCCGACGTCGATGGAGAGGCCCATGGCCTCCTGCGTCTGGTTGGTCACGCCCGGTCCATTCTCCCGTGGGCCCGCTCGGCCCGCCACCACCTGTGGTCGGGAACCGCTCGGGCTGTCACGAACGATCCTCGCGCGTCGAAGCCCTGAACGTCGCGAGGCCGCTCGGCGCGTCGCGAGACACCCATGGTTCGGACCGCCCGACCCTACCCCAGCCGTCACCCTGCCACGCGGAGGGTCCCGGGTGCGTCGCCGTTCCCGGCGCCGGGCCGTCAAGGTACCGCGTCGTCGCGCCGACGATCCGTGCACGCCCCGGCCGCGGCGACCGGTGCCAGCGCCCCGGAAGGACCTCCCCGATGCCCCGGCCGACCTTCGGCTCCATCTCGTCCCGCCTGCTCGCCCTCGTGCTGGTCGGCCTGACCGGGCTCGGCGTCCTCGCCGTCCTGGCCTCGGTCGAGGTCCGCGACACCATGATGGCGGAGCGCCGCACCACCATACGCTCCGTCGTGGAGGGTGCGGTGGCCACGGTGGCGGCGTACCAGAAGCAGGAGCAGGCGGGCACGCTCAGCCACGAGCAGGCGCAGGCCCGGGCGCTGGAGGCGCTGAACGCCGTCCGGTTCGGCACGAACGGGTACCTGTTCGGCTATACCAGCGACGGCACGTGCTTCCTGCTGCCGCCCAAGCCGGAGCGGCTGGGCAAGAACTTCCGCGCCGACAAGGACACCCACGGCCGGCTCTACCTGCAGGACCTGCTCACCGCGGCCGCCAGGCCCGGCGGCGGGTTCGTGGAGTACTGGTTCCCCAAGCCGGGCCAGAAACAGGCCTCCCCCAAGCTCGGCTACGCCGCCGGGTTCGCGCCCTGGGGCTGGATGATCGGCACCGGCCTGTACGTGGACGACGTCAGCGCGGCCTACAGCGCCCACCTCACCACCATCGTCGCGGGCCAGGTGCTGCCGGTCGCCGCGGTGACGGTGCTGCTGGCCGCGCTCATCGCCCGCAGCGTGGTCCGCCCGATCCGGGCGGCGACCCACCGGCTGCGCAGCGGCGACCTCGCGACCCGGCTGGACGCCGGGCGGGGCCGCACCGAGCTGGAGCAGTTGGCGGGCGCGCTGAACGACACGCTGGAGAACGTCGCCGGGGTGGTGCGGGACGTCGTGCGGGTGAGCGACGAGCTCAACGCCAGCGCCCGGGCCCTGGACGGCGCCAGCGGGGAGATCATGGCGGTCGCCGAGGAGTCGTCGCGGGAGGCGGCCCGCGGCAGCGAGGCGGTCGACGACCTCGGGCACCACCTGGAGACTCTCGCCGCGGGATCGGTGCAGCTGGAGGCGTCGATCCGGGAGATCGCGACCAGTTCCTCCGGCGCCGCCCACATCGCCTCCGACGCGGTGGCCGCGGCCGGGGAGACCACCGGGACGATCAGCCGGCTGGGGGCCTCGTCGGCCGAGATCGGGGACGTCGTGCGGGTCATCAACGGGATCGCCGAGCAGACCAAGCTGCTGGCCCTCAACGCGACCATCGAGTCGGTGCGGGCCGGTGACGCCGGCAAGGGTTTCGCCGTCGTGGCCACGGAGGTGAAGGACCTGGCGCAGGAGTCGACGGCGGCGTCCGACGACATCGTGCGACGGGTGGAGACGTTGGTCACCGACACCGCTGACGCGACCCGGTCGATCCAGTCGATCAGCGAGATCATCGCCAGCATCAACGACTACCAGCTGACCGTGGCCGGGGCCATCGAGGAGCAGACGGCGACGACGAACGAGATCGCCCAGGTCGTGGGGGCGGCGGCGGAGCGCAGCCGGGCGGTGACGGCCCTGATCCAGAACGTGTCGCAGGGCGCGGCCCGCACCGAGCAGGGGATCGAGCAGGTCCGCGCGCAGGCGGAGCGGCTCACCCGGACGGCGGGCGAACTGGAGGCGGCCGTGGTCGGCTTCCGGGGCGGCGCGTGACCCGCCCCCCGCGACCCTTCGGCGCGCTGCTCAGCGCACGGCGGCGACCAGGGCGCGGGGGTGGGCGGCGGCGTAGACCTCGCGCAGGGTGTCCGCCGTCACCCGGGTGTAGAGCTGCGTCGTCGTGACCGAGGCGTGCCCCAACAGCTCCTGCACCACCCGGACGTCGGCGCCGCCCTCGAGCAGGTGGGTCGCGAACGAGTGGCGCAGGGTGTGCGGGGACACGTGCGCCGACAGCCCCGCCCGGCCGGCCGCGGCCTGCAGCACGGTCCAGGCGCTCTGGCGCGACAGCCGCCCGCCGCGGGTGTTGAGGAACACCGCCGGGGTCCCCCGACCGCGGGCGGCCAGGTCGGGCCGCACGCGCACCAGGTAGGCGTGCACGGCGTCGACGGCGTAGCTGCCGACCGGCACGATCCGCTCCTTGGCACCCTTGCCGCGCAGGCGCAGCAGGCCGCCGTCCAGGTCGAGGTCGTCGACGTCCAGGCCGACGGCCTCGCTGATCCGCGCCCCGCTGCCGTAGAGCAGTTCGAGCAGGGCCCGGTCGCGCAGGGCGGCGGGGCTGCCCCCGACGGAGGCCGCCTCCAGGAGCCGCTCCACCTCCCCCAGGCTGATCGCCTTCGGCAGCCGCTTGGGGGCGCTGGGCGGGCGGACGTCCTGCGCGGGGTCGGTGGCCGAGGCGCCCTCCAGCAGGAGGAACCGGTGGAACCCGCGCACGGCGACCACCGTGCGCGCCGCCGACGACGCCGTCAGCGGCGCGCCGCCGTCCTCGCCGGTGCGGATCGCGGCGAGGAAGGCGGCGCCGTGGTGCGGGCCCACCCCGGCGGGGTCGGCCACGGCGAGGCCGTCCAGAAACGCGGCGTAGCGGCCCAGGTCGCGCCGGTAGGCGGCGAGGGTGTTGGTGGCGAGGCCGCGCTCGACGGTCAGGT
>Ga0302322_100002551_pt1 | contig 15402 bp, 29 predicted proteins | sample Fen_T0_2_FD_203757 | JGI IMG/M metagenome (GOLD analysis project Ga0302322, IMG submission 203757) | Peat permafrost microbial communities from Stordalen Mire near Abisko, Sweden - Fen_T0_2 | ecosystem: Environmental > Terrestrial > Soil > Wetlands > Permafrost | place: Sweden: Abisko... | reverse complement strand
TGGGTTCGACGTCGAATCGCCAAAGCGCTGGCTAGCAACGTCTACCGGCACACAGCAGGAAGCTACGCGGCAACCATTCACCGCGCCGACACGAACCCAACCAACGTATACACTCACAAGGCATCGACATGAGTAAATCAATTACGTTTCAAACGTCGCGCGTTGTGCCTGATGACGTGTACGCGCTGACGGGCAAGAGTCATTATCAAATCGACCTGACCGGGTTCGAGGCTGGACTGAAAGACCTCACTATCGACAGCTTCAAAGAGATGATATTTACAGCTGGGCAATCGTACGTCTCTGATGTGACGACTCCTGCCCTGAATGTCTCGACGTCACCGCATTCGATATCGTGGCAGATGCGCGAACTTGCCGTCGGAATGGTGACCGCTGACATATGGTTCAAGCTCAGCGACAGCGAGCCTATCGTGTTGAGTTGGGCTTTGAGGATCGAAGCGTGACAACTCAAGAAGTCCCCGACGTCCTAACCAAACTCTCGATCCCAGACTTGCTCAACGCGTGGGTTCTCAGCTGGGAGCAACTCGGAGTCAATCCGACGCGTGCAGCGGTCGAGCTCAAAGTGGCTCACGTTGTCCTTGAGACTGGCCTCAAGTACTGTCATTGCTTCAACCTTGGAAATGTGAAGCACGTTGACGGTGACGCTTTCGATTGGTGCTCATTCCCATGCGGCGAAGAAGTACAGCTTGATGCGAGCGGCAATCTACCGGCGGCGCTTCAGTCTCCGTATGTAACGCGCAGGGGCAACCTGTACACGCGCAATGGCGCCCAGTGGCAATCGGTTTGGATTACTCCGCCGCATCCGTGGTCTAGGTTCCGTGCGTTCGACACGCTAGCGGATGGTACAGTCGGGCAAATCGCATACCTGAAAAAGCATCCGGCTGTTGTCGCCGCGCTGATGACTGGCGACCCTGTCCAGTATTGCCAGGCGCTACACGATGCGCATTACTTCACGGCAGATCCGGGGCAGTATTCGCGAGGCGTCCAGGGGACACTACTGACCGTGCGCGGAGTCTCGCGAACGTGGGACGGATGGGGTGATGTGCCGTGATCGACAAGTTCAGTGACGACGGAGCCGTAATAGCGTCTCTACGACTCGAAGTCCGCAACGCGCGAATCTTGCACAGCCAGCTGCGCGATCGAGAACGCTCCTACGAGACGATGATTCGGCAGCAGCGCGAGGAAATCCACCGCATACAAACTCGATGTGAATCGCTCGAAGAAAAGCTATCCCAGGCGCTAGCAGAGAGGCGCTAGTCACATGAGTGACAATCCATTGGTGGACGTTCTCAGGCGCCAAAACGAAGGGCTTCTAGCCAAACTCAAGGCTGAGCGCAATCGCATCATCAAGCTCGAAGCGCAGATCAACGGGCTCACGATTACGAATCGTCAGCTCCAGATGCAGCATGAGCAGGACGTCAAGGATTTACGAATCCTCAACGAGTCAAATACGAGAATCGCGACGCGCGAGAAGATGGTCGAAGGCGCTTTGAACGACGCTCACCGAAGGCATACCCCGAACGGATTCCGTCTTGACGACGACGACGAAGTCACGCCTCAGGTTACATTTGCGCCAGTAGGGGATGAAAGACGATAACCATGAACGAATATTCAAAGACCGATCCGCCTCCTGCTGGCATAGTGCCGTCAACGCTTCCCGATAACGAGATACCGACCGGCGACCTGACGCGAGAAAAGGAAGCCGCGAAAGCCCTCCGAGAGATCGGCGACTCGTTCGCCAACTCGTTCGTGAATCTGCGCACCGATATCGAGACCATGTCGAGCGAGATGAGATCGTTGACCGAAAGGTTCGTGACGTACTTCAACAATCTGGCCCAGTTCGGCGAGAAACTCGACTCGCTGCAGTCTGAACTAGACTCGCTGAAGTGTAGGCTTGAACGCCTCCCGTGCTGGCAAGCAACACTATATCCGCCGCCATGTCCACTTGAGAGCGAGCGGAACGGCGCGTAACATGACGCCCCCCAACTACCCCGGGACGCATATACCAATGCGCGAAAAAGCTCATTCGGAATCCGAGGTAACGCCGCGGACTGAGCACTTCATGCAAGTCGTGCATCAGGCGGAAGAGCAACGGCAGAGCGACATCTCGGAGGTGCGCAAACAGATTTCCGAGATGCGGCCCGTAATCGATCGCATGTCTCGGCACATGGACGCGGCTGAGAGGCGTGAGATCGAAATCGAGACCTCCCGCAAGAAACGCAACACCCGAATCAAGTGGGCCGTCGTCACCATTGGCGCGCCCGTGCTCGTGGCAGTCGTCGGGAGTGGGGCAGCGGCCTGGACTCAGATACTCGTCCAATCGCGCGCACAGGCGTCAGCAGTGGCCACCCGCGCCGCACAGAGCGCCCAGCCGTCGACCGAGGACACATACCGCGCCGGGTTCGCTGCTGGCTCGAAAGCTGTCGTAGATGAGCAGTTGGCAAGGCTCCAAGCCAACCCTGCCCCGATCGTCAAGTCACCCGATCGGGTTGCCCCGACTCGACAGACGCGCTAACCAAACACCCTAACAGGGTCGCGACAAGGCTCAGGTTCCATGCTGGAATCTGGGCCTTTTTGCTTTTGTTCGGCGCGCTGCTTCTCCTGCCACCGCCACAATCGATGCTTGTTCGGCCTGGTCGCAAATCTTGCAGACGAACCCGTGGCCGTACATTAGGCGGCCGCGCTCTCAAGCTCCCGCATCTCGGCCACGGTCCAAAGCCCATCCTCGCTATGCTCCGCCGCCCACCGTAGCGCCCGCTCGAGCTCCGCCGCAGTCTCGGCGGCCTCGTCGGTGAGGGGCTGTCTGGAGTCGATTCTGGGGGATTGGGGCTGGGTCATTGTATCCTCGGTGCCCCGGAGGGCGGCTAGGGTTGGCGCACGCTTCGAATATACTACCTAGCCGGACGGAACGCAAGGCTGAATTAGCGGGCGGGCCGGAGCTACCACACTCTGAGCCACGCCCTCTGCTGCCTATTGCCCGTGAGTGACAGGCAGCGGAGGGGGTGGCGTCAGACGGCAAATAAAACGCGTCCGTTGGTGTGCGAGTCCGGATCGTCCTCGTTGCCAACGTAGACGGCGGCCTCTGTTAGGCCGAGTTCTGTGAGTCTTCTGGCTGCTGCACCGATTTCCTCCGGAGTATTTAGAGGCAGCGTTTCGAATCCACGCTCACACTCGTCACTGGGAATTGACACGAATTGGTTAGACATTTTGGTAGCTCCTATCGGGTCGCATTCGGCGCCCGCTTCCGCTCGACCGTGGCCGGGCGGACGCGAGGGTCGATTGGCTCAGTACGCCGCGCCTATCTGCATATATGCGCCGTCGTTCGAGCCGCCTGTCTTGTCCAATACCTCACACTCCTCGTAGAGTGCCGGGCGTAGAGCAGTGCGCATCCGCTTGGCTGCCGGGTAACGTCGGCCTAGGTCCGACTCGTTGCCGCTCTCGCTGGTAAGGACGTAGTTTCCGTTGGACTTGGTCAGGGTGGCTTTGGTCATTTTCGTTGGTTCTTTCTGTCAGCTCGTTTTCCTTGCTGACATGATGAGTATAGCTCGCTGGTATACCAGCGCAAGGCCTATTTAGTTTTCCCTTGTCGATTTTTCTGCACGCCTTGTTTTCGCGCCGCTTTCTCGCGAATCAGCCGCTTGACCAGCGCGTTGGGCGTCTCGTCGGGGCCGAGTAGCGACCGCATCAGGGTGGCGTCGTCTGCCGCGAGCCTCGAGTGGATTACGACCTCGCCATTTTCGACGCGTTTGGCGTGTGGGATTTGGGTGCCTGAGCGGGATGCCATCCTATACTATAGCGCATCGGGTATACCAGCGCCAACTGATCTGATGTGGTCTCGGTAATAACGTTGCTCCCATTCGTGGCGACCATGCCCGTCACCTCGGCGCCCGCGCTCCGTGTCTGTGTCGCGGCATCCTATCGTTGCGACGCGTATCCGTGTCGGGTCAAGCGCACCGTCGAGCGTGAACGCGTACGCCGGGTGGATTGGCAAACCTCGACTAAGCAGATACGTAAATACGTCGATGCCGTCGAACGATCCGATCGGAGCGCACGTGTTTTTTGACGACTCACCCCAGTGGTTCATTCGCATCGCGCGAGTGGCGCTTTCTTCGCCGCGTATTCCGCTAATGTGGCGAGCGCCGAACTTTGCGCCGGCGCGTCTGAACCCTTCTTCGAGCGTTCCGCGCAGAACGTACCCGTGAGAATCAACGGGGCAATCGACAACGATCTCGTGATAGTTCGCTCCGGTTCTATCCTTTAGAAACTCATCCCGAACACGGAAGCAATCCGGGTTCTCCACTGGAGAAACGCGAACCCAAACCAGCGGGATGCGCGGGCATAGACGAAAAACGAAGTCCGCAACAACTACCGAGTCCTTCCCCCAGCTAACGCCGGCGTAACAACCGCCAGCGCCTGTGAAATTTACTAGCGCGGTAGTGGCGCGAGTCATACGATTTCTGAACGCATTCAAGTCCACATTGACCGAAGCTGTGCGCTCAACCTGACGCCATCGCGCCAGGTCTTCGCGCGAATGTCGCGGGTCCGCAATTAGAGGCACCGGGAGCTCCATTCGTACAATGCGATCGCTAGCGCCGCTTCGGATGTCAGGCCGCTTACGTTTCCCGTTGTCGGGATTTTTGCCCATTGTGCCGCTGGGTTTTTATTGCGAGACAGCGACTGCGTTTCTCCGCCTATCGCGACGTGGCTCCAATCAACCGAGCGAATCGAGACAGACGCGTTCGTCTCCAGGCATAGCGTCGCATCGGACGATGGCCAGGGGGCAGAGCGGTTCAAGCGAACGCGATCCCTGGCTCCGTAGAGGTTATCCGTTAGCTCTCCGCAGTCGAAAAGCAGCATGTCTGTGATGCCAAAGGCCTCGCAGGTTCGGTAGCAACGGTTTAGGTTTCTCCCTACATGGTAGAGGCAAACGATCGGAATCACAGCGCCCTCGGCATGGCGCACGGCTCCTCGAGCATGCGTAGGTGATACGGCGGGCGTAGCGTGTGGTAGGCAACGAATGCGCCTTCGCGGAGCCCCGGATACTTGAGCGGCAGCGGGCGCATCGGCTCCCCATCGCGGAGCACTGGGAACCCAACGCCCCATGGCTCGCAGGTTTCTACGCTCCACTCACGCACGCGCCCCTTGCCAGAGCCTCGGAACTTACCAATCGCATGGACGTCCCTCAGGGCTAGCTCGATCAAGTTGTCGTCTCCGAGGCACCACCATTCGGCGCAATTGTTTTGCAGTATCTCGTAATTGTACGGGACTCGGTAGCTCTTGTCCTCGCCGGCGGCCTGATCGACTCGGGTAAGCTTTGGGTTTCCGAGACGCGCATATTCGATGCACGGAGCTCTGCGATGCTTGTGCCGCGGAGGATTCTCGCGCTCTGACACGTGGCTCACCCCTGACGAGCACATGTAGACACGGCCGCAATCCGATGGTGCGATCGGGATCGATATCGGGAGTACTTCTGACGGGCTCGATGGTGGCAACAGTCGTTCGCGCATTGCGTAGACCGCCGCCAAGATCGACTCGAGAAATGGGACCCCTCCGTTTGATATCCCGGAAACCATGCCCTCATAAAGAGTTGCCGTAACATGCAGGGGTTCGATGTTTTTGGGGAGCTCTCCGATCATGATGCGACGGCGCTCCTGAGCCACTTCTGCAAGTCGTCTTTTCGTGTTTGAATATGGCTTCGATATAGCGCGCCAATACCGGCGGTTAGTTGCGTATCGAGAGCGTCAAAGTTTGAGCCCATCGGATCCTGATGGATGCGCCTCCCCTCGACAACTTGCATTCTCCCGTGCCCACTGCGCGCCATTGCGCCGACCTTCATATTCGATAGGTAGCACGCCATGATGTAGCTAAACGCGTCGAGCTCCAAGTCGGTGTACGTGCGACCAGTTACGCCCCAACAGAAAAGCGATCCCTGCAAGAATCGCTCGTGTGTGCGCGGAAGCATGCCGGACTTGTTCTCTTTGATTGCGATCGCATCGTCATTGATTCGAGCGACTTCCATTGCCGCCGCCTTGTTGTGTACGATAATCTGGTCAGCCTCGGTCAATAGCTTGACCTTTTCCGGTAGCAACTCCGGATCCATTCTAACGCGCTGAACCTCTTCGATTAGCTCCCATGCCGGTTGAGTTTCCTTGAGGTTATCCTTCGCCCAATCTACCACCCACGCGGGCAACAGATGCATGGTCTCCTGACAGACCAGGTTGCCCTCCCAGACGTCGAGTTGACCCGGCAATGCCCTGGCGTCCGTGCACCCACCAAACAGCGCCAGCGGAGGGAACAGAGCCACTAGCTCGCGATATTTATCCACCTTGAATGTAGAGCCGTCTCCCTTTCCGGTGATCGCCCCGCCGTTGAACAGAAATCGCAAGGCTCCGCGGTCAAGCTGCGGGTCATCGAGCAGGTCCGCCGCATGTAGAGTCGCGTAGGCCGCTGTCTCGCGTAGGCCGTGCCGGAGCGCGTCTCCGGTGATATAGGGGACTTCTTCGATAGTTCCGTCCGGCATTGAGATTTTCTTGCTCATCACTAGAGACTTGTTTCCAATCGTCCCTTGGCTGTGAGCGATCGGATCACTTGCCCGCAGGATCATCTGCCATTGAGTTGTTTTCATCATGACGCGGCCTCTTCTGTTAGTGTCGTTTCGAGTAGGTCAATTTTTGATTGTTTGCGCGACTCGACTATTTTTCGAGCCGAGACAATCAGAAATGGGTGGTCTTCTTTTATGAGCGACCGAAGTGCTCGGTGCACATCATTGGCATCACAGAACGAAACCAAATCAACCATCGCCGAAGAGCCCGAGTTGTCCACGTTTGTCAGCTGCATTCCCTCCAGGAACAGCGTGCACCAATGGCTCGCTGACTTTGCTCGGCGCGATGCTGCCTGCATCCTGTTCTCGATTCGTGTCCAATAATCCAGACTCGGGCGTCCCTTGCATTCGTGTAGGTATGCACTTCTTACTGCCAGAATCATCTCGATTGTCAGCGTTTCTAGTTGGCTTCTTTGTTGGCTTGTTAGCATCGTCCTTTTCTTTCTTTGCTGCTTTCTCGTCTTCGAGTCGTTGCGCCACTGCTGACTCGTCGCGTTGCGCAAGCCACACGACAAGTTCAAACCAGTTCCCTCCGCGATGACATCGCGCTTCGCGTTCGTATTCGCGCACTGTGTCTGCGCATCTTTCGATTGTCGCTATTCGATAGTCGCCTGACAGAACCTCGTCTTTCGTTGCCCCGGCCGTAAGCAGGTAACATGTATGCAAAATCAACGAGACATCTGAGGGGATTTGTATCTCAGCTTCGTCGAACATCACAACCCCTGCAGTTGTGTGGTTCCCGTAGTTCATGCGCGTGAACGGGATAACGTGCTTTTGTCCGCTGTCTGCTATCGCTGCGCCCCATGGCTCCGAATGCTCGCGCTCGATAAACTCACGGATCGTCGGCTTCTGCCCTTTGCTCGCGTTGGTATATTCAGATCCCTCCGCGAGATGCGAATAGTTTCGAAAGCAACCGCCGAATTTCTTACCTTCCTTCGCTGGGCGTCCTGAGACCTCGGTGATTCGACTCGTCACGAATAGGCACGCCGAACAGACGAATTTACCAATTGGATTTCTGGAGCGGTTTTGGTCAGTGAAGTTCGCCCCCATCCAATAGGATGTCAGCTCACCTACCAATGACTCTCCGGCGCATAGGTAGCAGCAGAAACTATCGCGCTCGGATCCATGTTTGGGACTCCCGTGTGCCTCCCAAACGCATTGACTAAAGCTTTTCACGTGGACTCACGAATCATCGAATCTGCTGCGGGGAGAACCGTAACGCACGCTGGTAATTCTCCAGCCTCCGCAGGCGGAGCGACCAGCATTCTCAGGCGCATTGGCTTAGGTCCTCTCCAGTATGCGACGCCTCCGTGGTAGTCTTTGACGTAATGGGCTCCTGCGGATTCTTCGACAAGTTCTCGCAGAGCTCGCTCGTAGCTAATTCCGCGATGCACTCGGGCTCGGTATTGACTAACTGCGTGCGGGGTGAAAAAGAATCTGCCTTCGGCTGACATAATCGAACCTTCCGCGCTGTTACATTTTCAATGTGCTCTTGCCTATGTTGAGAATACCACTTACGGCTGCGCTCTCTTGCGCGCTTCGCTGAATCGCATCCAATTCGGATCGCTTTCTTCCACCGGCACGCTTCGGAGCAGTGCCAATGCCGTCTAGACTTCTGCTGGAATGGCTTAACACATCCGCAGCAGATTGCTTCGCGTGGAAATGTCGCGCCCACCGGGACAGTGTCAGCAAGGATTGGCTGACGCTGATATCGCTCCCATATTGTTTCGCGCAGCTTGAACCATTCTTCTTCCCAGGCCATATCCGAATCCTTTCAACGATTACCCCTCCACCACCAACATAACTCGCTTCTTCTGCTCGACGACCCACTTCGGCACGCCCGATATCGTGAGCACGGTCACGGACTCGGCGACGGGGGACGGGAGGTCGAGGAATGCTAGCTGGACTTCGAAGGACTTGTTGTCTTCGGCATACTTGACCCACATTCCAGAGCCGTCATCGGGGCACGTGATGTGAATCTCTGACCCGCACGCTCTGGCGTGTTCCTCGTGCATCCGATAGCCAGTATCGGACATTCCAATCGATTCAGCGGTTACATGTTCTAGCGATTCAGAATCAATCAACATTGTAATTCGTTCCCTTCGGTTCGTGAAGCTCACAATAAACTGGGTACGGCCCGCGTCTAGATTCCGGAAGCCATTCCTCGCAATCGGCGCAACGGTAGCCGGCTTCTACTTCCATCATCTCGACGAAACCAGGTTCAAACTCAATCGTCGGAAGTTCCATCGTTCCTCATTTCCCTAATTTATCAACCCCGCACGTTCGCACCACAGGCAAGGATTTCGCGGAGGTCACGTGTGCGCGCTCCTATCGAGTAGGCTGGTAACCGCAAGTCCAAGGTTTTTTAGCTGGAGTTCAACCGACAATCTGGCGGATGGCTCGGACACCCTGCGGCCAGATGTAATCATGAGTGATGAGCCAATCTCAGCCCGCGCCCAGAATGAGTCGTCTATGCGAGATAGAGTCAGAGCAACCCGCAGGTCTCGCGACTTCCAACGCCAGTCGTGTTCACTTATCGGCTCGAGCAACTTGCCAAGCCAGCGTTTTGATTTCGCGTTAGTCATGGTCAACGGCCTCGGTTCTGGTCACGGATGAGTGAGTTGAATTCGCGCTCCCATAGCCATGACCAAACCCGACCTCTGCCGGTTATTCGTTCGGAGTTCGAGCGCAGCCATCCGAGAACTTTTGAGCTAATGCTCTTCGGGGCTTTTCCCGCTGGCTCTGGAGTAAATTGTTTCTGTTCAGCCATTCCCTTCGCTCCCTTCGCTCCCTTCGCTCCCTTCGCGCTTCAGCATATCGATTGCCTTGTCCACGTGCAAGTCGAGCAGTCCGCCATCGTGAAACGATGTCTGGACAAGTCGATGCTTCAAGTGGGCCATGTCCGAATCGTCGTCAAGGATTACGAACGAATCCACCGATCGTGATGGTCGGCTCCAGTCGTCAATCCACCGCTGGATTTCGTCGCCGCGCTCTTGGGGCGTTCCGGCTGGTGATGAGCCTCTCAGCTCTGGAGTCTTCCCGACTACTTTGCCAGTGAAACCTCGAGCCGTTAGGATGTCTCGCAACCCGCAGAGTGACTTGCCAAGTCGCCACGTGCTTGACACGCAAACCTTCGCGCCCGTCGCTTCAATGAGTCGGTTGAGGCGCTTTATGCACTCCACATCTAGCCCGTCAGCCTCGCTTTGGCGCTTACCTGACATTGCTCTGAAGTGGTCCAGGTGATTTAGTACTCCGTCGAAGTCCAAGAATATGACTTTCATCCTCCCTCGCCTCCCCGCTTTGCGATAACTCGAATGCTTTTCACCAACCGCTTCGCTTCTTGTGTCAATGACTTTCGCCCATGTTGTTTGCACGCGAACGAAACTCGCCCATCCTTCCAGTCGATTCGATGAGTAGCGAACGCTTGGCAGTTTGGACCAGCGGGAAAGCCGTCAACCTCGAATGGTCTAAAACAGCATCGCTCATCCATGTTCGCCTCGCTTTGCATCGGGATGGTTGTGGCAGCCGCGTCATCGACGCAGTCCGAGCAAACAGTATGCAGTTCAACTTCGTCTTCGGAGCGCATGCGATTATCACAACGTGACATTATTCTTCTCCTGGGTGTGTTTCTGCGTATTCCACAAGCCGATGGTAAGCGAAGTAGCTCACTCTCAACCGGCGGAGGGCTCGAGAGGCTAACCAATAGCGCCTCAACTCGGTTCATTGTTTTCTCAATCTCAGAAGGTTCGGAGCCGTGCCGCTTGTAGAATTCGATTGCGTCTATTACCACCAGGATTTCCTCGAGCTCTTCTGCGCTTTCGTGGCCCAACTCGCCAGAACGTTTGGCGGTCAGACGTTCATGACGAGCCTCGTTGATCTTGTCGAGTGCTCGGTTTAGCACAGCGATATCTTTCGTCGGCTTTGGGGTGGGCATCAGTAAACCTCGATAATTCTATCCGCTCTCACGGGGACCGTTGGGACTCGAACCCCGCGTAGCATCGCCTTTGTTTTAGTCCGATTGCGAACCGGCATCACGAGCACGTGAGACTCCGGGAGCAACCCGAGCGAATGCCTAGCAATCTCGCACGCGGAATGGTGCCCGATGCCCTCGACCGTGCAGGTCATTCCGAGCGCGTAAGCGGTGTATTTGAGCATGATTACCTCAAAAAAAACCACGGGGACCAAGCGCGGGATGGGGAATTGGCAAGGGCCCCCATGGGGTAGATTACATCTGCGTTCCCGCGTCTCGAATCTCAATGAGCTTTACGACTGCGTCGAAGTCGGCCTGCAGCGCATCCTCGCAAAGCTTCACAACTTCGGTGTCACCGCGCTCTTTCGCGTCGCGCTTCATGGCGCGTATTTCCTCGGAGGTTAGGCCAGGGGCGTCGTTCTTTGGGTCGCTCTTGGCGGCTGGTTGCGTTTCGGTGGGGGGTTTCTGCGATGGCTCCTGCTCAGCCCCTTTCTCTGGAGTAACGTCCAGCGGGTCGTCTTGCAGGTCGCGATCGCTTGCCATTCCACCGGCGAGCATTGCCGCCGTGACGCTCTCCGGAAGCGTCGGAAGGATTGGGGCTCCTCGCTCCGTTCGCTCTTCGACGTCGTCAGCCATGGCCATCTCGGCGCTTCGGGGAGCCCAGGTCATACACTCGTGAACCGCGGTTTTCTTGGCCATCTTCTCGTAGTCGGTGTTCCACGGAGTGTGGATCGGCTTCCCGGCTCGGTCCTTCTTCCCGCTGGCTCCGCGCATGCGCCGCAATTCAATCTCGGCACGACTGAGCACGACGAATATCGGATCGGTTCCCGCTTCCTTGAGCCTCACGACGCAGTAACAGTGAGTCAGCTTGTCTGGTTGCACTCGGTCGGCCTTGTCTGACGGCTTATGCTTCAGCGTCGGTGTTAGGCCAAGCTCGTACTCGAAGACGTCACCCTGATACACCGCGTGCGCCTGGATGCTCGCGATCTCTCCGCTTCGACGGGCAAGATCAAGCTTCCCTCGGTAGTCCACGATCAGCTGACACTCGTATCCGTTGAGTTTCGTGCTCCAATACGGGATCAAATACGCTTGATGCAGCGGCGAATTCGGCTCTAGCCCGAGCATCGAGCAAGCCATGAAGCATGAAATGACGGATGCGGACGAGCATTCTGCAAGGTGCGGAGTGGTTCGCACGGCCATGATTGCGACGCGCACCATCCTGTCCGCCGTCATGTGCTTCGGCAGAACCTGCTCCATGGCGCCTTTCATTCGGCTGATTTGGTTGGCCATGTTGTCAACGACGGCCAATTGTTGCTGTTCTCGGTTGTTCTCTGAACGTATCATCTTCCCGTTATTCTCAGTCTTCATATCAATACCGTTCCCTTCGGTGGTGTGATCTCAAGTTTCTTGGAGCTGCTCGGCTTCACCGAATATCCGGCGCGGAATGACTCGGTTTTCTCGAAGCTCCAGCCCGTATTTGTGATGGCTACCTTAGCAGATCCCATCTTCAAAGTCAGGGCATCTTCGATAGATTTGCGCGACGCTTTCGCTTCTTTGACGGCCTTGTTCAGGCGCTTTTCTTCGGACGCAAATGTCTCCCATCGTTCAAGGTGTTCGCTAATCTCTCCGATGAAAAGCTCCTTCGGTGGGATAGTCGCGGCCAACGCAAATGCCGCGTCGTGAGCCGTGTCGCTGCCGTTGGATTCCGGGGGCGTCCGACTCTCAACGAGGCCCCAGAAATCGATCACCTTGGTTCGAATCTCCGCGATCAGCTTGTCGTCTCGCTCGAACCAATCCCACACAAGTTTCGACCCAAACAGCAGCGCTCCGAAAAGGCCTCGTTTCGCCCCGCACACGGCCATTTGGCACTGATGTTGAATCAGGTATTTGCGCGGAATGTTGCCGTCTTCCCACTCTTCCCTGTGTGGCATGTGCCCAATCGCCTTGACCTCGATTGGTTCCATGTCGGACGTGAGCCCGTCGGGCGTCGCTATCAGGTACGGGAACGCAGGGTTGCCAAGCAGGCACCTGTTTTTGCCCCACTCCTCGGGGTCGAGCTCCGCGCGCTTTGCGAGCTCTGTGATGATTGGATCCTCGAGCAGGCGTCCCCACTGGATGCTCTCGGTTTCGTCGAATGGCTTGAGTCCTTCGGTTCCGATCTTCCGAGCGTACAGGTCAAGCTTCGACGATTCGGAATACCCGCAATCGAGCAGGATTGGCACCTCGGATGCGCCTACCCCTGCGTCGCGGGCGTTGATCCATGCGTCGCGATCCTTGCCGTCGTGCAGAACTATGGTTTCGCTTGTCCCTAGTGTGATCGGTGTGTTCATTCCGCGGCCGTCGCTTTCAGCGCTTCAGGCTCGTACAGCCGCCCGCGCAGTTCTCCATCGGTGGCCTGTGCCGTTATAATATACGCTCCGTGCTTCTGTGCAAGCTCGTGAAGCTTCGTTCGGAGGCTCGGAGCGAGCTCCCCAAACTGCGCCTGCGACATCGGGATCAATCGGTTGTGGCGCGTTGCTATGCCCATGATGACGTCGAGGCGCTCACCATCACTGAGTGACTCAAATGGCTCATGCTCGCTTCTGTCGGTGGCGCATACCAGCTGCGGCACGTTCTCCTCGTCGAGCCTCACCCGAAGCGGGCAGTCCTCGATCTTGGCGATCGACTCTGACAGGACGTCGAAGGTTCCCGCGGCCGCGATCCGCAGCTTTTCCGCGTGATCTCGGTGCTCCTTGGCCTTGTCCAGGTGGGTCTGCGCCTTCTCCTGGGCCTCGATGGCCTGCCTGACCTGCATGCCAGCTTTGACTGCGTTTCGCGCATCTCCGACGGACTGGGAAGCGTCGTCGACCTCGTCCTCGGTGGTTTCGGTGGCACCCGAGGCGGCTTCGATGGCAGCGTCGAGTTCGCCACGGAGAGATACCTCGGACTTCGCAACGGAGAGCATTTCGTAGGCAGCAAGCGCCTTATTTTCTGCAAGCGTCAGCGCATGCTTGGCGTCGCGCAGCTTGCCAGCGAGATCGTCAACCAGCTCTTGGGCGTCGAGTTGAACCTTGCACGCAGCGCGGTGCGTCTCCTCGGCTTCTGCAACAGACTTCCCCGGAGGCAACTCCGCCAACCGTGCCCGCGCTTGCTCGGCAGCCTTCTGCGTTTTCAGCCACGTTTCGCGCTTTTCCTTGGTTCGTGAGTGTTCCCGGATTGCATCCTCGAGGCCGCGCTGCAGAGATGCCTCGTTGTATACGGTATCTAAATCGACGCCTTCGACCAGCTCCAGCTGCGCCTGCGCGCGCTCTTGCTCCGTTCGCTCCAGCTTCTCGACGCGGCGGCATTCTTCCTCGATTGCCCCTTTGATTCGGGATGTCATCTCGACGGGGTCGTCGGTCTCGAATGCGCGCGACGGTACGATGTCACGGAAGTCTGCCTTGCCCCCGAGTAGATGGTAAAACGATTCGGGCTTGATTGCAGCGCCTGCAATTACAGCCAGAGCCTTGATTCGGTGGGCGTCGCGGGTCTCCGCGGTCTTGAACGGCGGATTGTGCAACGACGCGATCGAGAAGTCCCCGAGGCCTTCAATCGAAAGCTCTCCTTCGGAGCGCATCGTCTTGCTAACGCGTACGACTTTCCCGTCTACCTCGGCAAGGCCTCGACTAGCTCCGTCCCGCTTCGTGATTCGGCTGCTTTTCTGGCCGTTCACCACGAAGTTGATAGTCTCAAGGGCTGTAGACTTCCCGACACCGGGAGCCCCCTCGATAACGGTTACCCCAGGAACCAGGTCAAATTGTGCGTGTTCGATCGGACCAATGTTTTCAATTGCTACTCTCGGCATGTGAACCTCCATCCTATGTCTTGGTGGACCCTTGTGGATTCGAACCACCCGCGCGCACTCCGCGACCCTGAATGCATTGTGCGCGAGTTCCTTTGGGCCCTGAGTCTTACTGTGTTTCGTTGCTACGTTGCGTCACGGGAGTTTGTTCCCGCGACGACGAGTTCAGCTGCGCGTACCGCCAGAATTTCGCGGCGCGTTCGGCTTGGTCGAGCAGCACCCTCAGCGTCGCTACTTCGCGAGGCGCAAGCGTCTCGTCGTTCTGGATCCGGATATCCCCGTGATGGTGAATCACCTGGAATTTCTGATGGACCCATACGCCGTAGCGGACCTCGCATCTGCAGTCGGGCTTGTGGATCATAACGTCGCCCTCATGGCTCTGGCTCTCTCAAGCGTGACGAACTTGCCCGACAGCTTGATCGACCTGTTGACGCGCACGCCAGGGCGCATCCGCTGAAGCATCGAGTACGCATGGGCTAGCGTCATGTCGTCATCGAAGCGCACCTCTTGGCGAGGCGTAGGCGGGACGGGTTCGTAGCAGTCGTCACCCGCTACTCCATCACAACGGCCCAGGTGCTTACAGCTTGCGCATTTCATGACGATACCTTCCGCGCAAACTTGTGAGATTCGTCGAGAATGTATGCCGTGTTTGGCTCGAGTCCGTCTTCGCCGATGTAGCCAACAGCCGTCCGGTAGCGATTGTGTTTGGGGTCGTAGTATCGGATCCGGATCTCTCCATCGTCCCCAGCCGTCGCCGTGCCAGCGTCCCCAGCCGTCGCCGTGCCATCGTCCCCAGCCGTCGCCGTGCCAGCGTCCCCAGCCGTCGCCGTGCCAGCGTACCCAGCCGTCGCCGTGCCACGAGCCCCAGCCGTCGCCGTGCCACGAGCCCCAGCCGTCGCCGTGCCAGCGTACCCAGCCGTCGCCGTGCCAGCGTACCCTCCGGAGGTCTTGACTCCGAACTCCTCCGTAAGCCAACGATCGTCAGCAGAGCGC
>Ga0302322_100002549_pt1 | contig 15405 bp, 12 predicted proteins | sample Fen_T0_2_FD_203757 | JGI IMG/M metagenome (GOLD analysis project Ga0302322, IMG submission 203757) | Peat permafrost microbial communities from Stordalen Mire near Abisko, Sweden - Fen_T0_2 | ecosystem: Environmental > Terrestrial > Soil > Wetlands > Permafrost | place: Sweden: Abisko... | reverse complement strand
GGCGTCTGGGTCTCGGCCGGTACGGACGGTGTGATCAAGGCGTTCCAGGACGCCAAGCGGCCGCTGCCCTACTTCACCGGCGAGTCGGAGAACGGGTTCCGCAAGTTCCTGCTCGGCACCTCCGGCGCGAAGGTGCACGGGGTGTCGACGGGTACGCCGCCGTTCCTCGCCGTCCTGGCGTTGGAGTACGCGCGAGCGCTGGTCACCAAGCAGAGGCAGGCCAAGAACCTGCTGATCCCGTTGCCCAAGGTGACCGACGAGGACGTCGTCGAGGGCGAGACGGTCTTCAAGGACCAGCCCGACAGCTTCTACGCCTCGTTCACCGACTCCGGCCCGAAGGCCACGGTGAAGCTCTGCATCGACGCCGCCCTTGTCGGCACCCCGTGCGACGGCAGCCTGACGGTCAACCTGCCGGCATGACCGAACCGTCACCGGCGACGGCTGACGCCGTCGAGGGCCGCCGTATCCGGCGCGCCTTCGGCGGCGTGCAGGCACTCGCCGACGCCAGCTTCGTCGCCGCCCGCGGGGAGATCCATGCCCTGGTGGGCGAGAACGGCGCCGGCAAGAGCACCATGATCAAGGTGCTCTCCGGAACCCTGCGCCCGGACGCCGGGACGGTCCGGGTGATGGGGATCCAGGCTCCGTCGGCGACCCCGGGGTGGGCCCGCGCCCACGGCGTCGGGACGGTGTTCCAGGAGCTGACGGTGCTGCCCTGGTTGTCGGTGGCGGAGAATCTGCTGCTCCTCGACCCGCCCACCGGCCCGACCGGGCTCGTGCGGCGCCGGGAGCTGGTGCCGCGCGCCACCGAGGTGCTCGCGGAGTACGGGATGGAGTCGGTCGACCCGCGCGAGCTCGTGGCCAACCTCTCGCTCGCCCAGCGCCAGGTCGTGGAGATCGTCCGCACCCTGCGCCGGGACCCCGACGTCCTCTTCCTCGACGAACCGACGGCCGCGCTCGCCGAGCGCGAGGTGGCCTGGCTCCATGCGCTCGTGCGCGCGGCGAGAGACCGCGGCCGGTGCGTGGTGTTCACCTCCCACCGGTGGCGTGAGGTGGAGGCCCTGGCAGACCGGATCACCGTCTTCCGCAACGGCTGCGAGGTGACGACGCGCGACAGGCTGACCGAGGCCGAGGCCGTGCGCCTGATGACCGGCCGAACGATCGACCGCCTCTACCCCGCCCTGCCGTCCGCCGTGCCGTCCGCCGTGCCGTCCGGTTCCCGGGGTTCACGGACGGGAGGAACGGCGCCGCCCCCGGCCGCCCCGGCGCCCGCGCTGGAGGTACGCGACCTGGTGGCCCCCGGGGTCCACGGTGTGTCGCTCCTGCTGCGGCCGGGCGAGATCCTCGGCATCGGCGGGCTGAGCGGCCAGGGACAGCGCGAGCTGTTCCAAGCCCTGTTCGGGGCGCTGCGGACGGTCTCAGGTCAGGTGCTGCGCGACGGCGTCCCGGTCCGCATCCGGCGCCCGGCCGACGCGATCGGCCACGGGATCGCCCTGGTGCCGGAGGACCGCAAGACCGAGGGGCTGCTGCTGCCCATGTCCGTGCGGGACAACCTCACCCTGTCGATCCTCGGCCGGATCGCGCGGTTCGGCATGGTGGCCCCCACCCGGGAGAGGACGGCGGTCGACGGCATGATCGGCCGCCTGGCGATCGGCACGGACCGGCCCGGAGCACAGCCGGTGGGCACGCTCTCGGGCGGCAACCAGCAGAAGGTCCTGCTCGGCCGTTGGCTGCTCACCCGGGCTGACGTGCTGCTCCTCTACGACGTCACGCGAGGGGTCGACGTCGGCACCAAGCACGACATCTATCGGCTCATCGTCGAACTGGCCGCCGAGGGCAAGGCGCTGCTGCTGTGCTCGAGCGAGACAGAGGAGGTGGCCCATCTGAGCCATCGCGTGCTCGTGCTGCGCCGCGGACGGGTCGTTGCCGACCTGTCCGGCGGCCCCGTCGACCCTGAGGCGATCGTGGCGGCGTCGCTGCGGGGCGACGATGCCTGACCCCACCGGCACGGTCGCGCCGTCCCGGCTGACCGCTCGACGGGCCATGCTCACCCAGCAGGCCTCGCTGCTGCTCTCGCTGGTCATGCTCACGGCCACCGTGCTCACGTACGCCGGGCTGTACCTGGCACGGCAGGGCATCTTCCCGACGACCTTCGACTGGACGAACGTCGTCAACCACTCACTGCCCCTCGCGCTCGCCGCGGTCGGGCAAGGGATCGTCGTGCTGACGCGCGGGCTGGATCTCTCGATCGGCGGGATGGTCGACCTGACCAACGGACTGGCCGCGACCCGGCTCACCGGCGACCCCCGGCTGGACGGCCTCTGGATCCTCCTCATCCTCCTGGTCGGCGCGGCCGGAGGACTCGTCAACGGGCTGCTCGTGGCCCGGGCCCGGCTCCAGCCCATCCTGGTAACGATCGCCACGCTGGCGATCTACCAGGGGCTCGCGCTGTGGGTGCTGCCCACGCCGGGCGGTCAGGTACCGGGGGGTCTGACGACCGTGCTGGCCAATCCGGACGCCCCCACCGGACTTGTCTGGGTCGCCGCCGTCGCGGCGGCCTGGTTCGCATTCCGTCGCACCCGCGTCGGGGCCGGCATCGTAGCGCTCGGGAACGACCCGGAGGCTGCTCACGCGAGCGGCCTGCCGGTCCTGCGGCTCACCGTGATCGCCTACGTGGCCAGCGGGTTCTTCGCGGCGGCCGCAGGGCTGTTCCTGGCGGCGACGACGACGGCCGGAGATGCCGTCGCGGGCAACGTGTTCGTACTCACCTCCATCGCCGCCGTCGTCCTGGGCGGAATCAGCTTCTTCGGCGGCCGCGGCAGCTTGTTGGGGGCCGTGGCGGGCGCCTTCACCCTGACGCTGGTCGTCAACGTGCTCTTCTTCGCCGGGATCGACCCGCTCTACCAGTCCTTCTACCAAGGGCTGTTCCTGATAGCCGCGGTGCTGCTGGGCAACGCCGCCGGCCGGCTGGCCCGGAGGGCCCGATGACCGAGGTGCGTCCCGTGGTGGAGGTACCGACCCCGCCGCGTCCCTCCCGCCGTGGCGACCGGTCGGGCGCGAAGGTGCTGATCGCCTTCGGCGTCGCGGCAGCCATCATCGTGGTCGGCCAACTGCGGAACCCGGGCTTCGGCTCCTGGGACGGTATCCGGGCGATCCTCGTCATCGCGTCGTTCACCGGGTTCGTCGTGGCCGGGCAGACGCTGGTCGTACTCGTCGGAGGCATCGACCTGTCCGTGCCCTGGACGCTCAACGCCGCGGCGATCCTGCTGACCACGACCGCGGCCGGCCACCAGTCCCGGGTGCTCTACGCCGTGGTGGCCGCCCTGGGCGCCGGCTTGGCGATCGGCCTGGTCAACGGCATCGGGACGGCGTACCTCGGGGTGCCGGCGGTCGTCATGACCCTCGGGGTCAACGGCGTGATGGAAGGTCTGACCCTCGGACTGAGCCAGGGCATGACCTGCCGCAGCTGTTCGGCGTACGCACCGGACGCCGTCCGCACCGCGGTGAACGGTCAGGTGCTCGGCGTCCCCGGCGACCTGCTCCTGTGGCTGGGGGTGATCGCGCTGACCACCGTCGCGCTGAGCCGCAGCACCTTCGGTCGTCGCGTCTACGCCGTCGGGAACAACCCGTGGGCGGCCTACCTCGCCGGGATCGGCGTGCGCCGGCTGACCGTGGTGCTCTACATGCTGAGCGGGCTGTTCGCGGCGCTCGCCGGCATCGCGCTGGTCGGGTACTCCGGCCAGCCCACGCTGGGGATGGGGGACCCCTTCCTCTTCCAGTCCATCGCGGCGATCGTGATCGGAGGGGTCTCCGTGCTCGGTGGCCGGGGCAACCCGCTGGGACCGGTCGCCGGGTGCGTCACGCTGGTGGCGCTGCTCAGCCTGTTGCGTGCCGAGAGCATGCCCGAATGGGGGCGCAACGTGCTCTACGGCGCGCTGATCCTGGCGATCCTGCTGCTGTACGGGCGGGAGCGGCGGCCCGACTGATCCGCGGCGGGCGCCCGCAGCATCGGCGCCCGCCTCGACGACCGCGGCCACCGAACCCGCACGCCCAAGTCCCCGCGTCGTCCCGCTCCCCACCGATCACGACCGGCAGCCACCGACCATGCACAGCAACGCGGCCCCCACCGGACGGCGGCCGGGAGCCGAAGGCCGCCTACCGTGCGGCCGCCGCCCACTACCCGGTACCAGCAGGTCGTTGACGACGAAGGCACGGATCACGAGGAGGTGCTGCTTTCCGGAGCACCTGACCATTCGGGACGAGGAAGTCCATGTGCACGTGCTCGATGACCCGAGTGATCTGTCACCACGAGCTCAGGCGTTTCTGAGACGCACCGGCACCCGCCGATCGCTTGCGCAGAACAGGTTGCCGACGGATTCCTTGTCGATGGGCGATCGATCACGCGGACCCACGCCCCTCTCGAGGGAACTGGTCGTCCGGCGTGAACGGTTCGGCGTGATGCGCAACGTCCACGAGCCAGTCCGCGCACCGTCACGGTGGACGACGACGAGCGCCCCGGACCTGCCGGTCCGGGGCGCTCGTCGTGCTGGGGCCTTCGCAGTGTCACGAGGACCCCGGGGGTGGAGGTGGCGGGAATCGAACCCGCGTCCGCTGGCGTGGATCCAGGACTTCTCCGGGCGCAGCCTGCTACGGCCTTTCTCGGCCCCCATGATCGCACAGGCACGTCATGGCACCGGGCTCAGTCACTGTGAGTGTCGCCGCAGGTCCCGTGACCGGACCCTTGGCCAGTGGCCTTCTAGCTGACGCCAGTGACCGGGCCGAAGGCGAGCCCGGGCTGACGGACCTCAGCAGTACTTGTTGTCAGGCAACAAGCATGAGGTCAGACTGCGATTCAACCTTGTTGGCAGTCATTTTTTTGTGACGAGGTTTGCGAGATCACGTCACCTTCTCGGCCCGCTTCTCCTGCATCGACGACCGACGTCGAAACCAATCACCCCCGTGTTGAGTTGTGTACCGGCCCAGCCTAGCGGTCGGCCCGGGCGGCTCGCACCGTCCTTTCGGGGCAACGCGCCGTGCCACCTGCCTGTTCCCCGGCCGGCCGGCCGGGGACGCCGCACCAGGACCTCACCCGGGGGGGCCTCACCAGGACCCTCCGCCGCCCCCGCCCCCGCCGTCGCCGGAGAACCCTCCGCTGAACCCGCTGCCACCGTCCGACGACGCCGAAGCGGGCGCCGACGCCGCGATCGACGAGGTCACCGTCGCGGAGAACGCGTGCACTGCGGTGCCGAAGCGCAACAGGTCGAGGCCGCCGTCCGGACCGGCACCCGCGCCCCCGTACCAGCTGGTGTCGACACTCGCGCCGCTCCCCGAGCGGGCCGCGAGCGTCGCGAAGACCCCGGCCCACCGCTCCGCCACCCCGAAGACGATCGCGTACGGAAGGTAGCGGCTGAAGACGTCCATCCCCTCCTCCATCCGGATCTGGTCGGCCTCCGCCGTCTCCAGGTACAGCCGGAAACCGAGGGTCTGGGCGAGCAGCGCCGTCCCCTCCGCCGTCCGGGCGGGCATCCGCGGCGCGAGCAGGAGGATCACCGCGCCCGCCGCCGTGAGCGCGACCCCGACCAGAGCCAGGTGGGTGAAGATCGCGAGCAGCACGGTGGCCGCGATCCCGAGCCAGAACACCGTCGCGCCGAGGGCGTACCAGCGCCGCCGTACCGACCGGGGGTCCGCCGTGAACCACCCCCGTGCCACGACCTCCTGGTAGAGCTGGGTCTGGGCGGTCGAGAGGTCGCCGCTGAACGTCGACCGCAACCGGGTCAGGGTGACCGTGCGCCGGCTCGCGAAGATCGCGTCGTACAGCGTCTGCTCGTAGGCACGCAGGTCAGCTGTCCCCCGGTCCGCGCGGACCAGCCGCCAGTCACCCGGCAGGTCCCCTCCCGACGTCCGCGAGGTCGGCTCGACGACGGCCGGCGCCCGGGCGGGCACCGCAACGGGACCTGGTACCGGGAGGCGGGCCGGGTCGTCGACCGGCCGGCCGGTCAACCGGCGCCACAGGGTGCGGCGGCGGGTCCGGCGCGCCGCCTGCCGAGCTGCCTTGCGTTCCGCCGTGGCGGCGTTCTCGGCCTCCGTGCGCTCGGCGTCGGCACGCAGCTCGGCGAAGGCGGCCAGGTCCTCCGCACTCCAGCCGTCGTCCTCGTCGCCCTCGTCCTCGTCGCCCTCGTCCTCGTCGCCCTCGTCCTCGTCGCCCTCGTCCTCTGCGCCCTCGTCATCGTCGTCGTCGTCCGGTTCGGGCGGGTCGTCCAGACCGACCTCCTCGATCCGTAGGTACCCGCGGACGGCGAGATCGATGATCGTGGCGGTGACGTCGACGACGTCCGCCCGCTCGTCGACGAGCGTCCCCAGCTCGCCGACCCGAAGCTGGCTCGGGGGCGTGAACTGGACGGCGACGGGCGCCCGACGGCCGACCCGCGCCGTCCGCACCACGGCACCGGGCAGCGGCGCCAGGCCGGGGACCACGCCCAGGTAGCGGCGGTCGCGGCCCTTACGGCCGGCCACCAGACCGGCCCCTCCGGCGAGGGCCAGCAGGACGACACCGCCCAGGGCGCCCGAGACGGGGGTCACGGCGAAGGCTTTCGCCACGGACCAGCGCTCCACCAGGACCGGCCGCGCCCCCGCGAACGCGGTCGCGGGAAAGCCGGCCACCACGGTCAGTCCCTGCCGCGCGTCCAGCGGGCGGGAGGCCATGAACGTCGCCCCCGCACCGGCGGTGGTGGCCGAGCAGGGCTGGGTGGACCCGCGCGCGCCCTGGAAGCAGGCGACCTTCGCCACGGCGCCGGCAGGTCCGCCGACGGTGACCACGGCCCGGTCGATCGGGACCTCCCAGCCGTCACCGACCGCGTTCCAGTTCAGCTCCGGCCCCGACGCCGGGACGTCGACCACCCCCGCCAGGTCGTAGGACAGCACGTACACCTGGACACCGCGGACCGTGAGGTTCTCCGCCCCGATCCGGAGCGTCACGGGGTCGTCGGCCGTGCGCTCCCACTGGCTCGGGGCCCCGCTCGGGCTCGACACGTCGATGGCGGTGATCGGGTAGATCCGGTCGCGGTCGGCGTCGAACCGCCGCCGCAGCGGCAGGTACCGGAAGATGCCGTGCTTGCCGGAACTGTCCCCGAAGTCGTACGTGACCGTCTCGGTGACGTGCATCGATCCGTCGGACCGCAGGGCCAGGGTGACGGCGAGGCTGCGCACGCGCTCCCCGCCGTCCGCCCGCGCGTCGCCGGCGAGCGGGCCGCCCACGAGCAGCAGCACCCCCAGCCCTGAGGCCCCGAGCAGGGCCGCGACCCGTCGGGGTCCGACGCGGCGGGTGGGGGCGGCCGCGGAACGTGGGCGGAAGGAGTCGAGCACGGGCGTCAGGGTACGCAGTGATCCGCGCGCTCAGCGGCGCTTGACGCCGATCGCCCGCTCCGTCTCGCGCCGGTCCTGCTTCTCCCGCAGGGCGTGGCGCTTGTCGTACTCCTTCTTGCCCCGGGCGATGGCCAGCTCGACCTTGGCCCGGCCGTCCTTGAAGTAGAGGGACAGCGGGACCAGCGTCTTGCCCTTCTCCCGCGTGGCGTGCTGGATGCGCTCGATCTCCAGCCGGTGGAGCAGGAGCTTGCGCTTGCGGCGCGGGGCGTGATTGGTCCAGTTGCCCTGGGAGTACTCGGGGATGTGGACGTTGAGCAGCCACAGCTCCCCGTCGTTCACCTCGGCGAACCCGTCGACGAGGGAGGCGCGGCCGGCCCGCAGCGCCTTCACCTCGGTGCCGGTGAGCACCATGCCGGCCTCGAAGACGTCTTCCACGGCATAGTCGTGGTAGGCCTTCCGGTTGCTGGCCACGAGCTTGCGGCCCTGCTCCTTGGGCACCACGACCTCCTGTCATCGGGCCGCGGATGGGGTTTCGGCCCGCGGCGGGCCGGCCGACCAGTCTACGGAGGCGGGGACGGCGTCCGCACCGTGAAAACCGGCCGACCATGATCGTCGGGCGGGTGGCGGTCGGGATCAGAGGTAGTTCATGGGGTTGACGTAGCGGCCGTCCAGCAGGGTCTCGAAGTGCAGGTGGCACCCCGTGGACAGGCCCGTCGTCCCCGAGTAGGCGATGAGCTGCCCCTTCTGCACGGACCCGCCGTGGACGAGGATCTGGGACAGGTGGTTGTACGTCGTCGCCAGGTCACCGCCGCCGACCTCGCCGTGGTCGATGACGACCCGGTTGCCGTACCCGCCGGCCCAGCCGGCGCTGACGATGTCGCCGGCCGCGGCCGCGTGCACCGGCGTCCCGCAGGCCACCCCGAAGTCGATCCCGGTGTGCATCCGGTAGTAGTGCAGGATCGGGTGGTAGCGCATGCCGAAGCCCGACGTCACTCCCCCGGGTGCCGCGTACTGCAGGAACCCGGACGACGGCGGCGGCACCCAGCCGGTGCCGTTGCCCCGCCGCTTGCGGGCCGCCTCGGCCGCGGCCTTGGCCCGGGCGATCAGCACGGCCTGCAGCTTCGCCTGCTCGGCCTGCAGGGCGTCGAGCCGGTCCTTCTCCGCCGCGATCTGGCCCTGAATGGTCGCCACCTGTGCCGCCTGCTTGCTCACCAGGTCCGACACCTTGGCCTTGGCGGTCGCGGCGTCCTGCTCGGCGGCCGTCCGCTCGGCGACGACGGCCTCGGACTGCTGCTTCAGGTCGGCGACCTGCTCGTGGATCGCGTCCAGCTTGGCGCTGCGTGCCCGCAGGTCCGCCTGCACGACCGAGAGCCGGTCGATGGCGCCACCCTGGGAACGCAGGGCGACCCCGGCGATCGCCAGCCGGTCGCTGAACTGGTCCGGGGTGGTGGCGTTGAGCGCGACCGACAGCCCGCTGAGCTCGTTGCCGACGTACGCCTCACGGGCGATCTCACCGAGCGCGGCCCGACCCGCAGCCTCGGCGGCGCGCTGGGTCGCGATCGCGGCCTCGGCCTGGTCGAGCTGGGCCTGGGCGAATTCCAGCCGGGAGGCCAGCTCCCGGTCCTTGGCCGCGGCGGCGGCCCGGGCGGCCTGGGCCGAGGCGAGCGCGGCACGGGCGTCGGTCAGGTCCGCCTGGGACGTGCGCAGGGCGACCGCGGCGGTGACGAGGGCGTCGGAGGCGCCCTCCAGCTGCTCCTTCAGATCGGCGATCTGCTGGTCGACGCTCTGCTTCTTGTCGTCGACCGGGTCGGCCCGGCCGACCGCCGCCGCCCCGGGGGACACGAGCAGGGCTCCGGCCAGCAGCGCCCCCGCGAACGCTCGCAATCCACGGGTGGCCACGGTCCGGACCTCCTCGCTCACCGACGGCGCGGCCCCGACCCGAGGTCGGGACCTCTCACACCTTGAGGTATCGGCGCAGCGAGAGGAACGACGACACGCCAGCGATGAGCATTCCGAGCAGGAACATCCACGGCATGACCAGCGAGGCGTCGCCCACCGTCACCCAGTTGTCGATGAATCGCAGCGTCGTCCGCAGCCAGCCCTGGATCGCGAACTGGGTGAAAAGGACGAGAATCACCGAGGCGAAGACCGCGCCCGTCAGAGCCGCGATCATGCTCTCCAGCACGAACGGCAGCTGGATGACGAGGTTCGACGCCCCGACCAGGCGCATGATGCCGGTCTCCCGGCGCCGGGTGAACGCGTTGAGCCGGATCGTGGTCGCGACCAGCAGCACGGAGCAGATCAGGGTCATCCCGGCGACGAACCAGGCACACCACTTCAGCCCGTTGAGCAGGGCGAACAGCCGGTCGAGCACCTGGTTCTGGTCACGGACGTCGCTGACGCCCGGCCGGTCCCGGAACTGGTCGGAGACCGCGGCGTACTGCTGCGGGTCGACCAGGCGCACCCGGTAGGACTCGGGCAGGACGTCGGGCGTGATGTTGTCGACGACGGTCGAGTCCTTGAACTGCTCCTTGAACCGCTTGTAGGCCTCGTCCTTGGACTCGTAGTAGACCTCCGCCACGTACTTGGTGAGCTGCGGCGACTTCAGATCGTCGAGAATGGAGTCGCGCTGGGCCTGGGTCACCTCGCCGCCGGAGCAGGAGGCCTTCTTCGTGTCCTCCTTGCCGCAGAGGAAGATGGACACCTGGACCCGGTCGTACCAGTAGTCCTTCATCGCCGAGACCTGCTTCTGGGCGAGCACGCCGACCCCGAGCAGCAGCAGCGAGACCGTCGTCACGAGGATGACCGAGACCGTCATGGTGACGTTGCGGCGCAACCCGATCTTGATCTCGCTGACGATGAACTGGAAACGCATGTCAGCTCCGCCTTACCGGGAGTAGCCGTAGACGCCGTGGTCCTGGTCCCGGACGAGTCGGCCGTCCTCCAGCTCACACACCCGTTTGCGCATCTGGTCGACGATCTCGTCGTCGTGGGTCGCCATGACGATGGTCGTGCCGGTGCGGTTGATCCGGTCGAGCAGGCGCATGATCCCCACGCTCGTCGTCGGGTCGAGGTTCCCCGTCGGCTCGTCCGCGAGCAGGATCGCGGGCCGGTTGACGAACGCCCGGGCGATGGCCACGCGTTGCTGCTCGCCGCCGGACAGCTCGTTCGGGAACCGCCGCTCCTTGCCGGACAGCCCGACCAGGTCGAGGACCTCCGGCACGGTGTGCGCGATCGCGTGGACCGGCTTGCCGATGACCTGCAGCGCGAACGCGACGTTCTCGAAGACCGTCTTGTTGGGCAGCAGGCGGAAGTCCTGGAAGACGACGCCGATCTGCCGGCGCAGGGCCGGCACCTTCCAGCTGGGCAGCCGCGCGACGTCCTTGCCGGCGACGTGCACGAGCCCGCGCGTCGCCCGGTCCTCGCGCAGGGCCAGCCGCAGGAACGTCGACTTGCCGGAGCCGGAGGCGCCGACGAGGAAGACGAACTCTCCCTTCTCGACCTCGATGCTCACGTCGTCGAGCGCGGGGCGGGCGGTGCCCGGGTAGACCTTCGTGACGTTCTCGAAGCGGATCACGCGGGAGTCCTGACCTGGTTGCGGAGAGGCTGGAGCGGAGGCGGCGGCCTGGGTCCGGCCGGGCACGAGTCTAGGCAGGCCACCTCCCCGGTTTGGTCATCGCCACGCTAAGCGGCCCTTCGCCCGCCGCCCCACCTGCGCTTCCGAGGGCCGAAAAGGTGTCACGTGATCGCCGGTCCGGGCGCCGAGCCGGGTCGAACCGGTCAGCCGAACAGGCCACCCAGCGGGCTGTTGCTCTGCTGCTGGCCGCCGCCGTGACCGCCGCCCGGGGCGCCCTCGCTCGGCTGGACGACGACGAAGCCCGGGCCGTGGAACACGAACTGGAACGCCTCGCCGGAGCCGCCGCGCAGCAGCGACTTGACGTTCATGCTCGACACCACCTGCGGCTGGAGGTTGGCCGACCACGCCACCGCGGCCTGGATGTCGACGTAGGTGGGCTGCGAGCAGTCCAGCAGCATCGGCGGGCCGTCGCTGGTCACGGCGACGGTCCCCTGGCCCTGGATCAGGGTGTTGAACGCGCCGCCGGAGAGCATGCCGGCGCCCTGGACGCGGTGGACGTCCCAGCTGAGCCCGGCGTCGAAGGCGAGCAGGTTCGTCCCGTTGATGCTCAGGCCGTCGCCCTCGAGCTGGATGAAGAAGACGTCCTCGGCGAGGCGGGCGAAGAAGACGTCGCCCTGCCCGGCGACCCGCATCAGCGGCGCGTCCTCGCTGGTCAGCGCCCGGCGGATGAACTTGCCGACGCTCCCGGAACCCTCGTGGTTGAAGGTCACCTGGCCCTGGTAGGCGACCATCGCCCCCTTGGCCGCCAGCACGTCGTGACCGGGCATGACGACGACCTTCACCATCTTCGAGCTCTGCTTGATCCAGCGCTCGGCCGAGTTGACCTCGGCATTGGCGGCGTCGAACAGCTGACTGCGCACGGGGGCCCCTCCTGGTCGGTGACAGTGGCAGTCACCCTAACGAGGAAGGTCCTCCGGACGGTTCCGACGCGGCCCGACAGGGCCCGGCGCGCCCCCACGCGCCTGACGGATCAGACCTGGTGGGTGCGCCGCCAGCGGATCCCGGCCTCGATGAACTCGTCGATCTCGCCGTCGAACACCGCGACCGGGTTGCCCGTCTCGTACTCGGTCCGCAGGTCCTTGACCATCTGGTACGGGTGCAGCACGTAGGACCGCATCTGGTTGCCCCAGCTGGTCCCGCCGTCGCCCTTGAGCGCGTCGAGCTCGGCCTGCCGCTCGCGCCGGGCCCGCTCAAGGAGCTTGGCCTGCAGCACCCGCAGGGCGGAGGCCTTGTTCTGCAGCTGGGACTTCTCGTTCTGGCAGGTCACGACGATGCCGGTGGGCAGGTGCGTGAGCCGGACCGCCGAGTCCGTCGTGTTGACCGACTGCCCGCCCGGCCCGGAGGACCGGTAGACGTCGACCTTGATGTCGTTCTCCGGGATCTCGATGTGGTCGGTCTCCTCGACCTGCGGGAGCACCTCGACACCGGCGAACGACGTCTGCCGCCGGCCCTGGTTGTCGAACGGGCTGATCCGGACCAGCCGATGCGTGCCCTGCTCGACCGACAGCGTCCCGTAGGCGTACGGCGCCGACACCCGGAAGGTGGCCGACTTGATGCCCGCCTCCTCGGCGTACGAGGTGTCGTAGACCTCGGTCTTGTAGCTGTGGCGCTCCGCCCAGCGCAGGTACATGCGCAGCAGCATCTCGGCGAAGTCCGCGGCGTCCACGCCACCGGCCTCCGACCGGATGGTGACCAGCGCCTCCCGGGAGTCGTAGTCGCCGGCGAGCAGCGTGCGCACCTCCAGCTCCCCGAGGGCCTTCTTGACGCCGACCAGCTCACGCTCGGCCTCGGCGAGGGTGTCGGCGTCGTCCTCGCCCTCGGCGAGCTCCACCAGGACCTCGAGGTCGTCGATGCGGGCGCCCATCCGCTCGACCCGGTCGACCTCGGACTGCAGGTGGGACAGCTTGCTCGTGACGAGCTGCGCCCGGTCCGGGTCGTTCCACAGGTCGGGCGCAGCGGCAGCCTCCGCCAGGTCCCCGATCTGCTTCTTCAGCCCGTCGAGGTCGGTGACGTCGAGGATCGAGGTGTACGTCTGGCGGAGGGAACGGAGCTCGAGCTGGAAGTCGACGGCGGCCACGAACCACGAGCTTACGCGGTCCGGCGCGCCCCGCCCGCAGCCCGGAACCCGGGAGCCCCGAACCCGGGGTCAGGCGTCGGGGTCGGTGAGCCAGGTCGGCAGCGCGGTGAGGCCACGGTCGCGCATCAGGGCGGCGAGCTCCGCGTTGGCCCCGGCGTACAGGGAGCGGATGCGCGCGCGGGCCCGCTCGCTCTGGCGCGGCAGGCGAGCGGCCGACCCGGCCGCGGAGAGCCGCCAGGCGGCACCGCCGCGCGGCAGTCCCGGCCAGAACCGCCGGTTGAAGCCGGCCGCGGCGGGCTCCGGCGCCGGGTACCCGCCGTCCGGGCGGTCGTCGGCGCGCTCGTCGGGGACCGGTACCGCCGGCACGTCGCCGGGCTCGAGGTCGAGCCAGTCCAGCAGCGAGCGCACGCCGGCGGCGGGCTCCTCCTGCAGGTCCTCGGTGAAGACGACCCGCAGCCGGTCGCCGAAGACGTCGAACCAGTGCGGCAGGGTCTCGACGTAGAACCCGCTGGACAGGGTCCGGAAGTGCCGATTGCCCTCGAACCGGTCCGCGCCGTTGGCGCGCAGGGCCAGGCAGCGCTCCACGAACGTGTCGAAGGTGATGGCGCGAGGCAGCCGCCGGCGGGCGAGCTGGTCGGTGTACCCGGTCCACAGGCGGTGGGCGGGGTCGCGCAGCAGTACGACGATCCGCACCCCCGGCAGGACGTCGGCCAGCGTCCGGGCCATGGGCAGGCCGCCGTCCAGGTAGTCCGGGGACGTCTCCATCCGGTACCGCTGCCCCGCCCACCGGGCGAAGTGACGGTCGTAGTCGTGCGGCCGGACGTCGACCGGGCGCCCGTAGCGCAGCTCGGCGAACAGGCCCGGACGCCGGCTGTCCGGCAGGCACAGCTGCGGGTGCCGCCCGAGGTCGGCCGTCAGCATGGCGGCGCCGGCGTGGCTCACGCCCGGCAGCAGCAGGTTCGGCAGCAGCGCCAGGTCACGGACCGGCCCGCTCGGCCGGCCGGCCTGCTGACGCGCCGGCGGGATCCGCCGCACGGTCGAGACCGTCAGTTCGGCCTCCGCCGCTCGCCGGACCTGTGGGACCGACGCGCTCGTCGGTGGTGTCGTCGCTGACATCGTTGTCCTGTCTGTGACCCGTCCATTCCGGCGACGCGAGGGTTCCAGCGCCACGGATTGCGTCTGATTACTCACGGATCGTAGTAACGCGCCGGTCCAGGCATCCAGCAGAGGGAGGGAAAACCCCCCGCACGTGGGACACCGGTGACGAAGGTCAGGAGATCACCACCCGACGAACGGGCGATGGCGCAGCGGCGTCGACCGGCTACAGATTGCCGGTATCCGACGCCTTGACCTTCGGAGTGTGGCGCGGCCCACAATCGATGCCTCACGGGAACGGGCCCTCCGGGCCCGTCGCCCGCCGGCTGATTCCTGACAGGACGGGCAGAAATGGATCGCGGGCGCGTGCTCGCCGCCTACACCGCGGCATGGACCCTGGACAGCGAAGAGAGCATCCGGCAGGCCCTGGAGGCCTGCTGGACCGAATCGAGCACCTACGTGAGCCCCCTGACCGACGAGGTGCGCGGGGTCGGTGGCCTGGCAGGCCTCATCCTCGACCTCCCGGTGATGTTCCCGGGCGCGGCCCTCGGCACGACCCGACCGCCGGACGTCCACCACGACGCCGCCTGCGTGCCGTGGCGGCTGTGCTCCACCGCGCCGATCCGCACGCTCGGCCGCGACTTCGGGCGGGCCCTGGACGGCGTGGACTTCGTCGAGTTCGACCCCGAGGGCCGGATCCGGCGGATCACGGCGTTCTTCGACTTCCCGCCCGTCGCCCCCGAACCGGCCGGTCAGGCCGGGGCTGCGGGGGCGTCCGGGGCCTCCGCGGCGGCGCAGGACGTGTGGGGGCCGACGCAGATCCTCGATCTCGCGGACGGCGAACGGACGGAGCCCGCGCACCAGACCGCGCGGCACCCGGCCCGCCGGAACGCCCTGCGCTGATCAGCGCTGATCAGCGTGAGCCGGCGCCGGTCAGCGAGAGCCGGCGCGGGTCACCACGCGACGCGGCGAGGGCGCCGGGTCGAGGTGCCGCTCGACGGCGGTCTTCCGCGCCCGGATCCGGCGCCGCTCGATCGACGTCAGCTCGCCGACGTGGACCCGGAGCGCCGTTACGAGCGCGATGATCTCCGCTGCGGAGCTGCACCCGAGGACCGCCTGCAGGCGCTCACGCTCGGCGTAGAGGCCAGTCATCTCCGTTACCACGGCGGCCACCGGTCGGTCCGCCGCGTACCGGTCGGGCGGCGACGCCGCCAGCAGGGCCACGAGTCCGGGGCCG
>Ga0302322_100002548_pt1 | contig 15405 bp, 7 predicted proteins | sample Fen_T0_2_FD_203757 | JGI IMG/M metagenome (GOLD analysis project Ga0302322, IMG submission 203757) | Peat permafrost microbial communities from Stordalen Mire near Abisko, Sweden - Fen_T0_2 | ecosystem: Environmental > Terrestrial > Soil > Wetlands > Permafrost | place: Sweden: Abisko... | reverse complement strand
CGATCCGGCGGGCTCAAAATTCAACCGCACCGTCGTGACGCCATCCCGGCTGCTCCAGACGGGCGCCGGCTCCCGCACGCCCGTGTCCGGATGCCACAGTTCGGGAACCTTGCCGCTGACGCGAAACGTGCATTCCGCGCTGGCAAACTGCCGCCGCTGGTTGGACACGAAATAAATGTCCGCCCCGCCCGCCACGCGATGCGCGTACGCCAGCCGCGCCTGGTTGGTGCCGCCCTGCACGGCAAAATCCGGCAACAGCTTTTGCGCGGCGAATATCTCCGCCAGCGGTTGGCCCCAGACCACGCGGCCCTGGCCGCAAATATTTTCTTTCACGTCGCGGCCGTCGCACTTGCCCCACAACTCCTCCGCGAGTTGCTTCACCTGCGCATCGCACTCCGGATAACCCGTGAGGCTTGGCGAATGTTGCGGCCGCGGCCCCACCAGCGTCACCCCCGCGCGCACTAGCTCGCGCAACCGCCCCAGCACCGGCGGCGTCAGGTTCACCTCGTCCGGCGGCAGGATCAGCACCGCGTAATTCGCGCCGCTCGCCAGCGTCACGCGGCCGTCTTTCACCGTCGCCCCGTGCAGCAGCACATCGGCGTTCACCGCGTCATAATCGTAGCCGGCCGGCAGCGCCGGATTCCCCACGCGCATTTCCACCGGCGCACTTTCGCCGGTGAAATACGCCGCATCCGCCACCGCGCGGCCCTGTTGCAGCATGAATTCGCAGTGCGCAATGTAATCAATCCACCCCTGCCCCTGCTGCCACCACGTCACCGTGCGGTCAAAGTGAAAACCCCACTGGCCCATCGTCATGCCCGGCCAGCGGTTCGTCCACGGCTGCATCGCATAACGATGAAACACATACCGGTTCAACCCCTCGCAAAACATCCGGTCCCCCAGCGTCTTCAGCGCATACGGATCCTCCAGCCACCGCCCCTCCTGCGGTCCCGGTGCCGCGGTGAACGATTCCGCCGCCACGATGCTCTTCCCGTAAATATGCGCAATCGACGCCGCCAGCTTCACCGAGGGATGCCCCTGGCTGCCCGACCAGAATTCGCCCATCACCACATCCGCCGGCGCCCCGGATTGCATGGATTCAAACGGCCCCGTGTACGGCTCCACCGCATTCAGCAACCCATGCTGCCGGCACAATTCCGCGAAGTGACCAAAATAATTCTCCGCAAACAAATCCGCCACCGTCCGCCGCATGTCCCACAGAAAACGCTCGGTCACCGCCGGGCTGTCCACGATCTGGTGCATGAAGGTCGGCAGATACGGCAGCGGATCGTAGCCGCGCCGTTTTTGAAATTCTGCGCGGAAATCCGCCGTCCAGTCCTGGTTGCCCACTTCGTAGCTGTCGATCAGCGAAGTATCCAGCGCCTTGCCCGCCAGCGGCCCGATGTCGTCCAGCACGATCTTCATGAAACCGTCCCAATGCGCATCCAGCGCCGTCTTGCTCATCTTGTCGCATTCCAGCCCCCGGCCCTCGTCCGGCGCCGGGTGGTTGTCCACGCCCACCGGCGTGTAGCCGAGGCGCAGGATGACCCAGTCGCCCGCCGGCACGTCCCAGTGCAGCCGGCCGTCGGCCGCGAGCTGCGCCGTCAAATTCAAGACCCCGTCATGCGGAATGGCCGTGTTGAAACTGCCCGTGGCGGTGGCGGGCTGGACAAACGTGCGGTTCACCGACGTTTTTTGAATCAACTTCGCCGCCTTCAGCTGGGCCGCGTTGACCGGAAAAATCAGGGTCTCATTTTCATCCGCCGTCAGCACGCCCGGTTTTCCATCGAGGGTGAATTCGAGCCGCGTACGTTTGACCTGCCCCGGGGCCGGATCGCCCCCCAGCTCAGCGCTGCTGGCAACCACGGCCTTTTTGCCCTCCTTAATCATCGCCAGAAATTTGTCCTTCACATCGGCCTCGGTGCCATCCACGCCGTAAACCGCCCGCTGGATCTCCAGCTTTGCCGCCGCCGGGCCGGCCGCCGCCCCGTCATCGGCCACCATCGGGGCCGACTGGTAGGCCAGCACCGCGATGTCCCGGTAAAAATCCCGCGTCGTCGCCGGTTGCGGCAGCACGGCATCGTACACCACGGGACCTTGCACGTGCGTTTCGCTCGCGGTCAGCCGCTGCATCGCGTTCGTCACCGTGTTCCACGGTCCGCCGCTGCTCGACCAGCCCGCGCAGTTTTCCACGCACAGCTTGAGCCCCAGCCGGTCCGCCTCCTGCACCGCAAACTTGAAATCCTCCCGCCAGGCCGGGCTCAAAAACGGCACGTCGCCGCGCGGAATGCCGCAATCCACGTTCACGATCGTCGCCCCGCCGAGCCCGATTTGCTTCATCGCCTCCAGGTCCGCCGTGATGCCCGCCTGCGTGATGTTGCCGTTCATCCAGTGCCACCACGTCTGCGGTTTGGCGGAATCCGGCGGCTGCGCAAACCCCGTTTCCAGCGAATCCGCCGCGGGTGATGAAGGGATGCAGGCCAGCAGCGCTGCCGCCACCAACGGGAAAAGAACCGGGTTTGCTTTCATGCGGCAAATAAATGGATTCGAGCGGACTAAAAATTAACTGAGCAACTGCGGGCGTTCGTTGAAGGTTTTCCAGACGAACTCACCGAAGATCGTGTTCGCCCAGGCAAACCACGAGCGGGTGAATTTCTTCGGATCATCCTTGTGGAACGCCTCGTGAATGAAGCCCGTGCCCGCATGCGTGTGCTGCAGGATGTCCAGGCACTGGCGGATTTCCTCGTCCGTCAGGGCCGTGAGCCCTTCGATGATCACGCCCAGCGGCCAGACCATGTCCATGCCCACGTGCGGTCCGCCCAGTCCCTTCGCCGCCGTGCCCAGGCAGTAATACGGATTCTGCGCCGAGAGCAGCATCTTCCGCGTGTTCTGATACAGCGCATCGCCGCCCGGCACCGCGCCCAGGTAGGGCAGCGAGAGCAGGCTCGGAATGTTGCCGTCGTCCGTGCAGTAATAATTCCCAAAGGCGTCCACCTCGTAGGCGTAGACGCGCCCCGCCTGCGGATGATTCACAATCGCGTACGTCGCGAGGGCGGCGGACACCTCGTCCGCCAGCGCGCGGCATTGCTGCGCCAATTCGCGATCCTGCCGGATCTGCTCCACCATCTCCGCCGCCTGCCGCAGGCTGACCACGGCAAAAAAGTTGGACGGCACCAAAAACGGAAACACCGTGGCATCGTCGCTCGGCCGGAACATGGAATAGATCAGCCCCACCGGCTTGGCCGGATTGCCGTAGCCGCGGCCCGGCACCGTGTCGGTCTGCCATTCCGTGCGGCGCATGAAATGATACGGCCCCTTGCCGTCCTTGCGCTGCTGCTCCCGGAAGGTTTTCAGGATCAGCCGGATGGCATCATGCCAGGTCGCATCGAAGGGCGCCGTGTCCTTGGAGGCCTTCCAGTATTCATGCGCCAGCCGGATCGTGTAGCACAGCGAGTCAATCTCCCATTTGCGCTCATGAATGCCCGGCTTCATGTCCGTCAGGTCCGTCTTCCATTCCCCCACCTTGCTGTCGTCCTTGTAGAACGCGTTTGCATACGGATCTTTCAGGACGCACCGCGTCTGCCGGTTGATCACCCCCGCGATCAACTGCTGCAGCGGCATGTCATCCGCCATCAGCGACAGGTACGGATACACCTGCGCCGAACTGTCGCGCAGCCACATCGCGTCAATGTCGCCGGTGATCACATACGTGTCCGGCCGGCCATCGACCACCGCGAAGTCCACCGTCGTGTCCAGCGTGTTCGGGAAGCAGTTGCCGAACATCCAGGCGAGTTCCTGGTTGCCGATCCTGGCCTGCACCTGGGCGATCGCCCGCTCCACGGCCACGCTCTTGAATTTGCGTTTGGCTTCGGGCGTGCGGACCACGGGAAAACCGCTCCCGGCCGCCCACAGACGGGGACTGACCGAGGCGGCGGCGGCGAGCAGGGCGGTATTTTGGAGGAATTGGCGGCGGTTCATGGCGGTGGTTTGGTAATTATTTTTTCTGGTCCAGTTGACGCAAGGCAAACGCGCAGGCGCCAATCGCCACGGCTTCGCTGGTGCCCAGGCGGGACATGCCCACGCCGAGCCGTTGCAGGGAGTCGTACTGCACCTTGTTCTTGGTGCCCGGCACGGTGATTTCGCGGGTCTTGCCCTTCAAAAACTTCTTCAACTGCGCCGCGTCTTCCAGGTTGAATGCCTGCGACGACAGCCGGCGGAATTGCTGGCCGCCGGGTCCGGTGTAGTTGCTGTTCAGTTCCGCCACCAGCGCCGGCAGAAACAGCCGGTAACCTTTCGAGACGCCGCCGCCGATCACGGCCAGGCCGTCAATCAGCGTCAGCGCGTTGCCCATGGCGTCGCCCGCCACTTCGCCCAGGCGGCGATACGCCTCCACGGCGGCCGCCCGGTTGCCCTTCTCCTTGCCCAGCGCGATGGCTTCAATGATCTTCGGATCGGGCGACTGGTCAAACGGCAGGCCCGCGATTTCCGCGTACGTGCGGCGCACCGCCCGGATGCAGGAGCCTTCCTCGGCGTTCATCGTCGGGTTGAGCTTGTGGCGCAAGAGCCAGACTTCGCCCGCCATCGAGTTGTCGCCAACGAAGAGTTCGCCGTTGCGCACGATGCCGCCGCCGAAACCGGTGCCCATCGTCACGCCAAACAGATTTTTATAACGCTTCGGGCTCCCCGCCTGCTTCAGCAGGCCGTTCACATACGGCAGAAAACCGGCGATCGCTTCGCCATAGACAAACAGGTCGCCGTCGTTGTTGATGAAGGTCGGCACGCCGAACTTCTTCTTGAGCATCGGTCCCAGCGCAATGCCGCCCCGGAAGGCCGGCAGGTTGCCCAGATCGCCAATGATCCCGGACGGATAATCCGCCGGTCCAGGAAAGGCGAAACTGATGGCCGAGGGCTTTTGCGGGCACGCCGCCTGCAGGCGGCTGAAGCCGGTGACGATGTTACCGAGGCACTTGTCCAGGTCATCGCCGTTGGAGGGCATGGCGATGGTTTCGGTGACCGGTTTGCCGGCGCGCAAGGCGGAGAAACGGAAGTTCGTTCCACCGGCGTCGAGCGTCATGACGATGCGATTGTCTTTGGGAGCAGGCATATTTAATTTTTCGTTGGGGTCAGTGTTGTTGGTTGAGTGAACCCGGGGGCCGCAGGTGCCGGCCCCGGGGTTCGGTAAGCATCAAGCCTGGCCGGTTTTCTTGCCGCCTTTGAGTGAGAGCAGCAGCAGGTACGCGAAGCACCCCGCCGGGACATAGAACGCAAAGCCGCCGTCAGTTGCTTCCACCTTGAAGACCGGCTGCCCCGGAGTGGCAGTTGCTGCTTTCGGCAGCGACTGGGCGATTGCATCCGTTCCGCTAAACACGCCTGTCACCGGTGTTACTATGAGCACCTTGGTTTCCGCATCCCAACTGGATACTTTCGCCGTCGCGCCTGAAACGGCTTGGGTGATCGTGGAATCCTTTGCGAAATCTCCGTTGGCATCAGTCATGACCCAGCCCGTTTCAATTGGGCGCGCGTGCGCCGCGACTGAACTGGTTTGGTTAATGACGTTGGTACTGTCGAAACTACCGGTCAGGGTGGTAACCGCGAGTATCTTGGAGGATTTATCCCAGCTCTGAACGGTACCGGTCGCCTTGGAAACCTCCTGCGTAAGCGTTGCCCCCGCCGCGAAGCGATTGGTGTAGGCGTCCAACGATCCCGCCATGAGCATCGGAACCAAAGCACCACCGGAGATGGCCATGCACATCAGGCCGGAGAGCTCATTGGCACACTCGGGTTTTTCTTCAACCGTGATTGAGAAGAGCATCGGCCAGATGTTGGCGAAGCCGAGCCCTGCGAGCACGATGCCAACCAATGCCAGCGTCTTGTTCCCAGACATTAACAGCACACCACCCACCAAGCCCAAAAACGCCGAAATCCGGAAGAAAACACGGGGGCTGACTTTTACGCTGCCCGCCACCAACCGTCCAAACGTGAGGATGCCAAAGAACAAGGTCGCCCCGAAAAACGCCGTCTGGCTGGCATTCAACCCGAGCCCGGCCAGCGTCGGCTTCAAAAAGGTGGCCATGCAGACCTCGGCGCCGACGTAGAGAAAAATGCCGAGCACCGCCATGGCAAACATGGGCACGCCGAGCAGGGCGAGTGAACTGCCAATGCTTGGCGGAACGTCCGCCTTGGTCTCATCAACCTTCAGCGTCAACACCATCACAAAAGCGAGCGCCATCAGGACAAAAAACACCGGAAAAGCTCCGCGCCAGCCCATCGCCGCCAGGAACCCCACGCTGAGCACCAGCGCCGAGAGGGAGGCGGAAACAGAACTGCCCAGGCCCTTGATTCCCTGCGCCAGCGCCAGATTGCGGCTGTAATCACCTTTGGCGCTGACATCGCGCATAATCGGGTTGCCCGCCACTTGCAAAAATGTGGTGCCCACGCCCAGCAGGAAAATGCAGCACAACAGCAGAATGTAGGGGGGATTCATAAACGCGGGAACTGCCACCGCCACCGTATTCAGAGCCAACCCCAGCAATAGCACGTTTTTCTTGCCGATCCGCGCCGCCAGCAACCCGCCCGGCACACTGAAAATCGCAAACGCGATGAACACAAAGAACGGCATCAGGGTCGCCATCATCGTGGATATCCCGTAGTTCTCCTTGACTGCGGAAGACATCGGTCCCATCGCGTCCGCCACCCCCATCAGCAGAAAGGCCAGAAAGATCGGCAGTGTTTTGATTTGCATAGTTTATTGAATGATTATTGGTTTTGAGTGTTGAGTGTGTCTGCGGGTGGAATTATTTCGCGGCCGGCACCGTGCCAAGTTGCGAGATGGCCGAGGGCGGCCGGCTGGTCGGCGCGCTGCCCCACCGCTGTTCCGGCGCGGAGGTCATTTTGAACACGAGACTGCCGCCGTTCAGCAGTTCCTCATGGCTGATAAACGTCCGGTTGAACGATTCGCCATTCAACTGGGCCTCGCGGATGTACGGCCGCAGCGGGCCGTTGTCTTCCGCCGTGATCGTGAAGGGTTTTCCCTGCGTGGTGATGGTGGCTGAGTCAAACAGGGGCGTGCCAATGATGTAGTTCACGTCGCCGGGGCACACCGGATAAAAACCCAGGGCGCTGAACACATACCAGGCCGAGGTCTGGCCATTGTCCTCGTCGCCGCAGTAGCCGTCCGGCGTGGGGGCGTAGAGCTTGCCCATCGCCCAGCGCACGCGCGACTGCGTCTTCCACGGCTGGCCCACGTAGTCATAGAGATAAAGCATGTGCTGGATGGGCTGGTTGCCATGCGCGTATTGCCCCATGTCCGCCGCCACCATCTCGGTCATTTCGTGAATCATGCCGCCGTAGCTGCCGGTGCGGACGTCGCTCGAGGTGGTAAACACCGCGTCCAGCTTCGCCGCAAAGGCCTCGTCGCCGCCCATCAGCCGGGCCAGGCCGGGAATATCGTGGAACACGCACCACGTCCAGTGCCACGAGCAGCCTTCCGTGAAACCGCCGCCCCATTGGTTCGGGTAAAACGGCTCCACCCATGAACCGTCCACCTTGCGTTCGCGCACGAAGCCGATCTTCGGATCAAACACATTCGTCCAGTTCATCGAGCTGCGGAGAAACGCATCGGCCTCGGTCTGGCGGCCGGCCGCCAGCGCCACCTTGGCGGCGCAGAAATCGTCGTAGGCGTATTCCAGGGTCTTGGCCGTGGCCTCGCTGAAGCTGATTTCACCCTTCACCGGCGAATAGGGAACGTAGCCCAGGCTTTGATAATATTTCGCCCCGTCGCGGCCGATGCTGGGGATCGGGCCGCTCTGGCTGGAGTCATGCACCATCGCATCCACGGCCTGGCCGGCGGCGAAGGAGCGCACGCCCTTCACCCAGCCATCCGCGAGCAGCGAGAAGGAATTGTTGCCGACCATGCAGGCGCGGTGCCCGGGGCTGGCCCAAGCCGGCAGCCAGCCGCTCTGCTGCGACGCATTGACCACGCCCTGCAAAATCTCCGCGTTCACTTCCGGGTACAGGAGGTTGTACAACGGCTGCGCGGCGCGGAACGTGTCCCAAAAACCGCTGTCGGTGTAGAGCACGCCGTCATGCACTTTGCCGTCGTAAGGGCTGAAGTAAACCGGTTTCCCCGACGCGGCGACTTCGTAAAATTTGTGCGGGAACATGATGCAGCGGTAGAGGCAGCTATAGAACGTCCGCCGCTGGTCCTCCGAGCCGCCGGTCACCTGCGCCCGGCCCAATTTCTCGTTCCAGCGGGCCTCGGCCTGCTGCCGGATGGCGTCAAACCCGGCGTCGCCCACTTCCTGCTGGAGAGTTTGCAGCGCCTGCTCCGGGCTGATGAACGAGGAGGCCACCTTGCAGCCGACCACCTTGTCGCTGCTTGTGTCAAACTGCACAAACGCCCCGGCCTGCTTGCCGGCCAGTTGCGTCACGCCCGGCTGGATGCCGTCCGCCGACCACACGCCGTTCGTCGTAAACGGGCGGTCGAAAACGATCACGAAATAGTTGCTGGAATAAATGTTCGGCACCTGGCCGCAGTGGTAGCGCACCGACCCGACGATTTTATTTTCGCCGGGAATCAATTGCACCGACACGCCCTTGTCAAAGCCGTCGAACACCACGTACGAACTGCCCGCGCCGTCAAAGGTGAAACGAAAACGCGCGCAGCGTTCGGTGGGCGTGACTTCCGCCCGCACCTTGAAGGTGTCCAGATACACGCTGTAATAGCTCGGCTGGGCGGTTTCCTCTTCGTGGCGAAAATCCGAGGCCCGCTCCGTGTCTTTCACGACGAGCTGCCCGGAAACCGGCATGAGGGAAAACATGGCGTAATCACCAATCCACGGACTGGGCTGGTGCGTCTGCCGGATGCCGCGAATCTTGAGGTGCCGGTATTGGTAGTAAAACGAATCCCGCTGCGGCTCGGTGTAGGGCGCCCAGGTGTTCATCGGAAACGGCGTGCCGATGGCCGGATACTCGTTGCCGTGCGAGAAGCCGCCCGTGGAATCCGTGCCCATCAGCGGATTGGCCAGGGTGACCAGCGATTTGCCGCCGGTGTCGGCGGGTGCCGCCACCAGGGAACTGACCGCCAGCAGAGTGCCGCCCACCAGCGCCGCCAGCGGGCCAGCAGACACGTTAAATATACACGCTTGTTTCATAATTAAATTTCACCGTCACTTGCCGCCAGCATCGCCCCCAGTTTGGCGGCGAGAAAATGATATTGCGGCAAAGAATTATAGAGCTGCGCTGAAATACGCAAGCAGCGTTTTGGAGCAGCGGGCCACGGCATGATAGGGACTTCAATTCCCCACTGCACGCGCAAATTGTCCTGGAGCGGATATTCGTTCACCGGCAGCCGCGGCCAGGCCGTCGGCGGCGCATCTGTCAGCGGCACCGCCGCCAGCGAACCCACCATGTCCGCCGGGCACGGCGCCGCGACGCCCAGCGCCTCGCAAAGAATTTTTCGGGCCGCCAGCGCCAGCGCCCGGTTGCGCGCCATGAGCTCCGGCCAGCCGCCCGGCAGGCGCGTGCCCATGAATTCCAGCGCCGCCGGCACGCTGAGATACGCGGTCACCTCCCCGGTCCCGGTCCAGCCAAATTCAATCAGATAGCGGGAGCGGTCCGTCCGCGGCGAATTGGCGCCGTGGCTGATGGCCAGCGGCCGGATCAACGCCTGCCGGTCCGGCCGGACACACAGGAACGCCGCGCCCTTCGGGGCCGAAAGCCATTTGTGGCAGTTGCCGGTGTAGTACGCCGCGCCCAGCGCCGATAAATTCAGCGGCACCATCCCCGGCGCGTGTGCGCCATCCACCAGCGTGTCCACGCCCCGCGCCGCCAGCCCGGCCACCAATGCCTGAAGGGGCATCACCAGCCCCGTGGGACTGCTCACGTGATCCAACAGGGCCAGCCGGGTGCGCGGCGTCACCGCCGCCAACACCGGGGCCACGATTTCGTCCGCGCTGCGCAAGGGAAAGGGAATCTCCACCACCACCACGCGCGCCCCCGCGCGGGCGGCCACAAAATCCAGCGCGTTGCGGCTGGCATTGTATTCCTGGTTGGTCACCAGCAGTTCATCCCCCGGTGCAAACGTGAGGGAACGCAGCACGGTGTTGACGCCGGTCGTGGTGTTCGGCACAAAGACCAGGTTATCGGGTTCGGCCCCCACAAACGCCGCCAGGGCCGCGCGGGCGGTGTCGAGCGCCGGTTCCAGCTCCCGCGCCAGAAACTGCAGCGGCTGGCGCTCCAGCCGCGTGCGCCACTCGGTTTGCACCGCCAGCACCTGCCGGGGACACGCCCCAAAGGCGCCGTGGTTCAGAAATACCACCGCCGGGTCCAGCAGCCATTCGCGCGGATCGCACGCGGGCTGGTCCAACAGCAGCGGGGACAGGTTGGTTTCAGACCCGGCCATCAGTTTACTCGGGATTACCGGGGTTGCTGCCCCACTGGCTGGGCTTCGCCCCCATTTGGAAAACCAGCGTGCCGCCGTTTTTCAGTTCTTGGTAGGGCAGAAACGGCGAATCCCACGGTTTGCCGTTCAGCTTCACGGATTGCACATAGAAGTTTTCATCCGAAAGGTTCTCGGCGGTCATCGTGAATTTCTTGCCGTTGGAAAGGTTCATCACCGCCTTGGGAATCTGCGGCGCGCCGATCACATAATAATCGCTGGCCGGGCACACAGGATAAAAACCGAGGCAGGTGAAAATATACCACGCGGACATCTGCCCGCAGTCGTCATTGCCCGTCAGCGAGTCGGGATGGTTGCCGTACTGGGTCTTGACGATGCGATGCAGCTTTTCCTGCGCCTTCCACGGCTGGCCGGCATAGCAGTAGAGGTAAATGATATGATGGCTGGGTTCGTTGCCATGCCAGTATTCGCCGATCCGGCCCTGGATGTCGTCCAGCCCCAGGCTCGCATTCGCGCCAAAAGTAAACAGCGTGTCCAGTTGGGCCACGAACTTTTCCTTGCCGCCCATGAGGCGGATCAGGCCGGGAACATCCTGCGGCACGTACCAGGAATACTGCCAGCTCGTGCCTTCCGTGAAGTCGCCGCCCTGCACAAACAGGTGCGGGTCGAACGGCGTGCGCCAGTTGCCCTGCGAATCCCTGCCCCGCATGAAACCGGTGCTGGGATCAAAAATATTGGTGAAACTCATGGCCCGCTTCATGAAATGCGTGTAGTCGTCCTTTTTGCCCAGCGACTTGGCCAGTTGCGCAATGCAGTAGTCGTCGTACGCATATTCCAGCGTCTTGGAAACCGCTTCATTTTCCTGGTCAAACGGCACCCAGCCCAGCTTGTCATACGCGGCCACCCCGTCATAATCCGGGTTCATCGCGGTGGCTTTGATCGCTTGGAAAGCGCGCTCCTTGTCGATGCCTTTCACGCCCTTCAGGAGGCCGTCCACAATCACCGGCACGGCGTGGTAGCCGATCATGCACCACGTTTCATTGCCGGGCAGCAGCCACATGGGCAGCAGATGATCCGCGCTCTCGTCAAAGTGGGCCAGCAGGGATTGAATCATGTCCGCATCGCGCCGGGCCTGGATGAGCGTAAACAGCGGATGCGTGGCGCGGTAGGTGTCCCACAGGGAAAAGACGCTGTAGTTCGTAAAGCCTTTGGCCACATGCGGATTGGAATCCATGCCGCGATATTCGCCGGTGACGTCCTGATACAGGCACGGGGCCTGGAAGCAGTGATACATGGCCGTGTTGAAGGTCTCCTGTTGCAGCGGCGAACCTTCGATCTGAATCCGGGCCAGCTCCTGGTTCCATTTCGCCTTCGTGGCCGCGCGGACGCCTTCAAAATCCCAGCCGGGGATTTCTGCATCGAGATTTTTCAGCGCGTTGGCGGCGCTGATGGAGGAGACGGACACCTTCACCGTGATGGCTTCATCGGCCTTCGTCTTGTATTGCGCCAGGAACTGGAGATTGGTGCCGGCCGCCTCGTTGCGGCTGCGAAAGCGGTAGTTCTTGAAGCTGTCATAGCGCGCTTCCTTGCCGTTGCTCATGATGCGGAAGCTGTCAAACGGCCGGGAATAGCGGGCGGCGTAGTACAGATAGCGTTCCTTGCCCCAGCCATTCACCAGATGAAAGCCGGTGACGGTGTCCGGCCCTTCCACGCGCACGTGCGACCAGATGAGCTTGAAGCGGTTGCCGCTCAGGAAATGCTGGAGATCGGTCATGATGCTGGCCTGATCGCTCGCCGGGAACGTGAAACGCAGCATCCCGGCGCGCTCGCCGGCGGTCAGCTCCACATTCACACCATTGTTCAGCAGCTTGACTTGATAATATCCGACCGAGGCGGATTCCTGATCGTGGGCGTAACGGGCGCGATAACCTTCCTCCGGCTTCTCCTTGGAGCCAACCACCAGCTTGGGTTCGCCAAGCTGCGGCATGAAGAGAAAGTCGCCCATGTCCGGAATGCCCGTGCCGGACAGATGCGTGAGCGAGAAACCCATGATCGACGTGTCGGAATATTCATAGCCCGACGCCGTGTCCCACAGGTCGCGGTCGGTATCCGGACTCAATTGCACCATGCCAAACGGCGCGGACGGCCCGGGATACGTGTTCCCTTCGCCTTTGGTGCCCACGAACGGCCGGATGTAATCCGCCCGCTGGACCTGGTTTTTCCCGGTCGCTTCCGCGCGTGCATCCGCCACCGCGAGGCCCAGCAATGCGGCTCCCGCCAGGGAAAGAATCTGCCTGTAATGTGGTGCTTTCATGAATAGTGAATGGTGCGAGGAATAACACATGGAAAAATGAATTGCATGTCAGATGTTTAATTGAAATGGGCTAGGCAGAAAAAAATCGCAAAACGCCCGTTTAGGGCTGCTGGCGGGCTCGCCTGCCCGCCAATCTGCGCTAGTGTTGCTTTCCGTTGTTTTTAGTCAAGCCTGCCACCGCGTGAGCCCCTGCCCCGGTGCAGCTCGAGGCTCTCCTTGCCCGGGCCATCAAATGGCCGGAGATATAATTTGGCAAGACGCTGGGAGCGTTCCTCCCCCGCCGCATTTTGCGCTGGCAAAATGGGGCGAGGGCCGGGGAGATGTGCTTCGTGCTCATACTTTGCCTTAAAACACTGGCTGCGGTTGCGATGAATTTAACCAAGGGCCGGGTTCAGATGCCCCCGGCCGCCCCTTGGGTGTTCGCAGCTTGCGGACGGACCGCCGCCTTCCATTCGGTGTTCAGCTCCGCCAGCGTTTTACCGGTGAGTTCCTGCCACAACGCCTCCGTATACTTGCCCTGGCGGCAGGCGGCGTTCACTTTCAAGATGAGCGTCTGGTTCGGATCATGATGCGTCACCACATAATCCAGAAAATTGGCGCTGATCCGGTACATGCCGTCGTACTTGAGCGGCATTTTCCGCCGGGCTTCCAGCCAGACCTGGTCGGCCCCGTGGCTCTGCGGTTCATATTTGAAAAACCGGATGTAATCCGGGATGCCCTCCACCAGCCAGCCGGGAGCGTGGCCCGCCTGATGGCGCCCGCCTTCGTATTGCTGGACCACATGCACCACCTCGTGGATGATCGCGCCGAGGGCTTCGCCCTTCAGTTCGCCGCCGATCCACACCGAATTGGCCACGATCCGCGTGCCGCTGGTATACGCCACCCCGTCGCCGGGGCGCAGGATAACGCTGAATTTTTTCGGCGCGGTGTAGCCATCGCTGGCCAGCATGGCCGTAATCTTGGGATACCATTGCGCCAGGGCCGGGGCGAGCTGCTGCTCCGCCCAGTCCCCCAGGGCCGGCTCCTTGGTGGTATCAATGGTGATCTCGCAGGAGCCGTCCGCCACCGGCACGACGATCGGCGGCACCCCGCCCGTCAACGCGGGTTGCACCGGGGCGTTCAGTTCCACCACATCAATTTCGCTATAGAACGTGTTGCCGAAATCGTCGTCAATTTCAGCCGGCGTGATGTCGAACAGCAGATAACGGTAGCTCCCAATGGCCCCCGCAGTGTCCGCAATGCTGACCCCGCATTGCGCGCTGTCATTGGGTCGGCTGGGCCGGGTGTCCACCTGGGCGATGTGTTTCCAGCCGCAGGCTTCCGGGGCCACCCCTTTGCCGGGCAGGGCCACGAAACCCTCCGCCACCCCCGTGCTGGCGAAAAGCTGATATACCTGCGGCCCGCGCGTGGTGGGATGCCACGAGTACGTGTTGACCTGCTTGATTTCCTTGGCGCTGCCCAGATCCACCTGGATCCGCCCCCCGGCGCTGCCGGAGACGAAGAAAAAGTTCTGCTGCGGCTCGTCCGCCTGCTGGGGCAGTTTCCCGTCATGCAGCAGATCGAGGGTGATGTCCGTGCTGGCCGGCTCCCCGGTCACCAGCGTGAACTTGGCCGTCGTGGCGGCGTCATTCCGGGAGGGCGGCGGCACCTTCGCAAAACTGAACGCCGCCGATTCCGCATCGTCCATATGATAGTCGATGGTCGTCTGCACCTCGGCTTTTGCCCCCAGGGTCAAGGCCAGCAGCGCCGCCGTGGCGACAGCCAGCCGCCCCCGGCAGTGATTGGGCCGGGCGGTGATGACCGCCGGCAACGCTTTGCTTGTTTGTTTCATACGTTCTCCTTTTGATTGTTTTGTTTACCGGGCCAGCGGTTCCATTTCGGAGGCGAACTTGTACGTCCCCGAGCCCACTTCAAACACCGCCACACCATCATCCGCCCGCAGGAATTTCACGCCTTGGGCGTTCGCCACGACTTTGCCGCTCTCGGTGATGCCCGCCGCGTCCCGGGTCGGCACGTGCACCGTGGCGGTCGTGTTCACCGGCACCGTGACCTCCAGCGTCAGGCGCTGGCCATCGCGTTTCCAGGCCGTGGCAATCTTGCCGTTGATCGAATCGTAGCTGGTCTTCGCCCACGTCAGGCCGCTGCGGATGACCGGCGCAATCTGGATGGTTTTGTATCCCGGGCTGGCCGGCTGGATGCCGCCGATGCCGCCAAACAGGTATTCACCGCACGAGCCGAGCGAGTAATGGTTGAACGAGTTCATGCCCGGATCTTGGAAACCTTTTTCCGGGGTCCATCCGTCCCAGCGTTCCCAGATGGTGGTGGCGCCGTGCTTCACGGAGAACAACCACGAGGGGAACGTGTCCTGCAGGAGCAGGCCGTAGGCGGTGTCCGCCTTGCCCGCCTGCGTGAGCACCGGCAACAGGTAGCTCACCCCAACAAAGCCGGTGGACAGATGCCCGCCCTTGGCTTTGATGTCGTCATCCAGATACTGCGCCGCCTGGGCCCGGAGGTTTTCCGGTAACAAGTCAAACTTGAGGGCCATGGCATAGACGCACTGGGTGTTTCCCTTGATGCGGCCGTCGGGGGCCACATACGCCTGGTTGAACGCCGCCTTGATTTCTTCATACAGCTTCTCGTATTTCGCCGCCGCTTCCTCCTGGCCCAGCGCCCGGTAGGACTTGGCCAGCAG
>Ga0302322_100002547_pt1 | contig 15406 bp, 15 predicted proteins | sample Fen_T0_2_FD_203757 | JGI IMG/M metagenome (GOLD analysis project Ga0302322, IMG submission 203757) | Peat permafrost microbial communities from Stordalen Mire near Abisko, Sweden - Fen_T0_2 | ecosystem: Environmental > Terrestrial > Soil > Wetlands > Permafrost | place: Sweden: Abisko... | reverse complement strand
TTTAGTCTCAAAGCCCTGGTTGCGCAACGCTCCGCAAAGGTAAGCGAGCCCCAACGGGTAAACCGCGTACGGCTGCGCGTAGCGGTTCAGATTGACCAGGAGTATCCGTGGTGACGCAGAGAGTGGAAATGAAATCATGCAGGTAACGCGCGGGATTGCTTCGGAAAATCGATCTCATCCCGCGAACCAAAGGCGAACGCTGGACGACGAGATTGTTTATGCTTCTGCAGTAGTCGGATCGATCATCCGCCTCACTTCGGAAATCCGATTGGCGGGAAACCCGCCCTGCTTCGCGTGCTCCTCGATCAAGGATTCACTCGGGGCGAGATAAACACAATAGACCTTATCATCGGTTACGTAACTCTCAATCCATTGAATTTGTGGGCCGAGATTTTTCAAAACGCCACAGGACTTTTGGGAGATACCTTGTAGCTGTTCGCTGGTGAGGTTTCCTGCTCCCGGTATTTCTCGTTCAATTACATATTTTGGCATGTTTTTATAGGTAGTTGGAAATTAGTAACGCCCGACTTTCTCCTAATGACTGGACGGCGTAGAGAGTCTGACCGTTTTGCGTGCGTTCTTTAGCTTGTAGCTTTGAGGCTAGCATAGGCAGCTAAACGCGCAACCTCACCATCGAAATTTTCGGCAAATTGACCCGGCCCGCGTGGAAAACAAAACCCCGCCAAGCGGAATCCACCTCAGGCCGACGGCGTCGCCAGACGTTGCAGCAGGTCAACGTACTCGCGCATCGGACCGCTGATGCCGCGTTTGCGCAGCTTGGTCAGGGTCTCCGAAAACGCCGCGGGCGGATCGCCCACAATCCAGTTTGAGGCGGTCCGTAAAAGCTCGCGAAGCCGCGTGTGCAGCCCTTGCGCGGTCAGACCCGGCGCGATGTAAAAACGCGGATCGACCAAGTAGTCAGCCGCCGTTTCACCCTGGTTTTGCGGCGCGACGTGTTTCCACAGGTCCGTCTCCGGATAGATGCGCATGCCGAGCGTCGCGAAGAAAAACGCCGCGGGCAATGTAGCCGCTCGGGCGAGCGTTTCCTCGACGGTTTCGGTGGTTTCTCCCGGACCGCCGAAGATGAGAAAGTGGCTGTATTGCACGCCCACGGAATTTGCGAGCTGACTGGCCTCGCGGATTTCCTCGAAGGTGAAACTCTTTCCGTAACTGGCCAGCGTCGCGTCGGCAAAACTGTCCGAACCAAACTCAATGTGCCGCAAGCCCGCGCGCTGCATCAATTGCAGCAACTCACGCGTAATGCCGCCGGGGCGCAGAAAACATTCCCACTGAATTTCGAGCTTGGCCCGCAGGATCGCCTCGCATGTTTCCACCACGTGACTGGTTCGTGTATTAAAAACCGAATCGACAAAGAAGGCGTAGCGCATGCCGTGGGCGGACAACTGCCGGAGCTCGTCTACAATCTCCTCGCCCGAACGAAACCGACTGCGGCGTCCCTCGATGACCGGATAGGTGCAATAACAGCACTTCAACGGGCAACCGCGCTGCGTCTGGATGCCAGGCAAAGAACCGTGCCGGGCGTAAGCCTGCAACACGCGTGGATCATGAAACGGAGCGCCACTGAAAGAACCCGAAAGCTTACAGGGAGCCGCCGCGACCGAACCCATTGAATTGCGGCAAACCACGCCGGGAATCGTGTTGGGAGAGGTCCCGGCACGCAGGGCCGAGAGCAGCGCCACCAGTGGCTGTTCACCTTCGCCTGCGATGCCGTAGTCCACGCCGGTCAGCGCAAACAACTCCTTGGGAAAAATCGAATAACCGCTGCCGCCCAGAATCAGCGGCACTGTCGTAACGGCGCGCAACCGCTGACAACAGTCGACCAACTCCGGCACGAAGGAATGCGGATTGAGGCATTGCACGGTGTCGATGTTGCGCAACGAAAGCCCGATAAAGTCGGGTTGAAACTCTGCGACGGACGCCTCCAGCGCGGTCGCGTCCGCCAGCACGTCCCAAATCCGCGTCGTGTATCCGGCTGACCGCAACGCGCCTTCGATATAGGCCAGGCCGAGCGGATAGACCGGATAGGGTTGATCGTAGCGGTTGTTGTTAACGAGCAGCACACGCGCGGGGCTGGCGGCTGGTTGCGAAGAAGAAATCATGACTGAGGGTGGCGAAAATCGGATGCTGGCCGGTGGCGATCAGTTATTGCCGGGTGGGATTGTCTTTTACTGCCGGGCGGCGGGCCAGCGGGACCAGTTCCACCGCGACCAGTGCAGTCAACACGATGAGTGCCACCGTGGCACCGAGGGCCTTGACGACGGGAATCTTGCTCAGCGCAAGAATGCCAAACGAGGCCGCCGTCGTCAGCGCAGAGAGGCGAATCGAAGGTGGCGACTCCTCACCGCGAGCGGCGTTTTCCGCGGTAAAAATCGCGTAGTTGTGACTGAGACAGACACCTAGAAACGCGCCGAGCAGATGGAAAAGATTCAAAGTCTGCCCGGCCAGTCCGAGCGCGCCAAAGGCAAACAAACACGAACCCAGCGGCAGCGCGAAAATTTTGGCGCCGCGCCAGAAGCCGTAGAGCACGAACATGCTCAGCCCAACCAAGCCTAAGCCCCAGGCGCTGAGCCGCATCGCCGAAACTCGATACCGACCGAAGAGCTGGTTCATGTTTTCCAGACCTGAAACATTCACCGTAGCCGTATCGACCGGCGGTTCACGTCCCGGCGGATGACTCGAAACGCTGAAAAACCAACACCGGCCCGGGCCGACAGATGCCATCATCCGCAAGGGTCCGCGCAAAACCGCCACGAGGTTGGCCACGGTTTCGTCGTACGACGGTCGCGGCGCCGCCCGCCAAGCCTGCCAGTCGTTGAAGAACGGCGCGAAGGCCGCGGCGTCAAAACCATGTCGCTCGAGCGCAGCCTGCAGCGCGGGAACGAACATCTCAATACCGCCAATCCGCTCAGGCAATGTCTGCCAGGCGGTCGGCGTCGGCACGGCGTTGCCAATCGAAGCGAGTGTTTCGCCCGGGTATTCCTGTGCGTGCCAGGTTGAAAAACGCGCCAGCGACGCACGTGCGCTGGCAATGTCGCTGCCGCGCGTGATGAAAAGAGTCTGCTTCGAATTTTCCCCGAACAGCGTACGCACCTCCAAGGCTTCGGCCTGCAACGCGGGCGTCGGGATTTCCAGTTCGCGAATGTCGTCGCGCCAGTGCAGGAGCCACGGACCGCCGAGCGCCACGAGCGCGCCGACAATCAACAGACCTTGCGCGATTTTTCTTACAACAGGTTGGTCGCCCGTAAACCGCGCGCGGGCAAAACCTCGCGTCTCCATGTAAGGAGTACCGACCTGCGCAAACCAGAGCAGCGCCGTCGCCAGTGCGCTGAGCAACCCAGCGCTGACGAATATACCCAGCTGCCGAATGAGCGGCAGTTCCGAAAACAGCAGAAGCGAAAAACCGATGACCGTCGTGAGCGCGCTCGCGAGTAGTGGCTTGATCAGGCGGCGAACTTTCCCGCTGTAAGGCTCATCGGGAAAGGCCGGCGGCTGCAGATAAAGATAGAAACCATAGTCTACCGCCACGCCGCCGAGCAACGATCCCACGACAAAAACGAGTACATGCACGCGGTCGAAAACCAGCGTCGTCGCGACCCAAGCGCCGAGCAGACCACCGAGCATGACGGGCGCGAGATGCAGCGCCTTAAACACACGCCGGAGACAAATCGCCGCGATGCCCATCACCGCCGCGAGCGAAAGCAGGTTGAGGCTCGACAGTTCGTTTTCGATACGATCCCGACTAGCACTGGCAATTCTGCCAATGGAAACCCAGCGCAGTTTCGTCGCTGGAACTTCTGCCAATGCCGCAGCCTGCGCTTCTCGCACGGCGGCGAACACCGGGCCCTGCCCTTCCTCTTTCCAAGGCGAGCCGCGCGTGCGCGCCCACACAAGCTTTGGAGCATTCGGATCGGTTGGCGCTGCGCTTTCCACACCTTGCACGGAGTCGATCAGTCGAGGCAGCAGAAGCAGCGGATCGGAGGGCAAAATTTCTTGAAATGCCAGCGCCTCGGGACTGCCCAGATAACTTTGCAGTCGAACTGCCACGCGTTCGGCCAACCAGTCCGGCCAAGACTCCTGCCGATCCCCTGCGCTATATTCCTGCCAGTTCGTCTCCAACCAACCCGGCAATAACAAATCAAAACGCTGCTGAAAGACTTGTTTGCCCAACGCGTCGCGTGCCGACATGTCGCTCAAAGCAACCACCTCGTCAAAGGCAGTTGAGCCACTCAAGTTCCGCACAAAGGCCGCCGTCGCCGCGTCACGACGTGCCGGGTCACCGGGGACATCGAGCGCAAACAGCGCCACGCGCGACTGCTCTTCGCTCGCGAGTTCGCGGGTGAGTGCCAGTTCAGGCGAACGCTCGTCGGTCGGAATCAGGTCGAGGACGTTGCGCGAAATTTTGCGTTCGTAGTCCAACCTCGCCAACCACCCCAAACCTGCCAGCGCGGCGAGCACGAGAACCAAACGCACAAACCATTTTTGACGATAGAAAGGCATACAGAATCAGCGAAAAAACCGTTGCAGTTCCGCCTCGGTGAAAACGATGCCCGCCTGCGAATCGTCGATGATGATCTCGACGCGCTGGGAGTTCGACCGGCGAAATTCGAGTTGTTGAACCTTCGTGTCTTCGCCCCAGACAATGATCCGCCCGATGGTGCGGGCCAGTGCGCTGTCGCGTGGCTCGAAGTCCAACCGCCAAGCGGCGCCGGAGCGAACGGCGTGGAGCAAAAATACTTTGGCCAATTCCTTCTGGTCAAAACGCATCACCGGCAAAAGCGCGGCGTTGATGTTGCTCGCACGCGGATCAGGCGGCACTTCGCGGCTGCGACCGCGATCGTCTCGCAACAAAAGTCCGCGTTCATCGACGATCATCGTGCGTTCATCGGGTGGCGCGTAATGCAGGCTCAGGCCACGGCCCGGCATCATGCGCATTTCGCCTTTCAACACGACGGGGATTTTCTTGAAGGGGAACCAACGTTTTTCGGTAAAATGCGAAAACACGGTGCCCTGTGCGGCGAGTTTTTCGAACAACACCTGCCAGTCGGTTCCTGCACTGCCGAGTTCCACCAACGGCCCCGGCTCGGTGAGCGCAGTCGGGCCATCCGCAGCCAGGCCAACGAAAGGCACGAGCAACAAAGTTAGAAACAGTCGATAATGACGAATCATATTAAGAAGCCTGTAAACAACGCCGGCGCCACAGACCGAACCAACGCCAAAGCACTAACTCGGTGATAAGTCGTGTGTGCAACCAAATCATGCGCAGGTTATCGCGGACGTAGCGGAAATGCGAAACACCGCCTTCGGCTCGTGACAGATAGCGGCAGGATGCAGGAAGATTGAGCGTCGGCGTGCCGCCCCAGAACATACGCACCGCCACCTCGGGATCAAAATCGTAGCGTCGCGCGCCCTTGGTGCTGCGCAGCACGCGGACCAATTGCGCCAGTGGATAAACGCGAAAACCAAAAAGCGGATCGTCGATCCCGCGACCCAAGATTTCCCAGCGCACGAGATTGACGCTGATCTGCCGGCCTTTCAACCGCACCAACGGTGCCTCAGGACCAAAAACCGGCCGTCCCAACACCAACGCCGCCGGAGCGGACTGCGAAGCTCGCATGAAGTCGGCCACACGATCAGCCGGATGCTGGCCGTCGGCATCCATCACGAGCGCGTGGGTGAATCCTTCGCGTTGCGCAACCTCGACCCCAACCAGCACAGCCGCACCTTTGCCTCCGTTGCGAGGCTGTACGATGACGCGCAAGCCCGGTTCGCTTTTTGCGAGTTCCAACACAGCTCGTTCGCTGCCATCCGTACTGCCGTCGATCACAACCAAAACCGGTTGCCAGAAACCAATAACCTCCTTCACTGTCGCAAGCAGGCGCGGCCCGGTGTTGAAGCTCGGAATGAGCACGAGATGAGTTGTAGCAGGCGTCATGCGGACACTGGTCGGAGTACCTGTAAAAAGTGCTGCTCAACTTCGACAGTCAATTGAGTCGGCGAGCGCGCCGGGTCGTATTCCCACCGGCGGCCGAGCGTGATTTCCACGGTGGAGGGCTGGATAGAAGGCGGGCGCCACCAGGGACGACCTCGCGTCACGAGATCCGGAGTTGAGCGAACCTCGATGAGTTGCACCGGCGCACGCGCACGCGCAGCGATCAAGGCAAAACCCGGCTTGATCGGTCCGAGCACAAGCCCTGCTCCCGTTCGCGTGCCTTCGGGAAAAACCAGCAGCGAGCGGCCCTGCGCGATTTTTTCGGCGATCTCCCGCACCAAATCAACGCCGGGCTCGCCAGCCACATAACCCGCCATAATCGCGGGCGGACCGATCACCGGATTGCGCAACAGCGCAGGTTTGAAAATGCAGATCGTCTCCGGCAGACGGGCGAGCAAAAGCGGAGCATCGATCAACGTCGGGTGATTCGCAATAAAAACACAGCCGGTTGGTAATGGTTCGTCAAATCCGCGCCAGATCACCCGCACAACACCACTCGTATTGAACCACCAAATCCACAACCCGAAGAGTCGGCGGATCACCGCGCGCATCCACGAGCCGCGCGCTTCGCGGCGAGGCAGCAAAAGCAGCGGCAGCGAAAAGAGATTAAGCCCAAAACCCACGGAAAAAAACAGACCCCATGAGAGGAGGTAGGTCGTGACGTAGTAGGTTTTTTTGAGTGCCGCGATCATGAATGGGCCGCTGGTCTTGGCGGTACAGGAGGGTTGAGCGGCGTGAAGTTGAACCACTGATACGGCTGTTTCCGCAAAAGCTCTTCGAGTTGATGCAGGAAGCCTTGAAAATGAATCCGCGCCCGCGCCATCAACGCCGCCCGCGACTCAGCGGCCTGCGGCGAAAAAAGCGGCGACGCGAACAACTCGGCGCCGGTGGCGCACGGCATGCCGACCGAGAGAATCACGGAGCGGTTAAAAATCAGCGCGAGGTAATAAATCGTGACGGGAAAAAGACGTTGCGCGCCGAGAAATTCAAACGACTCCGTGCGCGCGCTGAAACCCACCCGGTCGCACTGCAACGCGATCGCCGCGGGCGTCGCCGCCGCATCCTTGAGCGCAAAGATGATCTCGTCGGGATTGTTGACCCAGACAAAGTGCAACCGGTCGCGAAACCGCGCCGCCAACTGCTCGGTGTCATGAGAGTTCTCCACGCGCTGCCGCACGAGGTACGTCGGGTGTTTCATGTATCCGCCGAGCAAAAAGCCGGTCAAATCCGAAGCGCCAACGTGGAAAGTGCCGAGCAGCAGCGGGTCGTCGCCCATCAGCCACGTGCTGCAAATAGCCGAACCTTCCGCATAGCTACAAGGCAGGATCTGGCCGTTGGCGGCACGCAGTTTGTCCATGAGCGATTCCTCGAAGGCGAAGAAATGCCGCCAGACATCGCGCAGCGTCGGTTTGCGGCCAAGCACGAGGGACAGGTACTCGCGCGAATAGCGCCGTTCCGCCGGCATGCCGACCATCGCGACCGCCGTGCCGATCCCGCGCATAGGCCTAAAAATGAACTCCGGCAGAATCCGGTCGGCGATGCGCAGGAACTGATAACCCCAGCTCGGCCCAGGATTGCGGGGCGGGCGGGCAGGCGTTGTCTGGACTGGAGCCTCCAGTTTCACGACCAGTTGAGCTGCAAGCGCCAGCCCAAGCCGATCGGACCGTCGAGCGCGCGGCGCTGATGCAGCAGGTCGAACCACTCCGACTGCTTCATCGTGCCGGCGCCTTCGGAAGGCACGAGCGCCAGGCGGCCAAGCGGAGCCGGGCCGGGTTCACGGGTCAGCGCCAACGCATAGCTAAAGGTTCGGTCTTGTGCCGAGTAGTAGTTAACCAACCAATCGCCACGTTCCTCACCGCCACACAGGAGCACGCGGGCCGCCGGGGCAAGCATGGCCGTGAGCAGCGATTGCGCCGGCATCTGATCGACGCCTGAATGCGAAAACACCTCGCCCAGACTGCGCTGACGCCCGATCAGCCCTTGTTGCGCGCCGCTGGGGTGGATCGAGGTTTGAAAAAGCGTCGGGCTCGCCGCGGGAAAACTGTCGAGATAACTTTCGAGCGAACGGCTCTCCGCAAACGTCGAAGCATACACGAGCGTGTCGGTGGCGACCGGTTCCAGTTTGGCCAAAGCTGCGCCGACCACCATGCCGAGTTGTGTCATGCGCCGCGTCGCGCCAGGGGCGAAGCGGCCTTTGAGGCGCTCGCGCGTCTCGGCCAACGCCTCGGTACCGGCATCGTCGGTGCAAATATCCTGGATGTATCGTTCAAGCATGGCTGAGCAACAGGGCTGCGTGGGCACCGCCGAAGGCGTTGCTGGCGCAGATCACGCCGTCGTAGTTTTCGTTCGCAAAGGATTCCAGCGCCACCTCGGCTGTGAAGGTGGGCGCGCCGCTGCCGATCGTGCCCGGCGTGCGACCGTGGCGGACCGCCGCGGTGGCGATGGCGAGCTCAACCAGTCCACAGCTGCCAAGCGTGTGTCCGAGGCTGCCTTTCCACCCAACCAACGGCGCACCGGGAAAAACCTTGGCAAACGCACCCGACTCCATCCGGCCCGCGTCAAGCGTTCCAGTGCCGTGGCCCTTAAGCCAGATCCGGCGACCGGCCATCTGCTCGGCCAGCGGCGCGAGGCAGGCTTCAAAACCGGCGCCATCCGGCTGGTTGGCCGTGAAATGGTGCATCTCGTTGTACATCGACTGGGCGGCGATGGAGAAGTCACCCTTGTCGCGCGAGATCACGGCATAACCAGCGCCATCGCCCAAACCGATCGAGCCGGTAGCCCGGGCTTGGTAAGGCGCGGGGAAATCGGCGTTGAGGATCTTCAGGGCGTTGAAACCACCGCTGACAAACGGGCTGAGGAAATCGAAGGAAAACACCAGCGCCTCATCGGCCAGACCGGCCTGCACCATGCGCGACGCTTGCAGCAAACCGAGGTGCGCCGACACGCAGGCGTGCGAGAAAATCGCCACGTTTTCCTGCCAGCCAAGCTGCTTGCTCAGCCAGGCCACACAGTTGACCAATGCGCCGTACTTCATGTGCGCGGCGTCTCCACTGCGCCGATACGCGTACAGGCTGCCTGCGCCAAAATTGCTGCTGGTGACAAACACCGGGCGGCGTGCTGTACCCCAGCCTGCGGCGTTGACCGGCGCCAGCAAAGTCCGCACCGGTTCAAGCCAGGAAGGCGGCGCGGTCTCGTCGAGCGCACGGTCCGGCAAAAGGGCGAGCGGCACCGCGTCGCCACCCTCGCGACCCAGCACAGGCCGGGGCTGCAAGGCGCGTTCGCCCCTCAACAGGGCAGCCAGGGTTTCGGCTGAATGGCCAAAGGGCGTGAGACAATCACAGGCCTTCAGATAGACGGTTCCAGAAGCGACAGATCCAGCCATGCGGGTGGTGACAGCGATGTAAGCTGCGAAAAAGGCGGAGTTTATCCGGTGCGAGCGCGGATAAAGGCGGCGAGGCTGTTGACACTCGCGAGCGCCTGACGCGATTCCTCGCTGCTGCCGATTTTGATGCCAAACTCCTTCTCGATTTTCACCACGAGTTCGAGGGCGTCGATCGAGTCCAGGGCCAAACCCGAACCGATCAAGGGCGCGGCCTCGTCGATGTCAGCCGCGGTGACGCCGTCGAGGCGCAGCGTGTCGACAATAAGATGTTTGAGACGGGTAATCAGCGGATCAGTCATGCGGGATATTTTCACCCAAGGTCACACTAACGTTTTGGCGGCGGCAAGCACGGAGACGTAAAAATTCTGCGGCTAAAAACGCTGCATCCCCGTCGGAAAAAGCGCGCAATTTTTGGCCACGCCATCTCGCCGAACGGCTTGCTTCCGCCGCACCCCTGCGACATCACAGCGCGTCGCCTCCGCCCCCTCAAACATGCGCATCACCCTCGTCCATCCCGCCGGATTCAATTTCGTTCCCGGGCAACCCGACTTCACGGTGTTGGCGAACCGGATGGCGCCGATCGGAATTTTGACACTGGCGGCCTGGTTGGAAAAGCACGGCCATCCGACCGCGGTGCATGACTGCTTGGGACCGGTCGCTCCGGCCGGACTCGAAGCCAATGCCGCCACGATTCTCGCCACGAAACCGGAGCTCGTTGGGTTCTCTGCCACCTCCGCTGGCTTCTTGGATGCGGTCGATCTCGCGGCGCTGATCAAACATAAGCAGCCGCACACCCAGATCGTAGTCGGCGGGGCTCACGCTTCTTCCATCGGCGCGGCACTGCTAGAACATTTCCCCGAGATAGATTACCTCTGCATGGGCGAAGGCGAAGGCACGATGCTCGATCTGGCTGAAGGTCGGGCGCCCGCCGGCATCGCCAACCTCGTCTACCGCGACGGCGGCGGTCAAAGCGTGACGAATCCGCGCCGCAGCCGTATCTTGGACCTGGATACGCTGCCTTTTCCCGCTTACGAAAAACTCGCGGACTTTCCCCAAGGTTATCACCTGCCGCTCTTCGCCTACCGTCAGCGCTGGGGTGCCACGATGATCACTTCGCGCGGCTGTCCTTACAGCTGCTCGTTCTGCGACCGTACCGTCTTCGAGCACATTTATAAATTTAACTCCGCCGCCTACGTTCACGCGCAAATGAAGTTCCTGCGCGACCGGTTCGGCGTGCGTCACGTCAATTTCTACGACGACCTTTTCACCGCGCAAAAGCAACGCGTGGACCAGTTTTGCGAAAGCCTGCTGCGCGAACCGCTCGGCATGGAGTTCAATTGCGCGATCCGCACCGGCCAAACCTCCGACGAAATGCTCCGCCAGTTAAAACGTGCCGGCGCGCTGATGGTTTCGCTCGGGATCGAATCCGCCGCGCCCGACATGATCAAGCGGCACAAAGCCGGCGTCACGCTCGACACCGTGCGCCAAACCGTTGAAAAGATCCACGCCGCCGGCCTGCGCGCCAAGGGGCTTTTCATTTTCGGCCTGCCCGGCGAAACACCCGAAACAGTCAAAATCACCAGCGATTTCATCCTCACGCTCGACCTCGATGACATGAACATGACGAAGTTCAGCCCCATGTACGGCGCACCGATTTGGGACGAGTGCCTCAGCGGCAAAGAGGGCGATTTCAACGAAGACTGGCGGCTGATGAACTGCCTCAATTTCACCTTTCAGCCGAACGGTTTTTCCAGTCGGACCGAGATGGACAACCTCTACAACGGGCACGTGCGCCGCTTCTATCACGGCAGTGCCTACCAACGCCGATTCGCCCGGCGTATCTGGGAGCATCGCTGGAGTATCTGGCACATCGCGAAGCATGGTTTTCAGGCGGTGCAGGCCGGTCGTTACTTCAACGCCAGCCGGAAAAGGCTCGCGAGCCTCGGTGGCCGTTTTCCCCTGCATCCGCGCCAACCGCAAAATCTCATGCGGCACACAGCAGCCAAGCGACCGGTCCCGCCCGTCGCGGCAAAACCAATCGCCACCGCTCAGCTCACTTTCGCGCGATGAAAAAAGTCCTTGTCGTCGAGTATTCGCAAACCGGCCAGCTCTCCGCCGTGCTGGACGCGCTGCTCGCGCCGCTGCAGGCGGACGGTTCCGACGTCGTGGTCGTACGAGAAAAACTCCAACCGCTCCCGGCGTACCCGTTTCCCTGGCCGTTCTGGCAGTTCATGGACGCGTTTCCAGAATCGGTCGCGGGCGAAGCGCCGGAGCTGGCGCCGTTAAGCGCCGAGTCAACGCGTGAGTTCGATCTTATCATTCTTGGTTATCCCGTATGGTTCTTGTCGCCCGCTCCGGCGCTCATGGGTTTTCTGCGTAGCGACGCGGGCCGTCGTTTGATTGCGGGTAAACCCGTCGTCACCGTCACCGCCTGCCGCAACATGTGGCTCATGGCACAGGAGGCCGTGAAACAAGAACTGCGCGAAGCCGGCGCGCACCACTGCGACCATGTCGCGCTGGTCGACCGCGGCAGCGCGCTCGCAACTTTTATTACCACGCCGCGCTGGTTGTTGACCGGCCGCAAAGGCGCCTTCTGGGGCTTCTCGGCGGCCGGCGTCTCATCGGAAGATATTACCGGTAGTCGTCGTTTCGGCCTGGCTCTGCGCACCGCCTTGAAAAACGACGACGAAAAACGCGGCGAGCCAATGCTGCCCGGTCTACGCGCCTGCGTGGTCGACGACCGTCTCATCGCCAGCGAAAAACTTGGTCGGCGCAGCTTCCGGATTTGGTCTCGCTTGCTCCGCGCGTGCGGTCGACCGGGGACTCCCGTGCGCCGCGCGCTCCTCGCCTTTTATCTGGTCTTCCTGGTGAGCCTTATCGTAACTTTTGTCCCGCTGTCCATGCTGCTAAAGGCCGCCCTGCGGCCCTTGCTACGAAAGAAACTCGCCGTCGCACGGGCCTATTTCGAGCAGCCGTCCGGCTCCGGTTCATCCCGCCTCCCTCTGTTTAATGAGTAACGCTGTCTACATCACCCGCACGTCCTCTTTTCTACCGCTCGCCGCGGTGGACAACGATCACATGGAGTCCGTGCTCGGTATGACGGGTAACAAACCATCGCGTACCCGGAAAATCACGCTGCGCAGCAACGGCATCAAGTCGCGCCACTATGTAACTGACCCACAGACCGGCGAAGTGCGCTACACCAACGCCCAGCTGGCCGCCGAAGCCGTGCGCGGACTGACCGACGACGCGTTCGGCCTTGCCGATATCGCCTGTCTTTCCGCCGGCACCTCGATCCCCGACCAGATCCTCCCGAGCCACGGCGTGATGGTGCATGGCGAGTTGGGCGGCACACCGTGTGAAGTGGTCACGACCGCCGGTGTCTGCGCCGCCGGTGCCACCGCGCTCAAATACGCCTGGCTGGCGGTGCGCGCAGGCGAGTTTCCCAATGCCGTCGCGACCGCGTCTGAAGCTGTGTCGCTCGTACTGCGCGCGTCCCGCTACGAGGCTGAAACAGATCACCAGGTAAACGCATTGGAGTCGCGGCCAGAACTGGCCTTCGAAAAAGATTTTCTGCGCTGGATGTTGTCGGACGCCGCAGGTGCGCTGCTGCTTCAAAACCTTCCTGCAACCAGCGGCTTGAGCCTACGAATCGACTGGATCGATGTCACTTCCTACGCCCATGAGCTGCCCGTCTGCATGTACGCCGGAGCGGAAAAAAACGAGCGTGGCGAACTAATCGGTTGGGCCAGGTTTTCTCACGAAGAACTCGGCCAGCAATCCATCCTCACCGTCAAACAAGACGTAAAAATGCTCAACGCGAACATCGCTGAGTATTGCCTCGAAAAACCATTATCCGCCATCAAGGCCCGGCGCGGTCTGACGACCGATCAGGTCGATTGGTTTCTTCCCCACATGTCGTCGGAATATTTTCGTCAGCCCATCGTCGAAGGACTTGCGCGCATCGGCCTGCCGATTCCCGCGGAGCGCTGGTTCACTAACCTTTCGACCCGCGGCAACACCGGCTCGGCGTCAATCTATTTGATGATCGACGATCTATTCCGCAGCGGTCGTCTGCGAGCCGGCCAGCACATCCTGGGTTTCGTGCCCGAGTCTGGACGTTTCACCAGCGCGTTTATCCATTTGACCGTCGTCTGATGCGACCCGACGAAGTACCTCAAGAAAATGCGCCCGTGCTCGGCGGTGTGCGCAAAGCCGTCTACGTCGTCGACCAAAACGGCCATTACCTCATCGCCCAATCCGGCGGCGACGAAGCCGAAGTGACCGTGACCGAGGAAGCCGTGGCGTGGTTCGGACGCCTGGCGGAGGATGCGCGCCAGCGGGCGTTGCGCGGCGAGACCAGTCCACTCGAATACCACATGTTCCGCCTGCGCATGGATGTGCCGACCCTAGCCCAAGCGACTGGTTTGTGGCGTTGGCGCGTACGCCGACATCTCACCCCTCAAGGCTTCGCTCACCTCAGCCCGGCCTTGCTGGAACGCTACGCCGAAGCGCTGGGCCTGAGCGTCGCACAAATCCAGTCCTTAGGATAAAAAATTTCTCATCTCATCGATGCCGCTTTCCTCTTCCACTCAAGCGATCACGCCGATCGCCTTTCAGCACCGGCAGTCCGCGCATTGCGAAAGCGGCGTGATCTCCTCGCTCCTGCACCACGAGGGCATTCCTCTTTCCGAGGCCATGGTGTTCGGCCTGAGCGCGTCGCTCTCGTTTGCCTACATCCCGTTGGTTAAGATCAACCAGCTTCCGCTTATCGCCTACCGGATGGTTCCCCGTTTTATCCTCAAAGGCATGAAACACCAGCTGCGCCTGCCTTTGCGCTTCGAGACCTTTCGCTCATCGTCCGATGGCCGCCAGCGCCTCGACGAACTGCTCGCGCGAGGCCGACCCGTCGGGCTTCAGTCCTCGGTATTTTTCCTGCCCTATTTTCCCGAGAACATGCGCTTTCATTTCAACGCGCACAACCTCATCGCCTACGGTCGTGAGGGAAACGAGTATCTCATCAGCGATCCGGTCTTCAACAGCCCCACGCGCTGCGCCCTCGCCGACCTGCAACGCGCCCGTTTTGTCCGCGGCGCCCTCGCGCCCAAAGGTCTGCTCTACCACCTCGACGGCCCCGTCCCAAAAGTAGACCACGTGCCGCTCCTCCGCGGTGCCATCAAAAAGAACTGCTTCATGATGCTGCACGTGCCGCTGCCCTTCGTGGGCTGCAGCGGCATCCGCTTGCTCGCGCGGCGCGTACTCAAGCTTCCAGCAAAAAAAGATCTCGAATACACCCGCCGCTTTATCGGTCACATCGTACGTATGCAGGAGGAAATTGGGACCGGCGGCGCCGGCTTCCGCTTTCTATACGCGGCGTTTTTGCAGGAATGCGCCGTGCTGCTCAACAACCCGCGCCTCCAGGAACTCTCGCTCGAACTCACCGCCATCGGTGACGAATGGCGCGAATTCGCCCTGCACGCCGCCCGCATGAACAAAGGCCGCGCCGACCTCGATTTGCCGCTATTGCATGGTTTGCTCAAGGACCTTGCCGAAAAAGAAACCGTGTTCTACAAAAAGCTCAGAAAGGCCGTGTGATGCCAGCGCCCGACCTTGTTCTGAATTGATATTCAGCTTTCCTGTATTTTCGACCTGCTGAATCGGCGGCAATCGACATGCAAATAAACAGCGGATTGAGAGCTTGGCCGACAGTGTGATCGATGTTTTCGCGCTTGTGGTTTAGCATTCATCAGAGCCCTATTGAGGCGAACCCGTTAAACTTTATGGCGAAAATATCGGTGAGGCTGAGGTATTTGACAGGTCTCAAACGCGAGATCTTTTCCAATGCGAGATTATGTGGAACGTGGGACGAACAAGGACACACCTCTACCAACTGGTTCGAATCGCCGATGGACGCAGTGACCGCCGAAGATGGCTGCCCCGCCTTCACGGCCACCGTGCAGCTCGACGAAAGCGAAGTTGGCGCAACCTTTCAATGGGGCGTGCGCGTCGACACA
>Ga0302322_100002543_pt1 | contig 15410 bp, 13 predicted proteins | sample Fen_T0_2_FD_203757 | JGI IMG/M metagenome (GOLD analysis project Ga0302322, IMG submission 203757) | Peat permafrost microbial communities from Stordalen Mire near Abisko, Sweden - Fen_T0_2 | ecosystem: Environmental > Terrestrial > Soil > Wetlands > Permafrost | place: Sweden: Abisko... | reverse complement strand
CCAACCGCCGCCGGTGAAGCCGGCGGAGAAGGTGTCGTCGCTCGCGTAGCCCTGCGACGAGTAGCCGCTGTCCCCCGCGTGCACCACGACAGTGATGCCGGCCTCGTTGGCCCGGGCCCAGAACGGGTCGAACACCGGGTCGGTGGGGGGCTTGACGCCGTTGGCCGTCCAGATTGCGGCCGGGCGCATCACGACGACGCGCGCGTCGCGGTCGAGCGCCCACTCGAGCTCGCGGACTGCCCAGTCGACGTCGCACAGCGAGATGTAGGGCGCGGCGTAGATCCGGTCCTGGTAGTTGCAGCCCCAGTCCTCGTCGACCCAGCGGTTGAACGCGGTGAACGTGAGGGTGACGGCCTCGGGGTCGCGCTTGAGGATCTCCTCGTAGAGCACGCCGAGCGTCGGGAACATCCAGATCTTCTCGAGGCCGTGCTCGTCCATCGTCGTGAGGCGGGCGTCGCGGTCGCGGTACTCCGGGCGGATCGGCTCCCGGTCGCGGAGGAACTCGAGCGGGCTCTTGCCCTCGGGGTTGCCGCGGAAGTAGTCGTGCATGGCCCCGGCCGGCGAGACGGGGTCGAACGTGGGGTTCACCACCGCGTGGCTCACCCGGCCGCCGACCACGTGGTACCGGCGGCCGTTGATCTCCGCCCACTGGACGGTGCGGGGGCCGACCTTGGGGTCGAGGTGACGCGTGAAGGCGTCGATGGCCTCGTAGTAGTGGTTGTCGGCGTCGAAGGCGTCGTATCCGAGTTCGAACATGGCTCCAGGGTAGAGGGGAGTCACGTGCTCCGCACGAAGTCGGCGACCACCCGGGCGAGCTCCGGGCCCCGGTCCTCCTGGAGGAAGTGGCCGCCGCCCTCGATGGTGGTGTGGGGCCGACCTTCGCAGCCGGGGATGTGGGCCCGCAGCGCGCGGTCCGACCCCGCGGTGATCGGATCCCGGTCCGAGAACGCGCAGAGGAAGGGCCGGTCGAAGCGCCCGAGGACCTCCCACGCAGCGCGGTTCGCGGCCGACTCGGGGTCGTCGGGCGTGGTGGGCACCAGCATCGGGAACTGCCGGGCCCCCGCTTTCATGGCCTCGTCGGGGAACGGCGCGTCGTATGCCGCCACCACCTCGGGCGCGAGGTCGGTGGTGCACCCGGTGTTGACGATCGCGCCGGTGGGGAAGGTCTCGACCTCCTGGGAGAATCGCTGCCAGCTGAGGAAGGCCTCCCCGACCTTGCCGTCGCCGGTCGGGAGGAACGTGTTGGCGGCGACGACCCGGGCGAAGCGCTCGGGCTCGGCCGCGACCAGCCGCAGCCCGATGAGCCCGCCCCAGTCCTGGCAGACCAGGGTCACGCCGTCGAGGTCGGTGGCGGCGACGAACGCGCGCATCCAGGCCACGTGGCGGGCGTAGGTGTAGTCGTCGCGCCGGCCGGGCTTGTCGGAGCGGCCGAAGCCGACGAGGTCGGGTGCCACGCAGCGCAACCCCGCGTCGACGAGCACGGGGATCATGTGCCGGTACAGGAAGCACCAAGACGGCTCGCCGTGCATCAGCAGGACCGTGGGGGCCGACGGGTCCCCTTCGTCGAGGTGGTGCACCCGGAGCGCTGTCCCCTCGCCCGAGGGCACGTCGACGTAGTGGGGCGAATACGGGAAGTCCGGGAGACCCGTGAACTGCTCGTCGGGGGTGCGCAACACGTCCACAGGGACTCCTCGGGGGGAAACGGTGGTCCTGACTAGCCTGACTCCACACCACGATGGGTGCCAGTTCCTCACCACCGCCCGAGCCTCCGGCCGACGCCGAGCCGCCTGCGGCCGATTCGTCCGAGACCCGCACCCGCTTCTCGGTGGGTCGCGTCCTGCTGCTGGTGGTCACCGCGTTCTCGCTGTACCTGCTCGCCCCCAGCATCGGCGAGGTTTTCTCGGCCTGGGACCGCCTGGGCGAGTTCAACCCACTCGCGCTCCCGATCGTGGTCGTGCTCGAGGTGGCGAGCTTCGCCTGCGTGTGGCTGCTCACCGCGATCGCGCTCCGGCGCGAGCACTGGGACGCCATCATCCTCTCGCAGCTGGCCGGCAACGCGTTCAACAAGGTGACGCCCGGGGGCGGCACCACCGGCACCGCGGTCCAGGCCCGGATGCTCACCGACGCAGGCTTCGAATACACCACGGCGCTCACCGCGGTCACGGTGCAGTCGCTCCTGGTCACCGCGGCACTCGTCGCCCTGCCCGTGTTCGTGATCCCCGGCGTGCTGACCGGGACGGCGCTGCCGCCGAGCCTGCTGCAGGCGGCCTGGATCGGCATCGCCGTGTTCACCGTGATGGTCGCGGCAGGCGCGTTGCTCCTCGCGACCCGTCGGCCGGTTCGGGCTCTCGGGAACGGACTCCAGCGGGTGGTCAACGTGTTCCGGTTCCGGCGCCCGAAGATCGAGGGTCTGGGGGATCGCCTGCTCGTCGAGCGCGACGAGATCCGCGAGACGATGGGTACGCGGTGGTTCGAGGCGGTGGGGGCGGCCGTCGGCCGCTGGGGCTTCGAGTACCTGGTGCTGTTGCTCGCGCTCTACGCGATCGACGCGAAGCCCGACCCGTGGCCGGTCCTCCTCGCGTTCGTGGCCGCCTCGGTGCTGACCATGATCCCGCTCACCCCCGGCGGTCTCGGCTTCGTGGAGGCCGGGCTCGCGGCCACGCTCGCGGCCGCGGGGATCGGGACCCAGAAGGCGCTCGCAGCGACGCTGCTGTTCCGCCTCGTCTCGTTCTGGCTGCCCCTGCCGATCGGTGCGGTCGCGGGCTGGTGGTTCCGCCGGCGCTACCCGCGTCAGGTCCGGGCCTGAGCCGTGCCGAGGGCAGGTCAGGTGCGGCCGAGGAGGTATGCGGCGTTGTCGGCGAACAGGCCGGGCCAGTCGGCGGGGGTGAGGCCGTACGTGTGGCCCCGTCCGTAGTCGCCGAGCGGGTCGGCGGTGCCTTCGGAGTGCGGGTAGTCGCTGCAGCACATGAGGAGCTCCGCCCCTCCGAGCTGGGCACGCAGGTTGGCGGGCAGCTCGTACGCGAAGGATGACACGCGCACCTGACGGAGGAAGTACTCGCTCGGTCGGAGTGAGAGCGCGGCGGGCGGCGCGCCGTTGAGACGGGTGGTGAAGTCGACGCCGCCGTCGAGCATCATCAGGTAGAGCGGCACCCACACCGCGGACAGCTCGACGATGCCGAGGCGGAGCCCGGGGTGACGTTCGAGGACTCCGTTGACGATGAGGTCGGTGACTGCGAGCGCGGCGGCCGAGTACAGGAACACCGACTCGAGGGTCGGCACGAACGCGTCGTTGCTGTCGACGTACCACGCGTCGCCGAAGGGCCGGGGCTGGTCGGCCACGTGGAAGACGGGCGCGATGCCCGTGTGCTCGAACAGTGACCAGGCGCGGTCGAGGTCCGGATGGGAGGGTGGCCGTCCGTCGACGAGTGCCGGCGCCACCATCGCGGTGCGCACGCCGGCCGCCGCGAGCCGGGTGAGCTCGTGCTCGAGCCAGTCGAGGTCGCGCAGGCTCGCGTGGGCGACGGGATGGAGCCGGCCCTGCCCGTCGACCACCACCGACGCGCACCAGCGGTTCCACGCGCGCATGTTGGCGAGCTGGGCCTGGAGGTCGACCCCGAGGCGCCGCTCCCACAGCAGGCCGTAGTTCGGGAAGCACACGGCCGCGTCCAACCGCATCGCGTCGAGCGTGCCGACGCGGGCTGCGGGATCCCAGTGGTCGCGGGGGAGCGCGTCGTCGTAGCGGACGGCGGGCGCTTCGCCCCGGAGTGCGGCCTGGCGGAGCGTGCCGATCGCGCCCGTCTCGCCCGGGGTCTGCACCAGGGCGAGTCCGAGCGTCGCGTCGCGCCAGCGCAGCCAGGTGTTGCCGGCGGCGTCGTCGTCCATCCGGATCGCGTCGTCGCGGTGGGCCGGGTCGATGTGGTCGGCCCAGAGCGCTCGCGGCTCCACGAGGTGCTGGTCGGAGTCGATCAGGGGCGGGGTGGGGGTCACGAGCGTCCATTGTGGTGGATCCCGGGGGGGCGTGCCGGAGGTTGCCGGCCGCGGGCGCCGGAGGCGGGTCGCGGAACCCGCACCTTCCAACTTCGACAACGCGCGCAAGGTCCTCCCCGTCCGCCTGGCACCCTGACGTCATGACCGACGCCGCGCCCCCCGACGACCGGACCCCGTGCCCCCTGCCCGGGCCGGGTGACGCGACCGACGCCGCGTCGCGTCCGCACCTGCCAGTCACCGACGCCGCCCGTGCCGTACGCCCGGCCACGCTCGCGATCACGGCCGGGCGTCCCCACGCGTCGCCCGACTCACCCCTCAACGAGCCGGTCGCGTTCGCGTCCGCCTATCACGCGGGCGGGCCGATCGCGTACGCCCGCGACGGGAACCCGTCGTGGGCCGCGCTCGAGGCTGCGATCGGCGCGCTCGAGGGCGGATCGGCCCTGGCGTTCGCGTCGGGGATGGCCGCGATCGCGGCGGTGTTCGACACGTTGCCCATCGGTGCTCGCATCGTCGCGCCGGTCGACGGGTACAGCGGCACGCGGGTGCTGCTGCGCGATGCCGGACCGTCGGGACGGTGGGAGCCCGTACTCGTCGACGTCACCGACACCGACGCCGTCCTCGCGGCGGCCGAGGGCGCCGCGCTCGTGTGGCTCGAGTCGCCCACCAACCCGCTCAACGGCGTCGTCGATCTCCCCGCGGTCATCACGGGGGCCCACGCGCTTGGCGCCGCGGTCGCGGTCGACAACACCTACGCCACGCCGCTGCTCCAGCGGCCCCTCGAGCTCGGGGCCGACGTCGTGGTGCACAGCGTGACCAAGCTCCTCGCGGGCCACTCCGACGTCGTGCTCGGCGCCACGGTCACCCGCGACGACGCCCGGTGCGAGTCCATGCGGCGGCACCGCACGTTCTACGGCGCGATCCCCGGCCCGATGGAGGCGTACCTCGCGCTGCGCGGCATCCGAACCCTGGCGCTGCGGGTCGAGCGGGCCCAGGCGAACGCGTCGGAGCTCGCGAGGCGGCTCGCCGGGCATCCGGACGTGACCCGCGTGCGCTACCCCGGCCTGCCCGGCGATCCCGGTGCCGCGCGCGCGGTGGCGCAGATGCACGGCCCGGGCTCGATGGTCGCGTTCGAGGTGCGGGGCGGCTCGGCCGCCGCGGAGGCGGTGGCGAAGGCCACCCGGCTGATCGTGCACGCGACGAGCCTCGGTGGCATCGAGTCGACGATGGAGCGGCGGGCCCGGTGGTCGGAGGACGCCGGCATCCCTGCGTCCCTGCTGCGCATGAGCGTGGGCTGTGAGGACGTGGAGGACCTGTGGGCCGACCTCGACCGCGCGTTGCGGGTGGGCGTGGCGGCCGGGGCCGACGGACCCTAGATTCGGCCCCCAACGACCGCGAGCACGGGGGGAACGATGAGCACGGCAGAACGCAAGCTGGGGGGCGTGGGCACCAAGGTGCTCTTCGAGAACGAGTACTGCCGTGTGTGGGAGATGGACCTCGCCCCGGGTGAGGCCGGCGACATCCACCGTCACGACAACGACTACATCCTCGTGATCCTCGACGGCGACAAGATCGCGGCGATCCCCGAGCCCGACACCGGCGGCAACCACAACGAGTACTTCGAGGCCGACGTGGTCGCGCCGATGGTGGTCGAGATGCAGAAGGGCGGCATCGAGACCGCGAAGAACGTCGGCGAGAAGCGGTACTACGAGCTCCTCATCGAGATCCTGAAGTAGGGCGGTCCCACCCGTGGAAGCCTCGGCGACGCCGTCGACGCGCGCGCTCGACGGGTTGCGGGTCCTCGACCTCGCGATCCTGTTCTCCGCGCCCCAGATCGCGGCCATGCTCGGCGACCTCGGCGCCGACGTGGTCAAGCTCGAGCCGCCGGACCGTGAGGGCAAGCGGGGCGGCGACCCGATGCGGGGCATGGGTGTGCTCCGCGACGGCCGTTCGCTCACCTGGGCGATGGTGTCCCGCAACAAGCGCACGGTCACGTGCGATCCCGCGACCCCCGAGGGACGCGCGCTGCTCCACCGGCTGGTGCAGGCCGCCGACGTGGTCGTCGAGAACCTGCCCGCGGCGACGCTCGCGAAGTGGGGCGCGACGCCCGACGAGCTCCTCGCCGTCAACCCCGACGCGATCATCGTGAGCGTCAGCTGCTACGGATCGACCGGTCCGTACGCGGGTCGCGACGGCAACGGGTCCCTCGCCGAGGCGTTCGGCGGTCTCACCAACCTGACCGGCGAGGCCGACGGCCCGCCGATGCTCCCGTCGATCGCGCTCGGCGACACGCTCACCGCGATCGCCGGCCTCGTCGGAACGCTCGCCGCGTGCTACCACCGCGACGCCCGCGGCGGGCGGGGCCAGAAGGTCGACGTCAGCATGTTCGAGCCGGTGCTCCAGCTGCTCGGCGGATCGGTGCTCGGGTACACCGACGGCGGCGAGCCGCCCCGCCGCACGGGGAGCCGGGTGCCCAACGGCGTTCCCCGCAACGTCTACCGGACCCGCGACGGCGCGTGGCTCGTGGTCTCGGGCACCACCGACAACCAGGTGGGCCGCCTGCTCCCGCTGCTCGGGCTCGACACCGACGAGGGCCTGGCGCGCTACGGGAAGGCGGCGGTGCGCGCCCGGCACTCCGACGAGCTCGACGCGCTCGTCGCCGAGTGGATCGCCGCGCACGACCGCGACGACGTGATCGAGACCCTGCTGTCGGCGCGCATCCCGGTCGCGCCGGTCAACACCGTCGCCGACATCGTGAACGACCCCCACGTGCAGGCGCGCGGCGATCTGGTGACCGTCGACGACCCCGACCTCGGGCCGGTACGGATGGTCGCGCCGCTGGCCCGGCTGTCGGCGACCCCGGCCGAGATCCGGTGGGCCGGACCACGCCTCGGCGCCCACACCGACGAGGTGTACCGCGACTGGCTCGACCTCTCGACCGACGACCTCGACGCGTTGCGTCGACAAGGAGTGATCTGAGTTGGCCGCGGTCACGATCCCGCAGCTCCTCGACACCTTCGCCGGGCACGCCGCGCGGCCGCTGTTCGTCACCTCCGAGGACCGGCTCACCTATGCCGACGCCGAGGCCCGCTCGGCCGAGCTCGCGCGGCGGTTCCTCGCCGCGGGCGTCGGGAAGAACACGCGGGTGGCGCTCGTCCTGGGCAACGGGTCCGACTGGGTCGTGTCGTTCCTCGCGATCGCGCGGATCGGCGCCCACGCGATCCTGCTCAACCCGTTCGCCAAGGCTCCCGAGCTCGCGTACGCGCTGCGGCACTCCGACGCCGCGGCGGTGATCACGGGCGTCGAGACCGGCGGAGCCGACGCCGCCGACCTCCTCATGCGAGCGGTGCCCGGCCTCGCGGGGCACGACGGCGCCACCGCCCTGTTCGCCGCGACCCACCCGTACCTGCGCCGGGTGTGGTGGTTCGGCGCGGGCTGCCCGGCGTGGGCGGCGGAGGCCACCGGGCTCGACCCGGTGCCCACGGCCGTGCTCGGCGCAGTGGAGGCGGAGGTGTTCGCCTCCGACCCGCTGCTCACGTCCTACACCTCGGGCACCACGGCGGAGCCGAAGGCGGTCACGCACTCGCAGGGTGCGATCCTCCGCCAGGCCGACAAGCTCGCCACCCGCCGGAAGTTCACCGACGACTGCGTGGTGTACACGCCGATGCCGCTGTTCTGGGTCGGCGGCGTCTGCTTCGCGCTGCTGTCCGCCGCGACCCGGGGGATGCCCGTCGTCACCGACGCCCGGTTCGACGCCGGGCGCGCCCTCGACCTCATGGAGCAGGAGCACGTGACCCACGTGTACTGCTGGCCCCAGGCCGCCGAGGGCATGGTGACCCACCCGTCGTGGCCCGGTCGCGACTTCTCCGGCCTGCGGGGCGGCCCGGCGCTGCTGCGCGGCCCGGCGTTCGCGGGCGTGGCGGTCGACCAGCGTGAGCAGAGCCTCGGGATGACCGAGACCTGCGGGCCGCACACGTTCTCGTTCGACGCCGACGCCATCCTGCCGGAGCACATGCGGGGCTCCTTCGGGTCGCCGGTCGACAACATGGAGCACCGGATCGTCGACCGTGAGACCCTCGAGCCCCTGCCCGACGGCGAGATCGGCGAGCTCCTCGTGCGGGGCGAGTGCCTGATGCTCGGGTTCCACAAGCGCGAGCGTCAGGACACGTTCACGGCCGACGGCTGGTACCGCACGGGGGACCTCTGCTCGTGGCGCGACGACCGGCTGTTCTTCCACGGCCGCGGTGGCGACATGATCAAGACCGCCGGGTTCAACGTCGCGCCGGCCGAGGTGGAGCGCGTCCTCTACGCGATCCCCGACGTCATGCACGTGGTGGTGCTCGGGCTCCCCGATCCGGTGCGCGACCAGGTGATCGGCGCGCTCGTCGCGTTGCGCCCGGACTCCGACGCGACGCCGGAGTCGCTCACCGCGCTCTGCAAGGAGCAGCTCAGCTCGTACAAGGTGCCGACGGTCTGGCGGCTCGTCGACGACCCCTCGTACCCGACGGGCGCGACGGGCAAGGTCGACCGCGCCGTGGCCCGCGAGCTGATCGAGGCGGCACGGGCCTGACGCCTACGCGGCGTTGGTCCGGGCCATCTCGCGGCGCTGGGGGAAGTGATCGGCGACGGCGTAGTGGAGCGTGGGCCGCTCGTCCCAGATCGCGATGTCACCCTCGGCCCACGCGTAGCGCACCTGGAAGGCCGGGTGCTCGCAGTGCCCGAAGAGGAAGTTGAGCAGCGCGTCGCTCTCGGCGTCGCGGAGCCCGACGATCCGGCGGGTGAAGCCGCGGTTCACGTAGAGGTGCCGGCGTCCGGTGACGGGGTGCGTCCGCACGACCGGGTGCTCGGCGCCCGGGCACAGCTCGGCGGCCTTGCGGGTCATCTCCTCACCGCCCTTGGTGCGGAACGCGGTGCCGCGACCCATGTCGTGGAAGGCCACGAGCCCCTCCAGCATCTGCTGCATGGTGGGGGACAGCGCGTCGTAGGCCGCGTACGTGCTCGCCCACATGGTGTCGCCGCCGCGCTCGGGGATCTCGACGGCGCGCAGGATCCCCCAGGTGGGCGGGTCCGGGTCCCAGCTCACGTCGGTGTGCCACTGGTCCTGGAACGGCGGGTGCTCCGCGTCGTCGACGATGTGGCCGACGGTGCTCTCCGCGATCCCGGCCGCGCGGGCGAGCGGGTGCACGTAGTCGCCGCCGAACCGCCGGATCAGCGCGAGCTGATCGGGGTCGGTCAACGCCTGCGCCGGTAGGAACACCACGAGGTGCTCGGTGAGCGCGTCCTGGAGCGCCGCGAACGCGGCATCGTCGAGGTCGCGGAGATCGACGCCGGTGATCCGGGCCCCGATCGCGGGGTTGAGGGGTTGTACCTGCATCCCCGCAGCCTGCCACCCCGGGGCGGGGCCCGGAAGTAGGGTGCGCGGCGCTGCCGACCACGGGGGTCCCCATGACGACGGAACGCGGATACCCCGGCTTCGGGGGGCGGGTCGGCCGCACGTTCGCGGGCTCGGAGGGCTGGTGGCCCGAGCGGGCCGAACCGCCCGCGGGCTCGCCCAACATCGTCGTGGTGCTCGTCGACGACCTCGGCTACAGCGACCTCGGCTGCTACGGCAGCGAGATCGACACCCCCAACGTCGACGCGCTCGCGGCGCGCGGTGTGCGGTTCACCAACTTCCACTCCGCGCCGATGTGCTCGCCGACGCGTGCGGCCTTGCTCACCGGCTGCAACCCGCACGCAGCCGGGTTCGGCACGGTCGCCCACGTGGATGCCGGCTTCCCCGGCTACGCGATGGAGCTGGGCCCCGACGTCGCCACGATCGCCGAGGTGCTGCGCGACCAGGGCTACTCCACGCTGATGGTGGGGAAGTGGCATCTCGCGAAGGACTCCGACTGCTCGGCTTCGGGTCCGCAGCACTCGTGGCCGTGCCAGCGTGGCTTCGACCGGTTCTACGGGATCCTCGATGCGTTCACCAACCTGCACCACCCGCACCGCATCGTCGAGGACAACCATCTCGTCGACGTCGATGCCTATCCCGACGGCTACTTCTTCAGCGACGACCTCACCGACCACGCGATCTCGATGATCCGTGAGCGCAAGGCGTCGAACCCGGAGAAGCCGTTCTTCCTCTACTTCGCGCACGGCGCGGTGCACGCGCCGTTGCACGCCAAGCTCGAAGACATCGCGAAGTACCGCGGCCGCTACGACGCGGGCTGGGACTCGCTGCGCGAGGCGCGCTGGCGCCGCCAGCAGGAGCTCGGGTTGATCCCTGCGGACCTGCCCCTCCCGCCCCGCAACACCGAGGCGAACCACGACGTCCAGCCGTGGGCCGAGCTGTCCGATCGCGAGCGGGAGGTGTTCGCGCGCCACATGGAGGTCTTCGCGGGGATGGTCGACAACGTCGACCAGAACCTCGGCCGGCTCCTCGACGAGCTCGAGGCGATGGACGAGCTCGACAACACGATCGTGATCTTCACCTCCGACAACGGCGCGTCGCGCGAGGGTGAGCTCGTCGGGACCACCGCGTATTACGTGCACCTCCTCGCCGGCGACGACCTCGATGCCGACCACGCCCGCCTCGACCTCATCGGCGGTCCGCAGACCACGCCGCACTACCCGCGGGGCTGGGCGATGGCCGGCAACACGCCGTTCCGCCTCTACAAGATCAACACCCATGCGGGCGGGCACTCGGTGCCGTTCGTGTTCTCGTGGCCCGCGCACCTCGAGCACCTCGGGAGCCAGCTGCGCGGGCAGTACGCGCACGTCACCGACATCATGCCCACGTTGCTCGACCTCCTCGGCCTCGAGCGTCCGGCCGAGCGCAACGGGCACGCCCTGCGCCCGCTCGCGGGCGCGAGCATCCAGCCGATCCTCCGCGACCCCGACGCGCCGACCGCCCACACCGAGCAGATCTACGAGATGAACGGGCACCGGGGCTTCTACCGCGACGGCTGGGAGGTGGTCACGCTCCACCAGCCGATGACCCCGTTCGGCGACGACGAGTGGGAGCTGTACCACCTGGCCGAAGACCCGAACGAGCTCCACGACCTGCGCGCTGGCGAGCCCGAGCGCCTGCGCGAGCTCGCCGCGGCATGGGAGGAGGCGGCCTGGGCCGAGCAGGTGTACCCGCTCGACGAGGGCTCGTTCATCAAGTACCTCCAGCGTCCCGCGCGCAGCGACGTGTTCCACGCCCCGGTCACGATCCGCCCCGGCACCCCCACACTCGAGCGGTGGCGGTCGGTCCAGCTCATCTGGTACCGCGGCGTCACCGTGGAGGTGGCGCTCGACTTCGCCGCGGGCGACCGCGGCTACCTCGTCGCCCACGGCGACCAGGGTGCGGGCTACGGCCTCTACGTGCTCGACGACGAGGTGCGGTTCGTGCACAACGACGGCCGCGGCACGATGCGCGAGTGCTCAGGTGGGCACCTCGCCCCGGGGCCGCGGCGGGTCGAGCTGGTGATGACCGCGCCGGGCAAGACGGTGTGGGACGTCGCCCTGAAGGTCGACGGCGCGGTCACCGGCGAGCTCGGCGGTGTGCCGATGCTGTTCGGAATGGCGCCGTTCGAGGGCATCGACGTCGGGATCGACCGCCGGTCGCCGGTTTCGTGGAGCATCTACGAGCGCTTCGGGCCGTTCCCCTACACTGGCACGCTCCACGCGGTGCGCTACGAGCCCGGCGCGCTCGCGCCGGACGCGCCCGACACGATGATCGACCTGCTCCGCCAGATGGGGTCGCAGTTCGAATGAGCGCATCGTCGTTCCCCGAGGTGCCCGAGCCGGCCGAGGCGATCCTCGCGGAGCTCGACGCGCGCCGGGCGCGCGACCCCGACGTCCACGGCGCGCGCCTCTTCGGACTCGTCTATCCGACCGGGCAGCACGATCTCGAGGAGCTGCTCGCGGCGGTGAACCGTCGCTACCTGTTCCACAACGCGCTGAACCCGTACAAGTTCCCCGAGATCGCGACGCTCGAGGCCGAGGTGGTCCAAATGACCGGCGCGCTCCTGCACCTGCCCGATGGCGGCGGCGGCTCGATGACCTCGGGTGGCACCGAGTCGATCCTGATGTCGATGCTGGTCAACCGTGAGCGCGCCCGTGCGCGCGGCGTGGAGCGCTCCCAGATCCTCGCGCCGGTCTCGGCCCATCCGGCGTACGCGAAGGCGGCGCACTACTTCGACATGGACGTCGTACCGATCCCGCTCGACACCGCGTACCGCGCCGACGTCGACGCGGCGCGCGCGCTGATCGGCCCGTCGACCGCGGTCGTCGTCGCGTCGGCGTTCAGCTACCCGTACGGGATCATGGACCCCGTCACCGACCTCGCCGCGCTCGCGGCCGAGCACGGCGTGGCGTGCCACGTCGACGCGTGCATCGGCGCGTTCGTGCTGCCGTTCCTCGAGCGGCTCGGCGTCGACGTCCCACCGTGGGACTTCCGCGTCCCGGGCGTCACCGAGATCTCGGCCGACATCCACAAGTACGGGTACGCGCCGAAGGGTGCATCGGTCGTGGCGCACCGTGACCCCGACTGGTTCGGGCACCAGGTGTTCCTCTACGACCGGTGGCCGTCCGGCCTCTACGGGTCGCCCGGCGTGGCCGGCGCGCGCTCGGCCGCCCCGATCGCCACCGCGTGGGCCGTGCTGCGCCACCTCGGCCTCGCGGGATACCTCGACCTCACCCGGGACCTGCTCGCGACGACCCGCACCTTCCGCGCCGCGGTGGAGGCGATACCCGAGCTCACGATCGTGGGGGATCCGGTCGGCCCGGTGATGGCGTTCACCTCGGCCGTGGTGGACCCGGCGGCAGTGGGGGACGCGATGGACGCCCGCGGCTGGCACCTCAACCGGATCGTCGACCCGGACGGGCTGCACCTGATGCTCTCACCGGCTCACGCGGGCGTCCTCGACGCGCTCATCGCCGACCTGCGGGCGTCGGTGGCCGCGCCGGGCGAGTCCCGCGGGGGGACCGTGCGCTACTCGTGACCCGGGTCGACGCGGGGCCGGCTCAGGCGGCGTCGGTGTCGCGGGTGCGTGCAGCCGGCGCGGTGCCGAACTGGCGCTCCTCGAGCTGCGCGAGCTGGTCGTCGTACCAGCCGTAGCTGGGCTGCCCGGTGGCCTTCGCCTCGTCCTGCGCCGCCGCGACGAGGCGGGGGAGCAGGAGCTGCAGCGCGTAGGAGTCGTCCTCCTCCACGAGCACCTGCACCGTGCCGATCCACTCGGAGTGGTGGCGGCCCTGGTACTCGCCCGGCGCGTCGACGTGGCCGGTCGGTCGGTGCTGGCACCAGTCGCAGCGGTCACCGAACCCGATGACGATGCCGCAACGCTTGCAGCGCGTGGCCTTGAACGTGCGAACCGAGATGTGGTCGGTGATGCTCATGCTCGACGTCCGGGTTGTCGGGATCGTCGAGTCTGACCGTGGAGCCGACCAGCGCGCCAGCGCGCCCCGCGCGGGTGTGGCCTTGTGTGGTTGATGTTGCCAATGTTTCTTCTGAGGTCCGGAATCGGGGCCAGAATGCTGCCGATGCCTCCCCTCGGCGTGCTGCTGGTTGCCTTCCTCGCGGGGAGCGTGCCCTGCTCGAACATCGCGGCCCGGGTCACCCACGGCGTCGACCTTCGGGGTGTGGGCACGGGAACGGTGTCGGGAACGGCGCTGTACCGCGTGGCCGGGTTCCCCGCGCTCGCCATCGCCGGCATCGTCGACGTCGCCAAGGGTGCGCTCGGGCCGACCCTGGCCGGTTCGGGTCGCCCGGGCCTCGCCGCGCTCGCCGGGGGAGCCGCGGTGATCGGGCACAACTGGTCGCCGTTCCTGCGCGGCGCGGGCGGACGCGGCATCGCCCCCGCGCTCGGCGCGCTGCTCGTACAGGCCTGGCCGGGCGCGGTGGTGCTGCTCCTCGGGCTCGTGGTCGGGAAGGCGTTCGGGGAGACGGGCCTGGGCGGCTTCGTGGCCGAGAGCGCGCTCGCACCGACGCTGCTCGTGTGCTCGGGCGGCGCCGCGGCGCTCGCGGGGGTGGCCGTGGTGGTGCCGATGCTGGTGAAGCGGGTCATGGGCAACGGGCGGCCCCGCGACCCGGGGATGCACGCCTATGTGACCCGGTTGCTCTACGACCGGGAACCCGCGTGAGCGGCGAGGGAGCCGGCATCCGGTGAGCGTCGGCGACCTCGTCCGTCGGCGCGGCTTCCGCATCCTGCTCGTCGGCCAAGGGGTATCGGCGCTGGGCGACTGGATGGGAACGATCGCGTTCATGGCGCTCGCCCTCGAGCTCACCGGCTCGCCGACCGCGGTCGGCGGGATCCTCACGCTGCGGCTCCTGCCCGCGATCGTCGGTGGGCCGCTCGCGGCGCGGGCCGTGCGGACGTGGGACCGACGCACGACGATGCTCGTGATGGACGGGGTGCGGGCCGTCCTCATCGCGCTGGTGCCGCTGATCCGGGCGGTGTGGTGGGTCTACCTGCTCGCGTTCCTCGTCGAGGTCGCGAGCATCGTGTTCCTCCCCGCCCGCGACTCGTCGATCCCCGACCTCGTCGACGAGCCCGACCTCGCGGTGGCGAACGGGCTCGTCCTGGGCTCGTCGTACGCGACGATCCCGCTCGGTGCGGCGGCATTCGCGCTCGTGGCCGCGCTGCCGCACGCATCGCCGCTCGACCGGCCGTTCGCGCTCGTGTTCTGGATCGACGCGATCACCTTCGTCGTGTCCTACATCTGCATCCGCCGCCTCACGATGCTCCCGCCCCGCGCCGTCGACGCGCCGGGAGAGGAGCCGGTGCACTTCCGTGGCGCGTTGCGCATCCCGCTCGTCCGCGCCGTGCTCCCCGCGACCGCCGCCGTTGCCCTCGGCCTCGGTGCGCTGTTCTCGCTCGGCATCGTGTTCGTGCGCGACGTCCTCGACGCGAGCGACACGCAGTTCGGCATCCTGATCGCACTGTTCGGCGTCGGTGCTGTCGGCGGCCTCGGCGGCCTCTTGCTGCGGCGCGGCCGCGACCCCGTGCACGAGACGCGGCTCGGCGTCGCGGTGATCGGGGTGGTGGTCGCGGCGTTCAGCCTCGCGGGGTCGCTCGCGCTCGCGTTCCTCGGTGCGGCCGGCTTTGGTGCGGCCGCCGCGTTCACGCTCGCGTCCGGGATGGGCGCGCTGCAGTCGAAGCTCGACGGCGACCGTCGGGTCGTCGCGTTCGCGGTCTTCCACGTGGTGATCCGGGTCGGTCTCGGCGTTGCCGCGATCGCGGCCGGCCTGGCCGGCGACCTGCTCGGTACCGTCGATTGGCCGGTGATGGGCACGCTCGAGCCGTCGCGGCTCGTGCTGCTGTGCTCCGGGCTTCTCATCCTCGGCAGCTCCGTGCTCGTGCGCGAGCATGCGGCTCCCGTCATCGGACCGGAGCCCACCGCATGAGTGTCGCGATTGTCACGGACAGCGCCGCCGCGCTGCCCGACGAACTCGTGGA
>Ga0302322_100002541_pt1 | contig 15411 bp, 12 predicted proteins | sample Fen_T0_2_FD_203757 | JGI IMG/M metagenome (GOLD analysis project Ga0302322, IMG submission 203757) | Peat permafrost microbial communities from Stordalen Mire near Abisko, Sweden - Fen_T0_2 | ecosystem: Environmental > Terrestrial > Soil > Wetlands > Permafrost | place: Sweden: Abisko... | reverse complement strand
TGCGACCGCGAGCGCGGCGCCGCGCCGGAGCGGCAAAGTGGCGAGCGCCGGCGGCGGCTTCAAGTCCGGCGGCAGCGCTTACGATCCGCTCAACGGCAAGCTCTGAGCTGTGAGTGTTTAGCCGCCCATCACTGCTTTGCCGCTAACGCCGCGAGGCAGTGGTAGGCCGCGTACTTGTATGACTCGGCCAGGGTCGGGTAGTTGAAAACCATGTCGATGAAGAAGTCGACCGTCGCGCCGAGCAGGATCGCGGTCTGACCGATGTGTACGAGTTCGGTGGCCCGCTCGCCGATCACATGAACACCGATCAGCTTGCGCGTCTTGGCGTCGACCACCAACTTGGTAATGCCTTCCAGATCGCCGGTGATTTTGCCTCGCGCGTTATTCTCGAATAGCCCGCGCCCCGCGACATAGTCGATCTTCTTCTGTTGGCAGCTCTCTTCGGTTTCTCCGAACGAGCTGACTTCGGGGATGGTGTAGATCCCGTACGGCATTTCCTTGGCGACGGCCGTCTTGTAGCCGAAGCCAAAGGCGTGGCACATCGCGACCCGCCCCTGCTCCATCGAGACCGAAGCCAACGCAGGGAAGCCGATCACGTCGCCCGCGGCGAAAATATTGGGAACCTTGGTGCGAAACTGGCCGTCGACCGGAATGTAGCCGCGTGAGTCGGCAGCCAGACCGACGGTTTCGAGCCCGAGATCAAGGACCTTGCCCGTGCGCCCGGCGGCGAACAAAAGTTGTTGGTTCTCGAGCCTGCTGCCGTCTGCGAGCGTGGTGATGACGCTGGTCGCGGAGCGCAAGACCGACGTCCAGCGCTGGCCCTGCACCAAGTGAACGCCCAGCTTGGTCATTGCCACCTTCAGACGGGCCACAATCTCGGCGTCCAAGAAGGGCAAGATCTCCGAGCGGGCGTCGACCAGTGTGATGCCGACGCCGAGGGCGGCAAACATGCAGGCGTATTCGCAGCCGATTACACCGCCGCCCAGGATCGTCATCGATGTCGGTAAATCGTTGATCGTCAAAATCTCGTCGCTGTCGTGGATCCAAGCGTCGTCGAAATCGATGTCCGCGGGACGGTGAGGCTTCGAGCCAGTCGCGAGCAAAATGAAGTCGGCGCCAAGACGCCGCTCACCAGTGGACGAGCTGACCGACACCGTGTGTGCATCCACGAGGCGACCACGCCCCTGCACGTACCGCACGTCGTGCTGCGCCAGATTCTTGCGGAACGAGCGTGATTCCGCGGCGGCGATCGCGTTCTTGCGTGACATCAGTCGCGGCAAGGTCGCGTTGCGATCGAGCTCGAGCGCAACGCCGTACAGCTCGCGCGCATGGTAACCGGAGAGGTAGAGCGCCGTCTCACGCAAGGTCTTGCTGGGCAAGGTGCCGGTGTGCACCGCGGCCCCGCCCGGTTCCGGCTCACATTCGACGATGGCGACGCGCTTCTTGAAATACGCCGTCTGCGCGGCTGCTTTCTCGCCCGCGGGACCGGCGCCAATCACGACCAGGTCGAAATGCTCGAGTTCAGGCACGGGGCCAATCCTATCCGGAGATGATCCGGGTCTCCAGCAACCACCATGTAGGTGCAAATAAATTGCTGGATTCTTCGGTGTAGAGTGACCGTTGTGACTCCCTGGTCAGAGTCGGTGTTCCCCAGGGGTTCGGCCGGTTCTCTGGTGGCGCGTGTCCGCCCCGACGATCGTGATCTGATCCTGCCAAAGACTGATCGAGTAGTATCAGGAGGCGTCAATGAAACGAGTGGAGCCGTCGTCGTTCACCGAGCCGTTCATCAGGGTTGAGCTATTCAAGGTCGGAAGCACGACCGTGACGCCCACGACGCTGGTGATCGCCCTGATGATCGTGCTGATGAGCTTCGTGTTCTCGCGTGTGGTGCGCGCGGGCATACGCCGCTTCTTCTTGCGCAGCGGCTTGGCACCGACGGGTGAGGCCGGAGCGGTGGAGCGGCTGGTACACTATGGCATCATCCTGATGGGTATCCTGGTGGCGATGCGCACGACCGGGATCCGGCTCGACGCGCTGTTCGCTGCCGGCGCGGTGTTCGCTGTGGGCTTCGGCTTCGCCATGCAAAACATCGCCCAGAACTTCGTCTCCGGAGTGATCTTGCTGTTCGAGCGCACGATCAAGCCCGGCGACGTGATCGAGGTGGGAGGGCAGATCGTCAAGGTGCAGCAGATGAGCATCCGCGCCACGATCGTGCGCACCTTGGACGAAGAAGACGTGATTGTTCCAAATTCTTCCCTCGTGCAATCGAACGTCAAAAACTTCACGCTCGAAGACAACATCTACCGCGTGCGTGTGAACGTGGGCGTGTCCTACAGCTCGGACGTGCCCCAGGTGAAGGCCGTGCTCGAGGCTTGCGCGCGGTCCATGGATTACCGAGAAATAGGCTTCGAGCCGCGGGTGCTCTTGCTGGGCTTCGGCGCTTCGGCGCTGGAGTTCGAGGCTTCGGTCTGGATGCGCGATCCTTGGAACCATCGCATCGCCGGCTCCAAACTGAGGGAAGCCATTTGGCTGGCCTTCAAAGAGCAGCAGATCATGATCGCATTCCCGCAAGTCGACATGCACTTCGATCCGCCCGTCGCCGAGAGCCTGCGCCTACTTTCCGAGCGCAACACGACCAGTGCTGCGTGAGAGCGGCCAGCTCGCTTTACCTTTTGTTGATGGTCATGAATCCCGTCGGGCCGCACTCAGCCTTCGGCGTCAAAGTGCGGAACTCGGGGCAAACACGAGTGAGGATGCGGGATTGCATCCTTCGGGTGTCACGAAGCGCGTCGATCGCCCCCTGGAGAGGACGAGAGCGGGCACGGGCACGTTCATTACCCCCGTGGGGCGACGCTCGAGCGACGCTCGTTGTCCTTCGACGTCGTTCACGCCGCAGCGGCTGGGGTCGCGTTCAAGAAACGGCCGCGCTGGTAGCTGATGACGTACACGAGGGCGAGCAAGAAGTAGGTCAGACCCACGATCTGCCAGAGGCCGACGTAGGTCGCGCTCTTTGACCACACGAATAGTACGCTCGTCGGCAATTGGAAGCCGGCGATGACCAGGGTATCGAGCAGCAACGCGCGCAGCGTTGCTCCGGCACCCTGGATCGCCGAGCCAAGCACGATGCCGATACCCAAACCGACGTAGCTTGCGCCGACCCATTTGAAGTAGCTCAGCGCGGGCCGGAGCACGTCTGGATCGGAATCGAAAAAGCCCACGATGCTGGAGCCGTAGACGGTGTAGGCGACGGCCAACGCGCCCATCATGACCGCATTGTACGAGGCCGCATACCAACCACTCAGCTTGGCGCGTTCGGGGTTTTGCGCGCCGAGGTTTTGGCCGACGAAGGTCTGCGCGGCGCTTCCCCAGCCCAAGCCGACGAACAGAGCCATGGTTTCCAACCGAAAGACGATGCCCAGGGCGGTGGTCGCGCTCTGATCGGTGGGTGTGGTGAAGGCGCGTGCGACCAGCGAGTGCGTGACCAACATGGCCACGATGCGCACCACCAGCTGTGCGCTCGAGGGCCAACCGAGTTTGACGATCGAGGCGATCGTGTCACGGTGGGCGGCCATGCGCGCGTTCGGCAAGAACAAACCGAAGCGCTTCATCAAGATCGTGGCCGACGGGATGAGCACGACGAAGCGCGCGATGAGCGTGGCCCAGGCCGCGCCCATCAGCCCCATGCGCGGAATGCCGAACAGGCGCGCCAACGGTCGTCCCCAGGACAGGATGGTCGGCGCGTCGCCCGGACCATAGACCATGACTACCGCCAAGATTAGATTCAACACGTTCGACGCGATCAAGAGGCCCACCGGTGTCTTGCTGCTTCCGAGCGCACGCTGCACGCTGGTCAAATGCATGAGCAAGAAAATCGTGAACGAGCCCGCGAGCATCACACGCAGGTAGGGCACACCCAGATTGGCCACCTCGCCCTTAGCGCCCACTACGTCTCTCAGCACGAAATTCGCGCCAAACCCGCCAAGAATGCCGAAGAACAACGAGAGCGAGGCAATCACGATCAGGGATTGCCAGGCGATCTCGCGCACGGCATCCTGATTGCGTTCGCCGACCTTTCGGCTGATCAGCGTGGCGGTTGCTACGCTCAGCCCATAGCTGACGATGGTACCCAGCGCAGCCAATTGATCGCAGATCCCGATCGCACCCAGCGCGGGACCCGCGGTGGCTCCGCCCAAGCGCGAGATGACGAAGGCATCAATCAGGTTGAACGCGGTCTGCAATCCCATGCCGAGCGCAAGCGGCGCGCCGAAGCGCAGCATCTCGAGCCCAAGCGGTTTGGATAAAATGCGTTCCGACGGACGGTCGCTCACGGTTCAGACCTCATCCAAGGGCTCACCTGCGCGTTCGCGCTCGAAGCAATGATCGGGGATCTTGCGCCTCTGTCGTAACAAGGCGGAGCGCACCACGAAACCTGCGGTCACCGGATCGTGATAGCCGCTCGGGCGCTTCTCTTCCGATTCCTGATCGGAATAGTGCGAGCCGATGCGCGACATGAAAAGTTCTCGCACGTATTTGCCGACCAACGAAGACAGGCTCACCAGCGGATCGACCGCGTCGGCGTCGCGCACGAAATGGAGCTCGCCCAGACCGGGAAAGCGATAACCACTGCGCGCCCGGCCCTCGCCCAAGATGGCGTGCAGGCGGCCCGAGAGCGGCCCGAAGAATTTGGAATACTCGGCAATGCCGCCTACTTTTCCACACACGGCCTCGATCTCACCGCTGGCTTGCGCGCGCAAGGCGAGCACGAGCTCCTCCATCGCGTTCAGATCCGCCACGAAGCGATTGGTTCCGCGCTGCTTGGCTTCGTTCAGGTGCTTGGTGCAAACGACGCTGCTGCGCACGCTCAGGATTTCGACTCCGCGCTCGGCCAACGCTTTGCGGTGCTTGGCGATGCGTTGTACGTCGCTCGCTTCGGCCAGGAAAGCCTCGCCGCGGGCGTTCCAGCATTGCCCAGCGACGTGGGTTTCACAGCGCTTTTTGAGCTTGCTCGAGCCCTCGAGTGACAGCTGTTCGAACAGCTCTGCTGGCGAATTCACCGGCACTTGACTGAGCACCCGGGCCCAGGCTTCACCCAGCGCGACGTCGGTGTGCGACATCAGGCGTTTCGAGTCGTCCAGATCGGCACGGATGGCGCGGGGTAGCTTCCGGCTCAACGTGCGCCGACCGCGTTCGTTCACACGCGCGAGCACCGCAGTGACGACCAGTGGTCCGAGGCGCGCTCCGAGCCCGTTTTCATCGGCGCCGACGCGAAATTCGAATGGCAAAGGAACCGACACCGCGGGCGAGAGCCTAGCCTCGCGTTCAGGTGCGAGCAATGCGCCTAGCAGCGGGCCTAGCCGCCTGCGACTGGCGGGATGAGCGCGATCGTTCGTACCCCGGCCAGTAGCTCGGAATCTCCCGCGAAAGCCTCGTCCAGTGCGACCCGTACCGAGGCCATTTTGCCGTTTAGTGCTGGGCGCACCCGCTGCAAATGGAGCACGAATTCCCCCACCGTGCGCACGTTTTCGGGAACCTCGAGCGATTCCTCGTCGAGCCCGAGCAAATCTCGAAGCGCCGCAAAGTAAAGTACCTGGACCACGCAGCCGAGTTTAGCGCCCCGTGTCCTCGATTCGCAAACCTTCGCCTGCTGACCGGCGTGGAGTGACGCTCGAGCGCTGCTGGTAGTCCCCTTGCCCACCGAGAACAGTACTTCGTGCACGAAGTACAATTTCGGCAGGGCGGGGCGCCTCCAAAGGCGCTGGGCACCCGCGAGCGTTCACCAGGTCAGGGGATGTTTCACCAGGTCAGGGGATGTGACGAAGCGTGAGCGAATTCGAACTCTGGTTTTCCGTAGCCAACCGGCGCCGCCGCGCGGCGACTCGGCATCTGAGCGAGGTCAGCATCTGAGTGAGGTCCGAGGATTGCGATGGCTGAGCTCCGAATCTCAAATCACAGGCCGGCGGTGAACTGTGTTATGGCTCTTAGTTCTCGGAGGTTTGCACATGACGGAACGGAAGACCGGGCTGGGTCGGGACGTGTACTTGGCGCTAGCTGCCGTTGGTTGGGCTGACGGAAAGCTCGATCAAGAAGAGGCCGACGCTATCGTGCGCACCGCTTTGGAAGAGGGACTCGAGCTCGATGAGATCGCCGAGATCGAAGAGGCCACGCAGAACCCGATCGACATCGGGGTGATCGATCGCAAAAATTTGTCCAAAGAAGATCGGCTGTTCGTGTACGGCGTGGCTTCCTGGATCACTCGCCTGGATGGCGTCGTGAGCGCAGCGGAGCAGACCGCGCTCGACAAGCTGGGGGACGCATTGAAGCTGCCCGAGAAACCCCGGGGCGTAGTGGATGGCATCGCCCAGGACGTTGCGAACATGTCGGATGAGCGACCCGACCGCTACGACTTGCTCGCGCTGCGTCGCATCATCGGTGAACGTTTGGCGTTGCGCGCCAAGAAAGACGCAAGTTAGCGAGCAGCAGTCCGTGCAGTGGCACTTGCCAGTTGCCATCGCGAACGCTGATTTCATAGCCCTTTACCAGCCGGATGCCCCTTTAGATGTGTGCAAATGTGACGTATTAGGTAGGGTAGATCTCGCCGCGCGGTTCGGGTCAGCTGAAATACGTACATGAACGCGCATGCCGCCCGTCCAGTCAAACCGCAGAGCAAAGCGCCGCTATCGCTGATTGCGCTGCAAATCGTGCGCGAGTCGCTGGCGCCCGAAGCTTCGCTGCCAGAGCTTGCCCGGCTTGCCGCAAGCGATCCCGGATTCGCGCTGCGCATCATCGCCGTGGTGAACAGCCCCGCGTTTGGTCCCCAGCGGCATGTCTCCGACGTACGACAGGCGGTGTCCATGGTGGGCATCCGCGGGCTGCGCGGTATCGGTATGAGTCTGGCGCTGTCCGACATGGTGCCCGTGGGTGAGGCCGGCCAGATCCTGCTCGGGAACTCGCTACGTCGAGCAGTCGCCTCCCAGTTGTTGGCGCAACAGCTTGGCCAGAAAGAAGTCGACGAGTTTTTCACGACCGGACTATTTCTGGAAGTGGGCTTGCTCTCGCGTGCCCGCGACGATCTCCAGGGTGCGGCCGAGGTGGCTCGCTTGCCCGCTTTGCACCGGGTGATGCACGAGCGGGCTGCCGGGCTGATCGATCATCCGGCATCAGGGGCCGCGCTTGCCGTTACCTTCATGCTGCCCCCGCACGTCGAAGCGGCGGTGCGCGAACACCACGCGGAGGCGCCACCCGAGGCCTTGGCTTCGCGTGTGGCCTGGGCCGCCGAGCGCTTGGCCGCGCTTTGGGAGGGCGGCGATGCCGTGCAGAATCGCAAGACCGCGATCGACGCCGTGCTGGCGCTCGGCCTGAGCCAAGACGACGCGCAAGCGGCGCTGAAGAATCTGCCTGAACTCGTGGTCGCCGCGGCCACCGCCTTCGACCGGGACGTCGGCCCGCAGCAGAGCGTGGAAGCCATCTTGGTCGATGTAAATCGCAGTTTGCTGGAGATGACCCAGAACTACGATGCTGCCGTGCGCCGTCTGGAGTCCCTGTTGGCCGAAAAGGAACTGCTCGGCAAACAGCTGCAGGAGGCGAACACCCAGCTGACTCGCCTGGCCTCGACAGACGCATTGACCGGGCTGGCCAACAAGCGAGCCTTGGAAGAAGCGTTGATTCGCGACCTGTCGCGCGCCGAGCGTGATCAGACCTGGCTGACAATCGTGCTCAGCGACATCGACTTCTTCAAGAAGGTCAACGACACACACGGCCACCTCACCGGCGACGAAGTGCTGCGCCAAGTGGGCCGCGTGTTCGGCTCCAAGTTGCGCGGTGGTGACCTTGCGGCCCGCTACGGGGGCGAGGAATTCTTGCTGATCCTGCCCGGCAGCAATCTCGTCGGCGGGAAGATCGCGGCTGAGCGGCTGCGCAAGACGATCGAGGACCTCAGCATGCCCGGTCCGAGCGGCCCGTTCAAAGTGACCGCGAGCTTCGGGGTGGCGTCCGTGTGCGGTCCGGGCTGCGCCGGCACCATGAAAGAGCTAATCGGCCGTGCGGATACGGCTCTATACGCCGCCAAGCACGGCGGACGTAATCGTGTGGTCACGGCCGAACTCTAACTACGATACATAGCCCGCGCTAGGGACCGCGAATGGCTAAGTGCCAGTCCTAGAACCCCGGACCGAGCCCGCCAAGGAGACGCGGAGCTTGCCAAGGCGCGGCGACGAGGCGTACCTGACGCGCTTCGCGACAGCCGAAGGGTGGTAAGGTACGTTGAGGAGGCGCAACGCAGGATTGCGAAGCGTGTCCACTGGCGGGCGACGGGAGGAGGTCGAGGACTGGCTCTCAGTCGATCGCCTCGCTGCCGACGCATCCCGGCCGGCTTCGTTGCTACTCAGTTACACACCAGCAGTATGCGCCTTAGTCGCGCCTCGCCAGCCCGGCGCCTCGACCGCGATCATCGACCGACTTAGCCATTCGCGAGCCCTAAGCGAGAAGCTCGGTCTTTGCGACCGGGTAGCCTTCGGGCCGACGCACGGAGTAAGACAGCGCCAAGATCTCCACTAGGACGACGCGGTAGACGGTGTGAACGTCGTCCACGTCGATTTCTTCGGCATGCGCATCGAGAGTCGCGTCGATGTGCTCGTGAATGTAAGCAAGCACGTGCGGCTGTTCCATCGCGATCACGTCGTCACTGTCGAGGGCTTCGGCGGGGTCGGCGCGGCGCAGCTCTTCATCGAGCGTAAGCAGCTCGTCCGTGGCCTGTAGCTCCTCTTCCTTCACTTCATCGATGTACGAGCCGTGGGTGCGCTCGAAGGCGAGCCAAACCGTGAGCGCCAAGAAATAGCCCAGCGCCAAGGCCGTCTCGTCGAGGGGCTTGCCCAGGGCATCCGCTACGTGAGCGGCCAAGGCGGGCTGGGCACGCTCGAAGCGCTCGAAGGCTTCGTCGAGCTGCGAGCGCGCCTCCTCATCGTCCTCGGCGAGATTATCGCGCACGGACTCGAGCGCATGCGAGGGAAGGGTCGCGTACGAAGGGACGGGGCGGATGGCCGAACGACGAACCCACACGATGATGACAGGTCTAGCATGCCAAGCGGCGCATGTGAAAAGGTCACGCGCTCGGTCCAATAAATGCGAAATAGTGCGACGAATGTTTGAATCGCGCAGCGGACCCAGCCCGGGCGAGAAATCAGCGCTGCGCGAGAGCGGCGGCAGCGTGCTGATGCGACATCGCCTGCTCTTCGGACTCGGGGCCGTGGGCGTATGTGCGCTGCTGTTGACAGCTTGGTTCGTGCTCGTCGCGCGCGACAGCGAGCGAGCGCTGCCTGGCGTCCATGTCGAAGGACAAGACGTCTCGCGCCTCACCCGTGCCGAGATCGCCGCGCGCGTTCAGGCCTGGGCCAACCAGCGAGCGACACAAAAAATTGCTCTTTCGGTAGCTGGCTCGGCACTGGTCTTGGAGCCGCGATCGATCGGGTTCGGGGTGAACACACAGGCGGGCGCGGCGCGCGCGCTAGCGGTGGGTCGAAGTGGCGGTTTCTTCCGGCGTGGGCTCGGGTTCTTCTGGCGGATGGTGCACGCGGAGTCTGTCTCGGTCGAGCCCTACCTCGATCCGAAGCTCCTGAGCGACCTCGAAGACGAATGGGAAGCGCGTGCGATCAAGGACCCGCCCTTCTCTGGCGGGCTGAGCGTCGATGGCACGACGGTAACTCCGCTCTATCCGCGAGCCGGTTCGCGTCTGGATCGCGCTCGCGTCGTACTTCAACTGCGCGCCGCACTGCTTAGCGGTCGTGGTCCGGGGCCGCTCGAGCTACGGAGCGAGCTGCCGCGAGTGGAGCGCGCTGAAGTGGATCGCGTCGTCGGTCGTGCGCGCGCGATGATCAGCGGTGAAGTGACGCTCAGTACCGTGGATGCCGCGCGCCGGCTTTCGGTCAGCCCCACCCAGCTCGGATCACTCTTGCGCACGAGCGTCGCTGGAGCGGACACGAAGCTCGAACTCGAGTGCACTCCGGAGGCGACACACTTGCTGCTCGAGCCGCACCGCGCCGAGTTCGAGCTATTGCCCGAAAGCGCACGCTTCGTGATCGACGCGCAAGACCACGTGCACGTCGAGCCGGGTCACCCGGGCCTGCTTTTGGACGACCGCGCGGTGGCCAAAGCGCTTTGCGTTGCCGCGGAAAGTAGCACGAAAAGCGGGGATTTGCCGCTCAGCGCTGGGGCCGAGCCGGCACTTTCGACCGCCGCTGCCGAGCAGGCGGGCATCGCCGGCCTAGTCGGTTCGTACACGACCCGCCATGCGTGCTGCCAGCCGCGCGTGCAGAACATTCACCACATTGCCGATTTGCTCGACGGCACGTTGGTACGGCCGGGTGAGACCTTTTCCGTGAATCAGCTGGTGGGTCCGCGCACGATCAAAAATGGCTTTCGCCCGGCACCGAGCATCGAAGATGGCGACATGGTGGACACGGTGGGCGGTGGCGTCAGTCAATTCGCAACCACGCTGTTCAACGCGCTGTTTTACGGCGGCTACGACATCTTGGAGCGTCAACCGCACAGCTATTGGTTCACGCGCTACCCGATGGGCTACGACGCCACGCTCAGTTACCCGCACCCGGACATCGTTTTCAAGAACGACACCAGCGCCTGCGCGCTGATCAAGACCGCGTACACCGAGACCAGCATTACCGTGAAGGTCTACGGCGACAACGGCGGGCGCAAAGTGCGTGCTGAAGTTTCGGAGAAGCAGAACATCGTCACGCCGCCAGTCGAATTCATTCCCAATCCTCGACTCGACGCGGACGAGGAGAAGACCCGTGAAGGCGGCATGATCGGTTGGACCGTAACGGTGAAGCGCACGCTCAGCTATGCCGACGGCAAGACCAAAGAAGAGCGCCGCAAAGTGACTTACAAGCCGCGGGCGCGCCGGGTCGAGGTGCACCCCTGCCGCATTCCCGCAGGCGAACCAGGCCACACCGGAGAACGTTGCCCGGTGCCCGAGAAAGACGACGCGGACGGCTCACAGGCGGCCGACGCTGGCCCGAAATAGGCTGCCCTCGCCGCTGAGCGCATAGCTGGGTTCTTCTGCGGCGATGAACAACGCCTGCCCTTGGGCGAGCTCGTGCCGCTCCATCGCGTTGGCGACCGTGACTTGGCCCTGCTGGCAGAGCACGATTTCAGGGCCGCGGCGGTCGGTCACTGTGGGGCCCTCGCCGGGCAGGAGTTGGAAGCTTTGCAACTCGAACTCGGCGGCGGAGGTTCGATATACCCGCGCGCTGCCTTGCGTTTCACCGCGCAGCACGTCCACCGGCCCCGCGTCGAAGCACAGGACGCGAAAGAGCTCGCGATTGTCGACGTGCTTGGGCGTCAACCCGCCGCGCAGCACGTTGTCCGAGTTGGCCATGATTTCCACGCCGACGCCTTGCAGGTAAGCGTGCAGGTTCCCGGCGGGCAAATAGATCGCCTCGCCCGGACTGAGAGTGACTAGATTCAGCAGCAGCGCCGTGACGATGCCGATGTCGCCGGGGTAGAGCACTCCGACGCTCACGGCCCAGGAAAACTCGTGTTGGAACGGTCCGCGAACCGCCGCCAGCAGGGTGCAGCGGTCGAGGGTCTCACGGGCCAGCTCGGCGCGCCGCTCGGGGGACAGGCTGAGCAGCGTGGAGAACAGCTGGGACAAGCCGGCGGCCGTCGGCAGCCCCTCGAGAATGTCGACCAGGAAGCTTACATGCGGCAGGTTCAACGCGCGAAACAACTCCAGCGTGTCTTCGATCTGGCGAAAGCCGCATAGGGCCGAAAAGGGCGTCAATGCACAGAGCAGTTCCGGCTTATGGCTCTTGTCCTTGTAATTCCTAAGCGGCGAATCGAGAAGAACTCCGCGCGCTTCTTCGGCAGCGAAGCCGGCCTGAGCTTGCTCGCTCGTGGGGTGGGCTTGGAGCGACAGAGGTGTCTCGGCAGCGAGCACCTTGAACAAAAAGGGCAGGCGAGCGCCGTAACGTGCCATCAGCGCGGCTCCGAGCATTTGCTCGGGCTCGCGCTCGATCAGTCGAGACAGCGGCTCACGCCCGGGCAATACCAACGATGGCGCTCTGGCGTGCGCTCCCATCCACAACTCGGCTTGCGGCTCGCTCGAGGGGGCCGCTGCGCCGAGCAGCGCTGCGATCGCGGTGTGCGATCCCCAGGCATAATTTTGGATCGGGTTTTCGAGTCGCAGCACGGGGTCCTGGCATGGGAGCTTACAACCCCTTGTGCCGGTTAGGTCTCTGTCTTTGGAAAGATCAGCGCGAACGAGTTGGGCGCGGGTCGAAACAAAAGCGTCTCATTCTGCAGGTGTTCACGGTCGAAGGCACCAAACCAAGGGAGGGCGCGCCAAGCCTCGGTATCCTTCACGAATTCTGGCACGATCAGATCGAGTTCAATGTACCGCCCGTGACTCGCAGCAGCCAGCTGGGGTCCGAACGACCAGCTCTCTTGGCCTGGCCGGGGCGAGAGATCGTTATGTAGCGCTCCACCATAAGTGAGGATCAGCTGGTCGGTGGCGGCCGGGCTGGCTAGCAGGGTTTCGACGGCGCTCTGGGTTTGCTGGGCGACCAGGGTGAGCAAGCGCGGCACGCCGTCTTCGCCAGCCGCAGCGACACTATCGTACTCGGTGCAGTCGGGAGACAGCGCCTGTGGTTCGATACCCAGGCGTTGGGCGTACTTGCCGAGTGTGAGAAACTCGTTCTGATTGCTCTTGGCTTGATGTTCGGTGACCGGTGCTTGGGCCTGGGCCGCGCGCTCGACCGTTTTCACCTTGCAGTTCGCGATCAACAATTCAATCACGATATGCTTTGACTTGCCCGAAAGCAGCGGTAGCAGCTGTTCTGCGAACCGACGCGTGCTCGAACGAATGCCGCTGGTCCCTTCTTGCGCATGCGCTTCACCGATTGCCAATACCCTCGGCTGGCTGCGAAGCACGTACTCGAACGCGGCCTGCGGCGTGGCGAAGGCAAGACAATCGAGCGCGCCGCAGGGGCGCGGTTCGGCGGCTTGGGGCGGCGCTGGCACGGGCGCGGGCGCCCCAGCGATCGGCGGCGGCTGAACTATCGGAGGCTGCTTTGGAAGCGGTTGTGGGGCCTGAGAAGCGGGCTTCGGAGATGCACAGCCGGCGACGACCAACCAGGCCAACACCCGGCGAGACCACGCAGTGCTCATCTCTGGATCGTACACCCAGGGTCCGAAAAGTTCCCGGCCGAGAAAAAAATAGCCTTGCAGGAGGGCGCGATCGACGCGCTTCGTGACCCCCGAAGAGGTGGGATCCCGAGTTGCCTATCTCCTCGGCTGCACAGGGGGGGCTCAGAAACGAAAAAATGTGGTTGGAATTCAAACTACATTTTTCGTTCGCGAAGAGGTCGTCGATTGGTCGGCAAGAGCTTTTGGGGTTCCTCGAGCACGCCCAGCGCAGTCATTGCTACGACGGAACCGCGCCCGACAGATCGAGGCCGAATGTTCCAACGAGACCAGGGGTTGCTCTTCAAGTCCGTTCTCGCCGTTGAAATCTAGAGCAATGCCGTCAAGAGTTAACCCCAAATTTCATCGAGTTTTTCGCTGTGGTGCCGCGTCCAAATTTCATCGAGTTCTTCGCTGTGGTGCCGCGTCCAAATTTCATCGAGTTCTTCGCTGTGGTGCCGCGTTGATGGGCCATCCCGAGCTCTTGGCGATCTTGGCCCCCTTGGCGATCTTGCTGGCCTTCTGGGAGCCGACCCAACGCGTGCGCTCAGCGCGTGGCCAAGATTCGGACTTGGCCGGGAGTGAGCCAGCCTTCGCTCGAGCCCCACTCCACGCGGTAAAGCGCGGGGCGTCGTTCGAGCACGTACACGCTGGCGCCTTCGGGAACGGTCACTGAATCGGCAGCGCCGCGCTTTTGCGGCAGGGGTTTCCCCGCCTCGTCCAGCAAGCGTGCTTCATCCGCGACGATCACCGCGGGCGACGAGGTGAGCCGAAAATGTCGTGCTCCGGCGGTCAGTCCCGCACCGGCGAGCAGCAGCACGGCGCCCAGACCAATGCCGATCGCGCCAGCTAGTGCTGCGCTCGTGCGCTGCACGAAGCGGCGTAAACCGAGACCCACCGTAAGCAGTAGCGATCCGGCGAGCGCGAGGCAAGCCCATACGTTTTCGTCGAACAATGAGGTCGCGGCGCGTCCGAGAGAATCTCTGGCCATCACCGGCGCGGTGCCTTCACGCGCGTGCCGCCGCGAAATTTCGGCGCGGATGCGCGACAACCCGATTTCAGCCTGCTCGTCCGAGGGGCGTAACAGCAAGACTTCGCTGAGCGCCGCGGCAGCGCGTCCGAGGTCACCAGGGCTTGCCGCGCTGGAACGTGCGCGCTCCACATACGCGACTGCGCGGTTGAAGCTTGCATCCGGATGCACGAAGCCGCGATCGGCCAGCAGCTCCAGGGTGTCGATGGCTTCGGTGTAGGCAGCGCGCTTTAGGGCAAGGCTCGCCGCTGCGAAATCACGCTCGGACTCGCTGGGTGTGGCCAAGGCGAGGCCTTGACCCAGCGCGAGCAGCGAAGCCAGCAGAACGAGGAGGAACAGCCGCACGGGATCCTCAGCTCGGGGCCGATAGCTTTTCGCTGCGCATTTCGGCCGCATTTTTGGCGGCGCGCTGGGCGAGTTCGACTGGATCGACGCCGCTGCCGGCGCCCACGAAGCGCAGTGCGTCGCAGTCTTCGAGGATCCGGGCCAAGGCTTCGGCGCGGGCGGTCGGCAAGCCGCGTTCGACGAGTGTCGTGCTGAGCTCGCTTTTCAGGATGGCGCGCGCTTTCAGGTTCAACTTGAGTTCGATGGCGAGGAACAGCGCGCGTTCGACGGCAGCGACCGAGCCCTGCGTGTCCCGCGCGGCGAGCTCACGCGCCTCGCGTAGCGCGCTGTCGAGCTGCGCGCCAAGTGACGCCCCTCTTTCCCGCAGCCTTTCCCGGGCACGCTGGGCGAAGCCGAGTGCGCCTCCAGCGAACACCACGCCGAATGGCGCGAGCAGCAGCGCTGCCCAAAAGCCGGAGCGGTCACTGAGCGGTTCGTGCGAAGTGGGCAGCGGCCCCAGCGTATCTCTAGCTCGCAATACACCGGCGAGGCGATCGTTGGGTTTTGGCTCTAGCTTCGCCTTGGCCGCGTTCGGATTGGCTTTGACCTCGATCTCGCCGAGCTTGACGCGCGCGATCGCGTAGTCATGCCGTTTGGGATCGTAGTAGGGCAGGGTGAGCTCACCGAGGTCGATCTTGCCCGGCTCAGTCAGGCGCACGACGTAGCTGAACGTTCGCGAGCCCTGAACCACGCCTCCTTTCGCTTCCATCTTCTCGGCCAGCGCTGGCTCGAGCCACTCGACCCCGTGGCTTTCCGGCGTTTGCAGTTTGAACGGTACGTTGCCGATGCCCGACAGCTTGGCGACC